>Ga0315274_10017493_pt1 | contig 10111 bp, 3 predicted proteins | sample YL17G02_20_MG_FD_203700 | JGI IMG/M metagenome (GOLD analysis project Ga0315274, IMG submission 203700) | Sediment microbial communities from Yellowstone Lake, YNP, Wyoming, USA - YL17G02_20 | ecosystem: Environmental > Aquatic > Freshwater > Lake > Sediment | place: USA: Wyoming | collected... | reverse complement strand
CTCCTCGGCGCGCCGTTTGAGAGCGTGCTTCTCGTCGAGAGAAAGAATGCCGCCTGCGCCCAGCCAGAGCGCGAAGAACTCGGAGAGATGATGGTAGGGAATCGCGTCGTAGTAAGGCGGGTCGGTGAAGAACAGGTCCCCGGAGTCGTCAGCCAACGGTGACGCCGAGGCATCCGCCTCCTCCGCTGAGCCGCTTTGTCGTGTTGAGCTGGCAACGTGCTCAATGAACTGGGCGAGGTATTCCACCGCTTCGCCGAAGTCGCCAGCACTCTCCGCGAAAGGATTCATCTCGCCGAAATCCCACACCATCGAAAGCGTCTGGCGCCCGAAAGTCTGTGCCACGCACGTTCGCACGTTGCGCCAAACGCAGAGGCTACTCGAAAAGCTGGAGAGCTTGGAAACCGTCAGGCCGAACAACAATTTGAGGAGCCGAAGAATTTCAGGGTCCTCGTGTTTGAGGCGAGCCACCACGCCGAGATAGCTCAAGAGATGAAGCTTCTGGCGGCTCAAGAACAAATCTCCCCACTCCGCGATGCCGTATTTCTGAACGCGGAATCCAAGCGCGCCGTCTGGAGGCAACGGCAATTCTGGAACCCGTGAGCCAGTTTCGGCGAGTTTGGCCAGCCGCTTCTCAGCCTTCTTGATGGTTGCGCAATCGCGTTCCACCACTTGCCTGTATTCAGTTTCGCCATCTCTGGTCTTGACGACTTTGCAGTATGCGACAGCGTCCGCAGTTCCTCCGCGTCGAGCGCGAAGCTGACCCCGAATCTGCTCCACCGGCGTCGTGTAGCCGCAGCACGGGCAGGTGGCGGAGCCGCGTTTGACCGTGCCGTCGAACTTCGGGTCTTCGATTTTGGTTTTCGGGTCGTCCTGGTCCACCCAGCCGCTGCGTTGCTTGACGATGATCCTGAAATCGACCCTTGGCTTCTGATCTCCGACCTCTGACTTCTGACCTCTGGCCTCTGCCCTGGGCCGGGGCACGAGTTGCAGGGCCACGGAGCGGTTCGCCTTCTTGGCCAACCAGAGGGAGCGGATGAGCGGGACTTCCGCGCCGCAGCCGGGGCCTTCGCATTGGATGGTGCGCGCCCAAAGGTAGGCGATGGGCGTGGCACCGTCCGGGTCTTTGGGGTAGAACTCGGCCAGTTCCTTCTCGGCCTCGCGCTTGATCCACTCGCCCCAGTAACGCACCGCTTCGGCCAGGCCGTGGAGGACGATTTCTTTGCCCTCGTCACTCGTCACTCGACACTCGGCACTCGCGTAGCGCGGGATGTATTCGAGGACGACCTTGTTGAGCAGGACGGGCACGGGGTTGAGGTCGCTGGCAAAGGCGTCCGCGCCCACGCGCAGGGCTTCGAGCGGGATGGAGCCGCCGCCGCAAAACGGGTCCACGACCAGGGGCTTCGCCCAATTGCGGATTGCGGATTGCGGATTGCGGATTGACTCCTCGATTTCGGCTGCGGTGGGGTTAAAGTCGGGTTGCGTCAGGCTGCGGTGGGCGTAGGCAGTCAGGAGGCGGCTGGTGTCGAGGTATTCGCGGACGGTGGAGTTGTCCCAATTGGCGAAGTCGGCGATGAGGTCGAGAAGCGTGGCGCGGAGCCAAAGGAAGTCAGAGGAACGTCCGCCCTCACCCCGGCCCTCTCCCCCAGGAGAGGGAGAACCGTTCGCCGCGTCTTTCCGTTTCGTGGCGTTCGATTCGTCCGTGTGCTGGGAGCGATTCTCCCTCTCCCTTTCGGAAAGGGAGAGGGCCGGGGTGAGGGTTTGCGCGGCGACGAGGGCGCTCCAATGTTTGAAATTCTCCGGCGAGCAATGGTCATTGGCGAGCTTGGTGTCGCTGATGACCTTGCGGGCGAAGTCGAGGATGAGCCGGGCGGCGGCTTCACGGAACGCAGGCGGGCAAATTGGATCCGCCGGATCGGGCCAGAGCGCGGCGCAAATCACCGCCCGACACGCCGCCAACGGTCGCCGCGCCCACCAGATGTGGAGCGTGGAGATGTGCCCGTGCCGGATGGACTTCTCGCGCCGCGCGTGCGCGGAAATGCGCTTGATGGGCAGGTCAACTTCGATGAGGCGTTTGGGGTAGGTCATGCGTGAAACGTGATGCGTGAAATGTGACCCCAAGGCGCGGGCATCGGTAGATTCGGCGAATTCATCGGAAGATTATCGGAAGATTTCGGGCCCGTAGGCGAGCCGGGAATCGGACGGTTCCTGGGAGCCGCGGACGCAGTCGTCGATGGATTACCGAAAATCGTCGATGGATTATCGATGGATTACACATGGCCAGAGGAAATGATGTATTTCACGCTTCGGCCGGTTCCGACAGGCTTCAAGAGGCCCAAATGGACAAGGCCCTGCAAGTCGCGGTAGGCCGTGTTATAAACGACATGGAAGCGAGAGCGACACCAACGATTGGTCACGGACCCCTGGGCGAGCACGTGGGCCATGATTGCCTTTTGACGGTCATTGAGTTGGGCCTCCACGGCAGGGGGCACAAGTCCGGCCGCGCCTTCTGGCACTTTGAGGCGCTCGTAGTTGCCGGCTGGACCGGGGAACGTGACGACGAAGAATCCGTCCTGCTCGGCAAAGACCGGGGCGTCGAGGCCGTGGTTGAGCATGGCGTCGCGCATCCGAGCGAAGCCGCTGCCGCGCTGTTCCATGAGCTTGAGGGTGGCGAGCGCCTGGGCGATGACGGGGTTGCGCGAGCAGGCGCGGTAGTTGCCTTTGCGGAGCTTGGCGAGTGTCAAGGGCGCGGGCGGATAGCCGGGGCTGGCCACAACGATGCGGTCCGAGAAGACTTGCACGGCGGTCTTGCGGCTGGCGTCCTCGTAGTTGCGATGGGCCACGGCGTTGACGAGGGCTTCGCGCAGCGCGCGGACCGGGTATTCGTCAAGGGTGAGGTTGTTGATGCCGACGACGCGCGTGGGATGAAAGGTGTGCTTGTCCACGAAGGCCAGCACCTGTTCGATGGCGGTCAGGAGGGGGGCGTTGACGTTGAGTTGGCCGCGCGGCTTGCCGGAGACTTTGGTGTCGGCGTAGGCGTCCACCAGGATTTCGGCCTGCGGGAAACGGTTGGCGGGACGCGGCGCGAACAGCAGGTAGGCGGCGCGGCTGACGATGGCGGGTTCGCCGGGGCGGTGCATGGCCAGACCGCGCGTCACCAGAGCGTGTTCGGGGGAATCGTCCCAGAGGCGCATTCCGGGTTCCTCAATGACCGCCTCGACAAAGCTGGCCAGAGCCGCCGCGTCCAGCGCCTGCGCGGAAATGTCCGGCATCGGTGTGGTCTCGAAGCTCGACGCGACGTCGATGAGGTGCTCGCCATCGGCGGACTCCTCGTCGCTGGCTTCGAGGTGGAACTCCTTTTTCAGGACCGTGTAGAGGGCGGAACGCAGGGTCGGCTTGAGGTCTTCGCGGTCGTGGAAGCGGACATATTTGTAGCCGTCCCGCTTGACCTCATCAAAAAACTCCTTCGTCTTCGCCTCGCGGGCGTCGTCCCGCCTTTTGTCCAGCCCGCGAATGAACACCAGCGTCGGCAGTTTCGCCTTTTGAGCCAGCCGGTATTCCTCGTGAGTGGCGGAGAGTTCGCCGGCGGGGCGGCCATACTCAACGTCCATCAGCAATAGGTAGATGTCGCAGGAGCGGAGGCAGTCGAGGTAAGCCTTCTGGTTTGGGCGGCCAGTCGGCGGTTCCTTGTCGTAGAGCACCGCCTCACAATGCTTAAGCAGGAACGGATCGACCGAAATGAGTTGGGCGACAGCGGCCCGCTCGATTTCCAATTCCTTCTGCACCGAACCGACGAAGACGCGGAGTTTTCTCACGCCGCACCTCCCGTTCTGTATGGCGTCGGCTCTTCCCTCAACTCGACCGGACGGGCGATGGAGTCCTGACGCAAGCGGTAGTGCTCGATCTTCGTGACAGGCTGCCAGTCGAGCGTGGACGGGTCGCGGAGGATGTTCAGGGACGGCTGGGTGGCGCAGTGGAAGACGACGTAGAGCCAGTAATCCTTCTTGAGGCGCTTGGCGGTGTTGTATTCGTTGGCGGTGAGCGCGATTTCGCCGGTGTCGGCCCGGCCTTTTACTTCGATGAACCTGACGTCAATCGCTGTCTTGGGGTCTTCCGGGTGGGGTTTTCGGGAGATGAGGTCGAAACCACGGTTGTCCTTCTCCACGCTCTCCACCACGCGGCCTTCGGCTTGCTCGTGGTTGATGACGAACTGGACGGCGATTCGCTCGATCTCCGGGTCCGACACCATTGGCGCGATCTTCGGCGATTCGCGGTCGGGGTGCGGCAGGACCCAGGCTTTGCCGAGGTGCTGGATGTCACCCATCATGCACTCGCGCTCCTGCTGAAGCTCGGCGCGGCGGCCTTCCAGGCGGGCGTTCAATTCGTCAATGCGGTCCTCCGTCTGTTTCAGGTTGGCGGCGACGGGTTGCGACGTGTCGCCCTGCTGCATCATTTCGTGCAGTTCAGCCAAGCGGAGATTTTGCCGGTGGATGAGTTCCCCGAGACTGATTTCGAGATGCTTGGCGATGGTGCTCGTCTCGCGGACTCGCTGCGCGGTCGTCTCCGCCAGCATGGGCGTGAGGGCGTTCTGCACGAGGAACTGCTCGATGGCGGCGCGGTCGGGCAGTCCCGTAGGATTCGGCGCGGGCGTGCCTTTGGGGGCAAGGGAGAGATCGAGCAGAACGGTGGGTTGCTTGATGGACAGGCGATACGTTTGACCCGTAGCAGCCGACGTGAGTCGGCTCTCACTGTCCTGCCCAGTCGGGGAAGATGGAGCGGACTCACGTCCGCTGCTACCTGGATTGATTTGCACGGCGAACAGGCGGCGGTGCAATTGGTGGTCGCAGCCGTCCTTGATGGACGCGGCGAAGAAGTCGAGGCGATACGGCTCTTTGCTGTTGAGGTCGTAGAAGACGCTGCCGCGCTGCAAGTCGTGCGTGGTCTGGTCGGTCACGTCCTCGCGCACCGCCTCGAAGAGAGGGTGCCCCGGCGTGACCCACTCCAGCGTCGGGTCTTTCGGCAGGAGGGCCTTGTCGAAGACGACGTTTTTGTATTCGCGGCCCAGCTTGCCGAAGCGCGGCTCCAGCCGTTCGCCGATGGGCCAGAGCGGGCGTGGCACGCGTCCCACGCGGTAGATGTGGGAATCCTCGCGGACTTCCTTGGGCTGGAGCCCAGCGATTGGCGCGGCCTCGATGAAGAAGTCCTCGATGACCTCGGGCACCAGCCGACGTTCCTTGGCCTCGGCGGATTTGCCGACGATGGCGGAGAGGTTCAGTTCGCGTTTGGCCAAGAGGCCCTCCAGCGTACAGCCTGTGATTTTCTCGAATCGGCTTTTGTCCACCTGCTCGACGATGCGCTGCTTGAGGATCTCCTCGTCCATCTGGTTGTGGGCGTACATGTCGCGAACCATCTTCTCGATCATGTTGGCCGGGAAGACATCGCCCAGGACGTTGAAGACTTTGCCCGTGCGTTGAGGGTCCAAGTCCTCTTCCGCTACCTTAACCCGCTCAAAGATCTTCTGCATGACCCGTCCTTCGCGCGTGTTCGTCGAGACGAAGTTCAGGATGAGGCAGTCCTTCTCCTGGCCGTAACGGTGGATGCGGCCCATCCGCTGTTCGAGGCGGACGAAATTCCACGGCACGTCATAGTTGATCATGAACCAGCAGAATTGCAGGTTGATGCCTTCCCCGGCCGCCTCAGTAGCCACCAGGACTTGGGCGCACTCGCGGAAATCGCGCTCGGCGAAGATGCGCGTCCCGGGCGTGTCGCGGTCGCCAATCTTCATCCCGCCGTGGATTTGCGTAACGCTCAGACCCCATTCGATCAGCTTGCCCAGTGGCCGGCCGTCTTTGCCGTCGCCGGCGAGGAGGTCGAGCGTGTCCTTGTGCTCGGTGAAGAGGAGGAGCTTCGTCTTCGGGTCTCGGAAGATGTCGTGCTCGGTGATCAGTTCCTTGAGCTTCTTGAGTTTGGACTCGACCTCCAGCCCTTCGAGGCGCCGCGCTCGGTCAACGAGCTTGGTGAGTTCAACGATTTCCTGCCGCAACTCGGCGGGGTCCACCGAGGCGACGACGTCTTCGAGTTCGGCGATGATTTCCTGCCGCTCCTCGTCGGGCAGGTCGTCGAAGTTCTCCGGCAGGCGCTTGTCAATCTGCTGCTGGCGGTAGCCATCGGGGTCCGCGAGGATGTGTTCGCGCTTCTCCTTCATGCGCTCCAGGCTGCGGCGGACGGCGTAGATGCTGGACGCGAACCGCCGCTGCAACATGGCCATCGTGAAGCCGAGTGCGCGGCCCCTCGCCGAGTCTTCCGCTGCGGCCTTGTAGGACTGGTCTTCGACGTAGCGCGTCAGAGCATCGTAGAACTCCCATTCACTGTCCGGGCCGTCTTCGCTGATCTTGAACTCGGTGGTGTGGACGAATCGCTTGGTGAAAAGTTGCTTCACCTTGCCGGTGTCGTGATCCGGGAACGTAACGAGGGCTTCCTTGACGCGGCGGAGGTAGAACGGCGCCTCCCGGCGCTTCATGGCTTCCTCCAGACTTTTCACGTCGCCGTACACGTCGCGGTCGAGGAGTTCGAGGAACAGGCAGAAGTGGTCGGGGTCGCCCTTGTGCGGCGTGGCCGTCATCAAGAGGTAGTGGTCGGTCATCTGCGACAATTGCTCGCCAAGCTGGTAGGCGAGGGTCTTCTTGTCACGGGTGGCGGCGCTCATCTTGTGCGCCTCGTCCACAATGATGAGGTCCCACCGGCTGCGCAGTAGGCTTTCTTTGGCGTCTTCGACGACCGACACCCACGAGACGGACGTGATGACCTGGTTCTTGTCCTGCCAGGGGTTCGAGCCGTAGTTCGCCCGCAGGATGTCGCTGCGGATGATGTCGAACTGCTCCCGGAACTTATCTTTCATCTCGCGCTGCCATTGGAAGCAAAGGCTGGCGGGCGTGATGAGGAGGACGCGCTGGACCAGCCCCCGAATCTTCAACTCCTTCACCAGGAGACCGGCCATAATGGTCTTGCCGGCGCCGGGATCGTCCGCCAGCAGGAACCGGATGCGCGGCAGGCGCAGGAAGTAGTCATAGACCGCTTCAAGCTGGTGGGGCAGCGGGTCCACTCGGGCGATGGAGAGGGAGAAGTACGGGTCGTACTCGTAGGCGAGCTGTAGCCGCATGGCCTCAATGCCGAGCCGGAAGCGATGGGCGTCCCCGTTGAACGGCTCCACGTCGGGCGTGGTCTGGAGCAGGGCCAACTTGTCGGGCGTCAGAATGATGTCCACGACCTTGTTTGTCTGGACACCCCGGCCCACCAACTTGACGGCCCCGGCCATAGGACTGGCGACCGGGACTTCCACCGGCTCCGGGAAGAGCGGGCCGCGGAGGATCCTGTGGGGTTTGAGTTGGTCTGCGGTCATGCCAAACACCCCGCGGAGGCACAGACCCTACCCGAGAAGCGCAGCCGAAAGCACGAAAAAACGACCCATCAACGGTCGGGCACCACCTGCTCACCGGGCGCGTGCGACCCAGACCAGAACCGGCTTTTGGCAGTGCTGTCCGGGAGGACCATCGCCAACCACCCGTGGTGGAATCGGCTCTGCTGCCTCAGTTAGGAAAGAGAGAATAAAGCGGCCGGATCCACGGAGGTGCCGGCTAACACTCCTGAGAGCCGCTGCTGGCAACGAACAGAAAACCCCGAGCACTCAGACTCGCGACTTGTCCGCCAGCACGAGGGGTGAAGGCGCTGGCACCTCCAACAGCCGCGGATTGCTGTATCCGGCTTCGCGCAGCCACGCGCTCATCTCCGCGAATGTATAGGTGTCGCCCGCTTCGGTGTTCACCAGCATGTTCACGGCAAAGATCAGTGGCTGCGGTGGCCCGGTACGGTCCGGGTCGGGCACAAACTCCTGGATGACCAGCGTGCCGCCCGGGGCCAGCGCCGCGAACGTTTTCTGGAGCAGGCGACGGCAGCGGTCGGGTCCTTCGCTGTGCAGGATATGCCCCAACACGGCCACCTGATGGCCTTCGCCGAAGTCGGCCTCAAAGAGATCGCCGGCCACGGTGGTCAGACGCTGGGCGACCCCGTGCCGGGCAGCGACCTTTCGGGTCACCTCGAGGACGCGCGGCCAATCCACGGCGCGGATGCGCACGTGCGAGGATTGCTTGGCCAGCGCGATCCCCCACACCCCCGAACCCGCACCAATATCGAGCACCCTCACCGGGGCGGTGGCTTTCGGAATGCCTAAGTGCTGGCCCAGCGCGTGGGCCGCGGGGAAGCTGCCGGGGAACAGCGATTCGACGAACCGGGCGAAGTACTCACCCCCATCGCGTTCGCGGTTGGTCCGGGCGATCGGTTTGCCGGTGCGGACCACTTCCGCCAGGTGCTGCCACTGGGGCAGAAGTTGCTCCGTGTGGTGCTGGAAGAACTGGCCACGATAATCCGGCTTGGACGAAACCAGGAAGGCGGCGCTCTCAGGCGTCAGCGCGTAACCACCCTCCATGCGCGTGAGCAGCTTCAGCCCCACCAAGGCGTTAAGGATTGCCGTGAGGCCGCGGACCGAGGTCCCGGTTTCAGCGACCAGTTGCGCGATGGGACGAGGACCTCGGTCGAGGAGGTCAAAGACGCCATGGCGAATTGCCGCCTCGATGATGAGGGTAGGTGCGTATCCCCAGGCAAACTGCATGAGGCGGTCCAAACTCACTGGCTGGGCTACTGTCGTAGTCATTTCCGACGGACCTTACGCCAGCTTTCTCCTGGACGGAAGCCTCAGGAACTTCCGTAGCCACTGGCCGAGGGTGTGGGACCGGATAGTCACCATTAGGCGGCGAGCCTGATGCGAAACTGGTCGGTGTGGTTGCGCTGGTCCCAGTACTGGTCGAAGCGCTCGTCCAGCAGCGCGCAGCGGAGGATGGCCACGTTGAGAGCTCCGGCTTTGGTCCAGAACATGCCGGAGTTCTTGAGCCGCTGGCCGATGACTGTTTTGCAGCCCGCCTCCACGACCCCGGATCCGTAGAACAGTCCCAGCCTCCGATAGGTGCCGTAAAGCATGCGATCCTTGTTGTTCTCCACGTAGGTGATGTTCTTGAGGGCCACCTCCCGGCGGGGACCGCGGAGAGGTTTGACCACCTGGTTGGCTTGGTCCAAGACGGCCTGAACCTTGTCCTCTTCCAGCCAGTCCTTCCAGCGTGCCTCGGCGACCGCCGCCGTCGCGCTGTCCTTGCCGTACAACGCGGCCGCCAAATCGCTCAAATGTTCCAGCCCGTGGAACAGGTCCAGGATGTGAAGGGCGAAGGGGAACTTGTCCTCGGCAATCTTGCGCAGACTCGCCGCCCCGTCCGAGATCACCACCACTTGGTCCGCTCGGCCCATGCCCCGACGCTGGGCTTCCTGGCGCAGTTGGGAACCAAACTCGGCCGCCTCCTCGAAACTGACCAAGTAACTGGTCGAGGCGTAGTCGCGCACCGGCGAGCCCTGCTCATCGGTCTTGGTTTGGGTGAAGGTGCAGCCGACTTTGATCTCGCAGGTCTTGGCCGATCCATCCTCCTGCTTGCCCGCTCGGCCCGCCAGTTCCGCGGGCACCATCGGAACGCCCGTCCCATCCATGGTCACATAGAAGACCGGGATCCGCTCGCTCAACGAGGCGGGTAACGGCTTGGGCTGCAAGGTGTCCTTTACCCCGGGCCCCACCAGGTTGATCACCCGCTGGATTTGGCGGCCTTCGACCTCCACCCCCGCCAGAGCCTGCAAATCCTGCGCCGCCGCCGCAAAGGACTCGCGTGTTCCCATCCGGCACATCATCCGCACCAACCCCGGCGAGTAGCTGTGGAGCAGGCCCAGGGCTTGGTCCAGGGGCACGCGCCCGGCTTCCTCCGACGCGCAGTGGTAGTAGTTGCGCCAGAGCTGTAAGGGGCCGAAAATCGTCTCCACATCCTTGCCCCGTGCCCGGTGGCATTTTTCCCCAGGGCGATTCGCATCCTCCGGCACCACCAAGCCGGGGTCGTTGAGCAACTGCTCCAGCACCCCACACAAATCCCGGTTCATCGCCGCCCGCAATCCCAATTCCACCGCCTCCAAGTTCTGCACCCCCTTCTGGGCCCACTGGGCCTGGACTAACCGGAGGAACGCGGTCGTT
>Ga0315274_10017492_pt1 | contig 10113 bp, 7 predicted proteins | sample YL17G02_20_MG_FD_203700 | JGI IMG/M metagenome (GOLD analysis project Ga0315274, IMG submission 203700) | Sediment microbial communities from Yellowstone Lake, YNP, Wyoming, USA - YL17G02_20 | ecosystem: Environmental > Aquatic > Freshwater > Lake > Sediment | place: USA: Wyoming | collected... | reverse complement strand
CGCTGCCGCTGCCACACCCTTACCTCCTTTGAACGAGGCAAACACAGTCCAGATGTGTCCGCAAACCGCCGAGAAACCTCCCACCAACATGAGGTCCACTTCACCCAATCCGATCCCTTGCCGCCAAAGCAGAGCCCCCGCGATAGCACTCATGGCGCCCTTGGAGACGTCCAGTAGTAGGACTCCAACGCCAGGCATCGCGCCCAGCGTTCTGAACGTGTTTGCAGCCCCCAGGTTGCCGCTCCCGTGTTCCCTGAGATCAATGCCCGTTGAAAGCTTACCCAGTATGAGACTGAAGGGAACAGAACCCAAGAGATAGCCACACGCTATGGTCAAGATGATCCGATCCAATTCAGCCTTTCTTGCGAATCACAGTTCTAAGTTTAAGCCTGATCGGCGTGCCCTTGAAACCGAACTTCTCTCTCAAACACCGTATCATGTACAAAATATATGCCTTCCTAAAAGCCCTGGCGTCGCTCGAAATGACGGTGAAGGTAGGAGGCTCGATCGAAGACTGATATGCTCGCTTGATTGTCGGAGTGTGGCCAGATCTCGAGACTGGAGGCCTTTTTTTCGCAAAAGCAACCTGCAGAGCTCGAATCAACTCTTCTTCATCCACTTGCTTTCTACTTTCGGAGAGTACTGAAAGAGCCAGCCGAGGCAATTCCGATACTCTCTGTCCCGTGAGGGCAGAGACGAAAACCACGGGAGCATAACGGAGAAAAGGAATCTGCTCCTTCATGAGCTTCTCGAACTCTATCGCGGTCGCATGGTCCTTCTTTACGAGATCCCATTTGTTGAAAACCACGACAGACGCTCTACCCGATCTGTGGGCAAGAGCTGCGATCCTCGTGTCCTGAGCGCTCAGAGGAACGGACGCGTCAAACAGTATGAAAACAACGTTCGCCCTCTGCACGCTTCTAATGGCCCTGACCACACAATACACCTCCACCTCACCCGACACACTCCTTTTTCTCTTCAGGCCTGCCGTGTCGATCAGGATAAAATCCTGACCGCCGTAATCCAGAAACGAATCAACGGAGTCTCTCGTCGTACCTGGTTGTTCATCAACGAGCATCCTCTTCTCGTGCAGGAGCCGATTCACAAGTGAGGACTTGCCAACGTTGGGCTTACCTATGACTGCGACTCTGATGGCGTCGTTGTGCTCCTCGACCGGCTCGGTTTCGCCAAGAGCGTCAACTACTTTCTCCAATAGCTCTCCAGTTCCCGTTCCGTGAAGAGCAGAAAGGGGAAACGGCATACCTATTCCAAGACCATGAAACTCGTGAACGAGCATCTCCCTCTGAGGATTGTCAAGCTTGTTCACGACAAGAATCGTATTCTTGTTCTTCTCGCGAAGGAGTTTTGCTATCTCGACATCAAGCCGCGTGACGCCGCTCTCACCGTCAACCACGAGAATCACGACGCTCGAAGTATCGATCGCCAGCCACGCCTGCTCCTTGACCAGGGCCTCGATACCCGCCTCCGCGTTCGGCACATAGCCTCCGGTGTCGACGAGAAAGAATGACCGTCTCCCCCACCTGGCTACGGCAAGATTCCTGTCGCGAGTGACGCCGGGGTCCCCGTGGACAACGGCCGCTTGTCTTCCCAAGAGCCTATTGAAAAGCGTGGATTTCCCAACGTTCGGCCGTCCCACTATGGCCACGACTGCGTTTGGCATCAAACACTCCCTGTACGATGAGCTTGTGACCTGATAGCTCCTCCAGTCGCTCTGGACTGAACCCGTCCAGGAAAAGCCCCTCTTCGTTGAGACAACTGCGACTGATCACGGCAACCTCTTCGGGCCTGAGACTTCGCATCTCGTTAAGAATATCTCGCCCGGTCAAAAGACCCGATACAGTGATAGACCTTCCGAAAAAATGATTCTCTACTCCGATAATCCTCGTTCCCTTATCGCCAAGCGTGCTCCTGCAAACTGACTCCGCGAGCCTTCCGGTGAGAACGGCGAGCGGCCTACCACGCGCTCTTGCACGAAGCAGCCGCCTGATTGAACTTGCCTTGTCGAGAAACTTCCGCACCAGTCCCACACCGTTTTCGAGCTGAGGAAAATCCTCGTATCCTCGAACTCCGGGAACACTGATGCCGCTGAGGAGATAGAACTCGTCTGCCCCGAAAACGAACCTTGTTCCCAGACTCCGAAGGAAGGCCCTCTGCCATCGTTCGATTGCTTCCAGGATTTCGTCGCTGCACCTGCGATCCACAGATTCGAGACGAGGAAGCCCTTTTCGGTACCGCGTGAGGCCCACCGGCACTACGGCAACGCTCATCACGCTTGGAAAGAGTTCCGCAAGGTTGTTGACCGTCCTGTCGAGTTCTGCGCCGTCGTTAATGCCCGGACACAGCACAATCTGTGTGTGAACCTGGATCCGCCCCTCCTTCAAGGCCTCCAGTTTCGAGAGAACGTCTGCTCTTCTCCCAGTACCCAGGAGCTTTGCCCTTACCGAAGGATTCGTTGCATGAACCGAGACATAAAGAGGGCTCAGCCTCTGCCGCGCAATACGTTCAATGGCAAGGGGCCCCAGATTGGTCAGCGTCAAGAAGTTTCCGTGTAGGAATGACAAACGATAGTCTTCGTCCTTGACATAAAGCGTCTCCCTCAAGCCTCGCGGAAGTTGATCTACAAAGCAGAACAAACACTTGTTTGAGCATGTAATGGGCCTGAGAGGTTCAAACCTGAGGCCGAAAACACCGCTCCCGTCTCTCTTGAGCCTCACACGAAACTCTTTGCCCCTCCTTCTCGCGGTCGCGGGAACGTCATCGCTCTGGCCACCGTATACAAAATCAATTATGTCCTTCACCGGGCCGGATGCGACGGAGACTATGAAATCGCCGCTCTTGAGGCCTGATTCTGCAGCCGAGCTACCTTCCTTTACTGCTTCGACCCTTAACATTGTACTTTAAGCTCGCCTTGTACGGCTGGGTGGGCGCGATCGCCGTCACGACCAGCACCGCGTCAGAGGGGACATATCTGCCAAAGAATAATGGAGCGGGCAACGGGATTTGAACCCGCGACTCTCAGCTTGGGAAGCTGATACTCTACCGCTGAGTTATGCCCGCTCTACAGTGAACCGTGACCTGTAACCAGAGAGAATCTAAAGGATTGCGGTCGCCATGTCAAGTGGTATTCGATGCGCCTTCTCTCTTCAAAAGCTCAAAAGCTCTTTCAGCGGTGAGATCCGCGTCTTCACCCGCGGGGACATCCAACCAAGCTGTAACAGAAGCCTTGTTCAGCCAGGTCATCTGTCTTTTCGCAAAGCGCCGTGTCTGTGTCTTTGCCTTCTCTTTCGCGGCAGAGTAGTGCAGTTCGCCTCGCAGGTATTGTACCATCTCGCGGTATCCCACCGTTCTGAAGGACGGCCAGGCTTCAGAAAATCCTTTCTCCATGAGGCGGCTTAACTCATCGACAAGACCTATGTCTAGCATCCGTTCGAACCTCGTGTTGATCAAACCGTAGAGGGTTTCCCTCGGGCGTCTTAGACCAACGAGCCGGAGGCTAAACCTGCCTGATCTGGTGGACGTTTTCTGGAGCTCCGAGATGGATTTGCCCGTAATCTCGAAAACCTCGATCGCACGAATCACCCTCTCGGCGTCCCGCGGATGAATTCGCCTTGCGGACAGAGGGTCTACCGTCGCAAGTCTCTCGTGCAGGGCTTCTCGACCTTCTCGCTCGATGAACCGCCGCAGTTCCGTACGCAATGACTCGTTTCTTTCAGGACCTTCAAACAGTCCCCTCTCCAGGGCCCTCAGGTAGAGACCCGATCCGCCCACGATCAGAGGAACCCTTCCTCTACGAAGAACGTCATCGATTGCGGCCGTCGCGTCGTTCCTGTATCTGCCGCAGTTGTACACCTCGCACGGCTCCGCCACGTCTATCAAATGGTGAGGCGCGCGGACTCTCTCTTCTGGAGTCGGTTTGGCGGTGCCTATGTCAAGTCCTCTGTAAACCTGCCTGGAGTCTGCAGAGATTATCTCCCATCCCCGTCTCTCCGCAATTCTCACTGCAACCGCAGTCTTGCCCACTGCAGTGGGTCCCGCTATACCCGGAATGAGCATGGCTCGGCTGACGTCTCTGACCAATTGGCCCCCTAGCTCCTACCGAACCTTCGATCTAGCTCCTCGAGGGAGATTCTGATGAACGTGGGGCGGCCGTGTGGATCGCCTTGCGGCATGCTTGTGCCAAAAAGCCTGTCGATAAGGTGGTTCATCTCTTGAAGTGTCAGACCGTCTCCTGCCTTGACAGCCGCGTGACATGCAAAGGAGCGCGCCAGCCTTTCCTCGAGGCTCCGGCTCTCCACTGCTTCCTTCATCGTGCTGTCTATGATGTCACGCAAGAGTTGGCCTTCCTGCCACGCGCGTAGGCCGGCAGGTATGCCCCTTACCATGATTCTGCTCCTGCCGGACGCCTTCATGTCAAACCCGAGTTTTCTCAGATAAACTTCGATATCGAGGAGGATCTCAAACTCCTCGGGAGTGAGGTCTATCATCAGCGGAAAAAGGAGCTGCTGAGTCGGAGATGAGCCTTTGGAAAGTGCCTTTCGTGCCTCTTCGTAGAGAATGCGTTCGTGAGCCGCATGCTGGTCTATGATGACGAGTCCTCCCTTGATCTGAGCGAGTACGTAGGCCTTGTGGAGCTGCCACAGGGCCACCAGGGCCGTCTCACCTTCAAGCTCTGCAGGAGCACCCGGGTAGGAAAAAAGAGTCTCACCCGAGAAGAATGCTTGTGTGTTGGGCGGTTCGTATCCTAAAGAAGCTTCACTCCCTACAGGGGTTTCCTGAAGTATAACTTCAAGTTTTGAAGCCCCCGGGAACATGACATCCGAGAGTATGGCTCTGGAAGTCTTGCGAAGCGCTTCTCTGACCGTGTCTCGCACGAATGCTCTAACCAGGTTTTCGTCAACAAATCGAACTTCTCTCTTCGTCGGATGTATGTTCACGTCCACCTTGTCGGGCGCCAGGCTCAGGAGAACCATGCAGAGAGGGTATCGTTCGCGGGGCAACAGTTCTGCGTAGGCTTCTCTCAGGGCAAAGATGAGGGTCGCGCTGGCAATCCAGCGCCCGTTTACGAAGAAGAGCTGGTGTTCGCTGCTCGTTCTGGATAGCTCCGCACTACCAAGGTAGCCCTGGATTCTCATCCCTTCCTTCTCTGAATCAACAGGAACAAGCTGCTCCGCAGTCTGAAGACCGTAGAGCGAGACGACACGGTCGAAAAGACGGGGGGCAGAGGGAAGGTTCAGCAGTTCCCTTTCGTTCTGCTTAAGAACGAAGTGAATCTTCTCAAATGAAAGAGCATTTGAACTCATCACCCTGATAACGTGTCTGAATTCCGTGCTCTTCGACTTGAGAAACCTTCGCCTCACGGGAGTGTTGAAAAACAGATCTCTCACGGTAACCGTGGTACCAGGCGCCATTCCGGTCTCCGATACTTCCTCGACCTTTCCGGCTGTGCAGCGAATCAACGTTCCGGAGAGACTATCCTTCGAGCGAGTAGAGAGAAGGAGCTTCGAAACCTGGGCGATGCTGGGTAGAGCTTCGCCCCGGAAGCCGAGCGTGCGGATGGCAAGAAGGTCCTCCTCGCCTGAAAGCTTACTCGTGGAATGCCTCTCGAGGCTCAGAAGAGCATCCTCTCTGCTCATACCGCAACCGTCGTCGGATACGAAAATCTCCGCGTAGAGCGGGTCCCCCACGCGAACGGTTATTCGAGTCGCCCCGGCGTCAATAGAATTCTCAATCAGTTCCTTGGCGACACTGGACGGACGTTCTATGATCTCGCCTGCGGCAATCTTGCTCACGAGTTCTTCAGAAAGCCTTCTTATCTTCATTCGGGCCTCCGTAGGCTAGACTATATCAGAAAGTCCTGAATCCGTGTCAATTCCGTGTCAATCTGGATTGGGAAGGGAACAACGTCTGACCCTGTCCGCGGGACGATATAACGTCTAAGGATCTACTTCACAATCGTCGAAGCATCCTGGTCAAACGGATTTGTCCTCATGGCAAAAGAGAACAAGAATGGATAATTGGTCTTGAGGTATCTCATGTAGTCCAACCATTCACCGACCAGTTTCTCGTAGACTCTCTCTAAGTCCGCTGCGAGATGCTTATAGTCGGTGTCCGGCAGACCCGTCACCTCTTGCCTGTTTGAAAGTTCCTCGGTGAGATGAAAGACACCGCGCAACAGAAAAGTGAACGTTTCGTGCTCTAGCAACGTCGGATTCTCCACAAGTCGCAGCAGAAAATCACGTTTTCCCACAAGAAAGCTCCGAAGATCCTGCAGACTGATTCTCTTTACCTCGACGGTATAGTCATAGGTTCTGAGACGTTTGCTAACTTCTGAGAACTCACGCTCGGACCAGTTGTTCGTCACGATCAGTTCCTTTCTGATCGCGTCCAGTTTCGGGTCAAAGTCCGAGAGGTAAGCAAGCAAACCCGTTCCGACCTCGCTGAAGAAGGCCCCTATCACCATGTTCAGCTTCTCAAGCCTGACGCGCTTTTCCCGCTCGTTGAGCAGACTGTGTATTATCAGGGTGACGAGCAGGACCTCTATAAACACAAAGGCCGTGTCGCCCATAAGGTAGATAAAGATGTGACGAGCGTCTCTGAAGACGGCGTATTGAATCAAATAGACGATCGCCGATAGCACAATTAACGTTATCCCAAGCAGAACCTGCCAGCTCGGCCGCCTCATCTGTCACCACTCCTCCGCAGAAAGAAAAGGGAGCCCGTGAGCTCGTGTTCCGCGAAACCTCAGGATTTCGCCGACCTACCGCTACTGGCCCCCACCTAGCGCATAATCACAGAAGAAATAAGGTTTCCTCGCGCCTACTAGAAGCGCCGTCCACCTCCACCGCCACCTCGTCTCTGGCCTCCTCCTCCACCTCCTTCTCGGCGACCGCCCTCAGTGCGAGGTCTGGCTTCATTGACGTTAAGCGTTCGCCCCTTCAAGTCCTTGCCGTTCAAGGCGGCGATCGCAGACTGAGCCTCTGTCTTATTGGGCATGTCTACGAACCCGAATCCCCTTGACTCGCCACTGAACCTGTCCTTTATGACAGAGGCGGATGCGACCTGACCGAAGGCCTCAAATGCCTGCCGCAAATCCTCTTCGGCGACCTCACGCGACAGATTGCCCACGTAAATGTTCATCTTTACCTCCTCTAACGTTGGGGTTGACGGCAATGTTTCGCGCAGTGTGAAGAACCTCGTTACGACCTAGCACATCAATTGACCGTTCTGAGAGAAAGACTCGTTGTGGCAGGATCGAGAAGTTCTGTGGAAACTAACTTCACGGAGACAACTCTGGCGGAAGCAAGACTCTCTAGAATCTCTCTGATCCAAACCGAAACAGCGGAGAAGATCTGACATCTGCTTTACCCAAAGCTTCTGGGCCACGGGGGCTCTGATTACAGACTTGAGTTCCTTCTCCGCAGTCTTCGCAAGCCCATTCGTCCTCCACATCTCAGTGCTATGACAGAACCCATTTTATACGTCTCGGCAAAGTCGGTCAAGACAATTGTTAGCAAAAAATGATGTACCGGGTTGTGTCGCCAACTGGTAGGGCTGACCGGTCGAACGTCGGGGGGCGTAAGAGAAATCAACAATCGGACTGGGAGGAGGAATTGGACTGAAGCCGCTGCGCAATCTAACAATCGGGTCAGTTGGAAGACGAGGCGATCGAGGCTATCTCACAACCTTGTGCTCAAAAGACAACCCGGCCGGGGCACACAGCGGAACAGGAACAGATGCGGGACTCGCAAACTGGCACTCACCTATGAGATCGAACCAGTGATCGCCTGATAGGCCTGTTTGAGGTCGGATACGTCCTTGGGCCAGTAAAGCTGCATTCCCTTCAGCCTCAGCTCGGGAGCAGGTGAAACATACCTTACAGCCCCAATGCGTGCCAGAAGCTCGTCGATTCTCTCAAGGATAACGTTTCCGTCCCTAGGAGTCTGCGGTGACACTACTACAAAAGTGGCCTCGCCTGTTCTGCCGATCGAGTCCACCTCGCGAACGGTCTTTCTCAGACCGCCACAGAATTCCTCCAAAAACGCAGAGCGCCATTCCTCTCCGAGTCTCTGAAACGCCGCCGCCAATCCTTCCACCTCGACTACCGTGATGCAGAAGCCGATCCCATATCTTTCGTACCGCTTGGCCTCTTCGTCAATCGTCTTCACCACTGACTGGCCACCCATAAGACCCGTTTCCGCATCGCCTTCGGTGAATTGCTGGGCCTGCATGGAGACCAGCACCCTCTGCAGGCCGTATGCGGCGTATCCGCAGAAGGACTTGAAGAGATTGCCTTCTGCTTCGTCAAACGCTTCCTTGTTGCCTTCTCTCATTCTGAGAAGAATGGAAACGCCCAAGAACTTGCCACCAACACTGAGAGGCCCCGCGAGGAAGGAGCTGATGCCCAGTCTTTCGACTTCCAGGCAAAGCGTTTCGTCAGCGTCTTCAGAGGAAATGAAACTCATCTCCTTCAGAGATTCGGCGGAGAGAAGCTCTCTGGCCCTGCCCAGTTCATCATCTTTTTCAACGCCTTCCGTGTTCCGAAGACGGTCTACTGACCACGTGCGACCATCTTCGCACGCCACCAGACTCACGTCCGCTTTGAAAAGACGCGCTCCTTCCGACGCAATGATCCGAACTACTTCCTCCACTTTATGCGAGGCCATCAAGGAGGACGCAACCTGATTGAGCTCAGCGAGCGCCAGAGCCTGTTCCCTTAGTCCGAGGAGCGAACTCTCTCGGTCCAGTTCCTTTGCCATGTATCGACCCGCCCTCTCAAAGGCGTTCAAGAAGGCTTCAAGTTCAACGTCGCTCACCTTTATGGAATCAAGAACAAGGAATCCCTGCTTATGCTCGGCTCCCAGAGGGACACACAGAATCCCCAGGTCGTCATCTTCGAGGGCAGGCGACACGATGCTTCCAGGAAGGAGCACTCGCGACTTACCAGATGATGCAGCGCGACCAAGAAATCCCTTTCCATCGACAATCACACGCGGAAACAGAGACTCTGTTTCTCGCGTTGACGAGGCGAAAAGGGCTAACCTTCCCCCTTTCTCCTTCTCCGGGAGGTAGATGTAACAGTCCGCTTCGAGTTTCCGCGCAAGCGAACCCACCAGAAGCCGCACTTTCTCTTCAAGCGGAATCTCTTTCATAAACTCTTCTTCGGCCGCTTCTCTAAGAGTAAATTCCAGTGCCCTGTTTGCTATCGTGCTGTATTCAAGTGCCTTTTGAATGACCTCCGTTACTCTCTCCGCCAGTTTTCCGAGAAGATGAAGATCTCTGTCCTGGAAAACGAGAGGATCCTTGGAACTACTCACGTTCAGAACGCCGATTGTGCGACCTCTGGCTATTAAAGGTACGCACATGGCTGCTTTGATGTCGCTCCTCTCCTTGCCGCGCCGCTGCTCTTCGCTTTCGGCTTCTCCTGAAATCAAGAGAGGACGTCCCTCCTGCGCTACTCTTCCAGCGATCCCTTCGCCAAGTCTCTGCCTGGTCTTGCGGATCGTGTCGCCACTCAAGCCCTGAGCCATGGCGATGCGCAAATCACGCTTCTTATCATCGAGCAGCATGATGGAGCCAGATTCGGCACCCGTGCACCTTATGGCAAGATCGAGAATCCATCTCAGCAGTTTTTGCCTGTCAAGAGCAAGATTCAGTGTCTCGGTCAGCGTGCCGAGAGCTTGCGATTCCTCTGCTCCCAGTTCGAGAGCCCCTTGCTCGGGAGCCTCGCGCTCCGGAACACGACCCACGATCTCCTCCGGAGTCATCATCACCACGCTGCTTCCGAAAACTTCCTTGACCAGTCGCCTCGCCTCCTCACTTCCGCACAAGACAACGTCCACCCCCAAGGACGCCAGCGCCGCGACATTCGTGCTCACCGGGAGCTTCATAATTTCGGCAATCCTGAGTGCGGCGGAAGCACCGTCGTCGTCCGCTATCGAGACCACTTCCCAACGATCGCCTTTGAGTATCGTTGGTATCAGATCTAGGTCACTCTCTCTCAGACCGACGATTGCAAGAGTTCTCTTTTTTGTGTTCATCAACAGGCGCCATCCCTACATGCTGAGTTTGTAGGAAAACTCGCTTTTCACAGAT
>Ga0315274_10017491_pt1 | contig 10113 bp, 11 predicted proteins | sample YL17G02_20_MG_FD_203700 | JGI IMG/M metagenome (GOLD analysis project Ga0315274, IMG submission 203700) | Sediment microbial communities from Yellowstone Lake, YNP, Wyoming, USA - YL17G02_20 | ecosystem: Environmental > Aquatic > Freshwater > Lake > Sediment | place: USA: Wyoming | collected... | reverse complement strand
CCCTGCTGGAGCGGACCCGAAGGGTTTTCGCCCCTGGTCTTCAAGTCCGCTCCAGCAGGGAGCCACCGATGCCATTCTCAATCGAGAAGTCGCGAATCTGGGAGCGAACCATGTCGCCGTCACCGCACAGGCCACCTGGGGTCATACCACGGGTGTAGTACGAAGCATTCTCTGCGGGGCCTGGGGTGCACTCCAGCGACGAAGGAATCTCCGTCAGGCTCGTGGGGCCAGCCGACGCCTGGGCGCCGGACACCGTCACCAGAGGGGCGGCCTCATAGGTGCTGCCACGGCCCTGGACGAGCATAACCAGGATAGCGACGAGCAGACCGATGATCACAGCCTGAGTCAGAACCTTGCCAAATTTGAAAGCCATTTATATTTGGTTAATATTTTTTTGGTGCGTTAAAGATTGCAAGTTCCTTTCTTTAAAGATTCCAGAGATGGACTTGACCTTTGAAGGCCCTATGGATATGAACGACGATGAGTCCAAGCTTATGGATGAAATCTCTATTCAGGTTCCTACCAAGAAGACGATCCCTGTGCGCCCCAAGCCGGCACGGCCTAGCCCATTCATGAAGAGGGCTCCTGGACCAGCCGAGCCACAGGGACAGGAGGATGCTGGGCTCGACATGTTCATGAATCCTGGTAAGCGCACCGCCCCTCCTCCACCAATGCATGAGGAGTATGATGACGGCGAGGAGGACGAAGGCGACGGCTTTGGGCAGGAGGGGGGACAGCAGGGACCAAATGGATTTGGTCCCGGGGGCGGTGGTGGCGACCAGATGCCCTCGGAGGGCTACAAGACGATTGAGGACGAGAAGGCGGATCTGCTGAACAAGATTACTCGGCTGATTAAGAAGGGTATTCAGTCGAGCGCCCGTATGACTATTTACAGTGACATCGAGGAGATTCGGACCGAGTACAAGCGGATGACCTATTCCATCGAGGTGGAGCGTTCGATCAAGTTCCAGCGTCGGATGCTTGTGGCTTGTGTGACCGGCCTGGAGTTTCTGAATGACAAGTTCGACCCATTCGATGTGGAGCTCAACGGATGGTCCCAGAACACCATGGAGAATGTTGAGGATTATGACGGCGTTTTCGAGGAGCTGTACAACAAGTACAAGACCAGGGTACAGGTGGCGCCAGAGGTGAAACTGATCATGATGGTTGGCGGTTCGGCGATGATGTTCCACCTGACGAACAGCATGTTCAAGGCGGCGGTGCCCAACGTGACTCAGGTGATGAAGCAGAACCCAGGTCTGATGCAGAACATGATGGATGCTGTACAGCGTTCGCAGCCGGGCGCAGGGCCAGGATCCGCTGAGCCTCCCGTGGGTGGTCTCCGGCGCGAGATGCGCGGACCGGGCATGGACTTTGGGTCCCTGATGGGTATGATGGGCCCTCCACAGCCTCAGATGAGCCGTCCGCCGCGTGAAGAGGATGACGTGTCCGACATCGTGAGCATCGACGCGGGCGACCCCGACACGCGCGAGGTTTCAGTGAAGAAGGGCAAGGGGCGGCCCAAGAAGAAGGAGGTCTCATTGTAAACGCAGTTTACATAGCGGCTCGAAGAGCCGGAAATCAGGACTTGGTCTAAAAATCTTCTAAACAATAAGTAATGGCGGTGGCCTTTGCGCCATTCGATGACTCACCAGGCGAGTCTTCGAGGCCGCCAAAAGTAGTTGTAAATAAAGGACCTATTCCAGTCTCAGACAACACCGAGTGCAACTACATCGCACTCGGGTTCGTCGTGGGTGTTTTCCTATTAGGTCTCACAGATGCGATGAGGTCAAAATAGACACTTACCTTTCCCGAAAACCTCGGTGGGTTTCGCCTCGGCGTCCCGGATCCCCTCGTCAGTTCCTGCGGAACTGAGTTCAAACCCCCCTTCCCTATAAACCTTCAAGCGTTTGCGATACATGGCGAAAAACACGGACCAACTATCGGCAATGTCGTAAATAAGTGGATCATTCACTTTGCCCTTGGTTTCCCGCATAATCCGCCCAATAGATTGCTTAATGTCGCTCTTGGGGGTTGCTAAAATCACAGTGTCCAGCGCAGGGATGTCCAGACCCTCATGTGCCAACTGAAACGTGGCGACGACTATGGGGCTTTTGGCAGACTCTTCCAGGTCCTTCTCTTTCATCCCACCAACATAGAGTTTCGCTTTAGAGCCTAGCCTATTTTGTAAGTAAAAGCAATGTTCACGCCGGTCGCTAAGTATCAGCACGCGCCGCCCAGTAGCGAGAGCGGATTCAGCCGTCTGGACGATGAGGTCGTTCCGAGCCTGGAGTTCAGTGACTATGTTGATCATACCAGCCATGTTAAGCTGACCAAAGCGCGTTACTGGGGGGGACTCTTTGAAGGCTTCATCCGTGTAATTCAGCGTTGTGACCTTTGTCGTCCCCTGATTGACCCTCTCGACCTTGAAGAACTCGGGACCAAGGAACCAGTACAAAAGCCTCGTAAGCCCGTCCTTGCGTTCTGGCGTCGCAGTAAGTCCGAGAGTGAACTTTGGGCAAACCTTGAACATGAACTGTGAAAAGGCGGGTGCGCCTATGTGATGCGCCTCATCCACAACTAAAAGGCCGATGGAGTCAAAAGCCTTATTGTCAAATTCTCTCATACACATTGTTTGGATCATGGCGATTACGAAATCTTTTTCCACGTCGAAAACGTCCCCTTGAACGCGGCCGATGGTGGCCCCCGGACAGAACTCCTTGATCTTCTCGACCCACTGGTTTGCCAGGAACTCCTTGTGGACGACGATCATGGTTCGAACCTTCAGGTGTGCCGAAAGAGCCAGGGCAACGGTCGTTTTCCCGAATCCGCATGGAAGGGACAGAACGCCCCCTCCCGTTTCTTCAAAGGCTTTAATTCCAGTTGCAAAGGCTTCGTTCTGTCGCGTTGCGTCTCGTAGGCGTCCAGTGAAAACAATCCCAGGAGCCCCAGCACAAGCAGGGCGGGTGTCCCTGGTGGGCGGCCCGAACCTCCCGAGGCCATAATAGCGGGGGACAACCAGATTCTTTGAGTCGGCGACTTTCCGGAAGACCTTGAAGGAAGGGCCGAACCCGGGCCCGGAAGACCCGAGAGCATTCGTCTGTGGCCTAACAGTGAGCTCCCGCTTTATTTCAGGGGAATCTTCCTGCCACAAATAGCCGTTTCTGGTCAGGAGGGACATCTGGCTCTTACCCTAAGAGTCGGTAATTTCTCTAACGCTCTTGAGGATCAGGTGGTCCACGCCATCCCAAATTTTCTTTTCAATTTCAATTTCAATTTGATCACCCTTTTGGAGCTCCTGAACCGTCTTCAAGCCTTCGCACAAACACATGACCCTCCCGTATCGGAAGGGAACCTTGAGGCGGGTCACACGACCGTCCAACATCACCTCGAGGTACTTGCGACCGTCCCAGTCGTAGTACGGTGTATGGACTGTGGCTTTCATTTTTTTTGTTATAATATATAAATGCCATCATTTAATGCATTAGTAGGTGGCGCAACTGACCTCCTCAAGGGCATCAACCCCCAGGCTCTTAAAACAGTAACGTCCGGTGGCACGGATGTGGCGAAATTGTCGGGGGGCGCCGCAGACGCCCTCAAGGCGAGTGGCGGTCTTAAAGATGCCCTCAAATCGGGAGGTGCATTGGGTGATGCCGCCAAGGGCCTCAACAAGGTGGGTGACGCGGGAGCCGCCGCAAAGGGCCTCAACAAGGTGGACGATGCAGGGGCCGCTGCCAAGGGCCTCAACAAGGTGGACGATGCGGGAGATGCGGCAAAGGGTCTCAACAAGGCTGACGACGTCGCTAAAACAGCCGATGATGCCAAAGGTGTGCTCGACTGGGCTAAAAAGAACCCGGGAAAGGCTCTTGCCGGTGCGGGTGCGTCAGCCGCTGCATTATACGCCGCAAACGAATACACTAAGAACGACGGCAAAAAGGTTGGCATCACCAAAATCGAGGCGGCTTCGGAGGGTGGCGTCTTCGGACTCGGCGCAACGCAAGTGGCCAAGATCACATTCACGCCAGAAATGGACGCCCTACAGTCGGACAAACTGAAAATAGAAGGAACCGATTCATCCCCTTCGATCGACGGAACGGACGTTGCTATTTTCAAGGTTTATTCACCCACAGTGGTCGGCATTAAACTTGAAAAGGCTCTGACGGGTCCCGGGTCGAAGGGATCACTGACGCTGTCCACGACTCTCGCGGCCCGGGCGGGTGCAGCTGCCGGTGCCGGTGCCGGTGCGGTGGCTGGTGCCGCGGGTGGCGTCGCCGGTAGCGCGATGATCTCCTTTTTTCAGGGTCTTGGCATCCCTTTACCAGATGGGCTTCCAGGGATGTTGATAATAGGCGGTATCGCGCTATTTGTTCTCTTCATCTTATTTAAAATATTTTCCTAGATTAAATGGACTTTAAAGCCCTGATTATAGGTTTTTTGGTTGCCATCATTCTAGTACTCGTGTTTAATCGTGCTGTTTCGTTCTACGAGGCGCCCCAGTTCCCTTCCAGTATCGAAGGGATAACAAAGATGTATACAGACGAGGTCGAGCGTCTGAGTAAGGAGATGGATACTCAGACGCAAGTCAAGCCCGAGGACCGTGAAAAGTTTGCACAGGAACTTGCAAACTCAATGGAGGTTCTGAACAATGCTTATAATATGGCGGTTATGGCAATTCCACCCCAACAAGAGGCGCCGGCGGCTCAATGACAGTGATCCCAACTATTCAATTTGATCTATGTGATATTTTACTTCATCGAGACTAATTTGACCTAAAATATATGACAGGTACAAATCAAAAGGATAAATATGCGCTCTTGCATCTTTGAACTCATTTACCGCTTCTTCTGGAATATGGAAAGATAGTGATTTATAAGTTATTATAGGATGAATGAAACGCGACTTGTGCGCATCTCGTGGATGGTTATTTATCAATTGACGAAAGGTGTCTTCGAAATCCCGTGTGTACCCTAGTTTTATAGTGAAATGAGTCATCCACGACGGGTTTATATACTGATCTATAGCAAGTATAGGAATGTCTGGTATATAATGCGCTCCTTCCTCACTTATTCCCACCAGATCACAAAAATGATCGAATCTATGAAAAAGAGCTGAACTTTCGTTCAGTTGCATGAAAACCTTTTCAACGAGTTCTCCTCTTGTTTTCAGAAATAGATGCGGGATGGTGCCAGTGAGATATTTATACAAGTATTCACAATTGTATCTAAACCCGTGAATAAATGCTGAAGTTCCTTTCTTGTAATCATGATATTGAGATGCAGCGCCTATGAAAAATAAATTCGAACACATAGTACTCTCGAAATTTTGTGTAAGAATTGGAAATTTATCCACTTTGACGAGGTCTTTTACTATTTCGGATTTGAACTCGAAACCTATACACCATATAACAACGGTTCTCTTACCATCAGCTTCAGACAAATTTTTCATCATTCCTAGAAAATATCTCTTATATCTGCTAGTATCGAAAAATCTTTCATCAGGGTTTCCAAAATGCAAGACGGTGCGACCTTTGAGATAGTAACTGTCAATAGACGTGAAATTTGCACTACGGGCGTGACCGGGGTAGTGAGTCTTCCATGCATTTCTTTCATTGCCCCATATTTCTGTAATATCAGTATAGGGTGCAAGCCAGTCAGCCGTTTCAAAAGCGGCATTACCCATACCAACGATATGAACAATCTTGTCCCTATACACGCCAGGATCTAAAGGCATATTGTCATATGTAAAAAATTTAACATTGCTATCTGTCTCTATTATGGGCGGGGTTTTTGGGACCACTCCCGTACCGAAAAATATACGGTCGGCAATCATCTCACCATCATTCACGACGAACTTCTCATCAACTTTTTGTATGCTTTTTATTTCAAAATTGAATTTGAAATTGAGATCCTTTGAGAAATCTTGAACGTATTTTAAGTAAGAGTCTGCATCTGGGTATAGTTTATCCGAATAATCCCTCATCGATAATGCATTTGACCCTATAAAAGAGTTCCAGTCGTACCGCAGGTGTCTAGATTTGTTCAAAGATATAAATCGGCGCTGTCTCGGGAATTCACGAAAAAACGAACATGGCTCGGCCGCCCTGTCCACTATGAGATAGTCTTCATTACCGTGAAACAGCGAACCCATCTGAATTCCGGCTGGTCCCGCCCCTATTATCAAATTTCTAACCATATAAAAGTAATGAGTTCTTTTATTTTATATGGATTTCGTACAGACATTCGTTTTGAATGATTCTATATGCGATTTAGTAACAGGTAATTTGAATGTAGATGGGTCTAAAGAGAAAACTTGTATAGAGGTTGATATACCAGAAATAAAAGAGCCCATGTACAATTTCGCCCGTGAATACTTCACGCGTATAGAAGAGTTCAACTACTTTGGTTACATATCCAAAATGGTATATGAAATTAGAGATACACTAATAAGGTACATACCACCTTGGAGATTTCAACATTATGAATCACCTGTGCCAGGTACACTTAGTTTTTTTATATTTTTAAAAGAAAACGATTCAGTATTTGAGGTATTCAATCCGTTCATACGCGGCTGTTTCCGCGTCAGACCACGCAGGGGCCTCATTGTCATTTTCCCCGCTATATGGATGATGGTGTTCAGGCATACAGACACGTTCACTAAAGACTCCATCTTTATTAGCGGGACTATCGACGTTGATCACCTCGATAATATGAAGTAGTCTTGAATTGTCAATTGAGGTGCCAAAACCACCCCTATTCATAGGTGCGTGAAAATAAGAATAATCCACAACCACCGCCCTGTTATACTTGTACTCGACTTCATTCCACTGAGACCAGAGAGGGAAATCCCACTCATAATTTTGATCGAGATTTTCCCAATGTTTATGGTCATCAGGTGATTTGTAAAATGTCACGCCATCTTTGTGTTCAGTGTCTTTTGAAAGATATATGAGTATGTGCCATCCAGTACGCCGCCCGTAACTATCTGCATGAACATATGACATGTACGTGTCATCTTCAAGCGCGTATCTAAATCTTGAACATGTAATCTTATATTTTGGATCGGGAAATAATTTTCTAAATTTAGATTCTAGTTCTGGAGTTACCTGCATTCTATTCAGCCCATCTTTACCAGGATAATTTCCGTTTGATATCAGTTGATACTTGCTCTCTAGAGCTTCATTCCTGACATCATCTGGGGTTGTGTAAAAATTATCTATTATTCTTATCATTATTTTTTTCTTATGAAAATAATAATGAAGCTCAACGCGCGGTCATTTTTAGCAGGCGTCATTTTTGCAGTGGCAATGTACTTTCTGGTTTTTCTACTAAGAAGAAGAACTTCTTTTTATGATGGCATTAACATTAGTGAAAATATGACATATGATGAGGCGCGTAATATACGCAATACAGAACTCAAGCGTTTGATGGATGAACATGCTAAAAATATGGAGACGGTTCAGAATGTCGAACAAGGTGATAAATTCGTGGCCGACCACCGAGATGCTATCGCTAAGCTGGAAGCGCAGTTGGCTATATTTGAAATGAAGAAATCACAAAAATCACCCGCGCCTTCGAATGCACGGGAGGCTCCCCCAGTAGAGGAGGCGGCATTCGCGTCACCGGCGCCTTCCCCAGCCCAAGAGACGCCTTCCCCAGCCCAAGAGACGCCTTCACCCGTCCCTCAGACGTCAACTTATGAGATTGAGCCTTACCACGGTTAACAACCGTTAGGACCCTTTCCGAATGGAACCTTGCGTTTCTTTGGGAAAACCTTGTATGAAATACCAAGTGGCTCTCGGCTGTACTGATCGGCCGGTTTCGCGACTACAAACGGACCTTCTGGTGCCCGAGTCTTCGTGCGCTCTGTGACCATGACATCCATCTGGCACAGACCGACCGCCGAGCGTTTGAAACTTCCTCCGAAATTGGAACACGGTTCGTAACACATACCACCAGCCGCTTCCTTTTTGGCCGGGTCATTACACTGACCAACTTCTGTAATAGATTTACTCTGGGGAACGGGTTTTGAAACGGCGTAACAGAAACCTCCCGTCGGCCCACTGTAACCCGCTGGACACGACTGACGCTGCATGAGGGTTTTCTTGATGCATCCGCAACCACCATATACATCAATCCAGCCTCTATGTCCCCTAGTTCCCGTCTTTCTATGATCCTCCCAACATGACGTACCATCATCACGCTGACCGGAGTCGCATCCACTCTTGTCTGGAATTCTGCTCAACTTGGAGGTGTCGACGTTCGGGTGATAACAATGACCGCCGTATTTCTTGTAACCATCGCCACAATCCTGCTGACACATCCCACCGGGTCCAGCAACAGTCTGCGACCAGCCAGCCGGGCACGTCTTTTGGGCCGATGCGGACGTTTTCGTCTCGGCGTTACGTCTACACGTGAGAGCCTCCTGAACCATACCGGCCGGGCAAGGTTTCTTGCATATACTCGCACCGTCACTCTCGGTATATTCGGCACCATGAATATCGCTACACTTTTTGTAACAGAATCCGAGACCAAGACCTGACCCACGCTCTTGACCAGCTGGACACGCGATGCGCTCACACATACCAGCCGTAGTCTTTTTGAAGCCATCTGGACACTTGTAGCACATTCCCTGAACCTTTGCGCCCGTGATACCATCAGCCTTGTCGTCATAGCCAGTTTTGCATTTGTCATAGCACAGACCGGACACACGGTCCTGACCGTCCGGGCACTTGTCTGACGCACACATCGTCATACCGAGATATGTAGACGCTGCTGCTCCCGTGCCGAGGGTGGCAACACCCACTAGGGCGGCAATCTCACCAGCCGGTCGTGCACCCGCTGGGCAAGATTCGTACTGGTCCGGTGAATACAACGCGTTGAGACCACGCACGACGGTCGTGCCGAACATCATTTCGGCAATCTCTTGGCCCTTCTCGAGTTTGCAGTTCTTCCCGTCCCACTTCATACCCTTTTGCTTACAATACGTCTCATTGAGGTCGCAAATCTTCGTGTCTTTGTTATACGGAAACGCCTTTGTTGCTTCACATATTCCCCGCATATTCTGAGACACCGGGTCTTTGTTGCACTCTTGCTTTTCCTTGTTCCAGACGGAATAAATGTCAGTGTCATTAGCCTCGACGATCGGCCATTTGAAACTCGCTTCGCACTGAGCCTGATCGGGCCACGAACACCCAGCGAACGTTTCTCCGTCCATGATCAATTTACCTTTGAGGTCCGTGCAAATTGCCTTTGTTGAATCCATCAAGAGACCCTCGAGGTCTATGTTCTCGTCTATAAATGCATCAACTTGGCTTTCGTCTGTAATCGTCTTTGCCTCGACGGCCGCCTTGATTTTAGTAACGACATCTTTCACGTATTTATTCTCCGGATCAGCCATTGCTGCGCGAATCTTATCCATGAGTCGCGTCTGAAGAGTCACCGCATCGAGTTTATCAAACGGACCAGTGATAATGGGCCAACGAACCGGGTCGATTCCGCTCTCGTTTGCATCATCAACCATCGCTTTGACTTGGCCATTGAAAGTGTCACGTTGTTTCTCCCAAGTCTTTGTGTCGGCCGCTTCGCAGTATCCTCCGCAGCACGCAATGTCAAGTGCCATCGAGAGAACATCAAAAGCCATGAGTGCCCATCCGACGGGTCCCATACCCGCTTTCGCGCCCATCTTTGCAGCCGCCATGCCAGCCTTGGCTCCAATCTTCGCCGCCGCCGCGCCCGCCAGTTTAGCCGTGGCTTTTTCCGTGGCAGTCGTCGCCGCTTTGGAAGCAACCTTCTGCGCAGCTTCAGTCGCCGCTTTTTCGGCAGCCTCTTTGCCAGCCTTTTCCATTGCTGTTTCTAACGCCTCTTTCGCCGCTTTGTCGGTAATTTCACTGACGGCCTTCTTCCCCAATCTTTTAAGCTCGGCCTCCGCCACCTTGTCCGCCGCCTCTTTAGCCGCCTTGCGAAGGCCCGTCTCGGCCGCCGCCTGAGCCGCCTTGTCAGCCGAATTTTTGGTGACGTAGCCCAAAAACTTCATGGCGAGTTCCGGACCCTGGCGCGACACCATCTTTCCTCCCTGTTGAAGCGCAGATTTGACGCCCTTCTCGGCCACCTCCTT
>Ga0315274_10017490_pt1 | contig 10113 bp, 12 predicted proteins | sample YL17G02_20_MG_FD_203700 | JGI IMG/M metagenome (GOLD analysis project Ga0315274, IMG submission 203700) | Sediment microbial communities from Yellowstone Lake, YNP, Wyoming, USA - YL17G02_20 | ecosystem: Environmental > Aquatic > Freshwater > Lake > Sediment | place: USA: Wyoming | collected... | reverse complement strand
ATCGACGAGTTTTTGCACGCGGTTGACAGTATGGCCTACAAGCTGATTTAGATGGATGGAGGTTGAGCCGGTGTCAGGTGCAACGGTCAACTCACTTAGAAGGATTTCGGAATCAGACTCCACTTCTACGACACTTCCCTCAAAGAAAACAATTTCAGTCGTGCTATTCCCACCGGTTTTGAGGCGGTCACCCTCGAGGAGTTTCATACCTGAAATGGCTTGAATCCAGGTGGTGGAGCCCTGCTTCTGCACCAGTACCTCTCCGGTGGGAGATGATATGGTTGCAGCAGGTGCAGCAGTTGCTCCGCGATTTCCCAGGAGTACTATCACCAGCGCGACTATGATAGCCACCGCAAGTACTGAGCCAGTTGATATCAAGAGTTTTTGATGTTTAAGCATTCTTTGATTTCCCCTAAACTGGCCTGGGTCTGCCAAACCGCCTAAGTAGAAAGAATATCAACAAAGCTACAAGGAACGTTCCGCCTATTATCGCGCCTATCATGGCCCAGGGGACTTCTGCAGCTCCAGGTGGGTGGGTCAAGGTTGGTGTTGGACTCCCTGTTTGTGTAGTTGCAGGCGTCGGAGTCGGGGTCACCGTTGTCCCTGGTATCTGTATCTCTCCTCCATAACCGATACCACCGATTATGCCCCAGAGCACCGTCAATTCTTGGGGTGTGGGGGAAGGCGTAGGTGCGGGTGTCGGCGTGGGAGTAGGCGTAGGAGTTGGCGCAGGCGTAGGTGTCGGCGGTGTATATTCGCCAACGCCTGCCAGCGGTGCGGGTGTTGGCGTCGGTGTAGGTGTAGGTGTAGGCGTCGGTGTCGGTGTAGGCGTAGGCGTCGGTGTCGGTGTCGGTGTAGGCGTAGGTGTAGGCGTCGGTGTCGGTGTCGGTGTAGGCGTAGGCGTAGGCGTAGGCGTAGGCGTGGGTGTCGGTGTCGGTGTAGGCGTAGGCGTAGGCGTAGGCGTAGGCGTGGGTGTCGGTGTAGGCGTAGGCGTAGGCGTAGGCGTAGGCGTGGGTGTCGGTGTAGGCGTAGGCGTAGGCGTAGGCGTAGGCGTAGGCGTAGGCGTAGGTGTCGGCGTAGGCTCTGGCGTAGGCGTCGGCTCTGGCGTAGGCGTAGGTGTAGGTGTAGGTGTCGGCGTAGGCTCTGGCGTAGGCGTAGGCGTAGGTGTAGGCTCTGGCGTAGGCGTAGGCGTAGGTGTAGGCTCTGGCGTAGGCGTAGGCGTAGGTGTAGGCGTCGGCGCACGGGTTACGGTTACTGTCGGCTGAGCCCCTTTTAGAGAAAATGTGTCGCCTGCCCAATTGGGGTTGACATAGACTGTTGTGGTCCATTCATATGTGAGCCATTCATATATGCCAACATCCCCGGGTGCCGTAGCAAAGAAGGTGACGAAAACCGATTGTCCAGGTACAAGCCTTTGTTCCGATGCGTCGGCTGTGAGTGTTATTTGCACAGAATCGGCGGTTCCTGCCCAGCTCTTTCCGTCTGATGCTGTCACATTTGGGCTCGAGACAAATGTAAAGCCATCTGGAATTGAAATAATTGCAGAACCCAATTTGTTTCCAGGCGGATTCGAAGCATCGTTGGTGATCGTGATTATATAAGGCTGGGTTTGGCAAGTGAAGGCCCGGGGTGGGTCTATGTTTGCCGTGAACTGGGGTTTGGAATCCGTAAACGTTGTCGTGGCCAGGACATTGTCACTGCTTAGCGCCTCCACTTTATAGAGGCCCTCGACGCCATCCAGTACGTAGCTATAGTTGAAGTTTCCGACGCTATCCGTCGTGACAATATCTGAGCCAGGAGTGCTGGAGCCATCGCCAGTGATGACTGAGTTATCGGGGCGAGTAACTCTGACCATCAACTCAATATTGGCATCGAAACCACTGCCAGTGATGATGACACTCTCACCCGGTGAGTAATCCGCTTTGTCAGTCGAGACAATAGGAACCATATCTGACTGCGCCGACATAGCGATACCCAGCGCCATTACCAACGCCACAAGTACAAATAACAACTTCTTTATTCGGTTGCGCATATGCTGGGTCTCTCTTTCAAGAATGTCCCCGTTAACATATAATATAAAAGCCGACCTTATCGTAAGAGGTCGACTTTACAATTGACTCCTTAGCAAGCTTAATTTTATCTTCCCAGGTTATACCCAAATATGTTGGAAATGTAAGAAAAGGAAACTTATTATAACCCGTTAGACTGCAAGAGTCAACGTGACAAGTTACCAATTCCTCCCGAAACTTGACTCCATTTAATCTTTGTCGGGACAACTCATCAATCAAGGGATTGGGGGCGTTACCTCGAGCCTGTGGAACAAAACTCTGCTTGGAGGCGTCAGTAATTAGTGGGGGACGATAACCGGCTGATGAAGAATCTCCAAATAATCAGGGGGAAAGGAGAGCGGAAATGAGAAGGGGCTTGTGGATGATTTTCGGGTTTATTCTGGTGACAAGTGTTGTCGTGGGAGCAGGGGCGGCATGCACCGGGGGCAGCAACAACGTAAATGTGGACTCTTCCTACTCGGGTAAACAGGTCGAGCTTTCGGTCGGACAGTCTTTAGTAGTGACTCTGGAGTCTAATGCTACAACAGGCTACAGTTGGGCTCTGTTCCAGAACAGCGACGAAGGTGTGCTAAATAAGACAGGAAACGAATATGTCGCTCCGCAAACCACCCTGGTAGGGGCAGGCGGCAAAGAGGAATGGACTTTCAAGGCGCTTAAGAAGGGCACCAGCACCATTTCTATGGGATATAGCCGCCCGTGGGAAAGTACACCGCCGGTAGATACGTTCGATTTGACCGTAGTCGTTAAATAGATTGACCCCGGACGGGAGAACGTTTGGTTTACTTGAGAAAGAGGCCTCGTTTCGAGGTCTCTTTTTTTAATTCGTTTGCTTCAGGTATAATGGTGGGCATGAAAATAAACGCGGGGTGCAGATCATGCACTTCATGAGATTCTCTGTCAACAGTTGAAGTAGAAGTATGGGAAGTTGTAAAAATGAATTGGGACGATGAATATGCAGGAAACAGGAAAATTTGGGGTGATGTCCCAAGTGAGTTAGCCATCATAATGGTTGACTATTTGCGCAAGAATAACATTGGGAGAAGGCGTTTCATGGTGTTGGACATTGGCTGTGGTTACGGACGCGATGAAGTATACCTATCGAAACATCTAAACTGCGACATAAAAGCCATAGACAGCTCTCAGAAATCTATTTCCACAGCGCAGAATACTGTCTCTGAACTTAAGATTGGAAACGTTGATTTCGCAAACTGCGACTTCTCTGAATTAGCAGAAGATAGATACGATGTTTTATTTATTTCAAACCTTTACCATTCACTTAAAGAACAGGAAAGGAAAGGGTTGCGAAATAAGATTAAGAATCTATTGGAATTCAAGGGCTTGTTGTTTCTGAATGCCCTCTCTATAAACGATCCGGAGGAATACGGTAAAGGAGCCCTGGTTGAGAATGAGCCACATTCATTTCAGGGAAAGAAATATCTTCACTTTTGCACCGGTGAAGAACTGCGCAGCGATTTTGATTTTTTAAGTATGAGGGAACTTTATGAACATAAATATGATGAGCCTCATTATCAGGGTAAATCCCATCACCATATTTCGTGGATTCTGATCGGGCAAAAGCTGGATACAGGCAGGTGAGAGAATGATCCGACTGAGCAATAAGCAAATTGCAGAGTATTTTCAGCGCAGCTACACCACAGTGGACGGATTGTGGTTCATGAAGGTCGAGGGCAAGTATGGATTCGATGCCGCACTCGATATCGACAATGAAGTCTGGAAGGTTTTCCCCAAGATACAGGCTCGCCTGCTCAAATCCCTGGGGAAGACGGGGGATGGAATAGAGGCGCTCTTCGCATGCCTTGGCACCAAGCTCACCCTGGAAGGTTTTAAGTTTAAAGCGGGAAAAACCGGCAACAGGGGTGGTTTCAAGATAACCATAAATGAATGCCCCTGGCACAATCTGATGATTAAATCGGGCAGAGAAAAGCTTTCCGGGAAAGTGGGAACCCTCGTCTGCAATGCGGAGTACTCGGTTTGGGCCTCCGAGTTCGGTGAGAATATAAGATTCGAGCTGAAAGACCAAATCTGCGGGGGCTCTCAGTCCTGCATACTTCAGTTCAAGCCCTCTTAAAGCTTCGTGGGGGACACCCCAGGGTAACTCGACTGGGGGAAGCCGATTGGACTATATCACCACACAGAATCTTTACCGTTGCCCCCAGAGAATACACGAAAAGGTTGTTGCTAAACCACAGTACGCTCGCAGTATAGTGTAGTGTCTCTAACAGTTCGTCAGCTGGCCACATTCGAATGGTTTCCGCCGGAGCCGTCCTGACGAGGGATTTAGGGCCAGCGTTATTGGCCTGACGATAACTTTATTTAGGAAGCAATACACTAGAGACTTTACTTCCAAGACTAAAGTACTATGCAATATTGAACGAAATCACCTGAAAAGGTGATACACAGAAGTTATAAATTGATAAATAATAGAATCAAACGGAACAGTAACAACTCCTTAGTAGTGTTACTTATCAAACAGTATTTCGGTCAATAGTTAATTTCCGGTAAATTTAAACAAGGTTTTCAGAGGCAAAAAGGAGGAGACATGATTAAGCGAAGAAAGGGATTAAGGGGATACAGGACTATTATCTTGGCTCTGGTTGGAGCGGCACTGGCGATATTTGGGGCAGTATGGATTGCAGTTATCTTCCCCGCGCTAGACAAGATACCAACAAACTACGAAAAAACTTTAAATTTTGAGGGAGCATTCATGGTTGCCAATCCCGCAACCCAATCACTTGATACCATCCCGATAACACAAACCATGGAGCAGAAAGCCATAGGTACCGAAGGAAATGTCTTGCTCATCAAAGAAGTACGCAAAGTTACCAGCTCTGCTACTGGTACCGACCTTTCATCCATATATGGTGGTGAGAGTACTCTTGCCGTAGACAGGCATACCCTCGCGTTTGTGCCCAGCCTCGGTGATATGCCCCGAGAAGGACAATGGGGACCCCCCAAGGGGCTAGGTAAAGGCGATACTTTCCTCCTCTGGAATCCGGCTGCTTACAGGCCATTGCAGGCAAAGTACGTAAGTAGCGAACAGTTCCGAGGTCTCGATGTCGTTGTTTTCAAAATCAATGAGAAGAACCTCTTATTAGGACCTGATCCCAGAGCCAATAACCTGAATGCTTATTTGAGCACTGAGATTACCTTGAAGATCGAACCATCCAGCGGTACTGTGGTTGAGCAGAATGCCGTTACAACTATGAGCTACGATGTACCCACGATGGGCATAGTACCATCCGTTATATCCAACATCAAATATGCTGAGAGCACAATTACTGACTTGACGAACACAGCCCGAAGCGCTAGCTGGATGCTCCTTTGGTTCAAGACCCTCATACCCTGGATAGCGATCGGCTTTGGAGCGATATTGGTTATATTCTGCGCGGTATTGGTAGCGGTCAGAGATCTCAGAAAATCAAAGGCTGGTAAACCAACTCGCATACACAAACCAAAACCAACTGGTATTTAAACAGGTAGATAAACTAGGAGGTAGAGATAATGGCTACCCAGAGCAGATATGAACTGATCCGAGCGGTTAGAGGAATAAGTCTACCGACAGTTGGCACAGCGCTTATAGTTGTCGGAGCTTTGTGGGTGACTATTGCCTACCTTTCAGATATCCCTCGAATGATTGCCGCTGGCATTGCTGATTACATAGGTATGCTGGCTCAATAATAGTGTGAGATTGTGGAACTACCACGCAGCAAAAGAAAGCCCCCGCACCGGGGGCTTTCTGTATAGCATAGATAACCACAGTCCTAATCCAAAGCCAAGTTACCAGGCTACCACTGTAACATCAGAAGCTTTGCAGAGACAAGTGAGCCGAGCATGAACATAATTGACATCGCAACAATCGATAGCACGAAAACATCTTCCCTTTCCATGGCTCCCTCCCCTTTTGCTCAAAACTGCGATTTCTAGATGGTAGATTCTCTGGCTGTGATTGGAAAACAAGCCTCACAACGTGCGCCTTATGTTTTCTAACCCTTCACATGCGATTACCCAGTCAAGTATCGCTTGTGGGACTGAGCTAGAAGTACATCCGTCACTTTTGATGTCGTAGCTCTCATGGTTTTCGCCGGTACAGGCATAGAGAATACCGTGGCTTGCACTTCATAGCTATCTTCCTTAGAAGCCCCAGCGGGGAGCGTTTCCAGTCGAGCTTCAAACTCCCTGTGCTCGGGGTTTTGAGCCCACGCGCTAGCTTGCTCCTTACTATCCCAAAAGTTGAGAGCCATCAACTCACCATCCAATTTGCTCAAAAGCATAAAGCCTCTGAACCCTGGCTGACGCGATAGCCGGGCTATGAGTTGTTCACCAAAGGCTCGAACCATCTCAGCCAAGTTCCTGGGTGACATCTGATAACGTGATGCTGCGCAGAACATCTTCACCTCCCGCTTGCTCCTCGTCTTTGCTTAAGCAATAGGTCTCACTATTTCTCAAACGACTACTGTCGCAAGCACTAGTCTCCAGAGGTGGTGCCGCTCATTGTATCCATCACCTTAGCCAAGCGGCGTCTCTCCAGCCAGGAGTCAACTGCTACGACCATCGGGGGATGCACGACTAGAGCGCTCACCAGACCAAAGAAGACAGCGAGCATGGTGACAAAACCGAAGTCACGGACGAGTATGAAACCGCCCGCGGCCAGCAGCGCTGCAAAACCGCCGATGGTAGTGACCCCTGAAGCTGTGATTGCACGGCCTACTTTGGTCACTGCGGTGGTCATTGCAGTGGCTGGCACTTCGCCCTTAGCCCGCTCTTCATAGTACCGCATCATATACAATATGGTGTATTCCACCCCCATGCCCATGATTAGCGCACCCAGACATACAGTGAGTGGGTTGTATTTGATCCCCGCGAAATACATTATGCCGCCAACCCAGCCAATGACCAGCACTAAGGGCAGACCAGACAGAATAGCCTTTTTAATACTCAATCTAAATACTACAAGAAGGCCGAAAAAAACAATGCCAATACCGATTAGCGTGATCTCCGTCCGACCGCTGCTCAACCCGTTGAAAAGCGCATTCTCGATGGCACTGGCACCTGTCACAGCGCTATACGAACCGACAGGGTTGTTCTTTGCGTAATCTGCCAGTTCCATTCTAATCTGCTCTCGTTCAGTCAGTTCCGATGAAGCCAATCTGATGGGAATGTTAGCGGACTTATAGTCATCGCTAATTAGATTTCTTTTCAGCGGCGCTGGGACTCTCGCCAGATACTGCTTAGTCTGTTCAGACGTTTTGGGCATCTCTCCACCGCTGGCCTGCAGCACCAAGTCCGCGATACTGCTGGCGCCAGCATCTCCGAATTGCTGTTGCGAAGAAATGAAACCCTCAAATTGCACCATCCAATTCAGGATTTCAGGTTCCGTAACATCATTTGCTTCTACCAGCATACTAGTCGTACTACTCCCACTTGATATATCATCCAGAGTCCGAAAGCTCTTCACTTCAGCTATATCTTGCGATAACAGGTTGGTCCAATTCGTCTCCGTCTCGACTTGAAAGTTGTAGACAAAGCCAACTACTGCCAATGCCACCCCAACCGGAATAATGACCGCAGGATTTTTTACAGTCCATCGGGCAAGCCGCCCCAGACCTCTATCGAGCAAACCCATGCTTTCTTTTGAAGGCTTGCTCTCTGTTTCCACAGCGGGCGCTCTCTTACCTGTACGGGTATCACGCCAGTACAGTATTGGCAAGGTGAAGAATATAGCTACAAGGCAACAAATTATCACGCCGACTATCAGCATAAGCCCGAAGTCTCTAACCATGGGGATGCGTGAGAAGAATATCGCAGAGAAACCAAGGCATTCTATGACCAGCGCGATGCCCAGCGCAGGCCCCATATGGGTCACTGAGTTTAAGACTGCACGAGATGGGGATTCGCCCCTCCTGATTTCCTCGTCATAGCGGTTATGAAGGTTAATAGAGTAGTCTATCCCAATTCCGATCACTACAGGGAAGACTGCCATGGATACCATGGTAATAGGAACGCCAAGTAAACCCATGAAACCGAAAGTGTAAATAATTCCGATACCAACCATGCCTAAGGCCAGCAAACGCCAGGCAAAGAAGCCACGGACGCGGAAGATCAACGCCAGAATGACAAACATCAGGACTATCGCGACAATAAGCATGTTACGCATGGCGCTCGCAATCAAATCCGACACCTGGCTGGTGAGGGCAACTGCACCGGTGACCACAGGTTGAACACCGGCGAAACCGGCCTTGTCTACTACACCCTGGGTCTCGTCAACCAACTCCTTCTGTTCATCCTTCGACAGACCACCCTTCAAGGTGATAGGGATCAGGGCGTATTTGCTGTTAGGGAAGACCCCATTCATTTCAGGCCGTATCCGGCCGGTTTGGGGGTCCATGACCATCGCCTGAATTGCTCTAGGGTCACTGTACAGAGCCGACGTTCCATTTTGCTGAGTGGACATCATCGTCATAAAGAAGGTGGGGCCTGTCACCGAAACGACCTTCGGATTTGCCGCCATCCGGCTTTCGACAGTTGCCATTGCCTTTAAATTCTCAGGCTGCAACAGTTGCGACAGGTTTTCCCCTGTCACCATGACCACGATAACATCGCTGCTAAAATGCGCGTTGAACCGCTCATAGTCCTTGTATATCTGTGAGTCACGAGACACCCATGTATCCGCATCAGTATCTATGGCGAGTCGCATCGCACCGAACAGCGAGAGTACTATCAGAATCAAGCCAACGATAACGATTACCCCACGTCTATTCGCAATGAAGTAGCCTAGTTTTCTAAAAAGAACCTCCACTCGTCCGCTCCTTCCTCTGCAGTCAGGTGCCGCTATAGATACTTGAAGCAGTACAACTGCTAATTACCACTCTTGAGCATTTGCTTAGCCTGAAGCTTAACGTTGTAAAGGTATTGACTCTTACAGTAAGGACATTTAACTGTTCCGCCATTCAGCTTAAACGTTTCAGAGAGCAGCTGGCCACACTTATTGCACCTGACGACCACGGAACCGGAAACGATGACCATGACCGGTTTGCCTGACGCTTTCACATCCGTTGCATTCATTCTCTTCTCCTCCTCATACAATTCTTCGCTTCTTGTATGCCAAAGCTGAACAAGCGATGAAACTTAGCTCTGATAGGTGGTCAAACAAGAGCCGTTTTTATCTCCTGCACTATCTTGTACACTTGGTCCATAGATTGGTAGACCACACGTGTAATGCCGTGCTCTCGTCTCCACCTCAGGTGATCTTCATCGTCCCATTTCGCAGCAATGTGCATCGAGAGGCAATAAAGTGATACGACTTTGCTTATACAGGGAACCTCTTTGTGGCACACCGGACATCTGAGTGGTTCACTATGATTTGACAACACATTCCTCCTTTAGCAAGCCACCGCTATCGAACCACTGAAGGCAGCCTCAGCATAGACAGCGCTTCAACTTAGCGCACATTCCGCTAAGGCTATGAAGGTAGGAACAGGGGCTCCTACATAACCATTCACCCAGATTTTATTGTCTCGGGTGAATTAAAGGTACCTCACTGCCTTTTTTGCCATTCTTACAATTAAGAAACCACATAGCGCAAGATGACCGCAGAGAAACTAAAATATCTTGAGTTTGAGATGGATGTGGTCTGGGTAAAAAATGGCAGAGTGAACGCCCTGCAAAAATTCCGCCAAACCACATATACGCCTCTTCAGGGAGATGCCAAAAGGATTTCCTTCAGAGATTCACCTTAAAGATAATCCAGCGGCATAAAAGTATAAGACATCACTCAACCGCTGTCAAGCACAGCCATAGATTGGCTCAATGCAAACCACGCTTATCCCAGTTTTGATATCGCAGGTATCTCATCAGAGGGGTGCGTAATTTGTTATGCGGAATGACTATTAAGGCTAGAAGTAAGGAATCAGTTGATTAGCGGGTGCTTTAGTATATGATATGTGCGGTTGCGAAGTGGGGTCAAGGAGGTCAAAAGAGCCCCTTGATATCCTCGTCAGCCTTCCTCTTGAGCTCCGCTGCGTCC
>Ga0315274_10017488_pt1 | contig 10114 bp, 4 predicted proteins | sample YL17G02_20_MG_FD_203700 | JGI IMG/M metagenome (GOLD analysis project Ga0315274, IMG submission 203700) | Sediment microbial communities from Yellowstone Lake, YNP, Wyoming, USA - YL17G02_20 | ecosystem: Environmental > Aquatic > Freshwater > Lake > Sediment | place: USA: Wyoming | collected... | reverse complement strand
CCTCCCCCCCTAGCGAGCACGCCAACATCGTCTTCATCGGCCACGTCGACGCCGGCAAGTCCACGACGGGCGGCCAGATCCTGTTCCTGACGGGCGGCGTGGACGACCGGACCATCCAGAAATACGAGAAGGAGGCCAAAGACAAGAACCGGGAGTCCTGGTACATGGCCTACATTATGGACACCAACGACGAGGAGCGGGCCAAGGGGAAGACGGTGGAGGTCGGGCGCGCCCACTTCTCCACGCCGACACGCCGGTACACCATCCTGGACGCGCCGGGGCACAAGAACTACGTGCCCAACATGATTGCGGGCGCGGCCCAGGCGGACGTGGGGGTCCTGGTGATCGCGGCGCGCAAGGGCGAGTTTGAGACGGGCTTCGAGAGGGGGGGCCAGACCCGGGAGCACGCGCAGCTGGCCAAGACCCTGGGCGTCGCCAAGCTGGTCATCGCGGTCAACAAGATGGACGACCCCTCGGTGGCCGGGCCCAACGGCGAGTGGTCCCAGGCCCGGTATGATGAGGTCGTGGCCGGCATCTCGCCCTTCCTGCGGGCGACGGGCTACAACCTCAAAAAAGATGTCACCTTCCTGCCCATGTCCGGCCTGCACGGCCACAACATCAAGGACCCGCCCCCCTCGGGCAAGGCGCCCTGGTGGGGCGGGCCGCCCCTGTTCACGGTGCTGGACAGCCTGGAGCTGCCGGGCCGGGACCCGCTGGCGCCGTTCCGGATGCCGGTCATCGACCGGTACCGGGACATGGGCACGGTCGTGATGGGCAAGAGCGAGGCCGGCCTCGTCCGCAAGGGCGACGCGCTCGTCATGATGCCCTCCCGGGCCCGAGTGAGCGTGGCCTCCATCTTCCGGGACGAGGACGAGGTGGCCGCGGCCGGCGGGGGCGAGAACCTGCGCCTCCGCCTCAACGGCGTGGACGAGGAGGACATCCAGCCGGGGTTTGTCCTGTGCGCCCGGCGGTCGCCCTGCCCGGCCGTCACCTACTTTGACGCCCAGCTCCACATCCTGGACCTGCTGGAGCACAAGGCCATCTTCACGGCGGGGTACAAGGCCATCCTCCACGTGCACGCGGTCGTGGAGGAGTGCGAGATCACCGCCCTCCTCGCGCAGGTCGACCCGAAAACGCGGGAGAAGAAGCGGGCGAAATTCGTCAAGTCCGGGTCCGTGTGTATCGCCCGGGTCCAGGTCACCCAGCCCATCTGCGTGGAGCTGTTCGATGCGTTCCCCCAGCTGGGCCGGTTCACGCTGCGGGATGAGGGGCGGACGATCGCGATCGGCAAGATCATCCGCATCCCAAAAGGCAAGGCGGGCGGGCCCGGGGGTGGGGTTGGGGGTGGGGATTGAGTGGGGATTGAGGGTTTATGCTCTCTCTTTCTCTGTGTGTAAGGAGTGGGGCCATCCCCCAGACAGCAGGCGTTTTAGGATGGTGTGTGCGTGGTGCGACGTGCACACGGAGGACAGAGCGTTCAGGTTTCATTTTGTTTTCAGCACCCGGTCCCGCCCACCATCCACGGCAGCCGTGCCCACCGCCCCACCACCCTGCTGGCCGCCCCTCTCTCCCCCGCCACCCACCGCCCGCCTCCCCCTGCGGGCGCGATGCCGCCAAAGAACACCCGCCACAGGTCTAAGAGGAGTGTGACGGCCATGCCAGCGGCAAGGGCGGCCGCGGTCGCAGACCCGGCCGTGCACTTCCCGGCGGCCACTTTCGGCACCGCCTTTGACGGCGCACCACCGCCCCCCTCGTGCCCGTCCTCCTCGTCCAGGGACAGGAACCAGGGAAATGACACAAAGAAATAGAGGGCATAGAAAAGGGAGCCCACCCTGTACATGCGGGCCCGGTCGGTGAAGCGGTAGTGCGGGAAGTGGGCAATCGTGGCGGTCTCTCCCCAGGCGGTCGCGTAGGAGAGGCAGAAGACGACCAGGGCCTGCGCCACGCGCGCGCCAGTCCTTCCCAGGCCGGCCCGCAGAGCTGCCCGCCTAGCCCCGCGCTGGGCGACGTTGCCCAGGGCATGGTAAAAACAGAAGTAGGCGTGCGTCAGCAGGTACATGCAGACGGGCACCCGGTTCCAGTCGTGCGTGGGCGGCATGGTGTAGGCCGCGCCAAGGAGCTCGTAGAAGTAGTGCGTCCAGAACCAGTTGCCGATGAAGGAGAAGGTGGCGATGTAAGCGGACGCCTTGAACCAGAAGCGGGAGGTGAGGGGCAGGGTGGAATCGGCGGTGCCTGGGATGAGGAGGGGCAGGGCGACGCACGGCACCGCCGCGGCCAGGCCCACCCCGAGGTACCCCCACGCCCCAAATCGGTCGTACATCTTGATAGGGACGACGATGCCCAGGGCCCATATCATCCAAAAGGGCGAGTAGAGAAGGAAAAAGAGTTCGGCCCACCGCTTGGACGGGTCGGACGCAAGGAAGAGTGAGGGGGTGGGGGTGGTTGTTCTTGTTTTGGTGGACGGTGCGTGGGCCACGCCACGGGGGGGCGGGCGGTGGGTGATGGCTGTGGGGTTGGGTTTGTGGGGTGGAGTGTGAATTGGTGTGTGTGTGCACGTGGCGGAGTTGGGAAAGGGATGAAGGAGGGATGGAGAGCGGGTAGGGGGCCAAACAAATTGTGTGGGCGCTCTTTTTGCATTGGCCCCGTGCGCCCTCTTCTGCTACCCTTGTCCTACTGACTTACCCATGGATCGGTATCGGCAGTACCAGGCACGGAGTGTGTGATGGGCGTTGTGTGATGGGCGTTGTTGGGCGAACACGCGGCCTGAACGCACAACGTGCAGAACTGATGTGTGACTCCTTCCCTCAACCTGCTTCTCCATCCTCCTCTCTCTCATCGCGGTCGGCTGGTGCGTGCCACACAGGCGTGCCCCGCCATCTCTCTCCCATCTACACACACACGCACACTGATCTGCCTACTCCCCAAACAGGTCCGCCCCAAACCGGTCCAGCCTGGCCTGGTCGTCCTCCTCCTCGCCCTCCTCCTCCTTTTCCTTGTCAACCACCGCTTCTGCCACCACTTTTTTGGGCGGCCTCGCCCGGAAGCCCGTCACCCCGTCCCAGAGCTCGACCGACAACACGGGCGGCCCGTCAGGTGTCAGGGGCTTGCCGCCAAGGCGGGCAACGGCGGCAGCCGCCCCCTCGGGCGTGCGGAACCGGATGGTGGCGACCAGGCCGGCCGGCTCCCCCAAAAATGCGCGCACGCCCTCGACCGCTCCGCCGCCCGCCCCGACCTCCCCGCCCACGACCCGCCCGCACACGGAGGCTAAGGATACCTCAAACGCGGACACGACGTCCTTCCCGCCCTCAATGAGGGAGGCCAGGAGGGCAGAGTCGCCGCCGCTGTCGCCCCACCGGGCCACCACCGTCGTCGCCTCGGCCGGCGCTTCATCGTCAAACCCGTCCCAGGCGAGGGCCTTGGCAGCCAGGGCGGCGGCCGCGTTGGCTGGGGGCGCTGCGGGACGGCCGCCACCGCCGCCACCGCGGCCACCCTTCCACCCGCCGCGTGCCCGTTTGGCGGGGGGTGGGGCGGCGGCCGCGGTGGCCGCCGCCGCCCGCCCCTCATCAAAGGCCCCGCCCCGCATCTCAAACTTGGCAATGCCCACACTCATTGGTGGCCCGGGCTGCCCGCCTGCTTGGCCGCTGCCGCCCGGCCGCAGGGGTACGCCGTCCAGCAGGGTGATGGCCAGATCGACGGAGGGCGGCCTCAGGAAGGTGATGGTCGCGTCGCCCTTGAGGGCGCCACTGCCCGCGTCCCGGTAGAGCTTGACGGATGGTGCCCGCCCGGTCGGGTCTGACCGGGCGGGCCGGATCAGGCCGCACCTGCTGAAGGCGGCCGCGACTTCGGCCTCGCTCGTGTCGAGGGGCAAGCCCGTGACGTAGATGGCGGTGGGCGGGCGTGCAGGAGGAGGAGGAGGAGGGGCGGCGGAGTCATCACCACCAGCTCGGCCGCCCCAGCCGGAGGAGGATGGAGGGTGGGCAGGTTTCGACCCGCCCCCTCCACCTCGCCGCTCCAGCACGTCCGCCGCGGACCGCTTGTTCGGTTTCGGCGCCGCTTTCTGTTCCCCATCCACCTCCACAAACCGGTGCAGGCGCGAATCCCATTCGAAAGCGGTTCCGTCCTCCACGAACCGGCGCTCGCCGGGCGGCGGGGAGGAGGACACGGCGGGCAGGGGTGGGCTGACGGCGTCGGCGGCCAATGTGGCCTCCTCATCTGCCTCTCCCGCCGCCCCGCCTCCCGCCCGCCGCTCGGCGTCTGCTTTAGCCGCCAAGGCGGCCTGCCTCAGCGTCGCCACCGGAATGCCCAGCACGCCCGGCCCGTGGTCGGCCAGGGGCTTCCACTCCAGGCCGGCCCGCCAGACGGGCGTGTGCAGCGGCATCGCGCCCGCCCGGGCCAGGGCGGCGAACGAGGGTTCCGGGTACGGGCCGGTGGGCTGGCCAGTGGCCGGGTCGGCATAGTACCAGACAATGACGGGACAGGGTGAGGGGGTGGTTGCGGCACCCACGGGCGCGGGCGTGGCCGCGGCGTCCGCCTCTCCCATAAAAAAATGCTCTGACCTTCGTCCAGTCGACCAAAAAAGTCAACGCCTTTTGACACTCTTTTCTCTCTCCTCCCAACCAGCAGACAAGCACACGGCACACACACACCAACATGGCACACACCTTCCACTCACCCCTGCTTCCCCAGCTCCACCTTCCTCAATGCCCGCCGCCCGGAATGGATGAGGCCGTCCAGGATGCCCGCGACCGTGAACACGCCGCCGACGACCGCGCACATGGACGTCACAAAGCGGTACCACTGTCTGGGCGCTTCGGACACCACGATCTGGACGGGCGACATGTCGTACGAGAACTTGGCGGCGGGAGGGGCGCCATCGGCGGCTGTGTAGGCGTGCGAGTGGGCGACATACTCGTACGCGTCAAACCGCCCGGCCGCCTGGTGGCGGGCGGGCTCGACAGTGGTCAGCACCACCTGGGAGTAGTGCTCGAACGTGGCGGCCGCGTTGTGGGAGGCCCACGTCTGGCCCGCCAGCTTGTCCGCCCAGTCCGCCGTCAGGCCGCGGGGGTGCATGGTGGACAGGACTTTCGCGCGGCGGGGGGACGGGGCGGTCCCGAACGTGAACGAGTTGACTGTGTGGGAGAGGTTCATGCCCGCGTGGTCGAACGAGTGGCCGGGGCTCTTTGCCAGCAGGTGCAGCGTCCCGGGGACCTTTTTAACCAGCACAAACCCGGACAGCCCGCACCCGGGCGAGGCGGCCATGCGGGTGACGCCCCGGACGTACTCGTGCGGGGCGCCCGCGGACGCGGCGAGCGAGTCGGCAAAGGTGAGCAGTGCCTCCTTGGTGCGGTCGCCGCGGTAGGCCTCGTGGTCTTTCACGCCGTGGACATTGATGTCGTCGTGACCCTGGAGAGGGAGGGGGAGGGAGGGAGCAAAGCAAGAGGTTGGTGTGAGAGAGTGTGAGAAGATTAGGGGGCCATGAGTGCGCGCGCGCGGGGGCCCAGATTGTTTGTCCCTTTCGCTCTCGTCTTACCTTGCGGAACACGCGCAGCGAGGGGAAGCCCGTGATCTGGTGCGCCCGGCACAGCGCGACCTCGATCGTGCAGTCCACTTTCGCCAAGCGCAGGCGCCCATCCGCCTCCGGGTAGCGGGCCTTGACCTCCGCCGCCACCGCGTCCCAGGTCGGCTCCAGCCGCTGGCACCAGGGGCACCAGGGCGCGTAGAAGTTGACGACGACGACCGGGTATTTGGCCACCAGGGACTCAAAGTGGGCAAAATCGATGGGGTGGTCGTAATCGTCGGTCACCACGGTCGCGGGCACGGCACCCGGCGCGTCGTAGACGACGGGCGCGGTGGACAGGTCGTCGTGCATGTAAAACCCAGCCCGCTCGCCATCCGCTTTCAAGGGCAGCTTGCGCACGGTTTTCGTGATGTTAAGGCGCTTTGTGCCCAGGGCGTCGCTGACGTCCAGCGTCAGGAACTCGCAGGAGAGGGCCGGGAAGGAGACGTTGAAGTTGACGCGGAGGAGCTCGCCCTGTAAGTGAAAAAAGGAGCGGGTTAGAGAGAGAGCGCGCGTTTTTTTTTTTTTTTTTTCTCCCGCCCCCCTTTCTCCTTCCATCCACGCACTGCCGGACTGCGGTCCACCACCATCTGCTCCCGAAATTCAGGGGCCAAGAAGCCGTTGAGTTCCTGGGTGTGTGGAGAGTGTGTGTGCGGGAGGTGGGCGTGAGTGCGTGCGTGAGAGGAGAGCGTGCGCAGCGGCCAAAGTCGAATGCAGACCCCAGGGAAAAGGAGATCGCTTTCTATTCCTCACCATCAGCAGCAGGAGGAAGATGGACGCGGCCGCCGTCAGGGACAGAGCTGCTCCTGTCAGGGAAGACTCGGTCAGGTCACTGGGTGAGGGGTTCAAGGAGAGGGTTGGTGAGGGGAGGCGTGCGTTTATATTTTTGTTTGTTTTTTTCTCGAGCGCATCCCAATCGGTTTTTCACGCACGCCGGGATTTTGCGGTAAAAGTCGACCGCTTTGAGGCGGGAAAGGGCACGGGAGCGGCCCATGGCTGGCTCGCTGTGTGGTCGTGGGCGAGCGCGTGAGAGAGAGAGTGGAGGACTTGCGCGGGCGAGGAAAAAAAAAAAAAAAAAAAAAAAACTTGTGCGCAGGCAACGCGGGGGAAATGATGATTTGACGGAAAAAAAACAACAAAGAACGCGACCGGACCACCCCCTCCACACACACTTTTCTCCACATCTCCATCCACTTACGCCAGCAGGGCCCGCACCGCCCGCACCGCACCCGCCAGGCGCTGGTAGGCTTGGACGGCCGCGCTGTTGGGGCCGGGTCCGGAGACAGCGCCGCCAGGCGTGGTCGCCGCGGACGCAGGCGTGGCTGCTGCGCGCGGGCGGAGCGCGTCGAGGGCCGCGTCCAGCGCGGCATCCAGGCCCGGGATGGAGGCTGGCGGGGTGCCGGCCGCAGCGGCGCAGGCAGCCGCTTCCAGGGCGGCGAAAGCGGAGGCCGCGCCCGCGGCGAGTGTCGCCAGGCGGGCACTAGCCGCGGGGTCGGGGTCGCTTTGGTCCTCCGCACCCCCACCCCCCCCACACCCGGCGGCCGCCCGACCGACCGCCCCCGTCGCCGCCGCCCACGCATCTGGCCAGGCCAGGGAGGGTGGCGGGAGCGGGGTGGGGGCAGGTGCGGCGTTCTCGCCGCCACGGCCCCCCGCGGCCGCCAGGGCCGCGGAGAGCGCACCTGTCGGGGTGGTGCCAGTCACGCGGGCGACCGTGGACACGAGCGTGGCCACCGCGGCGGCCGTGTCGGCCTCCACGCCGCCGGCCAGGGCAGCACCGGCAGCGGTGGTGATGGTGGCAAGGTCCTCGGCCGACACGGCTGCCGCCAGGGCGGACGCCGGGGCGGGCATGGGGGAGGGGGCAGGGAAGGAGGGCTCGCCGGCTGGCGAGCCGAAGACCCGCCCCGCGCCGCTGCCGCCGCCACCGCCCGCCGCTTCCACCCCGTGCAGCCCCGCGTCCAGCCCCAGCAGCAGGGCCCGGGCGGCTTGGGGGATGGCGGCACCGCCCCCCCCCTCAGCCGCCGCGCAACAGGGTGCCGCGTCCACGTCGGGGAGCATCTCCACGCCCAGGCACGCCCGGTCAAACTGGATCCGGGCGCGCCCCGCCGGCCCGCTCACCGTCAGCACCGTCCCGCCGTGCAGGGCCCGGGTGGCCGGATGGCGGGCGGTGACACGCTGGCCGACGGCGAGGAGGGGCGGCAACGCCGTGCCCAAGGCGGCGGTGGTGGCGCCTTGCCCGTCGTAGCAAGCCCGCACGCGCGCGCGCCACACCTCGAGGCGGCCGCGCTCCTCCCGCAAAAAGGCCAGGGACAGGCGGCGGGGCCGGCCCAGCGCGGCCCGGGCGGCCGCCCAGGCTTTGCGGGAGGCCCGCGTGGCAGGGGGCACGCCCGCGGCGGCCAGGAGTGGGGCGGGCGAGGCCGGGCCGGACCCCGGGGCGGCCCCGGCAAACCAGGGCGCGTCCAGCGGGGCCATGAAAAAGTGGGCGGCCGCCCACCGCCGGGCCTTGGCGGACGAGGACGCCCGGGCCAGGGCGGCAACCCAGGCAGCCGCGGCCTGCGAGGACGCGCCCAGCGGGACCGTCGTGGACAGGGCCCGCCCCGGCCCGCCCGCCAGGCCGGCCGCGAGCGCGGCCGCGGGCGCCCGCTCGGGGAGGGGCTTGCGCCTGCGGCGGGCGGGCAGGGCACCCGGCGGGCCCGACGCCGCCGCGCCCGCTGCCGCCGCTGCTGCCGCGCCCGCCGCCTCCATAGCAGCCACGACAGACGCCTGGCGCCCGGCCGGACCGCCCCGGCCCGGCAGGCGACCGGAAGGAGGCGGGGAGGCCGCGCCGCCGCCGCCGCCGCCGCCGGCCCCCCCCCCCGCCGCTGCGAGGTGAGCCGCGATGGCCGCGACGATGGACGCCTGGGCTGCCGCAGACGCGGTGCTGCTGCCGTGCATGGGCAGGGACGAGCCGGCGGCCAGGCCGGCCGCCGCCGCCGCCGCCCGGGCCGCTTTTTGGGCCGCCGTCGGGCGGGAGCCCGACCTGCGGGAGGAGGTCGACCGGCCCGCGCCGCCGCCGCCGCCGCGGACTGCCAGCGCGGGCGAGGCCGGGAAGACGCCCGGCACATTGTTGCTCATGCCGTACTCACGCAGGGCGGCCTCGATGCGGGCGGTGGCGGAGGGGCGGGTGCCGGACCGGGACTTGGCACCGGCGGCGCGGACGCCGCCGGAGCGGACGCCGCCCGCGCCCGCGCCGGAGCGCGCAGACCCGCCTGCCGAGGCGGCGGGCTGTTGTTGGGTGGCACCGCCGTCGTCGCCCATCAGCCCCGCCAGGGCGGCCAGGGACATGAGCGCGTCCGCGCCGCCAATGTCGGCCGCGTTGGCAGCAGGCGGCGGGGCGCGGGCGGCCGCGGGGCGGCGAGCGGGCCCGGCGGTCCGGCGGCCACCCCCACCGCCGCCGGGGGAGGCGGGCATGGGGTCGCCCGCCTCTGCCGCGAGGTGTGGCGGCGGTACCCGGCGGCGCTTGGGCAGGGTCGCGGCGGCGGTGCCGTCACCGCCGCCCAGGCCTGACGCGGTGGACGCCCCGCCCGCCGTCGCGGTCGTGGCGGCGGTCAGGGCGTCGTCGTCATTGTCGGCCGCACCATCGCCGCTGCCCTTCTCGGAGGGGGCGCCGCTGCTGCCCGCGCCGCCCGCCTCGCCCGGGGCGGCAGGGCCGGAGGCGGCAGCAGACGCACCGCCGCCGCCACCCCGCCCCGTGCCCTGCGCGTCCTTCACCATGGCTGCAAACGCGTACTCGTGCTGGAACTTGTCCGGCAGGGCGAGGTAGGGGCGGTGGGCGGCGTGGAGGGAGGCGCAATCGCCCGGGGAGGGCGGCGGCAGGGGAGCGGGCGCGCCCGCGCCGCCCGCGCTCCCGCCGCCGCCCGCCGCGGACGCCGCCACCGCGCCCGCCACCCGGCCCCAGTCCGGTCCGTGGCGGGCGTAGGCCCGGTGAAAGGCCTGAGCTTCCGCTTTCGTCCAGTGGCGGGGGGGTGGGGGCGGCGGGTCTGCGGGCGCGTCGGTGGTCGAGGGGCCGGTCAGGGCAGTGGCGGCCGCCGCCGCGGCTGCCTGGGGCGGGCGGGGGAGGGGGGTGTGGGCAAGGGCGGCGCCCTCCGGGGGGGGGGGGACCGTGGGCGGGGGAGGGCCGGGTTTCGCGTCGCCAGCAGGTCCGTCCTCGCCCTTACACTGGGCGGGCACCGCCAGCTCCAGGGGCGGGGCGGCGGGCGGGGTCGCGTCAGCCATGCTCCGCCCAGTCGGAAGAGGCAAAGGGGGAGAGGGGAGAGGGGGACCGAAGGCAGGAGGTTTGTTGGTGCGACAGCCGGAGGGGGCGGCGGCGGCGGCGCGAAAAGTTTTTTTTTTGTTCTGTTCAGCCCGGTTTGCCGCCGTGTTCTTGCTTATTCTCAGGCTTCTCCGGATATCAGCCGGGACTCTGTGGCTGTGGGTGGAGAGAGAACCAGGGTAAACGTGGGTGAGGGCGCGTGGCGCGGGGCGCGGAGAGAGCAAAAGCAAGCCGGCGCGAGAAATCTACTCGTTCTGGCCGCGCGGGGG
>Ga0315274_10017487_pt1 | contig 10114 bp, 16 predicted proteins | sample YL17G02_20_MG_FD_203700 | JGI IMG/M metagenome (GOLD analysis project Ga0315274, IMG submission 203700) | Sediment microbial communities from Yellowstone Lake, YNP, Wyoming, USA - YL17G02_20 | ecosystem: Environmental > Aquatic > Freshwater > Lake > Sediment | place: USA: Wyoming | collected... | reverse complement strand
CCATTCACTCCTCCGTTCTGCTTCGCCACCGACGGACGACCTCGAGCGCCCTCGCGCGGCTTCGCCATCGTTCAACGGCCTGCCAGACGAGCACGCACCAGTAGGCGAGGATCGCGAGGCCGATGATTCAGGAACGCGAGGTCGACCACGCCGCGCATCGCGCGGAGGCACGAGCCGACGAGCAGCACCGACGAGGCGAGCATCGACGTGAGCGAGAGCCAGTCGGTCTCGCCCTCGTCCAGCGCGCGCTGGACCACGCCGAGCTCGTCCGCCGTCAGATCGGTAGTCCCCGCAGTCCGCGTCCACGAGGACCTCGCGTGGTAGACCGTGATCGCGCGGAGGATCCCCTCCCACGTGGCGACGACGAGCGCGTCCTGGTCCTCGCCCTGCAGCGCGACCACGAGTTCGCGGACGGTGTGGATCCTCGTCGTCATCGCGCCCGCGCCTCCGCCTTCTCGTCGCTCACGCGACCGACACGACCGACGCGACCGACGCGACCGACCACCACGGTCCCGTCGTCGCGGACCTCCTCGACCCGGACGTCGACCCTCGGCCAGACGCTCCGAGCCTTTTCCGCGAGCTTCACCGCCGCGCACCTGCGCCCGCGGCTGCCGAGCACGAGGACGAACACGGACGACCTGCCGCGCGCGGGCCTGCCGCGCAGCGTGACCCGCCAGCGGCTCATGGTCGGTCGCTCGGTCGGTCGCTCGCCTGCTCGGAGACGACGTCCTGCTCTACGACCTGCTCCTCCCAAACTTGGTCAGAGGGGACGCACTCGAGAGCCTGCTCCTCGACGCGCAGGAGCGCGGTCGCCACCACGTCGTCGAGCTCGCCGAGCGGCCCCGACGCGCCGTAGTAGAGGGACCCGACGCGCACCTCGACCCGCGCGACTCCGCCCGACGCGTCGATCGAGATCGACGCGCCGATGACGCGGAGCCTGCGGCTCAGTTCGCCGAGAGTCATCACAGCAGCCTCGCGGCGTCGTCGAGGTCCTGCGCGGAGAGCGACCCGAACCCCTTGCGGAGCGCGGAGTAGAAGTCGAGCCGCACGGTGTCGGGGTCGACCTCGACGACCCGCAGCCCGTCGCCGCGGTAGGGAGCGGCGTCGACCTGCACCACCTTGTACCTGAGCGCGTGACCGAGGGCGTCGGCGCGCGCGAGGATGCGCCGCGTCAGGTGCTCGAAGTAGCCGTCGAAGTCGCGCAGCACCACGACCTCGACTTCCTCGACCTTCTCTGCCGCCTCGACGTCGCTCACGGCGCCACCGTCCCGTCCGCCGCGCCCGCGAGCGCGAACGGCACCGGCTGGTCGAGGTCGCCCGACTCGCCCTGCCGGCGCTCCGTCTCGCAGTAGCCGCAGACCTCGGCGTCGGGCGCCTTCGACCTGCCGCAGTAGGAGTGCCCGGGGCGCAGTCGGGGCCGCCAGTAGAAGACGCCCCGACCCTCGCCGGCCGGGCCGTCGACCTTCTGCATGCACACGTCGCCGACGAGGTCGTCCAGCTCGTGGTCGGGCGCGTCGAGCACGTCCTCGAGCTCGCCCAGGAGGTCGCACGCGAGCACGCGCACCGCGCGGTCGAGCGCGACGCGCCGGTCGAGCCCGGTCGCTGCGTCGTAGGCGGCGCGCACGCGACGCACCTCGCGCAGGGCCGCGAGCAGCCCGACGCTCGCCTCGACGCGCAGCCCCGCGACGCGGCGGCGCACGTCGGCGCCGAGCGCGCGCACGCGCCCGCGCGCCTCGCACGTGTCCCGCCCGTCGCGCTCGCAGGTGAAGCCGTAGTGACCGCAGCGCGGGCACTTCTCGCCGAGACCCGACGCGCCGGACGCGCCGGAGTCAGAGTCCGGCGCGCTCACGACCCGACCCCGATCGCCTGGACCGCCACCATCGGCGCGAAGCACGAGAGGCACATGGGCACGTCGCCCGCGGCGACCTCGCCGGGGCGCACGTCCCGCTCGCCGCCGCACTGGACGCAGCGCGCGCGGACGACGGGGACGATCGACCCGGTCTTCCTCGTCGTGCCCGCCGTGCTCCTCTGGCCGCGCGCCTGGCCGCGCGCGCTCACGACGCCGACCTCGGCGTCGCGGCCGGCGCGACGTGGACCGGGTCCTTGTGGATCCAGACCGCGTACACGTGCGGTGCCACGTCGTCCTCCGCGTATGCTCGTTCGGCCTCCTCGTCGTCCTCCTTGTCATGCACGACGCTGCGCCACGGTCCGAGGTCGCGCACCTCGGCGTCCCTTCGCACGCCGAAAAACACGCGCGCGTCGTCCTCGTCGGTCGCGCGCACGTAGCACCACGGGTCCTCGCGGCTCGACGCGTACTTCGACGCGTACTCCTCGCGCGCCAACCTCGCGCGTGCGCCCCGGAGGTAGCCGTCGGCGACGCAGTGGTCGCAGCGCACGAGGTCGCCCGCCATCGCCTCGCGGAAGGACTCGTCGCCGAGCATCATCACCGCGGCGTGGTCGAGGTCGGTGCTGCACCTGCGGCACTGCGTCGCACTGAGCCAGCGCGTGTGCAGTGCGTCGAGCGCGACCGCGCCGTAGGCGCGCGCGTCGTGGGTCGTGCGGCCGGGCAGTGCAGAGGGCACCGCCTCGCAGCAGAGGTCGAGGTAGCGCAGGAAGCAGTCGGCCGCCTCCCTTGCGTCGCCGCCGACGAACCCGGGACCGAACGGGGTCTCGGTCACGCTGTCGTAGAGGACCGCCCGCTCCCTGTCGCCGTCGTACAGAACCCAGACGCCCATCGTCCTATCCTCCTGCGGGGTACATCCCCTGCGGGGTACATCCCCGCGAGTGAGACGACCCTACACCTAGTCCAATTCAATAGTCAATCGGTTTGTCGAGACGGCCACCCTCACGCGCGACGCGCAGGGATCTGACACGGTTTCCTTGACCGTGACAGACCGCGGGTGGTACTTCTTGGTCATGGCGACGACGACGACCGCGAAGACAAAGGCCAGCGACAAACCGCGCGCGCTCGACATGCTCGACAAGTGGATCAAGCGCGAGGGGCTCGACACAGCCAAAATAGCGAGGCGACTCGACTGCTCGTGGGAGACTGCGGATCGGATTCAAAAGAACGAGACGAGGCCAGACGTGGACACCGTACTCGTACTCCTCGACCTCGCGGAAATCCCGCTTGAGGCGTGGAGGCGGCCGTGACAACCGAAGATCCATCGCGACCGCTGGGGATGAGAACGACGGAGACGACGGAGACGACCAAGCCGCAGCGGCCGTGCCCCGCGTGTGACCTCATGCGGCTGTCGCTCTTCGAGGCGGTGATTGGCGGCGCGTTCATGGGCTGGCAGTTCGGCCTCGACTCCTTCAAGAACGCGCTCTGCGCGGAGCACCGCGCGCACTACGCCGTCGCGCTGATCCGCGTCTGCGTGCTGTTCAACGAGTCCAACGAATCTAACGAGGGCGAGGCGTCCTCGTGAGCACGAGCGGGGAGAGGGACTACTCGGGACCGACCAAGCGGAGCGCGGACGTCGGCGACTACGTCTCGCTCGAGGCCGACCTCGCGCGCGCGAAGGACGAGGACCGCCGCCTGCGCGAGGAGGTCGCGCGCCTGCGCGCCGAGCTCGCGCGGTCGCGCGCGCTCGCGTCAGCGGTCGACCCGGCCGAGGTAGCCCGCTACGCGTCCGCGCGCGACCTCGCGCTGCGGCTGCGCGAGGAGGACGCCGCCGCGTGCCAGTCTCACGGCCTGGCGTCCGGCCACCACCACACGTCCGTGGCGGTGATCGACGCGAGCCTCGAGTGGACGAGGCGCGCCGTCGCGCTGGCCGACGCGGTCGCGTACGCGCACGCGAAGAGACGACTGCACGCGGGCAAGAGGATCGAGAACACCGCGAAGCCGAACGGTCGCGCGCGATGAGCGCGGGCGCGAGCGGTTTTCCCTCGTGGGCGCTCACGCCGGGGGCGACCCCGACTCTGAGCTTGCGTCAGCCGTGGGCGTGGGCGATCCTGCGCGCGGGCAAGCGGCTCGAGAACCGCACCGCGTGGCGGTCGTGCCGGTACCGCGGGCCGATCTGGCTGCACGCGGCGAACTGGCCGCGCGGCGACGCGGAGCGGCTGCCGCCCCAGCGCGCCGACGTCGCGGAGTACCTCGACGCGGCCGACGAGATGATCCGGATGGCGAGGAAGGCCAGGGCGACCGACTCGCTGCCGCACCCAACGAACCACCGGCTGATCCTCGAGCACCGGGGCGGCGTGGTCGGGCGCGCGCGCGTGGTCGACGTGGTGTCCGGGCCGATCGACCTCGCGCGCGCGGTGCGCGACGGGGTGATCACGCCGGGGCAGTCGGCCTGGTACATGGGCGGGTTCGCGCTGGTGCTCGCCGACGTGCGCGCGGTGCCGTTCGTCGCGTGCCGTGGCGCGCTCGGGCTGTTCGGGCTGCCGAGGGACGTGGAGGAGGCGCTGGCCTCCGCGCTCGCGGAAGGCACGGAAGGAGACGCGGAGGTCGAGGAGGTCGACGACAACGAGGGTAGGACCGAGCGCGAGGGTGCGCTCGGACCCGTCGGCAGGGAGGACGCGTCGTGACCGCGTCGGTCTACCGCCTGCCGACGTCGAAGTCCCTCGCGCGCGGCCCGCTGACGCGGTGCCCCGCGTGCGACACGAGCCTGCTGATCGTCGTTGGACGCACCATGCGCTTCTGCGATGCGTCGAGGCCGGTCTGTTGCGCGCCCGACGCCCGCGCGATGGTGGGGCGGCGCGGCTGGTGGGTCTTCTCGAGGAGGGTCTACTGCGACGAGCCGGGCGTTCACTTGCACCAGCGGTGCGGCGCGTGCGGCTGGCGCGGCGTGCTGCTGCCTTCGACGGTGGACGCGTGAGCGCGCGCGCAGGCGTGGGTCTCGCGGTGCCGAGCCGCGCGTCCGTCGCGCTGGGCAGGACGTCGTGGACGCTGCCGCGCGACGTCGAGCGCGCACTCCTCGACTACGAGGGCGAGGTCGCGGTACTCGCGCGGCGCGTCGCCGACGAACTGTGGTCGCTCGACCGCGGCGCGCTGTCGGCCGCGGTGCGGGCGGCAGACCTGCGCGCGGCCGCGGTGGCGTCGGCACTGCTCGACGAGTGGGAGGACCTGCCGCACTGGGTGGTCGAGGCGCTCGGGCGCGAGGGCGTCGACGAGCAGCGGCTGGTCGACTACGCGGGGCCGTACGCGACGTACGCGACCGAGTCGTGCATGGGGTGGTCGACGGCGGACCGCGAGCTCGCGCGGCTCGCGGCCTCGACGCTCTGGCGCGCGCGCCGAGGGACGCCGTGAGCGTCCGCGCGCGCGCGCGTGAAAGACGTGGGGATACGCTCCACGGACGGGGTCCCACGCCTGACGTTCCCTCGATCGGGGAAGAGCGAGGGGTCCCGTCCGTGGGGTGCATCAGTCCCGACGAGCGACGAGCAATCGGGGGACCGCCGACGGGACCGACGACCGACTCAACCGACTTGACCGACTACGCGCGAGTCGTCGGGTGCGTGAACGACATGGACGGCTCGCGATGAGCGGCGAACAACTCTTCGGCGTCCTCTGCTTCTTCTTCGGAGTCGTACTCATCATCGACGCGTTGAGGAGATGGCCGTGACCGACGTCGACGTCAACGCGGGCCGTCCTGGCGACCTCGACGATGGGTCGGTCCGCCTGCTGATCGGCGACTGCCGCGCGCGCCTGCGCGAGCTACCAGACCAGAGCGTCCACTGCTGCGTGACGAGTCCGCCTTACTGGGGTCTCAGGGACTACGGAACGGCGTCGTGGGAGGGCGGCGACCCGGCGTGCGAGCATCGCGTGGGTGACCAGGTGTCGGACTCGAAAGCGCCGGGAGCGATCACGACCGGGCAACGCCCAGGCGCGGACGCGAGCGCGTGCCGACGCTGCGGCGCGCGGCGGGTCGACGCGCAGCTCGGCCTCGAGCGGACGCCGGAGGGCTACGTCGCCGAGCTGGTCGCGGTGCTGCGCGAGGTGAAACGCGTGCTGCGCGACGACGGCACGCTCTGGCTGAACCTCGGGGACAGCTACGCGGCGCGATGGGGATCGAAGAGGTCGGAGGGTCGCGCGGGACTCGAGGACAACGATCGAACGCGCGGGGGTCCAGTCCCCGCGGGTCTGAAGGAGAAGGACCTGGTCGGTATCCCCTGGATGGTGGCTTTCGCGCTGCGCGCCGACGGCTGGTACCTGCGCTCTGATATAATTTTTGCAAAAGCGAACGTGATGCCGGAGAGCGTGGAGGACCGTCCGACCAAGGCGCACGAGTACGTCTTCCTGCTCGCGAAGTCGCCCTCGTACTACTACGACGCGGTCGCGATCTGCGAGCCCGCGATCACGCAGGACACGCGACGACCTCACGGCAGCCCGGGCATGCGCGCGATGGACGGCCGCGCGGCCGATCAGTGGCGCGGCGGCGAGCAGCGGGCCGAGACCGCCGCCGCGGGCGCGACGCGGAACCGCCGGTCGGTCTGGCCGATCACGAGCCAGGGGTACCGCGACGAGAGCCACGAGCACTTCGCGGTGATGCCCGAGGAACTGGCGCGCCTCTGCGTCCTCGCCGGCAGCAGCGAGCGGGGCGCCTGCGCGTCGTGCGGCGCACCCTGGCGGCGCGTGCTCGAGCGGAGCAAGACGGTGTTCCGACCGAGCCCGCGGCAGGAGGCGAAGCGTGCGGCGGGCCTGTCGACCGCGATGCACGGCACGGTGGTCGAGTCGCCGACGCAGCGCACGGTCGGCTGGGAGCCGTCATGCACGCCGCGCGACGCGCTCGGAGGAGGCGGGGACTGCGCGCGCGAGGGGTGGGACGGGACCGAGGAGCACGCGGCGCGGCTCGTCGTCCCGTGCGTGGTGCTCGACCCGTTCGCGGGGGCGGGCACGACGCTGCTGGTCGCGCGCGAGGCGGGGCGCCGCGCGGTGGGCGTCGAGCTCAACCCGAAGTACGCGCGGCTCGCATGGCGGAGGACGAGCCAGGGCGTGATGCCCTTCGCGGGCGGCCTCGGGAGGGCACCGTGAGCCACGTGAACCCGAGACGTGTCGAAAAGGCTCCGCGCCGTCGCGCGACGACCACGCTCGTCCTACGGAGGGGCAAGCGGATCAAGGGTGGTCGGCAGGCAGGTCTCAGCGAGGGCTACTGGGCGTGTCTACGACAACGGCTACAACGCGAACGACGCGCGTGCCCACGCGAGGAAGAAGCGCCGCATGGCGCGCGCGGAGAGGCGCACGGCCGCGAGGCCGACCGAGCCGACCGACTGAAACGATGGAGGTGCGCCGTGAAGACGAGCGAGGCAAGCGACGAAGCGAGCGAGACGAACGAGGCGTCGCCGCTGACGGCGGACGAGCTCCGCATGGTCCAGCACGCGCTGGGCGAGGGCGGGACCGACTGGCTCTCGCTCACGTCGATGCTCTCGTCGGTGCTGCTCGTCGGCTCGTGCCTCCGCGCGATGCGCGGCGTGGTCGACCTCGCGTTCCTGATCATCGGCCTCGCGATCCTCGCCTACTGGTGCGTGCTCGTCTGGCAGGCCGTTCGATGGCGAAGCCGCGCGAGGGCGCTCGAGGTCGTCCGTCGGTGGCGAAGCAGAACGGAGGAGTGAATGGGCATGGTGAAGTTCGGAGCCGGTGAGAACAACTACTGTGGTGCCTGCGGCCGATCGAACTCGGACGGCTGCGAGTGCGCAACGAGCGTGATCCCGACGAGTGCGACGAGCGACCTACAGACGAACGCGAGCGCGGCAATCGACGCCCTGGTCGCCGAGAGGGTCGCGCCGATCTGCTGCGCGTGCGGCGGAGTCCAGCGGATCGGCGGCGTGATCGCTGAGACCGGCATCGGCGGCGTGGGCGTCGAGCCGGTCTCGGTCGCGGACCTGCCAGAGGGCTGGGTCGTGGGGGCGTTCGCGCAGTCGACGGGCCGGCTCGGCGTCGGCGACGTCGAGTCGGGCGTGAGCGTCGGGGAGGTGGGCGGCGCGGCGCCGTTCGCGCTCTGCCCGGCGTGCTTCCGGGCGGGGTCGCGCGCGGTCGAGCAGGCGCTCGAGCCGCTGGCCGCGCGGCGCGGCCGCTCGTAGGAGAGCAGGAGCATGGCGAGCGACGATCAAGAGCCGAAGGCGAAGAAGCCAAAACCGAAGCGGCGCGGGCCGCCGCGCGAGCAGCGGCTCGGGACGAGCGAGGCCGCGCGGGCGCACGCGTCGCACGCCTCGCACGCGTCGCGCGTCCCCGTGGTCGAGAGCGTCGAGAACGTCGCGAGCGTCGCGAGCGGCCCGCGCCCGGGCTGCGCGCTCGCCGAGGACGGCGCCGAGCTGACCTGCGCCGCGTGCGGCGGCGCGTGCCCGGACCGCGCCGCGTTCCTGCGCGGCGAGTCGCCGTTCACCACGACGGGGACGATGCGCACGCTGCCGCTCTCAACACTCTCAACACTCTCAACACTCTCAACGACGTTGAGAGATCCCGACGTCGCCGATGCGCCCGACGCGCCGTGCCCGGAGCTAGAGCCGTCCGACGATTTCGACGACCTCCAGTGCGGCGGCCAGTACGACGCGGCTGGTGCACTGCTCGGCGTCTGCGTGCTCAAGCCGAGACACGTTGGAGTGCACAAGCAGGTCTACGTCGGGCTGCGCGAGATACCAGGCAGTCTCGGACCGAACGAAGTCTCGCGGGACGTCTCGCGGGACGCCGTGTTCGCGCTCGAGGAGAACCGCGTGCGAGCGGCGCTCCGAGAATCAGAAGCCGAGGAAGCCGAGCGATCGCCCGCGCGAGCTTCGCTGCCGACACCCGTGGTGGACGACGCGGGCTGCCTGCTCTACCAGGGCGACTGCCTCGACCTGCTGCGCGCCATGCCGGACGCGTCGATCGACGCGGTCGTGACCGACCCGCCCTACGAGCTCACCTCGGCGAAGAGGACCAAGCCTGCGCCGCAGGGGGCGGGGCCGTATAGCCGGCACCGCGTCGGCGTGAACGGGGACAACCGACCGGTCGGCGGGTTCATGGGCAAGCAGTGGGACGGGACGGGGATCGCGTTCTCGGTCGAGCTGTGGCGCGAGGTGCTGCGCGTGCTGAAGCCGGGCGGGCACCTGCTCGCGTTCGGAGGGACGCGCACGTACCACCGCATGACGTGCGCGATCGAGGACGCGGGGTTCGAGATTCGTGATTCAATTCACTGGGTTGGGGGGCAAGGTTTCCCCAAGAGTCTGAGCGTAGGAAAAGCGATCGACAAGGCGGCCGGCGCGGAGCGCGAGGTAGTCGGTCAGAAGGCGGTCACTCGCGTCCTGAACCCGGAAGACCTGCGGGAGCACAACTACAGCGTGGGGACAGTCGGCAGGGCGGGAACGGTTCCCGTGACCGCCCCCGCGACCGACGCGGCTCGCCGCTGGGAAGGCTGGGGGACGGCACTCAAGCCCGCGCACGAGCCGGTCGTGCTCGCCCGGAAGCCACTCGACGGCACGGTCGCGGAGAACGTGCTCGCGCACGGGACGGGCGCGATCCACGTGGACGCGTGCCGCGTGGGAACGACCGACAACCTGAACGGTGGCGCCTACTCAGGCGAGCGTCGCGACAAGACGACGGAGTGGCAGAACGCGGACCGATCGGACGGGAAGGGCAGCGGGTTCCGCCAGGGGGACCTCGGCGACTTCCGGCAGCCCGAGGGCCGCTGGCCGCCGAACGTCCTTATCGTCCACTCGGCCGCGTGCCGACGCGTCGGGAAGCGGAGGGTCGCGACCGGCGTCGCCGTCCACCGGCACGGCACCACGGGCGGCGACAAGGTCGCGCTCGGCGTCGCGCTAGGTCGCTTCGACGAAGGGACGCCCGACCAGACCTACGCCGACGCCGACGGGACCGAGACGGTCGCCGCCTTCTCGTGCGAGCCAGGATGCCCCGTCGCGGAGATGGACAGACAGAGCGGGACGCTGACGAGCGGCTACTCGCCCGGCTTCGTCGGCGAGGTCACAGAGTCGGTCGCGCTCGGCGCGAAGCGCAACCAGATCCGACCCGAGACGGTCTACGCAGACACGGGCGGCGCCTCGCGCTTCTTCCCCACGTTCGAGTGGTCGACCGAGCTCGACGCGGCGTTCGAGTGCGCGCCCGGCTGCCCCGTCGCGGAGATGGACAGGCAAAGCGGGGAGCGACCGTCGACGCTGACGGGACGCGCCGATCCAGACGTCGTCC
>Ga0315274_10017486_pt1 | contig 10115 bp, 9 predicted proteins | sample YL17G02_20_MG_FD_203700 | JGI IMG/M metagenome (GOLD analysis project Ga0315274, IMG submission 203700) | Sediment microbial communities from Yellowstone Lake, YNP, Wyoming, USA - YL17G02_20 | ecosystem: Environmental > Aquatic > Freshwater > Lake > Sediment | place: USA: Wyoming | collected... | reverse complement strand
TGGGGATCAACGTGCCGATCGCGCTGTGCTCATACCGATTCCCAGCGCTGCACCCGGAGCTCCCATGGTACGACTTCCTGGATGGGTGCGATCTGGTGATGCCGCAGGACTACTGGGGACCGGGCGGGGCGACGAGCGAGCTGGAGCGGTCGTTGCAGCAGTACCGGGTGAATGCGCAATGCGAATTACCTACCGTGCCGGTGGGGAGGGCGTATATCGGAGATGGGCACCCGGACCCGAAGCCGGAGGAGATAATGGCGTTCATGGGCAAGGCGCAGGCGCTGGGCTGCCCGGGCTGCTCGTTCTGGGCGCTGGATTTCCTATACCTGCACACGGGCGGGCCGGGGAGGGGCGAGGCGATCGCACGATATACCTGGGATGAAACACCAGCGCCGATCGAGCAAGGCATCATGATGAAGGTAGTGGCGGAGGCGATGAACGTGCGCAGCGGGCCGGGGACGAGCTATCCGGTGGTCGGCAGCCTGAAACGGGGAATGACGGTGGAGGTGAGGGATGTGGGAGGATACAACTGCTGGGTAGAAATCAGTCCGGGGCGTTGGGCGGCGGTGAGTGTGAACTGGAAGCGGTATATGGAGGTGGAGACCTAACCCCTAAAGACCTAACCCCTAACCCCTTCCCGAAACGGGAAGGGGAAAAGGAAGGGAAGGGGCTTACCAGGATAAAGGTCCAAAGCTATGAAGACGTTCAACGAGATGCAGCTCAAGTTCGACCTGGAAATGTCGGATGTCGAGGATGACGCCGAGGAGCGGGCGATCTCGTTCGAGGAGGCGCGGCTGATCAGCGAGGCGGCGCGGGTACATTTCATACAGAAGGGCGAAGAGGTAGGGCTGCCCCTACGATGGTTCGAGGAATATCTGAAGCTGATCGAGCAGGGATGGCCGTGGCGGGTGGCGTGCTACATTGCCTGGGCATCGTCACCGAAGACCGGAAGATGGCCGGGGACGCTGAAGGAGCTGTCGACGGAGGTGTTGGGGCTGACGGGGCCGAGGACAGTCTACAACTGGCGGCAGAAATTCCCGACGATCGACACGGTGGTGGCGATAATGCAGGCGGCGCCGCTGTGGGAGCACCGGCGGGATATATTCGAGGCGCTGATCAAGGTGGCGAAGCAGGACGATTACAAGAGCTTCAACGACCGGAAGCTGGCATTGGAGATGCTCAGGGATTATATCCCACGGAGCCATCTCGAGATCGGCAAGGGCGCCAAGCCTGATGAGGAGGAGCTGAGCGATGACGAGCTGAGGGCAATTTTGGGGGAGGGTGGATTGGGGGATCAGGATAAAGCCGGAAATCCAGAACCTAACCCCCTGCCCCTTCCCGATACGGGAAGGGGGGATGAGAAAGATGGGGAGGATCCGTATGGCGCTTGATACGGCTGTGAGCGGGATCCTGTTGAAGCCGGAGGCGGCGCGCAGGGAGCTGGCCAGGCGGAAACTGGCACGGCGGCACCTGGTGGACTTTTCCGAATACGTGGCGCCGTGGTACCGGGCGGCCAGGCATCACCGGCTGGTGGCGGAATATCTGGAGCTGGTGGAGACGTACATCCGCAGCGAGGGACAGACGGGGATCGGGCGGCTGCTGATCGAGGAGCCGCCACGGCACGGCAAGACGGAGCAGGTCAGTCATTTATTCCCGGCCTGGCTGCTGGGCAGGATGCCGGACATCAACATTATTTTGACATCTTATAACGCAGACCGGGCCAACGATAACTCCAGGGCGGTGAGGGAGATCGTGAACAGCGACCGCTACCGGGCGGTATTCGGCGAGCTGGCGACGATAGATGCCAGCCTGAAGGCTGGAGTCCAGGCGCCGGTGGAGCTCTCGTCGGACAGCCGGTCGGTGCAGCAGTGGGATCTCGCGGCGCCGAACCGGGGAGGGGTGGTGGCTGCAGGTGTGGGAGGCGGGATCACGGGGGTGGGGGCGCACCTGTTCGTGGTGGACGACCCGATCAAGAACCGGGAGGAGGCCGAGAGCGAGGCTTACCGGGAGCGGCTGTGGGAGTGGTGGACCAGCTCGGCTTATACACGATTGGAGAAAGGTGCAGCAGTGATCGGGATGTTCACGCGCTGGCACGGGGACGACTGGTCGGGCAGGTTATTGAAGATGATGGCGGGGGACCCCAAGGCGGACCGGTGGACGGTGCTATGCCTGCCTGCCATCTGGGAGGACGAAAAAGTCCCCAAGGGGAAAACCTTCGAGAGGTTCCAGCGGGAGCAGATGCTGGAGGGGGTATGGATCGACGAGAAGGATGCATTGGGCAGGAAGGCGGGGGAGGCGCTGTGGCCGGAGAAATACAACGAGGAAGACCTGAAGCGGATCCAGGTGAACATCGGCGAATACGACTGGTCGGCCTTATACCAGCAGAGACCCTATTTACGGCTGGGGAATTTCTTCCAGCGGGACTGGTTCGCAATCGTGGAAGCGCCACCCAAACCCGAGGAGATAAGGCAACGGGTACGCTATTGGGACAAGGCGGGGACGATGGGAGGCGACTACACGGCGGGCGTGCTGATGAGCCTGACGAAAGACGGAATTATTTTTATTGAACATATTGCACGCGGCCAATGGTCACCTGGCGATCGGGACGCGATGATGCTGGCAACAGCCCAGGAGGACGCCAAGCGGCCTGGTCCTGCGGCAACGATCTGGCATTTCAAGGATCCGGGCAGCGCAGGGAAGGATTCGGCACAGGCGACGAACCGGATGTTTGCGAACAAAGGATTAACGGCCTATTTCGAGGATGTTACCGGCAGCAAGGAAACGCGGGCGGGGCCATGGTCCAGCCTATGCCAGGGGGGAGGCGCCCGGCTGGTGAGGGGCGGATGGAATGCACCCTATATCGAGGAACACGTGGCATTCCCGAAGGGGAAGTTCGATGACCAGGTGGATGCGAGCGCAGGGGCGTTCGGGAAGCTGGCGAGCGGGACGCTGGAAGGGCAATTATTTTATTGAGGACCTAACCCCCAAAGACCTGACCCCCAAAGACCTAACCCCTAACCCCTTCCCGAAACGGGAAGGGGAAGAGGAAGGGGAAGAGGAAGGGAAGGGGGGGGATGAGGTGAGATGAGCTTCGTCACGGATTTTTGGCAGAGGATCAAAGTAGCGGCAAGGGCGTGGAAGGCTGGTATAGGCGTCGTGGACCCGTTCGAGCGGTACTATGGGCACGACGACAGCAAGTACACGCCGAGCGAGCTGGGAGACTACCTGACCACCAGCAACGCGATCTACACCTGCGCGACGATCCGGGCGGATGCGCTGGCGCTGCTGGAGTTCAAGGCGATCCGGCTGGCGAACGGGAAGCCGGAGGAAGTGAAGGAGGGGGCGGAGATCAAGCTGCTGCGCAAGGTGAACGATTTCTGGACGATGAACCGGCTGCTGGCGATGACGGAGCTCTCGCTGTGCCTGTGGGGGAAGTGCTTCTGGGCAGTTGAGCGCGGGATCAATGGAAATGGGGAGCCTAAAGAGATCTGGTGGATGAAGCCGGACCGGGTGAGCGTGATCACGGACGCGGTGGACTACATCAAGGGATATGCCTACACGCCGATCAACGGGGCAGAGGCGATCGCCTTTTTGCCAGGTGAGGTGATCTGGCTGAGATACCCGAACCCGCTGGATGAGTTCGGATCGCTGTCGCCGATGACAACGGTACGATTACCGGCGGACGTGGGGACATCGGCGGCGAAATCCAACAAGCATATCTTCGACAACGGCCTGCAGATGGGCGGGGTGGTGGTGCCCAAGGCGGGATCCACACTGACGCCGGACCAGGCCAAGGAGATCGAGCTGCAGCTCGAGAAGCGATTCAAGGGGGTGGACAAGTTCCACCGGTGGGGGGTGCTGCGGTTCGAGGCGGAAATGAAGCCAATGGGGATCAACCCGCACGATGCGGAGTTCCTGGGGGCGCTGGCCTGGACGCTGGAGGAAGCCTGCCGGGCATTCAAGGTGCCGCTGGATATGGTGGGAGGTCAAAGGACCTATGAGAATGTAAAAGCCAGCGACCGGGCGCTGTGGATGCGGGCGATGGTGCCGGAGAGTATCTTCATCGCCAGCGAGCTGACAGAGCAGTTCCTGCCGATGTTCAAGAATACGATGGTGGATCTGATCGAGCCGGGATATAAGCATGTGCTGGCGATGCAGGATGACGAGGGGGAGCAATGGACCAGGGAATACCAGCAGATCCAGCAGGGGGCGATCACGATCAACGAGTGGCGAGGGAGCAAGGGGATGGACAAGGTGGCATGGGGCGACGCCTGGTGGGCGCCGCTGATGGTGACGCCGGTAAAGGATGAGACATCACCTGCGCAGAAGACTGCGCCTGCGCCGGTACCGGCGCAGGGGGCGACGACGCAAGGAAAAGGAAGGAGACCTAACCCCCGGCCCCTTCCCGAAACGGGAAGGGGAGTGAGAATAATCGAGTTCGGATCGGAAGAACACGATCGATTATGGAAGAGATTCACGAGGCGGACGGACCGGCAGGAAGGGGAGTTCAAGAAACTACTGATCGATCTGTTCGAAAGGCAGAAGGATAGCATCCTGGCCAGGCTGAAGCAGAGGGTCAAGACCGCTCAGGGCAACGGGCGAACCATCGAGGACGTGATCGACGAGCCATTCAACCTGGCGCAGTGGATCAAGGAGTTCAGGATCAAGGGCAGGCCGTCGCTGAAAGCCATCTTGCTGGAGGCGGGCGAGGCGGCGATGGAGGACCTGGGGCTGGGGATCGCCTTCGACGTGATGGAGCCGAACGTGGTGCGGTTCCTGGAGCGGCGGGCGCAGCGATTTGCCAAGGAAGTGAACGAGACGACCTGGCAGCAGCTCAAGGACAGCCTGAAAGAGGGGATGGATGCGGGGGAAGGGATCGAGGAGCTGGCGCAGCGGGTGGAGGCAGAGATGGCGGGACGGATCGAGTCCGATTCGGAGACGATCGCACGGACAGAAACGATCGGGGCCAATAACGGCGGAAGTCTGCTGGCCTGGGAGCAAACGGATGCCGTAGGCGGGAAGACGTGGCTGGCGGCGCTGGATGAGCGGACACGTGAGACGCACGTGGAGGCGCACCAGAGATACCAGAACGATCCGATCGGGATCGATGAGGACTTCGAGGTGGGGGAGGGCAGCGGACCGGCGCCGGGGCAGATCGGGCTGGCGGGCGAGGACATAAATTGTCGTTGTACGATGACGGCGGTGCTGAAGGAATAGGAGGGCAGGCATGAAGCCTGCCCCTACGGGTCGAGGAGGATGAGATGACGATCTACATGCGAGCGCTATGCGAGAGGACGCAGGAAACCGAGACCGGCAGCGGACCGATACGGTTCGTGGCTTCGACGGAGGGGGAGAAGCGAGACGGCAAGGACCTGCAGGTCGACCATTGGGACCTGGAAAATTATAAAAAGAATTCGGTTTTCCTGTGGGTACACGACTACATGGGAAATCATTTGCCGATCGGGAAGGCGCAACCTACCATCGAGGGGAAGCAACTGATCGCGGAAGTGACGTTCGATGAGGCGGACGAGTTCGCCAAGCAGGTGGAGGGGAAGTACCGGAGGGGCTACCTGAATGCGGTGAGCGTGGGATGGGACGACTACGCCAACTGTCCGAATTGCAAGGCGCGCATCTCGGGGTGGACGCTCATGTTCAACAAATTTGCACGGCTTAACTGCCCGAAATGCGGAAAAGAAATCCCCAAGGAGACCGAGATCTGGTTCGAGCTGCTGGATATCAGCGGGGTACCGGTGCCGGGGGACCCGGATGCGCTGATCGAGAGGCAGTACCGGGCGCTGCGGGAACTATTCGGGAACCAATCCCAGGGGAGGCCATATCCCAACGAGCACGCCTGCAGATTAAGGGAACCGGGCGATTTCGAACCGGATTCGTTCGTGCGGGTCGAGCGCGATCACGAGGGCAAGAAATACTCGGTGATCCAGGGGAAACTGAAGGGCGAAACTATGTTAACCGATCAGGCCTACCGGTATCCCAAGGATACCTGGACGGTGGAAGCAGCGCGGGCGCACTGCAAATCCCACGATGGGAAGAGCTTCGAGCCCGCGAAAGAAGAGTCTTATTCCGATGTAGCACTATGGAACGGTGTGGCCAGCGCGATGCTGGCGCTCTACCGCGAGTATGCTGCGCTGGAGGAAGTGGACCGGAAATATATCTACAATCAACTGGAGAAAGTCTACCGGAAGCTGGAACGGACGCCGCCCGAATACATGAGGGAGACGGATCTGGCGCTGCTGTGCCCGATGGAGATCGACGGGCTGTTCCTGGAGGGGGAAGATAACCTAACCCCAGACCTCACCCCCGGCCCCTCTCCCAAAGGGCGAGGGGAGAATGAAAGGGCGGGGGCGGTGCTGAACGCCAGGAACAAGAAGGACCTGGAACAGGCGGTGGAGCTGGTCCAGGGGGTGCTGAAGAGCGCGGAGAAGACCGAACCGGAAGGCAGCCAGGCAGAATCATTGGATGCTGACCTGGTCAATCAACTGGAAGAAATCAATCTAAGAATGAGTCTAATCGGAGGAAAATAAGATGGACACGCAAGGTTTTGAAAAACTGGTGAAGGATATCAACGACCGGCTGACGGCGATGAACGAGAACGCATCGCCGCAGAAGGTCGAGGGGATGGTGAAAACCTACCTGGACAATATGTTGAAGGACGAGAGCTTCGTACGCAAGATGCGCTTCGGCGGAGACGGCGGCGAACGGAAGCTGGTGGGAAGCAAATACGCCCGCTGGGGGCTGAGCATCGCCGACATCGAGTGGCTGTACGACCTGCAGACGAGCCTGAAGGGGCAGAAGCGGGTGGAAGGGGACGGCAGTGGGGTGTATGACGGACCCAGCGAGGAGCTGAAGAATACCTTCGAAACGATTTCGGAAGGTTACTACCTGCCGCAGGAGAAGGTGCGCGAGATGGATAAGCGGGCGATCGACGACCTGTTCCCACGCATCCCGGCGGCCTGGTTCCACGGCAAGGACCGCAAGCTTCAGTCAGAGGGCAAGTTCGAGCTGACCGAAGCCTATCAGAGAGCGATCCGGGCGATGGATACGATCGAGACCGGCTACGGCCTGCAGCTCATCGGGGCGCAGTACGTGGGCGATCTATGGACAGTTGGACGGGAGCAGAGCAAGATCTTCAACCAGATCGAATCTTTCGAGATGACGGCGCCGGTGGCCTATCTGCCGGTGGAGGTGGACTTCCCGGAGCTACTGTACGTGGGAGAAAGTGCGACCTATAACGCTGCGAACTATGCCACGGTCAAGACCGGATCGAACAGAGTGGCGGTGACGGCGATCAAGTTCGTGATCCACCAGATGTGGAGCGGCGAGCTCGAAGAGGACAGCATCATCGCATTCGTTCCGTTCCTGAGACGACAGATTGCGCTATCGCTGGGATACTACAGCGACAGCCTGGTGCTGAACGGCGACGCATCGACCGGGGCGACCGGCAACATCAACAACGACGACGCGGCCCCGGCAGCGACCAAGCACTTCCTGGCGTTCGACGGGATCCGGCACGCGGCATTGGTGGACGTTACCGGCAACAAGAAAGATCTGGCCGGAGCGATCGATCTGGCTGCGCTGAAGGACCAGCAGAAGCGGATGGTCGATGCCACCAACAAGATCGACTGGGGACACCCGATGGACCCGAACGATCTGATCTATTCCTGCGATCCGGACACAGGGGACAAGATCGATATGCTGGATGAGTTCGCAACCTATGATAAATATGGCAACAAAGCGACAGTTGCAGTAGGTGAGCAGGAAACTGTGCTGGGACACCCGCTGATCCGAACGCTGGCGATCTCGAAGACGGAGGCGGATGGGAAGCCGTCCAGTGTAACACCGGCCAACAATATCTACGGCCAGGTGGTGACCTTCAACCGCAGGGGCTTCAAGGTCGGGTGGCGACGCAGAGTCAAGATGGAGACCGAGCGCATCCCGGCGACGGACCAATCAAGGCTGGTCTACTCGCTGCGGCTGGGATTCGGGCGCTTCTCGGCGACCGGCGCGGTGACAGGGATAGAGAGCGCGGACGTGATCTATGATATCGCGGTCGCCTAAAGAAGCGAAACAGGCGAAAGACGCGAAACAGTCGAAAAGGGAGGCGGGGTTTGTCGCAAAGAACGCGACTCTGACCTCACCCCCAACCCCTCTCCCATAGGGCGAGGGGAGGAAAAGGAGGAATGACATGCCAAGAGAAAGAATTGCGATCAACCCATCGGATAAGGCGAGCCGGATGAGCTGCAAGCTGGTCGAGACGCTAGGGGCGAACCGGGTGATCACGGTGGAAGAGGTCAACCGATACAACGGGTTCGCCTTCGACCCGGAAGCGGCGCGAGATCTGACACTGCCAGCAGCGGCGAAATGCGTCGGTGCCGTGCTCTTCATCAGCAACCAGGCGAATGCAGCGGAGGTGATCACGATAAAGAATGCTGCGGGCACGGCCATCTGCACGCCGACGCAGAACGAGGCGGCGATCGTCTGGTGCGATGGGGTAACCTGGTACGGGGCGGTCGGAGCCCAGAGCTAGGGACGAATACCGAGGGACTGCGTTGAAGTACAACGCGGTACTATGGGGGCAGATTGATTGGGCGAACAGTCTGCCCCCGAGAACGCAGAATAGACCTAACCCCCAACCCCTTCCCTAAAAGGGAAGGGGAGAAGAAAAAGAAGGAGGTTGAGATGGCTAAATATATCATTCAGTGGAATTACGGGTCTGGACAGGTTGGACCTTACCTGAAAGGGGATGTGGTCGAGGTCGAGGATGAGCTGGCGGAATGGATGAACCGCGATTCGCCGGGGGTGCTGAAGCCGGTGAAGGAAGCGAAAAAGAACGGCACGAAGAGCTCGAAGGCGAAAAGCGACCGAATGTTGAAAAATCCACTGTGGGACCGGCAGGGAGGGCCGAGTGACCAGGGGGCGATAACGAAGAGTGATTTCAAGGCTATCAAGGGAGATTAAAAAAACCTTTATAAGGAGTAAATAAATGAATCAAATAAATATTTTATCTGTAATAATCCCAAACGGAACGGCTCTTTCCGGTGCTTTCAGGTTGAACGGTGCTACCCTGCTGGGCATCGAGATGTCCGCAGCCTGGACCGCAGCTAACCTGACCTTCCAGCACTCGATAGACGGCACTAACTTCTTCGATATGTACGATGGGGCGGGGGCTGAGGTTTCATTGACGGTCGTCGCTGCACACTACGTATTCCTGCCGCCTGCTAACTGGTCGGGCATTATCTATATCAAGGTGCGGTCGGGCACAGGCGGTACACCGGTCAACCAGGGTGCGGAGCGTATCCTAAAATTAGTGTGCAAAGAGCTATGAACGCGAGCAAGTTACTGTTACTGAGCAACCTGGAATATTACCTGAAGATCAAACAGCTCTTCGGTTCGTCGATCATTGCACACTGGCCATTATGGGAACCTGGCGGGTCAGTTGCTTATGACATCAGCGGCAACAGGCGCAACGGCGCAGCGACAGGCATAGATTGGGGCTATCCTGGAATCGGCGATGGTCACACAACGCCTTACTTCGACGGGGCAACCGACTATGTCAACGTTTATTCGGCGGCGTTAGCAGCTGCGTTCAACGGGGCGGAGGGGACAATCCTGATATGGCCGAAGGTCTACGACGCGGGGGTGTGGACGGATGGACTTAGGCACGGCGTTTGCCGGTTCTTGGCAGATAACAACAACTACTGTTTTATTTATAGATTTACGGATAACGCACTATACTGGAATTACAAAGCCGGTGGCGTATCTCTTCAGGTTTTATTGGCTGTCACCCCCACGATCTTTATGTGCCTGGGTCTGACCTGGAACAAGACCGCCAATAGGGTGCGGGCATTCTACAATGGGCCACAGACCGGCGTTGACCAGAATGGTCTAGGCGTATGGGCGGGTGCTCTGGACGCCACTAAGACTATAATCGGCGCTTATGATACTACCCCGAATTATCCCTGGTACGGCTATCTCGGCGACGGGGTGCTACTCAACCGCGAGGCTTCACCAAGTGAAATGCTGAAGGCGGCGCAGGTGTAACGATGGCTGAAAATCATTGTTATTTTGGCATAGAAAATATCAACTTGAATGCAACC
>Ga0315274_10017485_pt1 | contig 10115 bp, 15 predicted proteins | sample YL17G02_20_MG_FD_203700 | JGI IMG/M metagenome (GOLD analysis project Ga0315274, IMG submission 203700) | Sediment microbial communities from Yellowstone Lake, YNP, Wyoming, USA - YL17G02_20 | ecosystem: Environmental > Aquatic > Freshwater > Lake > Sediment | place: USA: Wyoming | collected... | reverse complement strand
TGGAGATCGGAAGCTGTTGAACGAGCAACCAAAGCAACTGAGGCAGAGGCGACGCACACCAGGCCCAAGATGGTCGTGGTAAACACCGCAGCCCGCCGCGCTGCTTTGTGCATACGAGTGGAGTCCGCGCCGGTGTGGGCCAACCATCGCCCGACGAAAACACCCGCAGGCAACGCGAGGATCACGTTGAAGACCGGAACTCCCATGAAGAAGCCAAGCATTCCCACGGAATAGAACACATAGACCGCCATCCAGACCCAGGTCTTCAGCGAATAGGCGCGTCGAATCCAACCTCTGAGAAACAGCACATCGACGAGTAATCCCAGCGAAAGACCCGCCAGAGCACACAGGAAGATTCGGGATTCTGGAACCAGGGGGATGCTGATCCACCATCCGGCGAGAAAGCAGGCGATGACGGGCACTGCTCCCAGCGCAATGCCTATTGCCGCATTTTCGATTCTTCGCATTCTGTGCCGCCCGTAATCAGGTTCAGGGCGTGTCCAGTGGCGCTAACATCGTTCACATGTCCATTACGGCATGAAGTGGCCGGGCCAGCGTGGCGTTGCGGGCTCGCCGGTGTCAATCCTCGAACCAGGCACATGGGGACTACGCATCCCCCGCGCCGGGCCGGAACGGGGCCTTGGCCAGGGTTTGGCGTTGCCGGAGGTCATCCTGGCCCAGGAACGAGGATCGGTGGGCCGCACGAGGCAGCCGGGTGGGCCGGAGCCGGTTCCCCTAGACGGGGGCGCACGACGTTTCCTGTCCCTGGTGACCGCGAAGGCTCTCCGGCTTTTCGCCTTCGCCGCCACGTCGATCGCCCTCCGCAGCTACCGCGAGTTGACTCGCCGAATCGGATGGCCAACCCAGCTCAACGCGGGATAATCCCGTAGTCTTGCGTGCGAAACCAACTGCACAGACCATGAAGAAATCAATCGCAGTCATGACAACGACCGCTGCCCTGGCGGTGGTGAGTGGGGTGTTGCTGTTTGCTCAACCGGCGACCCCTCCCAAACCCGCAGAGACAGCGGAAAGCAGGCTGGCAGTCCTCTGGACGAGTGGTGATCCCGAAGTCGCCCATCGCGTGTGCTTGATGTACGGTCACGCCGCCCACAAGCAGAAATGGTTCGACCGCGTCGTGCTGATCGTTTGGGGACCGTCGGCCCGCCTGCTCGCTGCCGACAAGGACTTGCAGGCCAAGGTCAAATCCATGATGCAGGACGGCGTTCAGGTTCAAGCCTGCGTGGCTTGCGCCGACTCGTACGGTGTTTCCGAGCGGCTGCGCGAGTTGGGAATAGAGGTCAAGGGCATGGGGCCTCCCCTGACCGACATGCTCAAGCAGGGATGGAAGGTGCTCACGTTCTGACCGCAGCCCCGTCTGGCAAACGATCCTGAAGGCACTGTCAATCATCGGCTAGATGGCGGGCGGGTTTTTGGTCCTGCTGGCCATGCGAAAGGTCTTTTCACCATCGCCGCTCCTCATTATCGCGCAAGTGCTGGCCTTGGGGCTGATGATCTGGGCGCGGCTCACCTTCGGGCGGCGCAGCCTCCATTTTGCCGCGAATCCGACCGAAGGCGCTCTGGTCACTACCGGGCCATACCGATTCATCCGGCATCCGATCTACACGGCGGTCTGCCTGTTCGTCGGGGCCGGAGCTGCGGCGCATTGGTCGTGGACGACCGCCGCGTTCGGGGGGTTGGTTCTGGTCGGCGCGCTGGTTCGGATGTTGTGTGAAGAGAAATTGGTGACGGCGCGGTATCCTGAGTACCTGGCCTACGCCGCCAGGAGCTGGCGGATGATCCCGTACGTGTTCTGACCTGGGCGCGCTTGGCGGCTGCCCGACGAAGTGGGAATCCAGGCAGCGGGCGTCAAGGAGTCGGCCTTGTGGATGGCCCTTGGCGACGCAGGCCAATTTCGCCATTCTACGACAGAATCCGCATCGTAAACCTTCGACGATCCGTTACACTGAACCCAGCATGGGCTTAGCAGACGTGAAGATCATTTCTGGCAGGCAGACCGGCGCGGATCGGGCCGCGCTGGACTTCGCCATCGCCAACGGCATTCCGCACGGCGGCTGGTGTCCGAAAGGCCGGAAAGCTGAGGACGGCCCAATCGACTCCCGCTACCAGCTGGAGGAAACGCCCAGCGCGGATTACGCCCAGCGCACCGAATGGAATGTGCGGGATTCTGACGGCACCGTGGTTTTCTCCATCGCAGCGGCATTGACGGGCGGCTCCAAGAAGACGGTGGAGCTGGCGCAACGGCACCAGAAGCCGGTACTCCACCTGTCCCAGGAGGCCGGGCCTGCGTCACCAGAGCGCGCGTTGCTGAGTTTCATCCGTGAAATTGAGCTTGCGGTTGATGAAAACGCCCGCCCGGCGTAACTGCTCCGGGTTCATCCGGTCGCTGCCATAGCCGAAGGTGTCGTGGCTGATGGGGTCGTGGTAGCCCACCCACCGTTGCCATTGAGGCAACTTGGTTTCTTCTTCTAATTGGAAGAGGCTGGGAACGTGAGCTACCTCGCCCAAGAGCAGGCTCAGTCCCACCGCCCGGTCGGGGATCTCTGGATCGAAACGCGCACTGGCGAAACAGCCCGCCAGCAACTGCAGTTCGAACTGTTTGTCCGCGTAAGCGACAAAACGGTCCAGGTCGTCGAACTTGCCCCTTAAAAATCTCTGCCATAGGGGAGGGCGACTTTATCAACTGCACCTGGTGTTATGGAACGGGGATCAGTCGGTGGATCGAAGAGGCCGCGGGGTTCCTTGGCGGCAATGACACGGCCGCGCGCCTGGGACGCGCGCGGTCCCGCGTTTCGGGGTAAGGTTGAGCCGCTCCGGACTTTTGAGCGTGCAAGTGCCTGGCCGACCGCCTTGATGGACATGAAGAGTCTTGAGTTCTGAGAACGCGGTGTCCCTGCAGCTACTGTCAAGGAATCATGCGGCGTCCAATCTTTGTCCGCGATTTGGCTATCTGGGCTTTTGAAGTGCTAAACCGAATGGAAGCCTTCGAATTGGAATGGCGCTGAGCCCCGACCTAATCCATGCCGGTGGCGACCTGCCTTGGAGGCCTAATCAAAACGCCCCATCCTTGGCCTCTGGATTGTACCAGGCATCATTGGGGCCGTTGGGGTTCGGGCTGGCGGGCCAGACATTCTTGCCGGCCAGGTCAGGCGAGAACCATTTCTCCATTTTGACGGTGAAACCTGCGCCCGAGAGCGAACCCAAAGGGGCAATGCCGCCAACGAAGTCCTTTTGATTGGCGGGTCGTCTGGTGCCGGCATGCCGCTGCGAAATGCCTTCGTGCGGGCTGTTGCTGACGTCGTTGAATAGATACTGGTCTTCGCTCTCCGGGCCTTCCCACAGCAGAATCCCAGTCGGACGCAAGGCGCCCAGTTTGAACTTGGAAGTTGTCAGGGTGGTGGGCTGGTCCTGGTAGGCAACGAGCGCCCCATTCCAGATGTAACTGGTGATCTTGACGGCGCGTTTCTTGAAGTCTTCTTTGCCCTTGCCACGGGTGCGCTCACTTGCGTCTTTTGGGCAAACCAACGTTCTCGGCTCTTGGACGTAAGGTCCCAACTGGCCCCGCCGGAATGATTGGACCTGGTTGGAGATAATGGTGGGGTCATCCCGCCCTGAGCCATCCGGCAGGAGTTTGTCATGGGCCCAATTATCCCGGCTGGCGGGAATCCCGCCCCAGCCCGGGTAAGGAAGGTAATCGTCATTGTCACCGGCAAACATGTGCGCTGCCAGCATGATCTGCCGGATGTTATTCAGGTCATTCACCAGCAGGGCACGGTCCTTGGCCTTGCTGAGCGCGGGTAACAACATGCTTGCGAGAATGGCTATGATGGCAATCACGACCAGCAGTTCGATCAGCGTAAACGCGTGCTGTCCGACTCGGTCAACGGGGCTGGAAGCTTTCATAAGGTGACGTGTGTTGGGCTGAAAACGACAGTAACTCTATCCGGCGACTGTGCGACCGTCGAGGACTTATATCGAAGCAAGAACATCCTGATTATGAACGAGGCCGGAATGACCCGATTTGCCGGACCGGGCCCGCTGGATCGCAGGACGTTCCTGCGGACACTCGCCGCGGCCCAGGTCAGAGCGAGGCGAACCATGCCGCGAGCTTTGCCGCTGGGCCGCCAATGGACAAGTCAAACGCCGGCCCCTGAGGTTTCCGGACCGCCCAGCGTGAAGGGGCCGTCATCGAGCAACTGGTGCGTGCCGAGGAGGGCGCGTTGGGCGTTTGTTGCTTGTGGTTTGGGTATCTAACTCCCATGCCCCTCTGGCCTGCAGCCGATGTCCTTGGGCTTGGTCATCGGATTCGCGTCCCACGCAGGGAAAGTGTCTACCATGGTTGACAGAATGCCAGGGGAAGCGATCAGAGGTGTCCACCATGGTGGACATCTGCCCGTGCTCCCAGGGCTCCAGGCCCCGATCGGCTGGGGTTCGCCCGGGCCAGGGTGTGAGCCGGGCCGGGCGGAGTTTGGGTTCGTTCTGCAATTTTCATTATCGGAGCCACACCGAGGGTCGGGCGGCGCAGAGGCCGCACCGGGGAATCGGCAGTCACCTCTGGCCTTTTGTGGGTTCCATCGAGGTGTTGGCAACGTGTTCGGGTTCATGCTTTTGGCGGCCGAGACAGCACGGGAGGTTATTTCACATAACCGCGTCGGCGAGCTTCGTCCATCGAGATGCCCATCACCGGCCCCGCTTTGCCCAGCGGAGAGGAGCGTTCCAGTGCTCCGGAGTTGTCTTTTGAATTTACAGAGATCGGGGGCAATCTCGGTTCAACACAGCCGTTAACATCGGTCGGCGGCTGCACAGTTTGGCCAGACGGAGTGATGGACTTACGGCGTTCGCGTTCTGCCGCGGTACGGAAGTCTTTGGCCGCCGCTAACAACTCCTTTGCGAACCAGCTTCTGTAATTTGGTCCCCCGGCTTTATAGGTACGTCGGAGATGCGCTAGCATCACTAGCGAACGCTCCCAAGGCCCGTTTTCTTTCCCTTCCACGAACTCTGTAGCTAAGTCGAGTAGGTAACGCGCGAAGTCAGCCTGGACCGGCTGAGGCCAGGCTTCAAATCCGTTGGCTAAGTGTTCCCAGACGGGCTGCTCCAGATCAAAATCATCCGAAAGCTCAAGCTTCCGCTCTTTGAGGATCCTCCTGGCTTGCCGCTCGCTGGCGGGCAGGGGTGCGCCCTTGGCGAGGCAGGTTCGCCTATATTTCGCGAGATTGATGAGTTGGTAGGCGCGGGATCGACTCATCCCATTACGGCCAGAATCCAGGTAACGTTTGAAGGATTTAAGTCCTGCCGCCTGATAAAGTCGCTTTTCCTGAATCACCAGCAACTCCTCACCGATGGCGGCTGTCTTCGCACCGGTGTCCAAGCTCTTAAGGTTCTTTGTAATTTCGGCTTCGCGCGCTTCCAACTCACTGAGCTGACTTGCGAATGACGCCTCATGAGGACGGCCCGCGACCGCCGTAGGATCCATTAACATAATTCAATCCTTCATCGACTTAATTGTTCGTTTAGCAGCCTGGTGGTGCCCCACTTTCATTCAGCGGGCCCCGGCCGCCGAAATTCAAAAACACTTAACGCCCTCACCGATCGGCTTGGGCTCGACGGGGCCAGGGTGTCAGCCGGGGGGGTTGGGTTCGTTCTGCAATTTCCATTTTCGGAGCCACGCCGAGGCGCGGGCCCGCGCTTGGCCGCGGCCAGCCCTTGTCGAGGTGGCTGGTCGGAGAGACCTGGAGCGGTCGCTCCAGCGACAGTGTCTGTGGTCAGGTTCATATTCATTCTGGTTGATGGTTCATGGTTGGGTCAATTCCGCCAGCTTAGGTGAGCAGCTCCTTGAGAATCTTACTCAGACTGTTCCGCAATTGAGTCTCGTAGTGTGCCAGTTTCCCAAAGCAATCCAGCTCCGAAGCGTCTTGAACGAAGGCGGTCAGTGGGCCTCCATCGACGTCTTTATGAATACGATATTGCTCATCGAGGCCGGCTTCGACCCGACTCAGCCGAGCCAGACGCCAGGAGGTAGCGGCGAACAGCTCCACAAAGAAGGCTTTGGTGGCTCCACGAGGCTGCCATTCGGCGAAGAGACTTTGACGGTAAGCGCGGAACTGGCTGGGATCCTCGTCAGAGAGCACCACCTGATCAGAGAAAGTCCCTATTGTCCGTAGACACGCGAGCTGGGGATCGCGGGTTGGCTGTGCGGGCGGCGCAGGCTCCTGCGGAGCTGTCGTCATTGCGGGTTCTGTTTCGGAGTTTTGCACGGGGGGGCTACTGGCGCCAGAGTCAGGTCCCACGTCTCCGATTTGATCCTGGCACTGAGCCGAGGGCCGGGAGCGGCGCGCTTGGAGTTTACGCAACTCGGCCAAGTCTTTGGTCAGCCGGCGTTCGAAAAGGGGAGCGTATCGACTCAAGCGTGCGAAACAGTTGAGCTGACTAGCGTCATGGGCGAAGGCGACCCCGACCCCGCCTTTGACGTCCTTATAGACACGGTACCACTCAAAGAGGTCGGTTTCGAGTTTGACGCAACGGCGCAGGCGCCAGCACTGATCGATGAGGTGCTGGACGTAGAAGGTCTCCGTGGGACCTTGAGGTTGAAGATCCGCATGGATCTTTTGGGAGAACTCCAGCAAGGCTCGTCGGTCTTCCTCAAGGACCGGAGTGTTCTGGGCGAACAGCCCGTGTTTCGTGGCATTGGCGGCAGAGGTGCGTTTGCCCTGTGCCGTACGGGGCCCGGTGCTCTTTTGAGCGTTGGCCCAACTGGCGATCGTTTTGTTAATAGAGCTCATACGCTCTAACTACTCACGTCGAATTACTCGACTGAGCAGGCACTTTACGAACCCTTCACAGAGGCAAATCTCTTGGGCTTGCGACCGGTGGGCCAGTTGGAACGGCGACGCCGGCAGCGGTAAAGCCGGTTTGGACCGCACCGGCGATGAGACCCGAGAGGGCGTCAGACAAGACCGCGCCGACGCGCCTCGGCCACGGAATAACCTTGGACCGGAGACGCAGGCGGAGTGCCGGTCCCTTCCAGCTTGACTGTGGTCTGGCTAAGCCCAGGGCCCGGAGCTGAAGTCGGTGAGGAAGCCGGTTTGGTTTCTGGCCGTGCGGCCGAGCGTGTGGCCGCGAGGCTTGCTCGCACCGGAACGGGGGCCTGAGGATCTGAAACTTGCGGCCGACTCGGTGGGGTCTTGCTCGCCCGGTCGCCCCCGCCTGAGTTGGACGAAACCTCCGGCGCGCTTTCGGGCGGCTCTGCCGGACACTTGGCCCTTGGGGCGGGGTTTGCACCCGCCTGGCTGTGATTCTCAGGGATTGGCTCCGCCTTGGCCACCTGCTCCGGCCGAAACGGCCGCGTCGGAACTCGCTCCGCTGAACTCCCAGCCGGCGCTGGGGATTCGAAGAGCTTGCTCCGTGCCGTGAACACCAGCTTGCGAACGAGGTCCCGCCCCTGCGGTGTCGTGCCCTTCAGCCATTTGTCCTGGAGCCTTTTGAGCTCAACCGCCTCGGGATCGACCCCGTTCCGCTGGCCCGGGATGGTGATCGGCAATTTTGAAAACCGACGATGGTGGACCACCACCGGAGGCGACCCGTTGTTCAATTCGGATAAGCTGCCCTGGTTCTTTGTCATAACGCATCAAGTTATCTTCTTCAGATTTTCTCTTTCGGCTGACGCCCTTTGATCCCAGGCCTGCGAGGAGGTGCTGAGCTCTGGCAGGAGCTCGGGCCGCTCGCTCAGTCCTCGATGCCAAAGGCATGGTCAAGTGCATATCCTAAATACCAAACTCCTCCCGACAGAGTGGTCGGCTGCGCCACCACTCCATGCATTCCACTCGTAGAGATTGTCCAGACGCAGCCAATCACCGCGAATCCTGCCCAAAGCCAATGTGCCGAACAGGGCGGCGAATCCCAGGAGCACAGGACACTCCAGGACGAGCACCTTTCCGATCGCCGCCGCCCAGCACCAAGCCGCCCTGACCGGTATGATGGATGTCACAGGACACCACCCGGTGCTTGGCTCCTCCGGTCACACGAATGCCGAAGCGACGCAGGTTGCGCACCTCGCACGCCACAAGCTCACACGCGGTGCCGTTCCTCACTTCGACCCCGTTTTCCAGGCCGGAATCGACCACGAAGCCCCGCAGCGTGATATAGGATGCGTCGTCGAGCGCCACGACCGGCGCATCGAGCGCTGCCAGCGTGATTAGTGCTCCCTTCAGGTTGGCCGGTGGCCACAGGTACAGACGGCCCGCTTTGCGATCGATTACGAACTCGCCGGGTTGGTCAAGCTCCTCCAACACATTCAACGCACGGTAGCGGCGAGGCGACGGGTTGCCCTGCATGAGACTATAGACATGCGGCGCGGCCAGGCTCTTGACCCCACGCCACCCTGCCGACGCATCCACCAACACGGCGACCTGGGCCGCAAACCGGCGTGACTGCATCAGCGCGGGTTGGGCGGCGGTCGCCCACCAATGCCCCAGAGCGCGGCCAGCACCTTCAGCAGCGCGTGCCTTTCATCCGGGGTCTCGACCAACCCGAACAGAGCAGCCAGTTCCTCGCCGCTCAGGTCAGCGGACTCCTCGACGGAAACCGACGTTGGAACCGATTCAAGCTCGGCCCAGAGTTCGCGCATCAGAGGGTGGTTCCTGAGCTTGCGGATTGCTCTCTTCTCGATCGAACGCACGGCCCGCTCACTCAACCCCAATACCGCAGCGACTTCCGCCTGGCTGAGACCCGGCAACCGCCCGGATCGGGTGTTTGACGGTTGGTCCGTTTTCAATTGAGCCTGGCGTTGTCGCCGGGCATGGGCCTCCCAGCGACGCGCCAACTCCAGCGCTGCCTCCCGATCCGTCAGTCCGGTGCTGCGCCAAATCTGTTGGTTTGGCTCCGGCCCACTGAACACGGCCACATACCGATGGCCGCGACGCGGCAATCTCACGCTGGCCTCGTCCAGCACTACGGTTTCATCCTGAAGAAGTAGGCTCACCAGCATTCTCGCGCTCGCATTCACATTCATGTCCTAACTACTCCTAGCGACCGCGGATGACCACCAACGGAACCAGGAACGCAACCGCTTGGAAGTGCTGTTCCAGTTCTGGACGATCTGGGGAGCACGCGCTCCTGGCGCAACACCGCCCAAACCGCACCAACCTTGTCGAGCGACGCGCCCTGAATCGCCTCGACCAAACGCTTGGCGTCGTGGAGACGACGAACGCTCTCCGGGTTGGTTTCCACCCGATCAACTCCAGCGGCCACGGCTTTTGAAGAAGCGACCATCACCCATACATACTCGCCTGCCTTCGCCGCGCTTGGCATCCAGGAACGCCTGGCCCGTGTAAACCGCGATCCATTTGTGGCCTCGTGGAGGGAGCCGGATCGTGGCCTCGGTCAGCCGTCGCCACTGCGCTGGCGGGTTTCCATCGAGTAAACCTTCAACAATGTTCTCAGTGTTCATGCCCTTAACTACGCGAGCAGCTCGATCGATGCAGACTCACCTCTCGCATCAGAACAAACTGGGGCCGGTCCTGCGGCGTGCCCGCCGGGAGTGGCGAATCCCGGCGGTAGATGGGGCCGCACGCTGGCGGGAACAGCGGCAGGAGGAGGCTTGGCTGCAGGCCATGATCCGGGCCACCACGGTTGCCGGTCGGGAACTGCTCCGGTGGATCAAGCGCTGTAAACCTGGCAAAGCTAAATGGTCGTTTGCGGGCCGCACCAATCCTGACGCCGCGGCTTGAGCACCAGTGGACTTCCCGAGGGATGCCGCCGCAGGGCACAAGTCCGCGCTTGGTTGGCTGAGCCCCTGATTGTGTCCGCGTGGATTCAGCCAAGCTGCTGCGGCATTGAGACCATCCCGCCATTGGACTTGCAAGTTACGGGAATTCCGACAACTTCAGTGCATGATTCCCATCACGCCCGGCCGATGTCGCCACGTTGAGAAATACCTCGTCGCTGACCGGTTCATGCAAAACCATCTCGGCCAACAGACTCCAGAGCTCCTGACATGGTATCACGCAAAAATGTCCGCTTTTCGCCTTACGAGGCCTCCCGAATGGCGTAGCGGAGGCGCAACTGCGAGCCCGGAAAGCAGGTATTGGCCCGATTGAGTT
>Ga0315274_10017484_pt1 | contig 10115 bp, 5 predicted proteins | sample YL17G02_20_MG_FD_203700 | JGI IMG/M metagenome (GOLD analysis project Ga0315274, IMG submission 203700) | Sediment microbial communities from Yellowstone Lake, YNP, Wyoming, USA - YL17G02_20 | ecosystem: Environmental > Aquatic > Freshwater > Lake > Sediment | place: USA: Wyoming | collected... | reverse complement strand
CAACCGCGGCACAATAGTTCTTGAAGACTAATATCAGGCCCAAGAGCGTGGCCATCAGAATATGGCCTGCTATTATATTGGCAAAAAGCCGCACCGCAAGAGTGAACGGCCTGACAAATGCGGTGATTATTTCCAGAAAGTACAAAAGCGGCATAATCCACCACGGCGCCCGCGGGGCAAAATTAATGATGTAGTGCCCGAATCCCTGCTGTCTGATGCCGTAAATATGAGTCATCAGGAATGTTACGGCTGCCAGCCCGCCTGTGACGTAGATGTTTGCAGTGGCGGGGCCGCCGAAGTGATTCTCCTTTCCTGTCAGTAGAGCGATGATTTTCTCCGATGGAACCATGCCGAGCAAATTGAGGCTCAGAACAAAGAAAAAAACAGTCCAAACGAAGCCGATATAACGGTCGGTATGCTCACGCATCACGGGCCTGGCCACTTCTTCTCGCAAGAAAACACAAATCGATTCGATCAGATTTTGCAGTCCAGCGGGCACCATCCGCCTCGGCCTGGTCGCCACAGGGATACAGGCCAGAAGCAGCAGCGCTGCCGCCGCCACTACAAGCATGTGGTTGCTTACAATCACGTCCCATCCGCCAATGGAAATCGTGAATATCGGCGCAGATTGGCTCGACAGAAGAGGATCGAAATCCGCCGACGCAACAAAATGAAAGCCCGAAGTACCCAAACTTGATTGTAAATTTTCAATTGTCAATTTTCAATTGCCTTGTTCGTTCGTGGTTCATCGATGAACAGTAAACTACGAACAACGAACCTGAACTGTTTCAGCACGGTTGGCAAAAACCAGATATTACCAATTGACACCCGTAAAGGCAATAGGCTTGTCGCAGGCGGGCGCCAACTTGCTTTCTAACGGTGTGAATCCGCGTAAATCCGTGTCTAAATGTGAATCCTTCCATCCCCCGGTGAACACATAATCGCCGGCAGCAGCTCGCTGCGCTGGCCGCGGGGCAGCCAGCGAAATGATTAGACCGTACAAGAGAGCAGGCATATAATCGACGCCATTGATCCAGCACGTCAGGTGCTCGTTTGCCCAAGAGGTCTTCTATGGAACGTTTGGCCCTGTATGCTGTTGTTTATGGAATCGTGGCGACCGCAGTTTTGGCGGCTGATTCTCAAGAACATTTGGATGTCATGGTCTTCTGGGGCCATGAATTGCCCCGGACAACACCCTATCATGTGCAGTTTCTAACTGAAGAAGCAGAGATCGTGAATGTCAGGGCCGTCGGCTTGGAAGCAAACGACAGTCTCACAAATGGTGTGTTCAGAACACGTGCGGGCAACGGTGATATAGATGGTGCGCGGTTCATCCTTCGATATGCTGCAAGGAAGGTAAAAACCATCGGGAACCTGCACAGCATTTGGGCGGAGCTAATTGGCAACAGCGACGATGAGACGGTTCAGCGACTAAAACAGGATCCTGCGTACCGGCCTGATTCACGGAAGCTGACCGTGCAAATGGATGAGAGGGGCACAAAGGGCTTCAGCGTTACGGTGGATCAGTTGCTTGAAAGTAAGGCGTTCTGGATGCCTTCGCTCGGTGTTTACCTGACTGCCGGTGATGCTCCGATTTCATTCGCAGACCATCTGAAAGAGCTTCAAGCGTACAAAGGAAAGAGCATTCTGGAGCGGGTCCGGCGCGAGCCGGAAGCGGCTTATGATCAATACGCCGGACGCTGGGAGGATATGGGGAGCCCAACGTATCAAAACCGTCACATGATTCCGCCCGGTCATATTGTGGGAGTTACATGGGATAGCGCGATTCATAAATTCGGCATCGATCGCGGAGCAGGTATCTGGAACGACTACGGCAATCCCGACCACTTGCGATTCTGGTGTGACTTCGGCGATCTGGCCAAAGGGATCCAAGAATCTTGGAAAGGTCAGCGACTTGAGGATGGATTGCCTGTCATCACGACAATCATCGAGCAAGACAGCCTGCGTTACGAGGTGGAGCAATATGCATATCCTCTAAACGGTCCGCCAAATGAAAGGCGAGGCGACATCCCGATGGTGCTGCTGCAAAAAGTCAAGGTCATGAATCTGCGCAGCCGGGACACGACAGCCTCCGTGAAAATGCACCATCGAAGGGAGTTCGATTCGGCCGATGCAGAGGAGATGATTTGTCGCAGTGAAGGTAACACGTTCGTTTTTGAAGAGAATACCAGCCGGCGAATTCTGTTTGCAGTCGCCGGTTCCGACCTGGAAATCAGCTCGTACGTTACGAGGCAAGACCCAGAGCAACCGGATGGCAAGACCAGGACGCATTGGAGGCAATTCGACACAGTCCTGACCTTTGAGCTAAATGCAGATGCAAGCAAGGAGTTCATCGTTAAGCTTCCATCGCCGATGATATTGCCTGAGGATCGGGATAAGCTAATCAAGCTGGATTACACCGGATCTCGTCAGGACACGTTGAAGTTCTGGAGCGACTACGTCGCACGGGGGGCACAATTGCGGGTTCCTGAGAAGGTCGTCAATGACCTGTTCCGTGCCAACCTCTGGCATGCCTTGCGTCTGCCGCGGCGTCATGCCGGCCAAGAGGAAAGCGTGGAAATTGACCTGCCATATTCCAACTTCGCCTACAACCAGCACGGGACACCCTGGCCGGTCAACCAGGCCGTCTATGTGGATTACATGATCTATGGCCTGCGCGGATATGAGACAGAAGCCACAGAAGAGCTGCTGACGATATACCGCAATAACCAGCAGCCGGACGGCCGTGTGGCTGGCTATGCAAACTGGGGTGTTTATACGCCTTCGATGATCTATGTGGCGGCGAAGAACTACCGGCTGTCCGGCGACCGGGACCAGTTCGACCGACTATTGCCGTACACGCTCAAGGCGCTTGACTGGTGTCTTGGCCAGATACGCAGGGCCCAGGGGAATCAAGGTTCGGCTAGCGGCCTGATAGGGTCGCCTTTGAACGACCTGACTGGTGAAGGTGTTTGGGCCTTCACTCAGGCGTACGTCTATGCGGCGCTTGAGATGCTGGGTAAGGCCCTTGAGGAAATCGGACATCGTCGGGCGAAGGAGTGTCTTGAAGCGGCTGCGAGCTTCCGCGAGTCAGTGGAACGTGCTTTTGCAGCCGCGGCTGTGCGCTCGCCTCTGGTGCAGCTGCGGGACCATACCTGGATACCTTATGTGCCATGCGAAGCGACGAAGTCGGGCCGGCTGTTCGAGCAGTGGTATCCCACAGACGTGGACACCGGGGCGATACACCTGTTGCGACTCAAAGCGTTGCCGTTCGATGGTGCACTGGCCGAAAGTCTTCTCTCTGACCACGAGGACAATCTGTATCTGCATGGCTGGGGTATGGCCAATGAGCCGGTGTACAATCCGCAGGCAACTGCATACTTGTTGCGAGATGAGCCCAAGGCGGTGATAAGGGCGTTCTACAGCTACATGGCCTGTGCGTTTAGCCACTCGGCGCTCGAACCAGTGGAACACCGCTGGGGCTGGGGACAGTACTTCGGCCCACCGAGCACGGACGGCGCCTGGTTTGAGCTGTATCGGCATATGCTGATTCACGAGCTTGACGATGACACTCTGCTGCTCTTGCAAGGGACACCGCGCAAGTGGCTGGAGGATGGAAAGAGAATCGAAGTCGAGCGCGCACCGACGTATTACGGCGAATTATCCATGAGCGTTGAAAGCAAGGCTGGCTCCAGTCAACTGTCCGCACAAATTAAGATGCCCAATCGCCGCGGCCCCAAGCAACTTGTCGTTCGATTCCGCCACCCGCAAGACAAGCCGATGCAGTCAGTGACCGTGAACGGGCGCAAGTGGGACAACTTCAACGCTCAGAAGGAATGGGTAGTGATTCCAGAACCCCTCCGGGAACGCTACACCATTATCGCCCGTTATTGAGACAAGGAGGATTCTATGAGAGTCGCTACTGTGCTGTTCGTGAGCACACTTCTTTTACCTTTAGCCGGGCGTGCCCAGGAGCAGGCCGTGCAGGTGACGGTGTCTCTGGAAGATCGTTTGGGACCTATGGAGATCGACCGTATGGCGCTGGGCCAGGGAGGGCTTTCTGCCGAGCCTATGTGGGACAGCCGTATTGCGGAGATTCGTGCATTGCGGCCGAGCATGATTCGCCTGTTCATCCAGGAGTATTTTGACCTGCTGCCTGAGAAAGGCCGGTATCATTTCGACGCGTTGGATCGCTCGGTTGATACAATTCTCAAGACCGGTGCAGAGCCGATTATGTGTATCTGTTTCAAGCCGCGTGTGCTGTTTCCTGAAATCAACCAGGACATCGTCGAGCCGAGCGATTACGACCACTGGGAGAAACTGATATTCAACCTCGTCCGGCACTACAAGGAAAAGAACACCGGAATTCGCTATTGGGAGGTCGCCAACGAACCGGATATTGGCGAAAGTGGCGGGTGCCCTTATCGCTTTAAGCCCGAAAGCTACGTGCGCTATTACGGGCACACTGTAGAGGCCATCCTGCGGGCGGATCCTGATGCACGCGTTGGAGGGCCGGCTTTGGCCAATGTCCATTCACCCATTCTACCGGCCCTGCTGGAGTTCTGTGAGGAGCAGAAAGTGCCGTTACACTTCGTTTCGTGGCACATCTACACCAGCAGTCCACAGCAGATTCGCGGGACGATCAACTACGTCAAGGAGCTGCTGAAGAAGTACCCGAGCATAAAGGTGGAGACCATTCTCAACGAATGGAACATGGACCTGTCGAATCCACCAACGGACCCTCGCTTTCAGCCCTGCTTCGTTGCAGAGGTTATCTGGCAGATGAAGGAAGCCGGACTTGATTATTCGTGCTACTACCATATCCGGGACTATCACGTTTCGTTCGAACCTTTTGCCAAGTTCATGTCGCCGGGCGGAACGGCCTTCATGTACAAGTGGTGGAACCGCAGGCCGCAATATGACGGCTTGTTTGACTATCAGAACACGGTGCGTCCAACGTATTTTGCCTTCAAACTGCTGTCGCGCCTTACCGGCGAACGTTTGCGTCTGACTTCGAGCAGCGAAACGGTTCACGGACTGGCAAGCTGGGACCAGAAGCTGCAATTGTACAACGTGCTCTTGTGGAATTTTTCGCCATCGCCGGCCACAGTCAATATAGCCTTTGCCGGCTCCGCCGGCAGTCTTCTGGCTCGGCCGATTGTGCTGGACGCAGCGTCAGGCAGCTATGACGAAAACTCCCGGCTCAGGATCGAGAGTCCAGTGGAGCTCAAGCGTGACAAGGCGAGCATGGAGGTTCAGGTTGACCCATACAGGATCAGGTTCTGGTCAATCGAACGACGAAACTAACATGAACATGCCTGCCTAAATACGGACCGCAGAAGAGGTGCAAGTTGTTCAACAAGGCAATGATTTCTCTGAAGTTCAAGAGTTCCGTTGCGACATTTGTCTTGGCTGTTGTGTTCATGGCTGTCTCAACTGTGGCAGGGAGACAGTTTTCCTCCCCACCTGTCAGCGAAGATGTGTCCGCGAAGCTCCTGTCTGAAGAGGTGCGAGACAAGGGCTGGATTGTGTTCTGCGCCCGGTCTGACAAGGGTGACTGGGACTTGTTCCTGTGCAGGCCGGATGGCTCTGGGTTGCACAACATCACCAAGACGTCCGAGTACAACGAGGCGGCGCCCCAGTTCTCCCGCGATGGTCACAGGCTGTTCTATCGACGTCTACCTCGCAATGAGCAAATCGACGGCAACCATTATGGCGCCCAAGGCGCGCTGGTAATAGCCAATAGTAACGGAACCGACGCAGAAGTCTTCGGCGAGAATGGCGAATATCCCTGGGCAAGCTGGAGTCCGGACGGCAGGCAGATCGCCTGCCTCTCCATAGAAGGAGTCTCTTTCGTCGATATCGCCAGCCGACAAATAGTCCGTCGACTGAACCGGAAAGGGTTCTTTCAGCAGTTGACATTTTCTCCTGATGGTAAGTGGTTGTGCGGCGTGGCCAATTCGTTCGGCACCGGCTGGTCCGTCGCGCGAATGAATGCGCTCACGGGTGATGCCAATGCGGTCAGCCGTGTGGACTGCTGCACGCCCGATTGGTTTCCAGATAGCAATTATTTGGTGTTTTCCAACCGGCCACCCGGTCAAAAAGCGAACAATGGGTACGGCTGGACGCAGTTGTGGATGGCTGATGTTGAGGGGACGGACCGAAAGCTGGTCTACGCCGAGGAAGGCCGGCATGTTTATGGCGGGCATGTCTCGCCGGACGGCAAGTATGTGATCTTCACAGGCAACATACAGGAAAACGGCGATCCCGGCAATGTCGGGGCGCCAATGGGCCTTATGCGGTTGGCGGATATGCCTGTAATCGGAGGACAAGACGGTCCCCGCTTTCGCGGGGACAAGCTTGCCCCTGCGGAAGCAGGGGCTCGCTCGATGTATCCCAATGCAAAAAGTGGTCCTGCGCTGAAGCTGCCTGTCGGGTGGGAGCCTTGTTGGACGTTCTTCGAGATTGGGATTGACACGGATGCTGATCTACAGGACCTAAGCCGGAAGAGTGTAGGAGCCAATACGCGTCCACAGGATAAAGACCTCCCCGCTTTCGCGGGGACAGGCTTGCCCCTGCGGAAGCAGGGGTGGGCCGAGGAGTTGCGCAGTAAAGGTTGGATTGTCTTCAGTGCCGCGACCGGCAAGGGCGACTGGGATCTTTTTCTCATGCGCCCGGACGGCTCGGACCGGCGGCAGATAACCGATACCCGCAACTACAATGAGGCCGGGGCACGGTTCTCGCCCGATGGAAAGAAACTGCTCTATTATCGGCTGCCCAGCACCGAGCAGATAGACAACAATACGTACGGCACTTATGAGCTGGTCGTCGCAGACTCCAACGGCCGCAATGCAGTCGTCTATGGGAACCGTTTCAAATGGGCTTCATGGGGACCGGACGGCACGCAGATAGCGTCTCTGGACACAAGAGGCATACAGATCATCGACCTTGCGACCCGGCGGGTTGTCAGAGAGCTGCCCCGCAGAGGGGTGGTTCAGCAGCTTGTCTGGTCGCCGGACGGCAAATGGTTCGTCGGCACGGCCAACGGCCTGGGCGTTGCATGGGCCATCGGCAGGCTTAACGCTCCCCGCTTCCGCGGGGACAGGCTTGCCCCTGCAAAAGCAGGGGCGGGCCAAATCAATGCCGTAAGCGAAATAGACCGCTACAACTGCACGCCGGACTGGCTGGGTGATTCCGAGCGTATCATTTACTCACGGGGAATCGTGCCGGATTCTGCGGGCTGGGCGGAACTGTGGGTCGCCGGCGGGGATGGAAGTGACAGGCGATTACTATACGCTGAGGATGGCCGCCACATTTACGGCGGTTGCGTCTCTCCCGATGGCAGGTATGTCCTATTTACGCGCAGCGAAGAAGACCTCGGCAAGGTGGACAATTCGCAAACGACAATGGCAATCATACGGTGGGAGGATGCACATAAGGTTGGCCGAGATAGTGTTTCTCTGCGTGCACAGTACCCGGACGCCCAGAGTGGGCCGCTGCTGGACCTGTCTTATGGGTGGGAGCCGCACTGGACCTACAGTGATGTTATTCCTGCCGCGAATCCAGGCGTGGATGTCACCGACAGCCGTAAGTGAAGGAACCTAAAAATGACCGGACGACACTTGGCAACCACCTCGATCCTGACGGCCGGGCTGATACTTCTCTCCTGCAGCAAGAAGCCAGACCACACACGTCCAACGGGGGAAGATCCGAATGTAACGACGATGGGCAGTATCGAGGTGACCGCTCGCCTGGCGGAGATACCCGAAGGGGCGATCTTCAAGCGAGAGCTGTACAACTATACGACTGTCCTGAAGTACAATGTCCTCAAGGTGCACAGGGGGCAGGTGGGAGCAAAGACCATTTACGTCGGGCACTACAATCCTTTCAAGCCCCGGAGCGAGGCCGCCGACAAGCGAGTCACAGGTATAGGTGGAAATCTCAGGAGCTTCCGGTCGGGACAGATCCATCGGATGGCGCTGGAAGTGCCGATTGACGACTACTATATGGGCGGAATCATCAATAAGTACTTCGGAAAGTCCGATGGACCTATTTACTGGGCGGTCTGGACCAACGAAGTCTCGAAATAGCACTCAATGAGCTTTGCGTCACACATATTCGTGTTCTATTTCCTGCCGCTTGTTCTGTTGGGCTACTGCCTGATACCACAGAATCCCCGCTTCCTGCGCACGGCCTTTCTCCTCATTGCCAGTTATGTCTTTTATGGCTGGTTGAATCCGTGGTTCGTGGCGCTCCTGTTTGGGACCAGCGGCGTCAACTACATTCTCTCGATACGAATGTCGCCGACGCGACAGAGCTTTGGCGACGGCGCGACGCAATGTGAAGGCAAGTATGTGCGTCGTATATTGATTACGATCGCAGTGACAATCAACCTCGGTTTGCTGGCCTTCTTCAAATATGCCGTGTTTTTCCAGGAGAACCTGAACCACGTTCTGAGATTCTCCGGCTCTGACACTATGCCCGTGCTGCGTATGGTGCTGCCGGTGGGAATCTCGTTCTACACGTTCAGAGTTCTTAGCTACGTTATCGACGTCTATCGCGGCAATCCGCCGGCCTACTCCTTTCTCGATTTCGCCTGTTATGTTGCCTTCTTCCCCCAATTGCTTTCGGGGCCTATCCAGCGTTACGGGACAATCGACTCCAAGTCAGGGCGATCAGCCACCCTGCTCGGGGAGACGACGCCCACTTTTGGTGTCGAGCGTAGTCGAGACATCTGCCTTGTCACAATGCGCGCCTCTCATTTGTGGGCAGTTCCCTCGCAGGGCTCGGGACAAGCCTACGGCGCAGCGCTCTTTATCCTGGGTTTTGCCAAGAAGGTGCTTCTGGCCGATACGGTAGGGCAAGTGGCCGATGCCGTCTTTGCCGCTGAGGCGCCGGGAACGCTGGACGTCTGGTTCGGAGCTGCGGCGTACGCCTTCCAGTTGTACTTCGATTTTTCCGCCTACTCGGAGATGGCCATCGGCCTGGGAGCAATGCTGGGCTTCGAATGCCCCAGAAACTTCAATGCTCCCTATAGAGCCAACAGCATTACGGATTTCTGGAGGCGGTGGCACATATCTCTGTCGAGCTGGTTCAGAGACTACCTGTACATCCCGCTCGGCGGCAATCGGAGAGGCGTCACCAGATCGTACTTCAATCTGGTGGTCGTGTTTCTGCTGTGCGGCCTATGGCACGGTGCGAGCTGGACGTTTGTCGTCTGGGGTGCATATCACGGGGTTTTTCTAACAGTTGAACGCTTCCTGGGCAAAAAGACTGTTCAATCCTTCCTGCCTCGTCCTCTGCAGATAGGCGTCACCTTCGTCGTTGTCACCGTAGGCTGGGTACTCTTTCGGTCGCCGGATATGGCCCATGCGTGGAGGCTTCTTGAGATCATGTTCACGCCCTCTGAACCGCAAGGCGGCTCCATCCTGCTGGGTGCTGTCATATACACGCCGGAGCATTTGCTGACGATTGCTATCTGCTCCTTGCTCGCGTTCCAGCCGGTGCAGGCCTTTGACTGGGCAAGGAGCGTGACCTGGTTCAAGACGGGTGTATTGGTTGGCCTCTTCTGCCTGTCGCTGATGGTTATGTTTACTCATACCTTCCGTTCATTTTTGTACTTCCAGTTCTAGGGGGCGAAAAGTGTCTGACAACCGATACCGACAGATCTTTCTGACAGTAGCCTTCTTGGCTTTGATTTGCAGCGATGGCCTCATCCAGGTCGCCGTAGAGTTGTTGGAAGGGCAGACTCCGCAAGTAATCGAACTGTTTGTCCAGGTCCCTACCAGGGCTAACCTCAGGGTGTTTGAGAGAAACCTCCAGGATAACTGTTGGCTGGCCCAAAGACTAAGGCCGTATGTGCAGTCCGCTTGTTTCATAGCCTTGCGGGAATTGGGTGACAAAGCAGTTGTTGGCCGTGATGGCTGGCTCTTCTACAGGCCTGCAGTGCAGTATCTGGTCGAACCCTGGTCGCCCGACCCGGCCGATAATCAGGGTGACATTCTCTCGGCGGTTGTCTCCTTCAGAGATCAGTTGGCCGGGCGGGGCATACACCTGCTTGTAGTGCCCGTTCCTAACAAGCCAAGCGTGTATCCTGACCTGCTGACCAAGCGGGC
>Ga0315274_10017480_pt1 | contig 10117 bp, 10 predicted proteins | sample YL17G02_20_MG_FD_203700 | JGI IMG/M metagenome (GOLD analysis project Ga0315274, IMG submission 203700) | Sediment microbial communities from Yellowstone Lake, YNP, Wyoming, USA - YL17G02_20 | ecosystem: Environmental > Aquatic > Freshwater > Lake > Sediment | place: USA: Wyoming | collected... | reverse complement strand
TGGACACTGGTTCGTTCATCTTCCCACCTCACCCGACCTGTTTCTGATAGGCGGTGACCACATAATTGTTGGGCACAGGTTCCCCGCTCGGACCTTCGCTGAACCTGAACAGTACGATGGCAACGATATGCGTGTTATCCTCAGGCAGATCGTGGAACGCCATGGTGTAACGGTATTTCTGCGGGTTCAGTCGGTCTTGTCGTCGCTGCCCTACCTGGACGGTCTCTCTCAAATGGTGTTCATAGGCCGACATCTCAGGGTGGTTCACCGGCGCAACAATGTGTGCCCATCGCTCGTCGGTGAGATAGATGTCATTGCCGTATCGATCACGAACCACCCAGCGTCTGCCGGCCACCTTGACATCCTCCGTGTTCTGTAGTGAAACACACGAGGGTTGGGTACTCTCTCGCTCCATGAGTATACGGCGTTCTTGCTCCAGAGTCAAGGCTGGGAATCGAGCTGCGCGCCTTTGCCGTTTGGGGCGGTAGGGGCGAGGCATGCGCACAGGACGTCGCCATACGGCAGGTTTTCGCGATGTGAAGCAGCATTCTGTGCTCTGGTTGTGCCTTCGCATGCCTCGCCCGCACTGAGCGCGAGCCTGGGAACAACGGTGCCCCCAGCCAACAGACACGCTCCTGAGTGCGGCCGTATTGCACTGGCTCTCCATCCGTGGTATCATATGACACAGACCGCATTCCGATAGCGTTGTAGCCCTCATCGCAGCCACAGTCGATCAGGAGGGTAGTGCAGATGATGCAAAGCCGGCCCGCATGCTGGGAACGTTCCTGGCAAGTGGCCGGCTTTTCCCTTGTCACGATCGCAGAGGGTCATGGTGCCACCTGGAAGCAAAAAACGTAAGGGGAGATGAGCAGCGTGGAAGAGCGGAGAAGGCAGCGGTTTCAGTTCCTCAAGTTGGTGTATGAGAGAACCGAAGGCAACCCCATGAACTGGGTGCAGGGTCTGGCGCTTGGCGGAGAGTTGGGATGGGATGAACAAAAGGCAGAAGGGATCATCAGGTACCTGGTGGACGAGGGGTTGCTCAAGATCTGGGCATTCGGCTATGTGCTCAAAGTAACGCACCAAGGCGTTAGACGAGTCGAGGGGGCCCTGGAGCAAATACCAGGCGCTAGCTCCCCTGACCTTGCGGCTTTGCACGGCTCGGGAGCGATTGCCAGTCACGAAGGGACTGCTGCAGGTGCGGGTGGAGTCGCTGTGCATGGCAATGTCTCAGGCTCCGTGTTTGCTCCAGGTGGCCAGGTGAACGTGGTGATGCGAGAGCAAGAGCAGGGCAGCGCTCCAACGCCAGGCCCTCCTGTGAGTCCCAGGTTGACCCTCAAGCTGTACCAGATGGGACGCGATCGGACTCACCAGGACGAGATCACCATCGACCAGCGAAAAGGGGCTTCACATCAGGAGTATCTCTTTGGCCTGGCATTGCACAACACAGAACCATTGACCAAGGCTGAGGGTGTGCAGATCAGGTTGCAGATCGCGAACAGAACGACCACCCAGTATGCAGTAACACTCCAGGCTCCTGCCCAGGCCAGGGAATGGAAAACCCAGGTCAGTGACTTGGTTGAGGAGCAAATGGCAGATCTGAGGTTTGACGATCGTGAGCTTCTGTGTCTGCATAGGAAACCAGTGGACTGGGATAACTTCAAACTGAAACTTGTGGAGCCCGTGGACGGGTACTTTACGATCTACTATGACGTCACAAGCGTCCAACCACTGACAGAGAACCATGCCGAACTGACAATACGGATGGCATAGTGGATGGAGTGCCTTGCTGCCAGGCAAAGCTCTCGGAGCGATCTGGAGCATGGCGTCGGAGGGTCAGGCAATATGAAGGAACCGGGCGAGCCTTCTGTCGGCGGTCCCGCTGACGGAGCGGGCAATCCCATCACCGTGAGTGGTTCCGGAGCCGCCGCCAACACGGGAGGAGTGGCAACCGGAGCTGGTGGGGTGGCCATAGGAGGATCTGTCTCGGACTCGGTCATAGTTGCTGCTCCCCAGGCTAAGATCATCATCATAGAAAAGCACGAAGGGCCTGCTCCCGACCTGAGCAGGTACGTGAAGGCTCCTCTGGGCGTCTTTGTCTCTTCCGATGAGGAACTGGCTATGGAGCGAGATGCAGCCAGGAGGGCTATCGAGTCCTTGGCGGGCCTCAGTCGCCCTTGGCTGGTTGAGCTGACCGCTTCCTCTCAGAGACGGCAGGACCTGGCTGCGCAGTACATCGGCCAGTGTGACGTGTTCCTGATGGTCTTCCAGGATGACATCTCTGGTTTCCTGGAGACAGAACAAGGGCTGGCGATCCGGCAGGGCGTTCAGACTCGCCTGTACTTTGCCAGGCTGCAAGAAGGTCAGGCGCTCGATCCAGGGCTGATGGACTATCTCGGGGCAAATGTGGTGACGTTTTCCAGCCCTGGGGAACTGCAAGAGCTGGTCAAGCATGCCCTGGTCACGGCGCTAATAGAGGGTTTTCGTGACCGGAATCGCCACGATATGAACCGAGATGACCTGACCAGGATCGTCGAATGGGGAATGGCAACAGGAGTGGCAGCCGCTGCGGTAGCGATCCTACGGCAGGCGCTGGCCGCAAAGCAGGAAGAGCCTTCCGGTCCCTCAGTGGAATCGCAGGGAGTGGATTCCAGTCGAACGACCTCTGCCACGACCACGACCACGCCCACATCCGCAGCCCAGGTGCGGACAGATCCCTCCAGGGCTGGCTTGCGGCGTACGCCCAGCGGGTTAGCCATCGCTGGCCCTCAGAACGTGGAGTCGCTGCTTGCCCGGGACCTTCCGCCTCAGCGCATCTGGTGGGAAAAGGCAGGGCTGGAGCTGTGCCTGGTGCCAGGTGGCAAGTTCCTGATGGGCACCCGCCGGGAGGACCTGCGATCATTGGTGCGAAGGTTCAATGTGCCGGAGGAGTGGTTTGAAGCCGAGGTGCCTCAGCATGCCGTTCACCTGGAAGCCTATTACATCGGGCGTTTCCCCGTGACCCAGGCTCAGTACGCCCGCTTGGTGCAGGATGCCGGTTACCGCGTGCCTGGTGATTGGGACCAGAGACGCAGTACGCCACCATCTTGGGGACAGGATCTTCCGGTGACAGTAGTGAGTTGGGAAGATGCCATGGCGTATTGCCGCTGGGCCGGGCTGACGCTGCCCTCAGAGGCAGAGTGGGAGAAAGCGGCGCGTGGGACCGATGGACGCCTCTTTCCATGGGGCAACGAGGAGCCGGACCAGACCCACTGCAATTTCGGCGGCCACTTCAAAGATACTACTACACCGGTTGGGCAGTTCTCTCCCCAGGGGGACAGCCCGTATGGCTGTGCGGACATGGCCGGCAACACCTGGGAGTGGACGCGTAGCCTCTGGGGGGGCAGGTGGGGATGGCCGCCGGTTTTCAAGTATCCTTATGACCCGGCCGATGGGCGTGAGGAGGAGGCGGCAAGCACCGATATAGTGCGTGTGCTGCGTGGCGGGTCGTTCTACTGTCGAGACAGGCCCAAGCACTGCGCGTACCGCGACCCTCGCCCTCCCGACTACAGGAGTGGGAGTCTCGGTTTTCGGGTGATGGTGTGCCCCGGCTTTGCCTCTGGACTCTGAACTCTCTGTGCTCTGGGGCTCTGATCCTCTGGGGGAGGGGCTGGGGAGGGCGCGCCTTCCCCAGAAAAGCAAACCGCGCGCAGCGCGGTCGCCGCACAGGCAGCGACAAGAGCTCTCGTCACCAGGCAGGCAACAGGCCTGCACACTGGAAAGGAGACCAAGAATGGAACCAGTGACGGCAACGATCGTAGCAGCGTTGGTAGCTGGGGCAGTAGCGGCGACTAAGGACGTGGCAGTAGAGGCGGTCAAGGATGCCTACACGAGCCTCAAGTCGCTGATCGTCGGCAAGTTCGGCCACAAAAAGGACCTGACCGAGGCGCTCCAAAAGGTCGAGCAAGATCCGCAATCTCAGGGACGGCAGATCATGCTAGAGGAAGAGTTGACCAAAGCCAGGGCAGGTCAGGATGCCGATGTCATCGCCAGGGCCCGGGAACTGTTGGAATTGCTGCAGGAGCACGGGGAGAAACCCGCGACGACCTACCACGAAGTGCGCAGCTCGGGGGCCGTCGCCCAGGGGCCAGGGGCAGTAGCGGCGGGAGAGCGTGGGGTAGCCATCGGTGGGAATGTGCAAAGGAGCACGATCATCACCGGCGATCACAACCAGGTCGAGGAGCACCCCAGGAAAGACGATTGAGGGCCGCGGGGAGGTGAACCGAAATGAAGAGCTGCCTGCGGCGCGCCTCCACGATGCCAGCAGCCGCCCGGATTTTGCGGGCGTGATCTATGGCGCGGACCTGGCAGAAGTCGCCCCCGTGCCGGCCAACGCCCCTCCGCTGTTTATCCTCTGCGCGGATGATGACGAAATGGCCACCTCCACCAGCGTGCACCTGCACTCGGAATGGAGAGCCGCAGGACGTCCAGTCGAGCTGCACATCTACTTCAAGGGCGGACACGGCTTTGGCATGAGAAAGCAAGGCCTGCCCACCGACACCTGGATCGAGCGTTTCGGCGATTGGCTGCAGGCACAGGGCCTGCTCGGCTCGTCCTGAGCACCCCGCGGCAGGAGCACCGATTCTGCGTTCGTAGTAGCGGATTATGAAGATTAGCAAACCAGAGTTGAAACTCTGGGCTGCCAAGCGGTTGAATGACCTGCGTTATAAGGCTGTGGTATTGTCGCTTGACAAGATCCACAGGAACGGTAGCCCGGCATCCCAATGCCGGGCGGCCGCGCGTAGGGATGCGCGGCCTACCGCTATGGGACGACAGCAATCTACCAAAGCTCACCTGCGATGTGGCGGCAGCCGTATCCATGATCGCTTTCCCTCTTGACGCCTGGGGACCGTTGTCGTATACTGGCCCATGCCCAGGAGCAGCATGATGATCCAAGGAGATGAGGCAGATGCCCAAGGATAAGGCTCAGCAATCAGCGCGCCAACCCTTCCCCAAAGGCGAAGGTGTGCTCGTCACAGGGTCCTCGTCCGGGATCGGCCACGAGGTCGCCGAGTACCTCGCTGAACGTGGCTTTACCGTGTTTGCAAGCGTCCGGAAGGAGCAAGACGCCGAACGCCTGCGCAGCCTGGGCCAACCGAACCTTGTGCCGGTGTGCCCGCTTGACCTCACCCGGTTGGATCACATTCCCCCCGTGGTGGAGGCCATCACCCAGGAGCTGGACCACCGCGGGCAAAACGGCTTGTACGCCATCGTCAACAACGCAGGAGGCGGCTCGCAAGCTCCGATCGAGCTTCTCGATCTGGCCAAGTTCCGATCCGAGCTGGAGGCCAGGATCCTGGGGCCTGTTGCCCTGCTGCAGTCGTTTCTTCCGCTGATCCGCGCGGCCCATGGACGCATTCTGTGGATTGCCACCCCCGCGCTGCTGCCCATCCCCTATGTCGCTAGCATCCACGCCTGTGATTTCGCCGTGAACTGCATGGCCCGCACCCTGGAGCTCGAGCTCATGCCGTGGAGAATACCCAGCATCTCTATTCGCTGCGGTGGAATCGACACCGCAGCGCCAGGCAAGACGGCGCGCGAGCTCGAGGCCGCGCTTCAGGCATGGCCGAGAGAGCGCCTTGACCTCTATGCTCGAGCCCTCCAGAAGGAACAAGAGGAGCTGTCCGCGTTTGACCGGGGGCGGACCAACCCTCGCGAGGTCGCCAAAGTGGTGTTTGCTGCCCTCTCCGCCAGGAAGCCGAAGAGGAGGTACTACATCGGCCACATGGCTGCGCTGGCCGCCTTCCTCGAGCTCTTCCCACAGCCGGTCGTCGACTGGATCATGGCCAAGAGGGCCTGAGACCATCGGTCAGCGCCGACCGCCAACACCGCGGTGGCCGAGCCTGACCCGCTACACGGCATCTCTCGGCTGCTTGCTCGCAAGCAGCCGAGTTCCTGACGGTTGCGTGAGCAACAACCTTGGAGGGGTGTTTATGCAGATTCTTCCGGGCATCTACCTGGTCAACGGCTCGCCCTATGGCCGGCACCAGAACGGATACCTGATCCACCGCGACGGGGCGACCATCCTGATCGACTCGGGCGACCTCGACGACGCGCTGACCCTGCCCGAGGTAGAGCGCAACGCGGCCCGCTGGGGATTCCGGCTGGAAGCTGCGTCGCACCTCTTGCTCACGCACGCCCACTTTGACCATGCCAGCCACGCGGCTGCGCTGCAGCGGCGCGGGCTGCAGATCGTCGCTTCGCCCGAGACCGCCCAGGCTATCGCCGCAGGCGATGAGCGCTGCATCGGGTACGCCGTGCAGCGTGTCTTTGAGCCATGTCGGGCAGACGTGGTGCTCCAGGACGAGCAGGAGTTGGCCGTGGGCGATCTGCGGGTGCGCTGCCTGACGGTGCCGGGGCACGCGGACGGGCTGGTGGTGTATGAAATCGTGCTGGATGGGGAGCGCTGCTGGTTCGTCGGGGATCTCTTGCTGACGGCTCATGCGCACCGTTCAGCGGAGCTGCCCTGGACCGGCGCGCCCGACTTTAACCGGGCCACGTATATCCAGTCCCTGGCGCGCCTGCTGAGGCTGCCGCCGTGCGACCACCTGCTGCCGGGGCACGGGCCGGCGGGGATCGGGTGCGGCAGAAGGATTCTGGAGATGACCTACACCGAGGCCCTGCTGAAGTGGCGCTAATCAGAGCTCCCAGACTGGAACGAGGCGACACGGTCGGGATCGTCAGTCCATCATGGGGCGGGGCTGGTTTGTTTCCCCATCGCCTCGAGCGGGGAATTCATCACCTCGAGGCTCTTGGCTTTAGAGTCAAAATCGCTCCCCACGCGCTGAACCAGCGCGGATTTGTGTCGGACACGGCAGCGAATCGCGCAAATGACATCCACCTCATGTTTGCAGACCCTGAGGTTAAAGCGGTCATTGCCGCTATCGGGGGCGATCACTCGTGCCATTTGTTGCCCCTGCTAGACTACAATCTGGTTCGGGACAATCCCAAGATCCTGATGGGCTATTCTGACATGACGGTGCTGAACGTGGCGATCTGGCGAAAAACGGGCCTGGTGACCTTTAACGGGCCCGCATTGCTCACCGATTTTGCCGAAGTTCCCCGGATGTTCGAGTACACGGAACAGCACTTTTTGAAGGCAGTGACCGAAGCGAACCCGATCGGTGACATCGCGCCATCCCCCTGTTGGACCGAAGAGCTCCTGGATTGGGGCACCAAGCAGGACCTGGTGCGCCCCAGGTGGCTTCAGGTGTCGGAGGGCTGGGTGTGGCTGAAGGCAGGCACTGCAGAAGGCACGCTGATCGGCGGGTGCATCGAGTCTCTACAGCACCTGCGCGGCACCGAGTACTGGCCCAGGTGGGATGACGCCATCCTGTTCTTTGAAACATCGGAAGAGAAACCCTCACCCGAGACGGTCGATGGGCTGCTGATGGACTATCAGAACATGGGGATATTCGACCAATTGCGGGGCATGATTGTCGGGCGTCCTATGCGGTACTCGGACGAAGAAAAGCGCAGTTTGCGGGAACGCATCCAGGAGCGCACCGAAGGGTACAGCTTTCCGATCATCGTAGACATGGATTTTGGGCATACTGCCCCTCAGTTCACTATTCCACTCGGCTGCCGGGCGCTGATCGATACCGGGCACAAGAGATTTGCGATCCTCGAGCCGGCCGTCGGCGAACGCCGCCCGGTGCGAGGATAGAGTTAAGCGTCATAGGTTAAGGCTTTTTGCCAACTGTCAAATTGCCAAGTTGTCCATTGCGCGCTATGATCGTGAGCATGAAAAACAACAACCCCAGACGCAAACGCGCTACCCTCAATCCTGATCATGCCCGTCAGACCCACACGCCCGCTGTGGCGGATACCGAGATCGAGCAGCGCTTGGATGAGCTAGTGAAACCAGCCGTGTTCGCCGAGATAGCACACTACCGTACATTGGGTCTGCGCGAGCGCTTGCTCACCTTGCCGGTCATGGTTTCCGTTGTTTTGACCATGATCTGGCGTCGCGTGCCTGGTGTATGCTACTTGCAGCGCGTGTTGGCTCGCGAACGGGTCTTGTGGACCCAACCACTCTACGTTTCTCAACTCGCTCTGACGGAACGCTTCCTGACCTTTCCGGCTGAGTTATTCGCGGCGGATGCGTACATCCGCCGCGTTCTGATGCGAGTGGTCGCAGATTTGCCAGAACGATTCCGGCAGCGCAGCCGCTCCCTACCTGCGCTATTTCAGACGCTGCAAGGCCAGTTTCACGCCTGCTATGCGGTGGACGGAACCGTCCTGGAAGCCCTGTTTCGTAAGCTGCGCAGCCTGCAGGAAGCACCAGATGCTCCCCTGGCAGGTCGCCTGGTTGCTGTGGTCGACCTGTTCACCCACTTGCCGTGCAAGCTGTGGTGGTCGGATGACCCGCGCAGCAATGACAAAGCGGCCTTACCGGACCTTCTGGCTTGGTTGGTGCCCAACAGCTTGCTAGTGTTCGACTTGGGCTACTTTTTCCCTTTCTTTGACACTCTGACCGACCTGCAGTGTTGGTTTGTCACTCGGCTGCGCGTCAAAACGAGTTACGAAGTGGAGCGCAGCCTGATCGACCGTCCCCAACTACGAGACCGAATCGTCCGTTTGGGCAAGTATCGCTCTAACCCTTGCCAGCATCCCGTACGCCTGGTCGAAGTCTATCTGCAGGGATGTTGGCACAGGTATCTGACCAATGTCCTGGACCCACAGAGACTCAGCGTCGTTCAAGTCGTCACCATATATCCCTATCGATGGCACATCGAGACCGCTTTCCTGTTGGTCAAACGCCTGCTTGACCTGGCCTATCTGTGGGTCGGCAGTCTCAACGGCGTGCAATTGCAGGTCTGGGCCACCTTTCTGTTCTACGCTATCCTGATCGACCTGTGCGATGAGGTGGCCGAGCAGCTCCACTTGCCCTTGGACCGCATCTCGGTGGAGATGGTATACCGTAGTCTGTACTTCTATGCTCACGCTGTCTCACAAGGGTACACCGAACGTGCAGCAGTGTACTTGGCTGCGGAGGCCTACGAGTTGGGCATCGTCAAACGCCAACGCGCTCGGGCAGGCCCCACCTTGGTTGAGCAAGTCCAGCATGCTCTGGTGGCTACTGTCTCGCTACCCGACGCCTGATCCGATGTCTTTGGCGATTTGACTTCCAGTTCTTTTCCTTAACCTATGACGCTTAACCTGCGTGTCCGCCCGATCCCGGTCGCGCAGTAGGGGGCGGTCCCGGAGGACCGCGCGCAGGTGCGACAAGGCATTGCTCAGGTTGGTGTGCGCCGAGCGCTCCGGGTAGTCCGGCCACAGCAGCCCAGCCAGCACCTCGCGGGGATGTGCGACCGTCCCCGGTCGCCGCTGGCCCGCCTCGGCAGCCAGGTAGAACAGCAGGGCACGCACCTTGGCCGACGGAAAGCCGCTGACCAACTCCCCATCCAGCCGGACCTCGGGCGGCCCCAACAGACACAGCGACAGGTGTGACATCGTTCCTCTCACAACACGGCGGGTGCCCCTCTCCCTCCAGGGAGAGGGGACGGGGTGAGGGTTCTAGCCCAACTCTCGCAGCAGCTCCCGCGCCGTGGCCCACAGGTCGCGCGCCCGGCCCCGCTCCTGCGCCGCAGCGACGGCCTCCGGCGGCAAAGCGGCAGCTACGGCAGCCATATGCCTGCCGTATACGTCCTGGAACCAGCGCGAGTTGGAGACACGCGCATGTTGCCAAACCAGGGCAACCAGCTCCACTGCCCGCTCCGCCTGGCCCTGGTCGGCCAGCAGTAGGGCGACCCCAGGCAGTGCGCATGTCAATGAGTCAAGGCCTCCCGTCTCTTCTCCGATCTGCAGGGCCTCCCGCAGGCACTCCCAGGCGTACTCTGGCTGGCCCAGCATGCGCGCCACGCAGCCCATGCTGCCGAGCGTCCGTCCCAGAGTGTGGCGGAACATCCTGCGCTGCCGGAAAAGGGCGATGCTCTCTTCCAGGAATTGCCGGGCCTGGGGATATTCCTCTTCAGCGACCGCCACGCAGCCCAGGACGCTCAGCGCCCATGCGGTCCAGGCCGGGAGGCGCTGCTGACGGGTCATTGCCAACACCCGCTCGACCAGGGCGCGCGTTTCC
>Ga0315274_10017476_pt1 | contig 10118 bp, 9 predicted proteins | sample YL17G02_20_MG_FD_203700 | JGI IMG/M metagenome (GOLD analysis project Ga0315274, IMG submission 203700) | Sediment microbial communities from Yellowstone Lake, YNP, Wyoming, USA - YL17G02_20 | ecosystem: Environmental > Aquatic > Freshwater > Lake > Sediment | place: USA: Wyoming | collected... | reverse complement strand
CAAGGGCAGGATAGTCCTGGGCGACGTCATAATCTTCTTCGACACGAACCAGAAGCAGGCGGATGAGGTTCTCGATGTCATAGAGGAATACTTCGGGAGAAAGAAGTCCAAAGCCATCAAGCGGCTGCGCGAGGTCTTCCGCAAGAGGCATCCCGCCAAGTTCGAGACGCTAGAGGGATACTTCAAGGGCGCTGGTTTCGAGGTAGTAAAAGTCGAGAAGATATTTTCTATAATCGGGATAATAAAGGCAGTTAAAACTACTTCACCGTTACGGACTTAGCGAGATTTCTGGGCTTGTCGACATCGTTGCCCTTGGCCCTGGCGGTGTAATAGGCAATCAGCTGGCATGGGATATTGGTCAGTATCGGATAGAAGATAGGGGCAACTTTAGGTATTCTCAGCCAGACATCAAACGTGCTATCGTTCTCATCGCTTATACCTATGATATAGCCGCCGCGGGCTTTGACCTCATGCGCATTGGATATCGTCTCTTCGTGGGTGTAGTCCTTGGGCGCTATGACTATGACAGGAACTCCTTTTGAGACCAGAGCCAGCGTCCCGTGTTTTAGTTCTCCGGCAGGCATCCCTTCCGCATGAATATAAGACACTTCCTTCAATTTCAGCGACCCCTCGATAGCGATGGCGAAATTTTCTCCGCGGGCGATATAGTAGGCATCGCTCTTGTCCTTGAGATATTCGGCCAGCTTCATTATTGGCTTTTCTGTGTTCCTTATCGTCTCCTCGATTTTCGCTGGAAGCTGTCCCAATAGAGTCTTTCCTTCATCCAGCTTATAGGCCATCGTATAGGCTAATAGATAGAATATCAGGACCTGGGCGGTAAATGCCTTTGTTGAAGCGACGGATATCTCCGGCCCGCAGTTTAGATAGAGGGAAACATCGCTCAATCTGTCGAGAGAGGAACCCATCACATTGACGATAGACACTATCTTGCATCCTTTCTCTTTCGCTTTCTTGATGGGGATGAGAACGTCAGCTGTCTCGCCCGACTGGGAAACGGCGATAATCACGGAATTCTTCTCGATCTTGTCAACGAAATATTGGAACTCGGAGGCCATCTGGACATCGCAGAATCGCCCAGTGATTTCTCCTATAACGTACCTGCCGACTATCGCCGCGTGCCTGGCTGTCCCCGCCCCTATAATGTAGACACGAGAGGCTTTCTGGATCATCACCGCCACTTTCTCCAGCTTGGCTTTGTCCTGCGTGAGAGTCTGTTTTAGGACTAGAGGCTGGTCATAGATCTCTTTTATCAGATAGTGCTCATGCCCGTTCTTGCCTGCCTTTGTCTTGTCCCACGCGATGGACTGGGGCGCCTTAGTCAATGCTTTCTTGGCCAAATCATAGAACTCGGCCTTGTCTTTGGTCAGTATCGCGGCCTCATTATCGTCAAGAAAGACCGCTTTTTTAGTGTAATCCAGGAATGGATAGGCGTCAGAAGCGACGAAATTCTCCTTGTTGCCCAGTCCTACAACCAGCGGGCTGTCTTTCTTGAACGCGATCATCTTCTCTTCTTTCGATGATATAACGACGACAGCGAAAGTGCCCTTGAGTCTGGCGATGGACTGGAAAACCGCCTCCTCGAAGGGCAGCGTCTTCATGCTCTCTTCGATAAGGTGGGGGATTACTTCAGAGTCCGTCTGTGAAGCGAATTTGTGGCCCTTCTTCTCCAGTTCCTTGCGCAAGACGGCAAAGTTCTCTATTATCCCGTTATGGACAACGGCTATCGTCCCGTCGCAAGACAAGTGCGGATGGGCGTTCTCCTTACAGACACCGCCATGGGTCGCCCATCGTGTGTGCGCTATCCCTATATTCCCCTTCAATAAGCCTAGATTCCAGTCTATCTCGGATATCTTGCCTACATCCTTCGCAACAGAAATAGTCTTGTCCTTAGTGGCGATTCCGGCGCTGTCATAGCCTCTGTACTCTAGACTCTCGAGACCCTGCTTCAGAACTATAGATGCTTCTCTGTCCCCGATGTAGCCTATAATGCCGCACATAGAAATCAGCCAACTGAATCACAATAGGTATTTATGTTATGAGGTATATTAAAGGTTATATGAAAATAGTTATTACGGGAACGCCAGGCACAGGCAAGACCATCGTAGCCGATATCCTGGGGAAGGCGCTCAAGAAGAGAGTCGTACATATCAACGATTTCGCCAAGAAGAAAAAGCTGATTATAGGCAAGACTCGGGGCTCATACGTTGTCGACCTGAAAAAACTTAGGAAGAAGCTGCTGGATTTTGACGGCATTCTGGAGAGCCATCTGCTGTGCGAGTTTCCGTTGCCTAACGCAATCGTCTTTGTGTTGAGATGCGATCCGAAAGTCCTGGCGCATAGGCTGCAGAAGAGGAAGTATCTGCGCAAAAAGATACGAGAGAATCTAGAGGTCGAGGCGCTGGACTATTGTACTATCAACGCGGAAAAAAACTATAAGCGCGTCTATGATGTCGACACCACCCATAGGACGGTTGGTCAGGCGGTCAAAAAAATAATCGCGATACTCAAGAAAAAGAGCAAGGCGGATAAGGTCGATTTCTCGAATTATTTCATGAGGTAGCCCGCAACAGCCTGCGAACTATCTTCCTCTCGTTCTTAGGCTTTCTTATCAAAAACAGGCAGAAAAGAGCCAGCATCATCGCGAGAGAGGCATAGACTATATAGGTGAAATCGAACCCGCTCTCTGCCTTCTCCGACACTTGGCTGGCGAAGAGTATGGCCTTGGTATAGCTGCCGGAATTATAGTAATCGAGCGCTTTCTTCAGGCTAGAGAAGGCCTTACTATTTTCCACGTCCTGTTTAGCCGATAACAAGCTGGCTTTCGCCTCATTCCTGATAGAGTCGATGGAAGAATTTACATAAGTCTCTAACGAGCCGAGGTCATCGAAAAACCCGAACAGATCAGCCGGTGAAAACTTATCGACAAGCTCTCCGAACCTGTCCTGCGCCGGCTTGGATGAGAAAGACACAGGCGTCAGCAGATCGTACATTGACTTGAGCTTCTTGTATTCGGAATATGCTTGGGAATAGTCAGCGCTCGAAAAGACTAGCGTGACATTGTGCTCGAAATTGACCTTGCCATCCACCGCTTTCTCGAAGTCCTTCAGAGACAGCTCTAGGCGGTCGAGTCTGGCTTTGGTCTCTTTGCCAGTATAATTACGCAAAAAGCTATCGATCTCTTCCGACAGGGCTTCCTCCACTAGCGAGGGGTCTAGCTGCGAATAGGCTTCGCGATAGATTTTCTTAAGGTTAGTGCAATCGCGGAAGAGGCAGAGCTGGGATATCCTATTGCTGGCATCGAATAGCCTCTTGTCGAGCTGCGTCTTGTTTGGCAGATAGTCGGAGCAGTCGTAGAGTATGTTCGCAGGATACTCTTTGTATTTTATCTCGCCCGGGCCTATCCTGTCTATCGCAAAGACCAGCGGATTGTCCAGATCCGTGGCTATCGACAGGTTATAGGCTATAGTGACGTTAGAAAAAGCCACAGACGCCGGATTCCTGACGCTCACCAGCACGCGGCCCCTTGAGAAATTCAGGCATGAGGGGCTATCAAAGAAATCATAGGAATAACCGACATATTTTGAAAGATACTCCGAGGCGATAGAGCCAAACTCATCGCTCAGATAGCCCTCCATCTCCACATATTTCTTGTAGAGTTCATCCAGGTTAGACAGCTCATCGTAAGTAAGGGAATTCTCAAAATACTTCTCCAACTCATCTATCTTCTTCCTATCCAATTTCTGCGCTATGGCCGGGTCTCCGAGGAAAGAATGATAATCCGCGAAATAACCGGCGAGCCTCTCTCTCAAATCTTGGACCCGACTGACCCCAAAACCGGCCTTGCCACTGAGCTTGGAGGTCAGCTGCTGGACTGAAGCGAACACCTGCTCCGATAGGCCCGGGTCGGTTATCTTGGCCAGTCTATCGTACTGCTCTTTCTCATATGAAACGTCTATCCCGAAACCATCAAGCGTCTCCAGTGTTTTTCCGAGATATTTCAGGCTCTGGTCCAACGCCAGAACAGAGTCCGGAGACCCGCTGACAAAGACGAGATAGCCGATAGCTCTGGAATAGTCGGTTATAGACTCGCCGATATTCCCGCTTCTGGCTTTCCCGCCCAAGTCCAGAGCATCGAGATACAATGCGCTGGTCTTCTTTCCTTCGTTCTCTTTCAACAGCCTATCGTACACTTGCCCAGCCATATTCTTCAGTTCGGACATAGAGCCGGCGAGAGAGTCGAGCGCGAGAGACAGGTCAGACAACCGAAAATTAAGCTCCCTAGTCAATTCAGTCGCATCAAACAGGTAGTCGTCCTGCTCCTGGCCAAAGACCCGCTCAGCCGAGTACTCTTCAACCATTATCTCGCTCAAATCCTGCTTGGAATATATGAATTTTTCGGAGATAGAGCCAGAATAGCCTGCGGATATTTGGATAGAGCCGTTGGATTTTCCTGTCACAGAGTCCATCACGCCGGCGCCTATCATGAGCACCCCGTCCTTTTCTAGTTCTTCAATCTTCCCCTCGATCTCGTAGACTTTCTGGTCGAAGATAGCCAGAGTGTCTTCATAGTCGTTGTGCATCTGGAGCATCAGGTTAGTCAGATTCTTGTGATACTCGAAATAATCCTGAAGAAGAGAATGGCCCGGATAGCCGATGATCTGGTTGAAGATAGAAACAGTCTGAACGATAGTCGGTTGTTGCCGCATGTTCATCTGATGGATAACGCAGATTGTCCTGTGTTTCAATTCGTCTATAGCGCAGGGATTCGCCTCTATTCTAGTTAATTGATTATAGTTGCCTGTTTCTGAATTTACGCTATCCAAGAAACTGGTTAAAGAACTAAATACCTGCGACTTTGAGAAATTTTGGTGGTCTGCTCCCAGTTTGTCGAGCTCATTCCTATCCGAGTCAAGCAAGTTCACGAGTCCTTGAAGAGCGGAATAGGAATCTTGCAGCGCTTTCTCTAGATACGCCCTCACCTCTGCCTCGCGGTTATAGATATTGAAATCCACGCTGAGCAAGGTCTGGTTATCCACAACGACTAATTTCGCTCCAGCGGCTATCGTCTGGATATCCCTCGCCGCGACCATAGCCAGCCGCGCATTCTCCCAAGCGGATCTTAGCATGTCCTTGTACAAATGATCTTTCTCGTCTGTGTATCTAGAAATGGAATAGTCCATGTCGAACGGCACTCTTAACCCGCTCACCTCGACCGCTAGGCTATTGGCTGAGCCCATCAGACCGGCGAGATTGTTCGAATTTATGAAAAGAGAGAAGCTAGTCAGGATAAGGCTTCCGAAAAGAGCTATAGGCAGCCAGACGAATCCGCGCATGGGAATATCTGGCGACTAGCTAAAATAAAACGGTTTTTTGAAGTTATTTAGTTAATCTGGGAGAATTGCGGCTCTCCTTGACCGCCGTAATCTGGCGCTCGACAAGCTCCAGCGCTTCCTGCGGTGAGCGAGACAAGAAGCCCTGTATGTTATCTCGAACAAACTTCGCCTTTTCCTTGTCCAACTTCTCGAGCTCATCCAGTTTGCGCTTAATCTGTACAATATCCCCTATCTTGATGGCTTTCTTGTGCAGCACCGTATCGACAAAACGCGGGTCTATCTTCTTGATTTCCAGTTCCTTGAGCGCATAATCGACTCTGAGCGCTCTGTCAATCATCTCGGTAACTCCCTTAGAAGCAGCCTCGTGAGTTTTATAGTGATGATAGAGCCACGGAACCCCTCTCTTTACCAGTTTCGCCAGCGCCTTGTTCCTCTGCTCCAGTCTTTTCAAATTCCTCTGCGCAACCGGTGTTTTGGAGAGTATGTCATTGGCCATAGTCTTCTGAATCTTTCGAAGCATGATAGAATTAGGTTAGCGTTATATATAAAGTTCGCAGAAAGATTATTATGGGTTTTAGTCTTACTGATGGCGAGTTTCTGGTCAAGAGCGCGCGAAAGACTATCGCGTCATATCTGGCTAGCAACGAACGGCTGAAGATAGACGCTGAGAAGAAATTCAAGAAAAAGCTCGGCGTTTTTGTGACTATCTCGAGCCATCCAAAAAAGGAGCTGCGCGGTTGTATCGGTTATCCCTATCCGACAGAGCCTCTCATTAGTGCTCTCGTGAATGCGGCGATATCGGCGGCTGTCCATGATCCCAGGTTCCCGCCCGTTACCAAGAAAGAGTTTGAGCGGCTAGTCATTGAGATAACTGTCCTGACCGAGCCTGTGCCTATCGTGGTAAAGGATAGGAAGGATATGCCGGAAAAAGTCAGGGTCGGAAAGCACGGCCTGATTATAGAGTATGGTCCGTTCTCCGGCCTATTGCTGCCCCAAGTGGCTGTCGACTATCGCTGGAGCGCTGAGGAGTTTCTTGCTGAGGTCTGCTGGAAGGCCGGACTCTCTCCCGACACGTGGCTCGACAAGAACGCGCTGGTCTATTCGTTCGAGGGCCAGATATTCGCTGAGGAATCGCCCAACGGCAAGGTGGTTGAGAGAAAGATTTAGAGGACCTTGACTTCTGTGACTTTCAAGATGTATTTCCCAGGGCAGTCTGGGCAGGACGAATATTCTGTGACGTTCCCTGTGATGCTGATTTTGACGCACTTGCTGAGGCTGTCTCGATAGTAAGTGCTGAGCGCGTTGTATTGGTCTAGAACGTCCGTATCGAAGATAAAGTCAGAAGTACAGTTGTTTCTGGCGTCGCAGATTGAGAACTTGCAGAACTGCGGCCTGTCCGTTTCTGGTATCCCCTCGCATTTATAGTCTAGGCAGCCGGTTATTGTCGTGTACTGGTTGGCCTGTTGCGGGATGGTTGAGAAGTCGGTTGTGCCTGTGGTGTCCCAGCTCTTGGACGGCCACATGACTATAAGGAGTGCTGCGATAGCTATTATTACCACGGCTGCCGAAATGAGCATAAATAGGCGGGTCAGCTTCTTCGGCTCCGGTTCAATGAGCTCTGGTTTCGCGCGCTTCACTTTCATCGACTTAATTAGATTTTTCTGTTTTAAAAGCCTTCTTCTTTCTTTTGGGTGCAGGGGGATTTTCTTTCTTCTTTCTTGGGTCCAGGGGGTTCTTTCTTCTTTAAATCTCAGTTTTCTTTTCGCCAGATGAAAGCAGAACTACTCTGGAGTCTTTTTTCTCACCAACCAGTTCATAGCCAAGATCTTTATTCAGTTCTTCGGCAAATTTCTTTATCTCTTCGTGGGTCGGCATATTCTCTATCGCCAAGCGCTGTCTCGAGCCGCCAACGAACATGTACCCTTTCGCCTCAATAAAGTCCGGTTCAGCTATCTTGATCAGCTCAGCATACTTCTTCGGCTCAATCATGTTCACGCCCTTGACCATAGTCAGCCTGATAACCTTGCGGGTGTCTAAGGAAGGGAACAATGCCAGGCTCTGGTTCAGTTTCTCCCAAGAGTCTTTTGTCAGAGGCAGATTTGTCTTTTGGTGCGTCTGTTTGTCTGGTCCATATAGCGAAATATAGAGCTGGGTCGGAAGCGGCTCTAGCGCCTCTAAACGCTCTGGAAGGAGACCATTAGTGACTAGAAACGTGGTGGCTTTCCTCTTGTGATACTCTTTCAGCAGGTCGCCCAAATATGGATACATCGTGGGCTCGCCGTCTAGAGAGATGGCGATCTGGTTCGGCTCCTGCGCCTCCTTGAATTTCTTCCTGTCCGTGTCAGCCGTTCCGCCAAGACCAGATATCAGCTTGCGCTGGGCGGCGATAGACTCATCAACGAGCTCTTTAGGCTCGTCCCAGACCTTAGGCAGATAGTTCAGGGGCTCGTGCTCCCAGGTCCTCCAGCAGAACACACAGCGCAGTTGGCAATAGACGTTTGGCGACATCTGTAAACAGCGATGGCTTTCGACTCCGTAGAACGCCTGTTTGTAGCAAACGCCTCTATTCCTCATGCTCTTCTTGGTCCAGAGACACAATTTAGCCGCCGAGTGCTCTCGCTTTCCAAAGAATCTGTAGTGCTGCCCCTTGAGCTTTTTCACGTAATCTAGGCTCTCGTCCATCGAAATCCTGTCTATAATAGTGCATAGAAAGCTTTATATATTATTGGTTCGTTTTAATAGTCAGAAAACAGGGGATACACATGAACACAAAAAAATTCGCTATTGCTAAGCAACTTGGTGGGAAGAGAGTAATCACTAACCGCGGCGAAGAGATAGGGAGACTCAGCGATATGACCATAGACGAGAGCACCGGACGACTTGAGGGTCTGGTTGTAGAGCCTAACATGGCATCTAAGGTCGCGAAGAATCTGGTTTCTTCGAGAGAGAAACTGATGAACATACCGTATAAGGCAGTTTTTGCGGTCGGCGATGTCATAGTCGTCGACGAGAGCCTTTTAGTCTAATTCTATCGTGAACTTTCCTTTCTTTTTGTCAAGCATTTTCTCGATTGAGTTATAGTTAGAGTATATCAGGTCGCCTTTCTTGCGGCTATCGTCGGCCTCTATCGCGAACCGGTCCAGCGCTTTGACCTGTTCCTCCAGTCTCTTTCTCAGCTTTTTCAGCTTCTGGCTCTCCGGCTGTTTTGACAGGTAGAACTCGTCGACAGCCTCGTTCATCGACTTGAATCTCTTCTGGATCTCTAGGCCGGACATGGGGAAGGGGAATAGCTTGCCATTCTGGATCACCGGCTCTACCTTGAAGTCCAGCATCTTCTGCATGGCATTATAGAGTTTTTCTTTGTCTTTTTCATCCGGCTCTTTGTTCTTGTCCACGCCGGCAAGCAGACAAATCTCTTCGGCATAGTCTCCGCCGAATGATAGGCTCTTGACCAGGCTCCTTACCGCGTCTTTCTCCGTGAATATCTTCCTGAACTCCGAGAGGCCTATCGTGTACGGGTTGAGCGAGCCTTTCGGGAAAAGATAGGTCTGGCCCTTCTCGAGCTTCCTGTCCTTCCACTCCTCGTGCCTGAATGTCAGTATTATCTTGTTCGCTTCGTCTGTTAGAATCAGGTTTCCATGCGAGAAGAACTCCAGGATTATCTTGTTGTCGCTAAAGTTCAGAACAACAACCCGGTCGAAACCGTGCTGCTCTATTTTTTCCAGCGGCTTGTTCTCCAGGTATTTCCTCAGGACTATAGAAACTTGGGACGGCTTCTCCGGTGCCTTGATAGAATAGCTGGTCAGGTTGAGCCGTTTCCCTATCTCGACGAGCAGGTCTCTCTTGCCTGATTTAGTCGAAAAAGACAGCTTAAACAGCTCTTTCCCTATCTGCTGGACCTTAGTCAAGCGCGCTTTTTCGAGCTCTTTAGATGTTTCTTCAACCAGCGCTCTAATCTCAAAACTTGATAGCCTGAGTTCCATATTATATCACGCCTGAAAATTGCCAGATATGCCAGTCCCATGAAGCTCCCGAACAGATGCACTATAAGCGAGGTTTTCGATGTCTGCTCCCTGGCTATCCCTTCCTCGAGGTTGGAGACAGTCTCTACGGTCTTGTTCAGGTTTGAATAGACTATTTCCTGCTGCTTGGTCAGGTTATCGACTATCTGGACCAATTCCCGTTTGCTTTGATTATACTCAGTTATGGTTATCTCTCCTCTATTAAATTTATCATCCAAGACCGAGATGTTCTGGACAACCTGCTCCTTTTGTGCAGCGGTCTGGTTATACGCATACTCTAACTCGGCGCTGATCTTCTGCGACTGACCATAGAAGTTGGTTACTGCATCGGTTATGACCGGGGCGATGAGCATTGACGCCAGAGAGAACATCAGGATATAGGCTATCGTCTTTCTGAAATCTATCAGGCAGGCCGGGATCAAGAATCCGCCGATAGCGGCTGACGCGCCCGCCAGAATCACGTTGGGGGAAAGCATCACGAAGAAGATGCCTGCCGTTAACGCCGAGATGAAATAGAGGGCGTAATAGTCCTTCCAGTTGAGTTTTTCCTCAACCACGAAGCCTATCGCCATGAGTAGGAACATATTCCCGAGCAGATGGACGAGCCCTACGTGTAGGAATGGATAGGTGACTAACCCGACCCAGTTTGAGACAGAGAAACCGAACTCGTAGATGGTGCTGTTCGAGATGAAGAGGAAGAACGAGGAAAAAACGAAGTAGAAAGCGGATGTCAGAAGGACCA
>Ga0315274_10017475_pt1 | contig 10118 bp, 3 predicted proteins | sample YL17G02_20_MG_FD_203700 | JGI IMG/M metagenome (GOLD analysis project Ga0315274, IMG submission 203700) | Sediment microbial communities from Yellowstone Lake, YNP, Wyoming, USA - YL17G02_20 | ecosystem: Environmental > Aquatic > Freshwater > Lake > Sediment | place: USA: Wyoming | collected... | reverse complement strand
GTGTGTGCCACCTCGCCAGCGGCCTCCAGTACAAGGTCATCAAGGCGTCTGACGCGCTGGCCTGAAACCCGTGTGTGTGCCACGGCTGGCCCTGGCCCGAGCGCAGTCGAGGGCTTGCCCAGCCGTGCTGCGGGTGGTTTCGGGGGCGCCCCGTGCCACCCCCAAGCGGCGGCACGACGCGAATGGAGTGAGAATAAGCGGTTCCGTAACCGTTCAGGTGGGGCGTGGCTCGGCCTCTGACTCTCCCCCTCTCCGCAAGCGGCTGATCTTTGCCCGCATCTTGCAGGCTTGCCCTTGAGAATGGATGCCTTCGCCTGTGTTGCCGCTCCGCTGGCGTTGAAAGCGGTGACATCTCACCGCACTCCACAATCCTCCCCGTTCTGGAGCAGGCCGCTTTTCACCGTGCGCCAGCCCGGAAACAGGGAGGATTATGGAGTGCGGCGAGACGTCGCCGCTTTGGCTTTCCCGCGGAGCGGGGAGACAGGCCCACCGCCCCGTTCAGCACGGCGCCCCCTCAGGATGTGGGCAAACGTAAGCCGCATGCGGAGAGGGGGTGCGCGGGTGAGGACGCCGAGTTCGCGTTGCCCGTACCTGAACGGTTACGCGGTTCATTGCTCGGGAAACCCTCCGGGCGTGGGCAGCCCAGCCCCGAAGGAGCAACAGGGTTTGGCCGGCGGCTTCAGCCGCCGGAACGCGAGGCCCCAAGCCTCCTCCCAGCCCCGAAGGGGCGACAGAACATGCACTTCGGACGATGCCGAAGGCGTTCTGTCGCCCCCTTGGGGCTCCGGAATGGGGTGGGGCGCCGTCTCCGGCGGCTGAAGCCGCCGGCTAAATCCTCCCGTCCCTTCGGGACGAAGAAGCGGCTTAACTTCACGCCATTCGCGGCGCGACGCCGCTTTGGATGCCAGGGGCACGGCCCTGGGGCGAATCCTATGCTCTCCTGCCGGCGACCCATGTGATATGGGCACAGATCAACCCAGCATGGGAGGGAGGATGCTTCCCCCCAAACCGCATGGATGTTCCCTGTGAGGAATGGGGCAAGCGAAGTCAACAGGGCGTTGGCTCGATGGTCTCCCGCCTCACCTCGGCTCCGGCCGCGGGATGGGGATGGGCGGCTCGGGCACAGGCGGAGGCAGGATGCGGTAGCCAGGCGTCGCGTGAAGGTGCAGGACCGCGCCTCGGTTGATGAGCGATGCCCCTTCGAGCCCGTTGCCCGTGAAGGCCAGGCTCTGGCCGGCCCCAGGGGACTGCTGGCGCTGGAAGCGCGCGTCGTAGACGCGGGCCATGAAGTTGCGCGCGTCCTCCTGCCGGAGCCCAGGACGGATTCGCTCGAAGCGCCCCACGCAGTCGAACGCATACGAATCGATCAGCTTGTCGCGGAGCCTGGAGAACAGGCGGGCGTTGCAGAAGGCGTCGGCGGCGACGATGCGGTCGCCCTGAGCCACGACGAACCCCACGATGCGCGGCACCCAGATGCGGTCGAAGGCCGAGCGATACTCGCGGAGCTCCCTTACGACCGCCGGGCTGCTCGCCACCGCCTCGTAGTCCTGGGTGGAGGAATCAACGCGGAAGCGCTTTTGCTCGGCATCCACCTGCCTCCAGACTTCGGCTTGCGGCGCCCCGGCCATCGCCTTCTGGCGCAGCGCGTAGTTGGAGAGGGTCTTGCCCGCCTCGAACTTCGCCCGGTCGTCGCCGACCCAGCGGCCCTGCTCCACGCAGTAGGTCGGCACCGTCACGGGGCCGCTGTTCGGCGGCAGCAGCACGTCCTCGCGGACCATACGGTTCTGCTTCCCGCCCGAGATCACCTCGCCGGCCATAGCGAAGACCCACTCGCGGTGCGAGACATTCTCCATGACGACCTGGCGAACGACCCCGGAGTCGCTAACGCGGATGATCCCGCCGCGGAACGCCTCGTCGAGGGTGGTGTAGTCGGCCTCATCTTCGGCGCGGTTCAGCTCGAGGGCGAAGATAGTCAGGCCGCGGAAGTGTTGGGGCGCGTGGACCGACAGGCGGGCCAGGAAGCGCGTCACCTCGTTGTCCGGCTGGCGGACGTCATCCTGCGCCGAGGCCATTCCCGGCATAAGCGCAAGTGATGCAAGGAGTAACGAGCCGATCATCCGCTCTCTTTTCATCGATCTACCCCCTGAAAGTGGCAGCGTTCCCGGGCCGGACCCTCCCTCTCTACAGTTAGACGCATGAACTGCCATGATGTTTCAACCGCGCGCTCGTGTTTGTGTGTAACAGCAATGTAACACCGCGGAAATCCTGTTGAATTCGACACTTCCGCGCGCTAGGATGACACACAGTGAGGGCGGGGCGGTCGGAGGGACTCCGCAGGCCGAAACCCAGGCGCGGGTCGCCGCGAGCCGGCCCGCGTGGGACTCCATCGCCTCGCCACCCCCGGGGCGTTCGGTGAGAAACCGACTGCCAAGCTGTGCCGCAGCGTTGACTCTGGTCGCAACGGTGGCGGTGTGCGCCGAGCAGGCAGAGCGCGCCGCGGTCGTGCAGGAACTCCTCGCCCGCTCCCGCCTCCTCGAAGACATCCACTTCCGCGTGCCTCGCGCCCTGTGGGAGCAGTATCTCCAGGAAACCTTTCAGCCGCAGAAGGGCCTCCCCGCTCCAGTCGCCGCAGTCCCCGAGGAGGGGGTCTACAGTCTCGCTCTGCCTGCCAGCCGCAAGCCCTTGCTGACAGCCACGTTGCGTCTTCGCGTCCTCGACCCGGAGAGGTCGGGCAACCTCCCCGTCTTCTCCGCGGCATGGGCGTGGGAGGACATCCAGGTGAACGGCCAGCCGGCGAAGCTGGCCACGGTGGATGGGTGGCTGCGGCTCTCGCCGGCTGCGCCAGGGGAGTGTGTCGTCACGGGGAGGCTGCCGCTGAGGGAGGCCACGCCAGCCGGTGGCTCGTTGCGCCTCGAAATTCCCCAGTTGGTGCGGACGTTTGTCGGCTTCGATTCCCCGGAGGCCTGGGAAGTTGCCGTGGACGGGCATTTCGCCCGCTTGCGGGGCGAGGCCGCGGGAGGCACCCACGGCCAGCTTGCCCTCACACCCCGCAACCGCCTCAGCCTCACCTACGAGCGCCCAGGAATCGTCACGGAGCATCCGCCACGCTATGCACTGCGCGGCAGCGTGGCCTGGAATCTCGACCCGGCCGCCCAGCAGGTGACGGCTGTTCTGGACATCGGCATCATCGGGGGCAGCACCGAACGCCTGGAGCTCGGCCTGCCGGCATCGGCGGAGCGGCTGGCGATCAGCGGCCCGGACGTGCGGGAGACCCAGGTCGCCGGCGGCCGGGCGACCGTGTTCTTGCGCGGCAGGACTGCGGAGCGGACGCGGCTGCGCGTCGCCTGCGAGATGCCCCTGGCGAAGAGCGGCACGCAACGGCTCGACGGCCTGAGCCTCGAGGACGGCCACTGGGCGGGCGGCACGCTGGTCATCACCAGCACGGCCGGCAGCAGCGAGGTCCTGGCGGGGTCTATGGCTGGCCTTCGCCAATTGGCCCTCGCCGACATCCCGCCGTCGGCACGCGCCACCCTGGCCGGCCCGCCGGCTCTTGCCTACGAGATCAGCGCCCGGACCTGGTCAGCGGAGGTCGAGGTCCTCGACCTCGGGGAGTTCGCCCTCCGCGAGTCCATCGCCGACCTCGCCCACTACCAACTGGCCTTCCAGGACGATGGCACGATCGTGTGCAGGGCGAGCTATGAGATGCGCAACCGCACGCGCCAGTTCCTGCGGCTGGAGTTGCCCGCGGGCGCTCTGGTCGCGCAGGCTCGCGTCAACGACGACTCGAAGCCCCTCTCGCCTGTCCCGGACACAAGGGACACCTACCTCGTGCCCCTGGTCCGCTCGACGGCGAGCGTGAAGGGCCTGGTGACCTTTCCTGTGGAGGTCGTCTTCCTGTGTCGGATTCCTGGCCTTGCGAAGCGCGGGGAGGCGTCCCTGCCCCTGCCGCGCATTGACCTCCCGATCGCCTACGCGTGGTGCGAGGTCTACGTGCCGAAGGGCATGGAGGTGAGCCGCTGGACAGGCCCCCTGAAGCAGGTCCAGAAGTACTCGAACGAGACAGCCTCCGCGAGTCTCGGCTACGGCCTGGGCCTGGCCGCCGAGGGCTACAAGCCCACGGCTCGCCCCGAGCCCGCGGCGAAGCCCGCCCCCAAGCCCGAGGCGAAGCCTGAGGAGAAGAAGCCGCGCCCGAAGCCAACGCCGCCGCCTCCGGCCCAGCCGCCCCCTTCGGTGCCCGCCAGCTACCTCCAGCTTGTCAGGAACTACTACCGCGCGGGGAAGGAGTTCTACGAGAAGGGCGACTACGTCAGCGCGACCGAGAGCCTGGAACGAGTCCTCAGGGATTTCCCTAACTCGCCCGATGCCCCGAACGCCATGCGGCTGCTCGGGAATATCAAGCTCATGCAAGGGAACAGGGAAGCCGCCGAGGAGCTCAAGTCCCAGGCCCAGAAAGCGGCCGGCGTCCAGGTGACCAAGGAGGCCCAGATCAGCCTCCAGCCGCTTCAGCAGAGGCAGCAGGAGATGATCGAGCGGGGCCTGGAGGCCGCGCGGCAAGGGCGCGAGCAGGAGGCCAAAGCGCAACTGAGCGCCGCGGAGTCCCTCAGCGGGCAGCTCATTGGCCAGGGCGCCAACAGGCCGGAGCAGGATGCCCTGATGCGGGCCGCCCGGGACCGACTCGGCAAGCTCCGCGAGCGGGAGCAGGCTCAGGCCACGGAGCTCCAGAAGCAGGTCCAGGAGCTCAAGGGCAAGGGCCAGTTCGAGGAGGCCATCAAGAAGGCCCGGCAGCTCCAGCAATACGACGTCGGCGGGAAGGGCGAGCTGGCCGCGGAGATGCAGCAGCTCGCCGTCGAGGCGGCCAAGCAGAAGACCGTGGAACTGGGCTATCGCGGCCTCGCCAACCGGCTCGACGAGCTGGCCAAGAGAGTCGCCGAGCAGAAACGCGAGCTCGCCTTGCATCGGATTCAGGAGCCAGAGCGGGACGAGGAATTGGCCGTGCTGGACTTCGACCGGAGCCTCCTCTCGTGGCCCCGGCCCTTCTACGGCCAGGCCCCAAGGGAGCAGGACGTCCGCCGCGCGATTGCCCACCTGGAGAAGCTTGACGCCGAGCAGAGGCAGAAGCTCAGCTTGCACGAGGCTCCGAAGGTGGCGGCCAGGCCGAAGACCCCGGGCGAGCGCGGTCGCGACCTCGGCGCCGACTACGCCCGACAGCGGGGGGTCGCGCTGGAGACGCAGAAGACCGAGCTGAGTAACCTCCTCGCGCATGCCAGGGCGCTTTACGGTAACGGCGACTTCGTGGGTGCGGTCGAGGCATTCACCCGTGTCGGTGCGAGGGCCAAGTACCTGGCCCCGGACCTCGATACCAGCAAGATCGCTGAAGAGGCAGAGCTTCACATCCAGAAGGCCATGTCGAAGCTGGAGGACAGGAAGGATAAGGATGAGGCGGCGCGTCGCCCACGAGCTGAGGAAGAGGCCCAACGGCTTGTTGGCCAACAGCGGCTCGTGCTCCGCGGCGACCTCATTCAGGCCCTCGACCGCCAGGCGAGGGTGCTCTTCGACGAGGGGCGCTACGATGAGGCCCGCAAGGTATGCGACGACATTCTGCGCAAAGACCCGGGCAACGCGCTCGCCAAGACCCTGCGCGAAGTCGCCGTGGACGCCGCTCGGAAGCAGGCTGTTGACGAGCGGTTGAAGGATGGCCGCGCGGAGACCGAGAAGACATGGGCCGAAACGCGCGCATTCTCCACGGAACTGGGAATGCGGTCTGATGAGTTGGCCAGGCGGAGACCCGGCACCACGACGCCGGTCGAGCGCGAGGCCAAGGAGGAGATCTGGGCCGCGCGCATCAACGATGCCCTCCAGACGGCGAAGGTCTCGTTCGACTTCGACAAGAAGCCTCTCCAGGACGTCGTTGCCCACCTCGGCACCGTGAGCGGGCTGAACATCGTCCTCGATCCAGAGGCCGTCCGGGACGGGCCGCTCGATGTGACCCTCCGCGTCAAGGACATGCCGCTCCAGAGCGCCCTGAACTGGACCCTCAAGCTGGCCGGGCTGAAGTACACCCTGAAGGACGGGGCGATCTTCATCTCCGCCCCCGAACGCCTCTATGAGAAGCCTGTGCTCCGCATGTACGAGGTCACCGACCTCACGATTGACATCACGAAGTTCGAGGGCCGACAGCAGGCGCTCGCGGGCGACTCCGGCTACGCAACCACCGGCCGCGTTCGCAGCGAGCACGAGGCGGTCTTCACTCCCGCGGCCCCGTCCCTGGCGGGAGGTCCTGAGGCGCCCAGCCGACGCCGGCGGCCGATCGTCGTCTTCGACGACAAGGAGGCCCGTCCCCAATGGGAAGAGCGCATCCGGGAGGCGCTCAACAAGAAGGTCTCCTTCGACTTCGCAGAGACGCCCCTGGAAGACGTGGTCGCTTTCCTCAGCAACCTGGCCGATGTGGCGATGGTCGTGGACTGGTCGGCCGTCGGGAAGGAGCGGCCGAACGTCACGCTTCGCGTGAACGAGATGCGGCTCGCCGATGCTCTGAGCTGGATCGTGAAGCTCACCGGAGTGACCTACGTTCTGAAAGACGAGGCGGTCTTCATCACGAAGCCCGACAGCCTCACCGAGAAGGTGGTGCTGCGCATCTACGATGTCGTCGGGCTGGTCCAGGAGTTCCAGAGAGCCAAGCCGAGGCAACGCGGCGAGGAGCTTGTGACGGGCGAGGCCCTCGCCGAGTTTGTCAAGAAGGTGATTGCGCCGGGGACGTGGGACGAGCGCGGCGACGTGCTCGGCTACACCGCCGAATACCGAACCGGCAAGCTCCTCGTGGTCCACACCCCTGAGGTCCAGGACCAGGTCGCCCAGCTCCTGGCGAACCTCCAGAAGGCTCCCACGCAGGAAGAGCAGCCGGAGTGGGCAATCCGCCGGACCTATGACGTCAGAGAGCTTGTGCGCGGCAGCGAAGAGGAGGGGAAGAAGCTGGAGAAGGTGGTCCGCGAGGCGGCGGGCGCCGAGGGTCAGCCGCCGTACACCATCCAGTACCGCAATGGCCGCATCGTCGTGGTCCACGCGCCCGAGGTGCACGTGCAGATCGAGCGCCTCATGGAGACCTTCCGCGCGGCTCGCGGCCCGCAGGTCCAGCGCGGCCAGCAGTTCGCCCTTCAGCAGGCCAGGGGGGTGGGACAGGGCTGGCAGCAGGAGGTCTCTGGCGGGGAGGTCTACTACCCCGATCGGTGGCTCCGGGACGACAACTTCCGGCAGTTTGTCGGCCGGAACTACAAGTGGGCGGAAGCCCCCGCACAAGAGGGGACCGAGAGGGCGAAGGATCTCGTCGGCGACCTCAGCGAAAAGCTGGAGCTCAACCTCGGCCAGAAAGTGCAGGTGAACAGCATCAACCTCGGCGTCGCAGCCCCCGCGGCACGGGACCTGGGCGTGAGCTTCGTCGCGGGCAAGAACGGCGTGACGTATGCCGTGGTGGACGAGGGCCAGCTCCGCACCCTGCTGGAGCTCGACGCGGCCAGGCGAGCGAAAGGCCCGGCGGTCACGGCCAACCCGAATGCGCAGGAGACGATCGTCGGCACCGACGCGCTGGTCGCCAATGGGATGGTCGCGAACGTCCGCTACGCCGCCGACTTCGACAACACCCTCGACCTCAACGGCAACCCCATCCAACTGTCCCACGCGAAGTACGTCGTCATTGACAACGGCAGCTACCTGACCGCGATCCAGGCCAACCCGATGCAGCACTGGGCGGAAGCCGCGAACCCGTTCCCCTTCGCGGCCGCCCCGCAGGAGATCGAGGTGCCCCGCGTGGGGGCGCTCGTGAAGTTCGAGAAGACGCTCGTCGAGCCAGGCGATGAGCTGGTGCTGAAGGCCAGCTATCGGTATTCCCGGTAGGGCGAGCTGGGGCCGATGGAACGAAAGGCAGGAAAGGGACGAGAGGGACCTAAGGGACGAAAGGGACCGTTGTGCCCCTCCCTCGGATCGGCCCCTTTGGTCGCTTGGGTCCCTTAGGTTCCTTTCCCCTCGCGGGGGCGCCACAAGAGAGCAGAAGACATTGTGTGCAAGTCTGCACACCCTACCTGAAAGGAGGCAGACGATGAGACGGACAATGGTGTCGGCAGGGGCTGGGCTTGTTCTGCTGGGAGCCGTTGGCGTCTGGGCCGCCGAGGCCCAGCCGCCGGCGGCGAAGCCTGAGCCAGGGCGCGAAAAGGGCGAGGTCGTCCTGAGCTGGGACCAGTTCGTGAAGATCACGGGCTACGACCCGGTGACCAAGGGCGGCCAGCAGATCACCATCCCGTGGACGCAGGTCGAAGAGCTCCTCGGCGTGAAGGTCGAGCAGGCCGTCAAGACCGCCACCGTGGACCTGCCGTGGGGCGAGTTCAAGGCCCTCCTCGAATGGTCCATCCGCACGAAGGCGGGCAAGGCCCTCACCCCGCCGCCGACCGACTTCGTCATCTCGCTCAGCGACTACTCAGGCAGCCTGACCGACGAGGCGGCCACCCTCACGCTCAAGACGAAGCTCGATCTCCTCCGCGAGCGCGGCTGGAAGCGCGTCCCCATCCTCCCCGGCACCGTCGCGATCACGAAAGCGACCCTCCCCGAAGGCGTGTTCCTCAATAGCACGGGGCAGAACTACGAGCTGCTGACCGAGAAGACGGGCACGGTGGATGTCTCCATCGAGTTCTCGGTCGCCGTCGAGAAGGAGGCGGGGATCAACAGGGTGAACGTCCAGCGGGTCGCGCCCGGCGCAAGCACCCTGGACCTCACCATCGCCAGGGAGAATGTGGACGTGAAGGTGGCCAGCGCTCAGGTGCTCGTGCCGACGGCTGCCGCGGGGAAGACCCAGGTGAAGGCCGCGCTGCCGAGCGGCGTGCCGCTGAGCGTCTCGTGGGAGCGGGCGCTCCCGAAGGTCGAGGCCGCCCCCACCAAGCTCTATGCCGAGACCCTGACCCTCGTGGCGGTCGCGGAAGGCGTCCTGCTCTGCCAGGAGACGGTGAACTTCAACATCCTGCACACGGCGGTGCGCGAGTTGAAGCTCAAGGCCCCGCCCGACATCAGCATCCTTACGGTCACGGGGTCGAACCTTCAGGACTGGCGTGCGACGGCGCAGGGCGAGATCACCGTCGTCCTGCGCGGCGAGGTTATCGGCTCGCAGATGCTCAGCATCGCCTATGAGCGGGCGATCAAGGACGCCGTGGACGCGCCCGTCATCCGCGCGACGGGGGTCGAGCGCGAGAAGGGCTTCATCGGCGTCGTGGCGGTCACGAACGTCGAGATCGCCAGCGAGAACCCCACGGGCGCGAGAACCGTGGACGTGCGCCAGCTCCCCGCCGAGATGGCGGCCATGACCAAGCAGCCGATCCTGCTCGGCTTCCGCTACGTCGGCGAGCAGCTCGCCATCCCCCTCACCATCAAGCGCCACGGCGAGGTGGGCGTGCTCCTGACCATCGTGGATAGCGCGGTCTTCACCGGCATGCAGCTCAACGACGGCCGCCGCATCACCAAGGTCGTCTACAGCGTCCGCAACAACCGCAACCAGTTCCTCCGCCTCACCATGCCCAAGGGCGCCGACATCTGGTCCGCCGAGGTCAGCGGCAACACCGTCTCCCCCGCCAAGGACGACAAGGAGAACGTCCTCATCCCCCTCATCCGCAGCGCCAGCGGCGCCCAGGAGCTCGCCGGGTTCCCCGTGGACATCGTCTACGTCGAGAAGCCGGCCAGCCCGGTCGCCAGCCGCGGCAAGGTGAAGGTCGAGCTGCCCCTCCTCGACGCCCCGGTCATGCACCTCACGTACAGCTACTACCTCCCTGCCGAGGGCAGGTACACCTACTGGCTCGGCGGCACCGCCTTCAGTGGCCCCGTGCGCCTCGTGGAGAAGTTCACCGAGATCGCAGCCGGCCCCGCCAGGCAGGTCGTCAAGATTGACGTGGCGAAGCAGGCCCAGCAGATGGAGCAGCAGGTCCAGGCGAAGGTGGACCAGGAGGCGAGGGCGGCGGGCGCCGAGCCGATTCGCGTCCGCCTCCCCCTCAACGGCAAGCTCTTCAAGCTCGAGAAGATCCTCGTCCTCCCCAAGGACGAGCTCTGGTTCGAGGTCGCCTACCGCGGATGGGAAACGGCCAAGTAGG
>Ga0315274_10017474_pt1 | contig 10118 bp, 6 predicted proteins | sample YL17G02_20_MG_FD_203700 | JGI IMG/M metagenome (GOLD analysis project Ga0315274, IMG submission 203700) | Sediment microbial communities from Yellowstone Lake, YNP, Wyoming, USA - YL17G02_20 | ecosystem: Environmental > Aquatic > Freshwater > Lake > Sediment | place: USA: Wyoming | collected... | reverse complement strand
CATGAGGCGCCTGATGCCGAGATCTTCCATCGCGGCAAGGTGGAGGCGTTCGAGCGTGCGACAGTGGGTGTCCCCGGAATGACGATGCTGCCGGAGAGCGGTTTGGAAGATGCGGCCTGGGAGGGGGCGGAACTCGTAAGGGGTCTGGTTTCGTAATGCAGCGAGTTGAGCCTCCAAGCGGCGCCACTGTGGACGGGTGAAGTCCCCCGCTTTCCACGCTGCCTTGAGTTGAATTAAGGTTTCCAACTCAGCGAGAGCTGAAATAACAACCGTGCTTTCTGCCGCAATCCCCGCCCAGACGTCCGGGCTCAGAGGCTCCGGGCGGAAAAGCTTCACCAGGCAACTGGCATCACCATCCCGAACCGTTCCTTTAGTGCGGTCGGAGCCAGGAGGTCCGTAAACATGATGGCCGCCAGTTGCGTTGTTCGGTGCCGCGCTCATTTTTCAAAGCCCATTTTCTTTAGTAGTGTCAGGAAGCGAGCTTCGTGGCGAAGGCTGTCGAAGGCTGGATGAACGCAGGCGAGCACGACACCAATACTTCGGTCGTCATAAGCCTGCTCCAGAAAGTCCAAGGCTTGTTGTGTATTTCCACTGAGGGCCAGAGCTTCGGCAATGTTATAGGCCCCCCCGCGTGCTCGTTCCCTAAGCGTGATCGCTTCTTGTGCCTTCAAACCAAACACGCCCCGCATCCCTTTCGACCTGTAAACGTCCTCCAACTGAACGCGCGCCGCCGCTGAGGTGGTCGCGGGATTGGCCGAAGCCGCGAAGCTCCGGGCTTCATCTCCATTGAGAAAGTGAGCTCTCGCCAAAAGGCCATAGGCTAGTAAGTAGCCGGGATCGACGGCCAATGCTTTCTCTGCAGCCACGGTTGCCGAATCGTACTGCCGCAAAAGAATATCCACATAGGCGGCGTGCCAGTGCACCACGGGCGAAAGTGGATCTACTTCAATTGCTTGGCTCATTTGCTGAACGGCTTCTTGCTTATGGCCGCGCGCGGCCAAGAAGATGGCATACCAATAATGAGCTGCTGGATAAGTCGGATCGAGATTCAAGGCTTGCTTGAACTCCTGCTCCGCTGCGATCCAGTTAAACTCAAAGCGCCAAGAGATCGTTGCCAGACTTGCGTGGGCTTCGGCGAGATTCGGATTCAGGGCCAAAGCCTTTTCCAAAGCCGCCCGCGCCAGAGGCGCCATGTCGCGAGACCGTTCATTCGCATAACTAAGCAGCGACAAGTAGCAGTCTGCCAACCCGGCGTAGGCGTGCGCGTACTGAGGATCGAGCTGAATGGCCTGTCGTAATCTTTCGATGGCCTCCCGGATTGCTGCTCCATTGCGTTTATTCCAAAGGAAACGTCCTTGCAGGTAAAGATCGTAGGCTTCCATCTTCTCGGTGGGCCTGCTGATGAGGCGTTGAACGTCGGCCAAGCCAAGATGCAGCTTCAAGGCGGCCGCCACCTGCTGCGCCACGTCGCTCTGGACGGCAAAAATGTTGGTCATATCGCGGTCGTAATTGGCAGCCCAGAGATGAAAACCGTCCGCGACGTTGATGAGCTGCGCGGTGATCCGGAGTTGGTTTCCCATCCTCTGCACGCTGCCTTCCAGGACGGTTGCTACATTCAGTTGGGCTCCGATCTTGCGAATGTCATCCTGCCGATCTTTGAAGGCGGCGCAGGAGGTCCGACCGGGGACGCGCAGTCCTTTGATTTGCGAAAGAATCGTGCAGAGATGCTCAGTAATTCCCTGGCTCAAGTATTCATCCTTCTCCCGCTCTGGACTCATGGTGGTGAAGGGCAGGACGGCGACGGATTTGGTGTCCGCAGGACTTGGGGTTGTGGAAGGAGCCTTGGCCTGGGGCACCGCGGTCCGGTACGGCGCTTTGCCGAAGTGCGGGTAAGCCCACCAAACCGCGGCGCCGAGAACCGCCAAGCCGACAAGGGCCACGAGCCCGGCTGCCCACCTGCGCGTGGACCTGGCCGGCGCAGAAACCTCGCGGCTGTGCGCCTCCGCGCTCCTGGTTGGCCCTTGCTTCTCCCACGGCAGGACGACACGGAACAGCTCCATCGCCACTTGGATGTTCTTCAGCTCCGTCGGCGCCAGTTTGACCAGCGACACCTCGATGGCGCTCCGGATCTGCCGCTCCACGTCCATCGAGATACAAATGCCCCCCGCGCCCGCCAGCGGCTCAATCCGTGAGGCGATATTCACCCCGTCGCCATACACGTCGCCTTCCCGGTGCACCACGTCGCCGATGTGGATGCCGATCTTGACCTCGATGCGGCGGTCGGCCATCGCGTCCGCGTTCCGTTTAGCCAGCGTTCGCTGGATCTCGATGCCGCATTGCGCCGCCTCCAACGCGCTCTGGAACTCGATCAGGAAGGCGTCGCCGATGGTCTTGATCTCCGTGCCGTGGAAGCGCGGGAAGAGTTCCCGCAAAAGCCGTCGGTGTTCCTCCAGCAACTCCAGCGCGAGTGTTTCGCTGCGCTGCGCCAGTGCGCTGTAGCCCACCATGTCCGTAAACATGATGGCGGCCAGTTTGCGTTGTTCGCTGCCGGCGCTCATGGCTCAAGCCCGGAGGGCGAGCGCTTGGCTGCGCTGAAACGCCGCCGTGGACTCACGATGTCGGGGAAGACCAGCGTCACCTGTCCGGTCCGGTGTCGGCGACCGAACGCCTCGACTTGCGCCTGACTGGCCGGTGCGTCCCGGGGATGCATCGTGCCGCGAATCTACCAGAACCGGATTCCAAGGGAAGCGCAAACGGAGTGGGCGCCGCCAGCGCATGGTCAGCAAGTTCCTGGTGGTTCGGTAGCCCCGGGCTTTGCGCGGCCCGTCAAGATTTACGCCGGAGACCAAGGATCATGAGGACCAAGCCGCTAATCAATGTTCCGGCTACCAGCCCTCCCAACGCACCAGCCAAGACGCCCTCGGGCCATCCACCAACAGACCACCCAACAATCACCCCAATGATTAGAAATACTCCGACAGTCGCCGCTTGATAAAGATTGTCCTTCTTTCGAATGTTTGGGACGCCTCCTATCTTGTCGGCGAGTAGATTGTAGGTTGCGTCGGGTCCGCGACCGGACGCCGTTGCCCGTGGCTGGTCACCAGCATTGCGTTGGGGTGGACCAGACGGAAGTGGAGGAGGAAGTGATTCACTCATATTCCTGATTCATTACAGGATGCACCGCGTTGCGAAATATTAGATCGCCGCCAGGAGCCGAGCACCGGCAGCGAATCCGGTGTCCGACCATCCTGGCGCGCGGGGCCAGGTCGGCGCGCCGCCGCGGTTCACCCGATGGCCGGGGTAGCCACTGCGGGCAGCTTGGCGTCCGGCAACTGCAGGAGTTCACCGAAGCGTTCACGATAGAAAGCATTGGTGACAGCCAGGAGGAGGAACGGCAGGGCGATCAGGAAAGTGCCGAGCGCAAGGCTCAGGATGCCGGAGAGGAGCATCAGGATCGGCTCGTCAGTGGCGGCCCCACTGGCAAGGGCAAACAGTAAGAACGGCGCAGCGACCACCAGCCAGCCGGCGATCAGCCAGCCGAACAGCCACAACAGGAAGCGCAATGGACTGTAGCGGCGGCGGCACATGAGCGAGGCCAGGGTGAGCGCCAGAGCCAGCAGGAAAACACAGAACGCCAGGAACACCAGGAAACCGACCGTCTCGATGGAGTTCTCGCCCCAATCACCCCGCAGGGCGTACACGGCAATGCTAAAGCCGCCCCAGGCGGCCAGCATCCCCAGGAAGGCCAGGATCCGCGGCTTATGTCCCAAGTAAGGCGAAATCAGCCAGACGGCGGCGAAGCCGAAGGCCAGCGCCGTGATGACGTCGGTCAGGATTTCCAGGGGATTGGACGGGAGGAAGCTGAGCACCGGCCGGAGGCCAAGCAGGAGCGCCGTCACAGCCAGGAGCGGCAGCCAGACCCACCACGCTTGCGCGCAGCGGTTCTGCTTCAAAAGGAGCAACAGCAGGACTGCCACCCAGGGCAGGATATACGGCAGCAGACTGCTGGGAACCCAGGTGTAGGCGGCCGGCGTTCCTTCCTTGGCGCCCAACCCGCCCAGATCCGCCGCGGCAACCACCTTCAATGGACCGCCCACCGTTGGAGGTACTCGCCATGAGTACGAGCAGGTGCCGCCTCAGCCGAATTCGAAGCTGCCGGACGCGATCTTCTTCTCGCCTTGGAACACGATGAACTCCGGTGGTTTGCTCCGATCTCCGCTGGTCAACTGATAGGGCACGCCATCGGCCCCAAGCAACTGGTAGTTGAAGACCAGTTGTTTTGTCCGCCTGCTGATCGCGACCGAGTTGGTCAACGGTCCGCCCAGGGTCAGATCCACGGTTTGGTTCTCAGTGATAGCGATCCGGCTCGTGGTGACCAGGCCACCAGGACTGCGGCAAGCCTGCGCATCTCCGCGCTTAAGCCACGCTCGGGGTTGGCCGTAAGTGCCCACCGGGACCTTGACGAGTGGCGGGGGAGAGTCCAGCACGACCGTGTAGTCGCCGGCTTCAAGAATCACGCGTTGTAGAAAGGCGCCGGCGAGTTTCAGTCCGCCCAGTCTCGCTGGCAGTTCGCGAAACTGGAGTCGGAGCTTCGGGGGATCTCCCTGGGGTCGCGCATCGCAGGTGACCTGGTAGGCGCGGTTCAGGAAGAAGAGGTTGGTGGGGAAAGCAAAGGCGTCCAGTGAGCCGTCCATGAGGCTAAACCGCTCGGCTCGGTTTTGCCAGGGGCGCAGCAGCAGGTGACTGTGCCTGAATGGGCCGGCAGGATTCTCGATCACGCCGACCTGCCAGTCCTGGCCTTGGAGGTTGATCTTGCCCTGCCAGAAAGACCGCGAACCCAGGGAACCAATGAGCTTCAGGATCCCGTAGTCGGCCAAGTCGATATCCACCAGCACGCGGCGTGTGCCTGAAGCTGTGTCAAAGACCAGATGAACATTGGTGAACGATTGGGAGAAACCCTTGCGCGGACTGGTGAAAACGCCATCGGCATCGTCGGTCAGATCCAGGTTGCGGTTCAGATCCAGATACAACTTCGCCTGGGCACGATCCCAGATAAAGGGGATGGCAGCGCCGGGCGCCCCGCCCAACTCGAGCTTGCCTCGAGATACCTTGCGTTGACCCAGGTCGGGCTCCTTCCGGAAGGCGGTCGTTTGGGAGCTGGCTGCGAGGGAGCAGGTTATCAACGGCTCGCGAACCTCCTGGGGCTCCAGGTACGCGATGTGGATTTGACTCGCCGCGGTCGCCGCAGTGCCCATCGCCTCCTCCGGAGCCAGGGCGGCATTCGCGGCTATCCACGGCAGACACAACAACTGGAGAAACGCTATGACCGGGATCGGGCTATTCAAAATGGTGTGATGTTGCTCGGTTCGGTGTTTCGACTAATAGTGTAATCCAGCCGAGGCGCCGAAGCAACACGATTTGCAGGCCTTGGATCCGGGCAACATCCGTTTAAGTTTGCCGCAGAACTGCCGATAAGGACCTGAGCGCGCCGACGGGCGTCCGCGCTGGAGGGCACCAGCGTTGTCCTTGCATTTGTCTGGTGCGGCAGGTAATTACAGGCCAATGAAGCAGCACATCCTCGTCGTCGATGACGAAGCCCCGGTTCGGAACTTGCTGACCACGTACTTTGAAAAACGTGGCTATCGTGTGACGGCGGCGGCGGGCGCCGAGGAGGCCCGGCGCTGCGCGGACGAGGTCCCGCCCAGTTTGATGATCCTGGACATCGACTTGTCCGACGCCGATGGCTTGGAGTTGTTGGCGGCGTTTCGCAAGGCATACCCCCGCCTGCCGATCATCATGCTGACTGGGATGGGTTACGACGACGAGCTGCTGCAGGAGGCCCTTCAGAAAGGGGCGTCCGGGTACGTGAGCAAGACCTTGCCCTTGGATCAATTGCTGATGGAGGTGCACCGCGCGCTCAACCACCAGGCGCCCGTCGCCTGAGCCCACTGCAAACCTTGCCTCATCGGACAACCAGACGACGGCCATGACCCGGCCAACTCAGGCACTCCCGCTGTCGCCGGAACTGCGCGAAAGAGACGAGCGCCTGGCGTCCGTCAAGGCCCTGGCCGGCCAATTGGCGCACGACTTCAACAATTTCCTGGCGCCGCTTCTGGGTTATGTGACCTTGATCAAAGAGGAAGCACCGCCGGGATCGCTAGTCTCGCAGTATGCCTCCACGATGGAGAGTGCAGCCCGGAAAACCGAGCGCATCATCGACAAGGTCACCACGGCGACGCATCCGCAAAAGTATCTCCGGCGAGATCAGGCGGATTTTGCGGGCTTGGTCCGACAGGAGCTCGAGCAGTGGCAGCGCGACTTGCCAGCGACGGCCAGGATCACGGTCCAAGCGCGGCTCGAGCCCTGCCTGCTTGCCGTGGACGCTGGTGCCTGGCGGAGAGCCCTCCAGGAGCTGCTGGCCAATGCCCGATTTGCGCTGGCGACCGGCGGCGCACTCGCGGTGTCGCTCGCCCCAAGGCGCCTGCCGATGGAACGCGCCGCCGAGCTGGGGGTGCCGGTCCCAGACGTGTTTGAACTGGTTTTTTGCGACGACGGCTTCGGCATGTCGGCCGCAACCGCGCGCCGGGCCTTTGAGCCCTTTTTCTCGACCCGCCCGAAGACGCAGGCGACCGGCTTGGGATTGGCCCTGGTCCACACAGTGGTGCAATCGCACCTGGGCCAGGTGGAGTTGCAGAGCGCGCCGGACCAGGGTACCACGGTCCGCATCTGGCTGCCGGTGCTGCCCGGCGACGCGACCGAGTCCGAAGCAGTCCTCGGCTCCCTCCGGCCAGCCAAAGCGCTCCTGCCGCGATCGCGCGGAGCCAAGGTGCTCATCGTGGAAGATGATCCTTTGGTATTGGAAGTGGCCAAGAGCTGCTTGCAGCACGCCGGCCTGGAAGTGGCCGCCGCCCGGGACGGGCAGGAAGGGCTAAAGCTGTATTGCCGGCATCTCCAGGCCCTGGCGCTGGTGATTGCGGATGTCACCCCGCCGGGCTCGACCGGCATCGAAATGGTTCAGGAAATCCGCAAGCTCAACCCGCAGGCGCCGATCCTGTGCATCAGTGGCGCGACCGAGGCCATCCAGGAGGCAGCCTTGAAAGCGGTGGCGGCGCCCAGGCCGTTGTTGCTGAAGAAGCCCTTCAAGCTGAAGGAACTGCTCGACGTGGTCCGCCAGTTTACCGGCTGATCACTCCGTCTGCTCGCTCTCCAGGAAGCCCTGGAGTTGCCGGATCCGGGTGGGGTGGCGCATTTTTCGCAGGGCTTTGGCCTCGATCTGGCGAATGCGCTCGCGGGTAACCTTGAACTGCTTGCCCACCTCTTCGAGCGTGCGCGAGTACCCATCCCCCAGGCCAAAGCGCAGCTCCAGGACCTTGCGCTCCCGTTCGGTTAGCGTCTCCAGCACGTCATTCAACTTGTCCTTCAGCAAGCTGTAGCTGGTCATGTCGGAGGGGTTCTCCGCCGATTTGTCCTCGATAAAATCCCCGAAGTTGGTGTCCTCACTGTCCCCAACGGGTGACTGGAGGGAGATGGGCTGTTGGGCCATCTTCAACACCGCGCGGACGCGCTCGACCGGCATCTGCATCTCGTCGGCGATCTCCTCCGGGGTGGCCTCGCGACCGAAGTCCTGCACCAGTTGCTTCTGCACTCGCATCAGCTTGTTGATCGTCTCAATCATGTGGACCGGGATGCGGATGGTTCGGGCCTGGTCCGCGATGGACCGGGTGATCGCCTGGCGGATCCACCAGGTGGCGTATGTGGAGAACTTGTAGCCGCGCCGGTACTCGAACTTCTCGACCGCTTTCATCAGCCCCATGTTGCCTTCCTGGATCAGATCGAGGAACGAGAGGCCGCGGTTGGTGTATTTCTTTGCGATGGAGATGACGAGACGCAGGTTGGCTTCCACCATCTCGGTCTTGGCCTGCAACGCTTTGCGGGCAAAGTGCTGGAGTTGCATGTAAACCTTCAGATAAGACTCGAAGGGCATCCGGACAAATTCCTCCAGCGCTTTGATCTTGCGTTGTTCGGACTGGACGATGGCCTGGGCATGGGCCGATTTGCGTTGGTTTTCCAGGTCGTTGATCACGCGCAAGCTGGCGTTGATCTTGTCGTGGATGTTGTCCGCCACCAGCGCCATCTCCTCGATGACCTTCTGTTTGTAGTAGAACTTGGAGAAGGTCTTCTGGAGCCGGTCGTCCAGCCGCTTGAACTGATGCGCCAGCTTGTCGCGTTTGGCTTTCGGGGGGCTGTTCTGCTGCTCCGCGTAGATGTCGTCCACTCTCTGGTCGATGACGCGCACTTCCTTGACCAGTTTGCGCAAGACGTGGAGATGATTTTCGCGGCCTTCGATCTTCTTGTCGATGATGACGCGGTCGAACCGCTCTTTGGGCGGCTCGGAGATCAGCTTTTCGGCCAGGGCAATATGCTCTTTGCCCGCAAAACCAAAGCTGTAGATGATCTTCTTGAGCTCGTTCTCGGCGTTCTCGATGCGTTTGGAGATCTCGACTTCCTGTTCGCGCGTCAGCAGTGGCACCTGCCCCATCTGCTTGAGATACATCCGGACGGGGTCATCCAGAATATCCAACCTCGCCTTCTCATCCTCTTCGTCCGGCTCCGGCTGCTTGACGCGGTCCACCTCGGCTTGATCCACGATGTCAACGTCCAGGTTGCGGAGTTTGATGTAGATCTCATCCAGTTCCTCCGGGGTGACGACCGAGTCAGGCAGGGCGTCGTTGATGTCGCTGTAGGTCAGGTAGCCTTGTTCCTGGGCCAGCTTGATCAACTCCTTGATCTTGTCGGTCAGCTCGAACCCGGCCTGCGACTTAAGGGTGCCGAGCACCAGTTCGGGCTTGCTGGCGGCCTCCGCCAAGTTTGAGCTGGCTGGGGCGGAAGTAGTTGCATTCGGATCTGACGAACCAAGGGATGTCGGGCCCAGGCTCGCCCTCGGGTCCCGCTCCAAGTCGGCTTTAGCGGGTTTGCCTGCCAGAGTCGCGTTCCGTTTTTGAATAGGTTTCGGGGCTGGTTTCTTCGCCTTCGGCTTTACCATATCTTTTCAGCACTTCCGCTCGGTTCAGTAAAAAGGGTTCGGCAATATGGTGAGGCATCGGGGTGTAGTCAAGTGGCAGTTATTACTAATCCCGTGGGCCCCTGAGGAGCCTCCGCCCCGGATGGGCTTCGTGCGTACCCGGTTCAAAGCCGGGGCGTGCGACCCAGTCCGTGTTGTGTGTGGTCCGCCCCCGGATTTTTGCCGCTCGCCTTTCGCGCCGGCGGCCTTATCCTGGCGCGGTCTCTATGGCGACCGCTATCAGGAAACTCGGCCCAGCTCACTTCATCAATCGTGAACTGAGCTGGCTGGAGTTCAATCATCGCGTGCTCGAAGAGGCACTGGACCCGACCAACCCCTTGCTGGAGCGGGTGAAGTTCTTCTGTATCGTCAGCTCCAACCTGGACGAGTTCTTCGAGGTGCGCGTCGCCGGGCTCAAGCAACAAATCGAAAGCGAGGTCGTCGAGCGGAGTGTCGATGGGCTGACGGCGAGCGAGACATTCCGTTCCGTCACCCGCCGGGTGCAGGAAATGGTTGAACAGCAATACGCGGGCTGGCGGGAGCAGTTGGCGCCGGCGCTGGCCCGTAATGGGATCCGCTTCCTTTCCTTCGATCAAGTGGAATCCGCGACAGTGGAATCCGCCGATCGGGAATGGCTGGGCCGATTCTACCGGGCCGAGATACGCCCGGTGGTCACGCCGTTGGGGATCGATCCTGCCCATCCGTTTCCCCAACTGCTTAACAAATCGCTGAACCTCATCGTTCAGGTCGAGATGGCGAATGGCGGCATGCCCCAGCGCCGGCTGGCTGTGGTCCAGGTTCCGCGCGTGCGATTGGTGAAGTTGCCGCGGCAGGACGGCCGGCAGGATTATGTGCTGCTCGACCATCTCCTCAGCCATTACCTCGGCGATCTGTTTCCCGGCACGCGCATTCTGGGGCACTGGCTGTTTCGCGTAACGCGCAATTCCGAGCTCTACATCGACGAGGAGGAGGTCGCGAACCTGCTCAAGGCGGTCGAGACCGAACTGCACAATCGCCGCAAAGGCGACGCCGTGCGCCTGGAAGTGCAGCACGATTG
>Ga0315274_10017472_pt1 | contig 10118 bp, 7 predicted proteins | sample YL17G02_20_MG_FD_203700 | JGI IMG/M metagenome (GOLD analysis project Ga0315274, IMG submission 203700) | Sediment microbial communities from Yellowstone Lake, YNP, Wyoming, USA - YL17G02_20 | ecosystem: Environmental > Aquatic > Freshwater > Lake > Sediment | place: USA: Wyoming | collected... | reverse complement strand
GGTTGTCTTCTCCGGGCGAATTTTCAACTCCTTCAGCGCTTCACGGAGAGTATAGACCACGCCGAATCCGGTGGCTTCGGTGCGACCAAGTGAACCGCCCAATCCCACCGGTTTGCCGGTAATAAGCCCGGGGTATTTCGCGCCATGAATGGTTTCATATTCGTCCAGCATCCACAACATATGCTGCCCGGTGGTCATAACATCCGGCGCCGGCACATCGCGCAACGGACCGATGTCATAAGCAAGCTGTCGCACCCAGCCGCGGCAGATTAATTCCTGCTCGCGCGGACTTAAATTGTGCGGATCGCAAATCACACCCCCCTTGCTCCCGCCCAGCGGAATGTCCACCACCGAACACTTCCAGGTCATCCACATGGACAGCGCCCGGACGGTGTCCAGCGTCTCCAACGGATGAAAACGGATGCCACCCTTGCCGGGACCCCGGGCGTCGTTGTGTTGAACGCGAAAACCGCGGAACACCTGGTAGCGACCGTCGTCCATCCGAACCGGAATGCTGAAGGCATATTCGCGCATCGGCTGGCGCAGCAAATCGCGGGTGGGCGCATCCAATTCCAGGATATCCGCTACCCGGTCAAATTGCGCCTGTGCCATCGCGAAAGCATTAAAAGATTTTTCTGCCATATCTTCTTTTTTCATGATTATTGGATTAGCCTGACTGCTTGTGAAAAAATATAATAATTCTCCGATTTAAAAACGAGACTTTGATGGCAACAATCATGTTCTTCCACCGATTTTCAACTCTGTGTGGATAACCTTATCGCCTTATCCCCCACGAATTGAAGAGTCCGTCCGGCAGACGCCGGACGGACTCTTGATTCGTAGCGTGTGCGACCTTACTTCATCAGAATCGTCTTAACCGACTGCTTGGAGTTGACGGATTCCATCTTAATGAAGTAAACGCCCGCCGGGGTTGCGTCAGCCTTCCAAGTCGCCACATACCGGCCCGCTTCCTGACGCCCGTCCACCAAAGTCGCTATCTGACGACCGGTCACATCAAAGACCCTTACGGTCACGTAGGATGCTTCCAGCAGACCGTAGCCCACCCTGGTTACTGCGTAGGTCGCATCGTCCTGATAAGACGGAGTTTTTATCGGGGTTTGCAGACAGACGATCCATCGCGACCTTAACGCAATGTTTTTCCCTTGGCGTCCTCAATCCGTTGCAATGGTCGTTGATGTCAGGGGGTGATATCAACACTGGTGGAGTTCTGATGGTCACCATTCCAGTCTAAATTCAGTCTAAAATTGTCCATGAACTTCCATTTATGGGTCTAAAAACAAGGACTTGGGTGAGAGAGAAATGCTCGCACCAACCGTTGGGCGCGAGCATTATCTCTTTGTTTTAACGGCTCATACCTTGTACCCCTGGCGCGATTTGAACGCACGGCCTACTGATTAGGAATCAGTTGCTCTATCCTACTGAGCTACAGGGGCAAGAATAGCCTTTAGCCATCAGCCTTCAGCCATCAGCCTTCAGCCATCAGCCTTCAGCCGTCAGCCATCAGCCTTTAGCCATCAGCCATTAGCCTTCAGCCATCAGCTTCGGAATCTTCCTCTTTCACACTTTCGCACTTCCATCACCACCCATACCCCCTAATGTCTAATACCCGCGCCTGCCCTTGCGGCGGTAAGGTGAATTCATACCGGCAATAAATGTCCCCCGGCTCCAAATAGATGGATATTCGCGCCTCCTCAATATCCGAACTGTTCGTGTGATACGGCGCCTCCTGCCACCTCCCCGAAATTGTGTCGCTGATGAAGAACCGGTAGGAGGCGTCGTTGGAGGTTCCCCCGCGCCAGGTGAACGTCAACCCCCGCGAATCGCCGAAGTCAACCGGATCAAGCAGCGTCGCACTCCCATAGGCGGTATCTCCGGGCGTCTGGGAATCGTTGTCCGATACCAGCGCCCCCTGCGACACCCGCGCTGTCCCATCCAATTTCCAGCGGGTGGCAGCGCCCATCTGGAAATAGAGCGTCCCATAATTCCCACCCCCGCCGTTGCCCGTGGTGTCGCCGGCGCCGGTGGTATCGCCTGTCCCGGTCGTGTCGGGGCTGTAAGTCGGATTCTTCACCCCTTTCTCGCACCCGATACACACGACCAGCACCGCAATTGCAACCGCGACCGATTTCATATACCCTCTTGCCCGCTCACTTGCTCACCTGCTTACCCTTGCTCACCCATGCTTACCCGTTACTCTTTCTTCCACTGCTCTTAATACATCCCCCCCAACCATTCCTCCCCCCGCCCCCTCCCCCAGCTTATTGTCCGGCTTGATGCCGCCGTGAAAGTCCGAGCCGCCGGTGTAAATAATCCCATACTTTTTCGCCAATCCCCGCAACCGGTCGCGCAGCTCCTGCGTATGGTCGTGGTAGTCGCTCTCTATCCCGTCCAATCCTTGCTCCACCCACTTCGGCAGCCTGGCGATCAGGTCTTCCAGGCGCGTATTGTCCAATCCGGGATGCCCCCACACCGCGATGCCTCCGGCTTGATGCAGCGCCGCGATGGCATCCACCAGCGACAAGCGCCACCGTTCCAGATACGCCGGACGTCCTCTCTTCAGCAGCTTGTCAAACGCTTCCTGCATTGTCGGTATCCAGCCACCCTCCGCCAATGCCTGTGCGATATGCGCCCGCCCATAGGTGCCCTCGGAGGTGAAGCGCAACACATCCTTCAATTTAATGCCATAACCCAACTTATTCAAACGGGCGACGATTAAGATATTTCGCTCTTCTCGAGATCGCCGCATCCGGTCAAGAGTCGCAAGCAACCCGGGATGGTGGTAGTCAAAGCCGTAGCCTAACAAATGAAGCGACCCGTCCTCGTGGTCAACCGACAGCTCCACGCCAGTGATGACTTTCAGACCGAATTCTGCGCCCGCTGCCAGCGCTTGCTCCTGTCCTTTAATCGTGTCGTGGTCACAGATGGCGAGCGCTTCGAGTCCAATCTCGCTTGCCATCATCACCAACTCGCGCGGCGTAAACGCCCCGTCGGAGAAGGTGGAATGGGTGTGAAGGTCTATGCGAGTCATAGTTGGTCGGTTAGTCGGTTCGTCAATTTGCCCCCCCTACTTGTAGGGGGGGACTAAGGGGGGGTTGCCTCTTTGCCCCCTCTGCTTGCAGGCATCCATCACTTGCCCCCCCTGCTTGCAGGCATCCATCACTTGCCCCCCTTGCTTGCAGGGGGGGATTAAGGGGGGGTTGCCTATCCTGTCTCTGCGAGCCCATCGCTTCTCACAATCTCATCTCTCCCCCCCGTTTCTCGGGGGGAAACTGAAGGGGGGGCGCGCGCCTACTCGCTTACCCGCCTACTTCATTCTGTTCCGGCAGGTCTTTAGCGAAGCGGTGACCTGCCGGAGTCGCGCCGCTTATCCCCGTCAGGTCACGTCCGGCAACCGGCAGCTAAAACCTGACGAGACGATAGAACCTCGGACTAAGACCTGACGGAACGACAAAAATAATACTTGGGTTAGCGTTATTGCATTCGCTTAAAAATCATTGTATATTGCTGCTGTCTTACGTAAGTAAAATGGAGCACATTCGCCTCATTTTTGGTGCTGATGCCCACACCCTTGCAGGTGTAGGCCTCTGGTGCTTTGAGGCGTTGTGCGTCCGCTTGCGTAAGACACAAGTAGGTCGTCAGCCCTGACGCCAGAGGTCTTTTTCATTAACTTTCCTGCAAGGAGAACACCTAATGGGATCCGTCAATTATTTCCGCCTCGCTGTCGTAATCATTTGTGTGCTGGCATTGACGCTTACGGCAGTAACTAACGGACGCTGTGAAGGCACCACTCTGAAGGACGCCTATAAAACGTCCTCTCTCGGTCTTCACTTTGGGAAGAGCAATCGCTCACTCGACCAAATCCGAATTTCAGTGGCTAAGGAATCCGTCTCGCATATCAAGGGCGAACAAGTACTTTCGCGAGATGGGTCACCAAATCCTAATTCGGGTTTGGCAAAGCATCTCTTCAACCAATCCTCTGTGGAACCTCTGAAATCACAAGCATTTTTATCCGACCGACCGATTTTATTCCTCAACCCTTCCCAAGCTGAGAGTGGGGATGGTCCTTCGGCTGGTACAATTCTTGTGACCACGTTCGCAGTTCTTGGTGTCATCTTTATCATCCTCATTCTCGCAGCGAACTAAACTCAAAGCATAGGAGGGTCAATCTTAACCCGGATTCGGCTATATTCGGGTTGTGTTTCCGAAGATAAGACCCTCAATCAGGTGCGCATAGTCAGGTTTGATAAACGTCCGACTTGGGCATCATAGGATGCGTATGAGCCATAGAAATTGCAGAGGGAGCAATTCGGTCTTTGCTTACTTGCTCACTCGCCTACTCGCTCATTTCGGACTCCCGCAATGGCGACGAACCGTTCCAGCACCTCCTTGAGCCTGTCCAGCGGTATCATATTCGGCCCATCGGACAACGCGCGGTCTGGGTCTTCGTGCACCTCCACGAACAGCCCGTCCACACCCACCGCCGCTGCTGCGTAGGCGAGGAACGGCGCATAGCGTCGCTCACCACCTGATTTATCGCCGAGTCCGCCGGGGGCCTGGACTGAATGCGTTGCGTCAAATATCACGGGATAACCGAACTCGCGCATCCTCACTATACCAGTAAAGTCCACAACCAACCGATGATAACCGAAGCTGCTGCCCCGCTCCGTCAGCAGGATTCGTTCACATCCCGCGCCGCGCAATTTGGCGATGACGTTGCCCATATCGTCCGGGGCGAGGAACTGCCCCTTTTTCACGTTGACGACCTTACCAGTTTTTGCTGCGGCTATGATAAGGTCGGTTTGGCGGCACAGAAACGCCGGCACTTGCACCACGTCCACTACTTCGCCCGCCGCCGCCATTTCGGTGACGGAGTGCGCGTCGGTCAGCACCCCCAGTCCCAATTCACGCTTGACTTTCGCCAAAATCTTCAACCCCTCGTCCAACCCGGGTCCGCGAAACGAATCGGCAGAGCTGCGGTTCGCCTTGTCGTAGGAGGCTTTGAAGACGAACGGCATCCCGGCCTCCCGCGCTACCGCGGCTATCCGCTCCGCGTGCCTCAGCGTCCCCGATTCGTCTTCAATGACGCAGGGACCGGCGATGAGGATGGGCGTGCCGCCGCCGATGGAGACATTGGGCGTGATGCTAAATGCTTTTTGTGTTGTCATTCTGAATTGTCTGTTTTGTCATTCTGAACGAAGTGAAGAATCTGTCCCTTAGCCCCATTAGCAATATAACAAAAATGAAAGCGTCGGGCGAGGGCGCCCGACGCCACGTGGAAAAAAGATGGTGTCAAATGGAGACACCTGACACCACGTAAAGATAGTGTCACGTGAGGACACGTGACACCACACAAAGAAGTGGCTGCACTTGCTTACTTGCTCACCTGCTCACTTGCTCACTTCCTATTCCACCGTCACACTCTTCGCCAGATTCCGCGGCTGGTCAACGTTGCACCCCCTCAAGACCGCGATATGATAGGCGAATAACTGCAGTGGAATCACCGCCAATATCGGCGTCAAATACGGGTCGCAGTGCGGTATCTCAAGGACGTGATGCGCCACCCTGCGTATCTGCTCGTCGCCCTCCGCCACCACCGCAATGATAATCCCCTTGCGCGCTTTCACCTCTTCAATGTTGCTGATGACCTTGTCATAGGTCGTCCCGTTGACCGCGATAAACAGCACCGGCATATTCTCGTCAATCAGCGCAATCGGTCCATGTTTCATCTCCGCGGCGGGATAGCCTTCGGCGTGAATGTAGGAAATCTCCTTCAGCTTCAGCGCCCCCTCCAGCGCCACCGGGAAGTTTATCCCACGGCTTAAATACAGACAGTTGCGGCGGTCGGCGAATTTCTCGGCGAGTGTTTTAATTTCGTCCGACCGGTTAAGCACCGAGCGCACCCGTTCCGGCAGCTTGCGCAAATCAGCGACCAGTTCCCGCCCCCGCTCTTTTGTTATGTTGCCCCGGTCGCGCCCCAGTTTCAAGGCCAATAACGTCAGCACTGCGACTTGCGAAGTAAACGCCTTTGTGGATGCAACGCCGATTTCCGGTCCCGCGTGGAGGAACACTCCCACGCCGGCTTCGCGGGCGATGGTGGAGCCGACTACATTACAAATCCCCATAACCGGCGACCCGCGCCGCCGCGCTTCCCGCATCGCCTCCAATGTGTCAATCGTCTCGCCCGACTGGCTGATGGCGATGGTGATCGTCCCCGGATCTATTATCGGGTTGCGGTAGCGGAACTCAGAGGCGTATTCCACCTCCACCGGAATGCCGGCGAGTTCCTCTATCAGGTATTCCCCGATCATCCCCGCGTGCCACGACGTCCCGCAGCCGAGAATGATGAACCGCTTGACCCGCGCCAGCTCTTCCTCCAACTGGTGCAGCCCGCCCAGCTTGGCCGAGCCGTCATTTTCCAACAGCCGCCCGCGCAGCGAATCCTGCAGCGAACTCGGCTGCTCAAAGATCTCCTTCAACATAAAGTGCGGGTAGCTGGCTTTCTCAATCTCCTCAATATCAAAGTGTATCTGCTCAACCTTCTTGTTGACGACCCGCTTGTCCAGCTTGGTGCTCTGAACCTTGTCGTTTGTGACTACCGCCATTTCGCCATCGTCCAGGAAGATGACATTGCGGGTGTAATCCACAATCGCGGCGAGGTCGGAGGCGATGAAATTCTCCTTTTCTCCGAGTCCGATGACCAACGGGCTGCCCAGCCGCGCGGCAATCAGCCGGTCCGGTTCGTCGTGGCAGAGCACTGCCAAACCGTATGTCCCCTTTACTTCCGTCAGCGCCGCCCGCACCGCCTGCTCAATGTCCCCCTCGTAGAACTCTTCAATCAGGTTGGCGAGCACCTCGCTGTCGGTCTCGGTGCTGAAGGAATGCCCCTTGGCTTTCAGTTCGGTCTTGAGCGCGTAATAGTTCTCAACGATGCCGTTGTGGATGATGACAATCCGCCCCGTGCTGCTGGAATGGGGATGGGCGTTGACCTGGTTGGGCTCGCCGTGGGTCGCCCAGCGGGTATGCCCCAAGCCGATGCTCCCGGCGATATTCTTGCCGGCAACCTTCTTGGACAGCGTGGCTATCTTGCCCGGCGTTTTGACAATGCTGATCCGGCCGTTGTTCAAAACAGCGATCCCCGCCGAGTCATAGCCGCGGTATTCCATCCGGCGCAACCCGTTCAAGAGAACCGGCATTGCCTCCCGATAGCCGACGTAACCTATTATTCCACACATCTTACTGACCAACCTATAGCTTTACAATCTTCGCCGCGGGATTCTTCACGTTCTTCATCGCGTTGCGAGTATCAAAGACGAGACGGGCGTGCTGCGATACCAACTGGTAGTCCACCGCGCTGTGATCGGTGATAATTAATACGATGTCCTGCGCCTTCAGGGTGACCGGTGTCAACTCCACGCTTTTCATTTGAAAATCGCTGTCCCGCCACTCCGGCACGTGCGGGTCGTGATAAGTGACTTGCGCACCGTAGCCTTCCATCAGTTTCAGAACGTCGTGCGCCGGCGATTCGCGGATGTCGTCTATGTCGCGCTTGTAAGCAACTCCCAACAGCAACGTCTTCGCCCCCTTGACCGCCTTCCCCTCATCGTTCAACGCCAGCACCGCCTGCTTGACCACGTATTCCGGCATTGCGGTGTTGATCTCGTTCGCCAGCTCAATGAAACGGGTGCGATATTTCATCGCCCGCAGCTTCCAGGAGAGATACGACGGATCTATCGGAATGCAGTGCCCGCCCAACCCCGGTCCCGGATAGAACGGCATAAACCCGAACGGCTTCGTCGCCGCGGCGTTGATAACCTCCCACACGTCCAGCCCCAACAGACGGCAAATAATGGCAACCTCATTCGCCAGACCGATGTTGATGAGCCGGAAGGTGTTCTCCAACAGCTTGGTCATCTCCGCGGCGGCGGGCGATGAGACTGAAACGACCTCCTTGACGAGCTGCCCGTAGAATGTTGCGGCGACTTCCGTGCAATCCGGCGTCACGCCGCCGATGACCTTGGGTGTGTTCTCAACCTTGTAAACCGGATTGTTGGGATCCACCCGTTCCGGTGAAAATGCGAGGAAATAGTCCTGACCTACCGCCAGCCCCGCCTCTGCGAGATATGGTTTAATGAGTTCATCCACCGTGCCCGGATAGCTGGTGCTCTCGAGGATGATGAGCTGGGGCGCGTGCAGGTTCTCGCGGATACGGTCGCGCGCCGAGACTATGGCGGATATGTCCGGGTCGCTGGTTTTGTTGAGCGGCGTAGGAACGCAGATGACGATGCAATCGGTATCTTTCAATACGGAAAAATCGTTGGTGGCACGCAATTTTCCGGCAACCACCAATTCCTTCAATTCATCCGAATCAACATCCTGGATATAATTGTCGCCGCGGTTTATACTGCCCACCTTGTCTTCGCTGATTTCAATGCCAGCGACGTCAAAGCCGACGCGGGCGAACCCGACCGCCAACGGCAGCCCGACATAGCCCAGTCCGATGACGGCGACGCGCGCGTCGTGTGACTTTATCTTCGCTAACAGTGCATCGCGATGAGTGGTGTCGGTCATTATCCTGTTAATTTTGGCAACTTGCAAACTTGTAAACTTGCAAACTTGTAAACTTTATGCCTATTCGTATGAATCCTCCGTCAGGTTATGCTTCGCTTGAAACCCGGCGGTAACAATTGGGGGGTGCCCCTTTGCCCCCTCTGCTTGCAGGGGGGGACAAGGGGGGGGGCCCTCTTGTCTTTGCGAGCCCGCCACTGATCACAATCCCATCTCTAGGGTGGAATTGAAGGGTGGGGACTCGCTTACTCGCTCACTCGCTTACTCGCTCACTAATACTCGTAAAACTTCGCCTTAATTCCCGCCGCCTTGCACAGCCGCTTGACCCGCGCCAGTGTCCCCTTGGGAACTACAATTTCCAGCGGTGTGCCGCTCTCCGCCAACGGCTGCCAGCGCTCTTTTACCTGCGGTCGCGTCAGAGTCGCTGCCGTCTCCACCTCTATCGCCAGGATATTCTTTTTACCGGCCGTGTCTTTGAGGAGGATGTCGGGAGTTATCCCGCCAACCTTTGCTGGTTTGCCATTACTTCCAGCGGCGAGCACGCGATAGGCGTCGGGATTGTTCTTGTGAATCAGGTCGGCATATTTGACGACGACCGTATCGTGGCTGTCGGTGCGGAAGATTTGCGCCATAACGCCTCCGTCTTAAACCCTTCCTGCTTGCCCCGCCTATTACCCGCGCAGTTCCCGGCGATTGATGCGTCCGGTTGAGGTGTGCGGCAAATCCTTATAGAACCGAATCACAGTCGGCACCTTGTAAATCGCCATCCGCTCAAGGCAGTAAACAGTCAACTGTTCCGTAGTGACCGTCGCCCCTTCCTTCAGCACTACGCACGCCTTGACCTCCTCCCCCATCTTCTCGTCCGGAACCCCGACCACCGCCACATCGGCAATCTCGGGATGACCGTGCAGCACCGTTTCTATCTCAGTGGGATAGATGGAGAACCCCGCTTTGACGATGCGGTCGTCCTTGCGGTCAACGAGATAGAAAAATCCGTTGATGTCCATCTTACCCATATCACCGGTGTGCAGCCAGCCGTCTCTTAAGGTTTCGGCGGTCAACTGGGGGCGGTTGACGTAACGGCGCATCACGTTGGCGCCCTTGATGATGATTTCACCCTCCTGACCGATGGCGGCTTCGTAACCCTTTTCGTCCGCCACTTTCAACTCGGTGCCGGGGATGGGATGCCCGAGCGACCCCACCCGCCGCCCGGTGCGCCACTGGTTGAACGACGTTACCGGCGACGCTTCACTCACCGTGTAGCACTCAAGGATATACGTCCCGAACCGCTTTTCAAAATTCTTAAGCGTCTCCTCGGGGATGGCTCCGCCGCCGCAGACGCAGAGCCGCACTGGTTTCTCCGGCGGAGGGTCCTCCTCATGGGTCGCTCCCAGCACCATCTGGAAAAGCGAAGGAACGCCAATGAAGACGCTGACGCTGCCATCGCGCAACGCCGCTGCCATAGCCGCGCCGTCCACCCGCGGTTGTAAAACCAACTGCGCCCCCGCCAACAGTCCGGCGTGCATTATCAC
>Ga0315274_10017471_pt1 | contig 10119 bp, 12 predicted proteins | sample YL17G02_20_MG_FD_203700 | JGI IMG/M metagenome (GOLD analysis project Ga0315274, IMG submission 203700) | Sediment microbial communities from Yellowstone Lake, YNP, Wyoming, USA - YL17G02_20 | ecosystem: Environmental > Aquatic > Freshwater > Lake > Sediment | place: USA: Wyoming | collected... | reverse complement strand
AGGACTAAGGTATGACCTGACTGTGCCGCTTGCCCGCTTCGTAGGCATGAACCCAACGCTGAAGATGCCATTCAAACGATACCAGATCGACAAGGTATTCAGGGACGGGCCTGTGAAATCTGGAAGGATGAGAGAGTTCTGGCAGTGCGACGTCGATATTGTCGGAAGCAGCTCTATGCTGGCTGACGCGCAGTGCATACAGATAGCGCAGAAGGCATTTGAAGAATTGGAGCTGGACGTCAATATAGAGATAAACAGCAGGAAGATACTCGACGGCATAGTAAGACAGGAAGGCGTCGCAGAGGATAAGATACTCCCAGTCATACTCGAGATAGACAAGCTAAAGAAAGTCGGAGTGGGCGAAGTCAAGAAAGCCATAGAAAAGCTCGGAGTGGATGACGACGCCATCACCAAGATACTCGGGATGTTTTCTGTGGTCGGCAGCAATGCGGAGAAGATAAAGACACTTCGCACATTCGTAAAAGACAAGGAAGCGCTGGAAGGAATAAAAGAAGTCGAAGAGATGCTGTCTTATGTCGACGACAAGAATGTCGTGTTCAACCCTGCGCTGGCACGCGGACTAAGCTACTATACTGGGCCAGTGTTCGAAGCAGTCATGAAAGACGAGTCTGTGTTCGGCTCATCGCTGGGCGGCGGAGGCAGATGGGACAAGATGATAGGAGGATTCATAGGAGCGGGAAAAGAATATCCCGCAGTAGGCATAAGCTTCGGCCTAGAACCCATATTCTTCGTCATGACCAAGCTCGGCAAAGTCGATACGAAAACCAAGACACTGACAAAGGCATACATCATCCCGATAAAGACATCTGCAGAATGCATGAAGATAGCAGAAGAACTTCGAAAATCCGGAATCAATACAGACATGGACATCTCTGCGCGAGGGATATCAAAGAATCTCGATTACGCCAATTCCCTCGGAATATCATACGTGATATTTGCCGGCGAAGACGAATTGAAACAGAAGAAAGTCAAGCTCAGGGACATGAAGACAGGGAAGGAAGAGATGCTTTCTGTGAAAGACGTTGTCAAGAAGCTGAAATAAGTTCTATTTTGTCTCGATATTGGGACAAACGAAAAAGTTAAATAAGCACTCTCGCGAACCAGATTAATAACATTCGTGGGGGGTGTTTAGATGGAAGTCGTAGATGGTGCACAAGTAACTACACAGGCAACCGTGCCTGCAGATCCTTGGGAATTCTTAGGAAGGATGACTGCAGAGCTAGATTGGTGCCGCTCTGCAAAAAGCCTCGAGGGCACAGTCATGAGACTCGCTCCTGAACAGGCAAGAGGCATGGTGAACGGCTACCTGGGCTACGCGCTTGGGCAAGGTGAACACTTCGCAGCATATGACATAACACAGGCAGGATGGGCAAGATTCATCATAACAGACCTGGACCGGAAAGTAAGGCAGGCATTGGAAGGCATCGTCTCACAGGCGCTGCCGACAAAGACGAGAGAAGATTCTCCTGATGGAGAGCATTTCCTGAGGGCACAAAGGATTGTTCAACACCTGATCAAGACGAAGTACCACGGCGTACTAGACGTCGCACGTGCTGCAGAAGAGAACAACCCAGACCTTGCGCTGTCGATATACCAATCACAAAATGCGTCCTCAGACGTCGAGAGAGTCGCACTCGCAGTGTTTGACAAAGACCCTGAATTAGCATTGGGCGCCATATCCGACGCTGACAAAAGGATAGCGCTGATAAAACGCATATTGGACAAGGAACAGCCAACAACAGAAGAATATGCCCTAGCATTCAAGGCATTGAACAAGACGCAGGTGCGTGGAGATCCCAAAGAAGGGATATACAGAAGGATAGCAGAAGCAACGCTGGATACATACCCTATGCTAGCATTCGAAGCAGCGAAAGAGACGCACTGCACAAAGCTGCTAGAAAAGGCGAAATTTAACCTCATACGACGACTAGGGGATGAACACACATTATCTGTCAAGGAAGCGCTTAAAGGGCTGGGGCTACCTCTTGACAGGGATCCAGAAGCACGTATAGAGCTGGCAAAAGCTAAATATGAAGGCGCAAAGAAGAACGGAAGTTGGTGGAATTACAAAGAAGCACTCGAGGCATTTAGGGATGCGCAGCACGAAGGGCCTGAAACAGAGGACTGCGTACTGCATCTCTTGCTGGATGACCAAGTTCAAAGGGATCATATGCCCTACATATCCCACGAAGAGCTCATAACTGCAGGATTGAAAGTTGTCGATGACGACCCTGAAAAAGCATACAGTCTTCTTGGAGGCCAAAGAAAAGACCCACGAGTAAGGCAAGTGATGGCAAAGCTCAGCGAAATGCTTGAGGCAAAAGGCCAGACAGAAAGTGCGTACATGGCAGAGTTTTACACAGATGCGCCAAGATACGACAGAGTAGAACGGTTGATAATGAAGTTGATACAAAATGAGAAGGAAACAATACCCTCATGTTTCCACCAGGCCAATGATACGGGCGCAATGATAAGCTGGTATGCCAAACACAGCCCCAGGATGAAACTCGGGGACAGATACAATGCTGCGCTGGAGATAAGCAACCTTGTAGAAGATGACTGCCTCGTTCAGCCACTCAGGGAAAGACTGATCAAGCGAGGCGTGAAAGAAGCACGGCACGCATTCCACTGCAAGAATGACGCGACAGGCATGGCGATGCTCAAAGGGTACATAGCACAGCAGGCACCAGGGCTTGCAGAACACGAAGAACTGATGACAGACATCCTGGGCCTCAGAACCAGCGAAGAAGAAGAGCAGAGAGAACAAAGACACCATTAATCATCTCTGATACCCTTAAAAATTCCAGGCAGACCAAGATGACAGACACAGCATCCTACACGCTCACCGACGAAGAGAGAGGCAGAGGCATCTTCGTGACGATGATGCAGGTGCCGAAACCTGAAAGATGTGTGGCAAGGCAGAGGATAGAAGAGGTCGTCGATGCGCACTGGAGAAATGACAGGCATGCAATCCATGTTTTCGTCCACGCTGCCTACTGCGGAAGGCTTGAAGAATACGTGACAAAGCTCGAGCAGCATCTCCGACAGCAGCCAGGTGAGACAAACATGTTCTTCGCAACATGCTACCTAGACCTTGGCATAAGACCCAAGATCAAGCCAGCAGACAGGCCAGAACCAAGATACTGGCGATTATACACTGCCTTCTGCAATGCATTCTGCCGTGACAGAGCCAAGACTCCCTTTAAGGAATCCTGGTCATGACTACAACCTTATCCCCAACATAGACAGAATGCTCTGCCTGGGAGATGAATGCTGCAGGAGTGCGCTCGACGAGAGGCGGGTAAGAATGCAGTATCTCCAGCTGATTGAGCTCTCTTAGAGCAAAACTCACCTTGAATGCAGGGAAATCCTTGGTCAGCCAGCGGTTCGCAAAAGGCAAGCCATTGTACTCGTTTATCTTGGTGAGTATCTGCCTCGTGCCTATGTTGCGCACAGGCTTCATGCCGATCATCGAATGGATATAAGGAATGCCTTTCTCGTGGATGAGGCCAACTCCTGTGGAGGCGAAAGGCTCTATCGCGATGGTCATGCCGTCCTCGAGCTTCGTGTCATCCTCTGTATCATAATTAGGGATTGAAGGAGAGCCATGAATCATGTACTCTCCATGCCGTGGCCTGAAAGATTCCTTACTGGCTGGAAGCCGTGAGAGACAATGGCCTGCTCAATCTCTTTCCCAATCTCGCCGAGGGTGGTGCCGACCTGGATGACTTTGAGGGCAGCATCAAGGGCGTCTTTGGAGGCTTTGACCAAGTCATTGTACTTTCCTGAGAGGTCAATCGTGACTGCAGTATCACCACCTACGCAGCCATCCACATGGACGCCGACATCCAGCTTCACAAGCTCATCCTTGAAAACTGTAATGTCGCCTGGCGTGGGAGTGTAGTGCGCAGCGGTCTCATTGAAGGAGATGTTGACGGGGAATGCAGGCAATGCGCCCAAAGAGACTATCTTGGACTCTATCTGCTCAGCGACGTCCAGGAGGGATGTTCCTGGCTTGACCAGAGAACGGCCATATTCCAATGCCTCAGCAGCAATCCTGCCTGCCTTGATGTACTTCTTCAGGACTTCTTCTTCCATAACGCAGAGGGAATCCACTTAATATAAAAAAGTTTCCTTGCAGAAGCCTCTTCCTCACGCTTCCTGATGTTACCTTTGACACGGTCATAGAAAAACTTGCCCAGGATCAGGAGCGGAAATATCTCAAGTCTGCCGAACAGCATCGCCAACATAAGGACAGACTTGGCCACAGGATGGAATCCTGCAGGTGACGTCGTCTGAAGCCCAACACCACCTATAGCAGACACTGTCTGGAAAGAAGAGTCAAGGAAAGACTCGCCAGTCAGCATGATTACACCCGTGCCCACAAAGATTATGATGAGGTACAACGCAATGAAAGCATGCGTGACAAGGATGGTGTCGTCCTCAACGACCTTGCCGTCTATCCTGAGAGGTATGACTGCCTCAGAAGGACTTGCGGCCTTCCTGACCATCCAGGGGATGGCGGCCAGCATAAGCCTGAAACGGCCTATCTTTATGCCTCCAGCAGTGCTGCCTATCATACCACCAACAATCATGGAGAGCATTATGACCATTATGGCAAAAGCAGGCATGAGATTTATGTCAGTGATGGAAAAGCCAGTGGTGGTGAATGCAGAGACTGTCTCGAAGAAAGCCACCTTGAAATCCCCGACAGCGGCAAATACAAGAAAGACAGCGATGGCGACTGAGACCAGGAAGAACCTCAGCTTATGGTCCCTGAAGAACTCCCAGATATATCCTCTGAAAAGCCTATTGTGCGCAACAAAAGAGACAGCGCCTGCGACCATCAGGAAAGAGACGACCAGCAGCACAGGCCAAGTTGTGTAGAAATGGTTTGTCACAGAGAAACCTGCCGTCGAGATGGCGGTGAATGAGATCGCGATCGCCTCAAAAGTGGTGAGCCCTGCAAAACCAAGCAGGATGATGCCCAGCAAGGTGTAAGCGCCATATATTATGACAGTGTTATTTATCGACTTACCCATGTTCGCCTCGAGCTTCTCAGAAGCGCCCTGCGCCTGGTAGAGGGTTGCTACAGCTCTCGCCTTTGTGGTTGTCTCCTTGAGAGACTCCTGCTGGCGCATGGCAGATATGATCAGCAGGAAAAGCATGACAACACCCAGGCCGCCGACCCACTGCGTCTCAGCACGCCAGAGCAGCAGGCTCATGGGAAGCGACTCAACATCAGAATAAATGGTGAGGCCTGTGGTCGAGAAACCAGACACAGACTCAAACAAAGAATCGATGAAAGGAGTGCCTGCAACAAGCAGGTAAGGCAAAGCGCCCAACAAAGACATCACAATGAAGGACAACGCGCTCAAAGAGATGCTCCTGGGAAGGTCAAATGAGCTGAGCCTGGCTTTCACAACACCTGACTTTCCACGGCGCAGAAGCAGGATGCCTGCAAGAACAGAGACAAGCGAAGGGACGAGGAAGGGCAGCATGGGCTCGCCGTAATATACCGCAGCAAAGAAAGGCAAGCCTGGAAAAACAGAGAATATCAAAAGCAAGTATCCGAGATATCTCAGCACTATTTCCATTTCGAAGAACCATATATCTGCTTTCTGATGCTCTTCAAGCTCTCTGTCCTGGCAGTCAAGACAAGAACATCCCCCTCATTCAGCTTAGTGCTCTCACGGGGAAGTATAAGATCGCCGTTCCTGTAGATCACGCCGATTATGGCATTCTTTATCTCAGCAGGCTTTCCAACAAGCTTGCTGTCCTTGGGCAATGTTATCGCAAGGACCTGGACCTCACCCTTGCCCAACTCATATATTATGCGCTCAGCCCTGCTCTCCATAAGAAGATTCTTTATGTTCGTAACAGCTGTCCCGACAACTGGGACAACCCCGGTTATGCCCAGTTTCGTGAAGAGCTCCTCGTTCTCAGATTTATTGACGCGGGCGATTATGCGACCGATATCAAGGCTCTTGGCAATCTCGCAGACCATGAGGTTGGTCTTGTCATCCGCGGTAGCCGCTATGACTGCATCAACATCCTCTGCGCCAGCATCCTTAAGTATAGAGATGTCAGTGCCGTCCCCTTTTATCACCATAGCATCTATCATGTTAGCTACCTGCTTAGCACGCTTCTCATCAACTTCAATAAGAACAAGGTCATGCTCCTTTGTGGAAAGCACATTGGCAGTAGTGAGACCTATCTCCCCGCCGCCCACTATTATTATCTTCAATGTTTCACCCCTTTATGAGGCATAAACAGGGAGAGGGATATTTAAATGTTGCGGGAAAAAAAGGACTTAAGTTTGCATTAGCTGCACAAGCAAATCTACGACCAGTATGACTTGATAAAGCAAAGTCACGGCCGTCGTTGCCTGTCAGCCCGCTAGAGCAACGAAATCAATCATAGAAATAATTGGGTTCTCTTGGATTAGCTTCGCAAAAGATAGTCGTGCGGGCGTGGCAACGACGAGAGCTTGGCGAGCCACAGCGAGCCAAGCGAAGTAGGCCGTGACTTTGCGACCAGAACAAACCAGGCCAGAGCAGGGCGTGGCTGTTTTGCGACCTTGGCCTCGGTTTTGCGACCAGGGCGAATCAAATGCACCCATGACAAAATTTATTAACCACCAGGCGAAACGGAATGGCATGAGAAAAAGGGAGATATTCCTAATGCTGTGCTGCATCTCAATAGTCCTGCTTATTTCTGGCTGCGCAAGATTCCAGCAGCCAGCGGCCAACGAGCCTGACTCTGAGATAACAATCGAAGAGGAGAACCAGACAGCAAATGAGACTCAGGCAGCTGAGGAAACTGTTGCAGAAGAGGAGACGCCGCAGGAAGCTGCTGAGGAGAAGAAAGCTCCAACTCCATCCAGAGAGCCTGCAAAGTACATCGAACCATCAGCATCACCATCCAAAGAAGAGATAGACACGTGCGGATGCGCATTCAGGTGGGAGCCGCTCTGTGGCAATGACGGAAAGACATACTTCAACAGGTGCCTGTACAGGTGCTTCGGCTACGAGCTTGATGACATAAAATCAAACGGACAGTGCCCGAAGAATGAAGCTGTGCAGAAGATATACACTGATGATGTAGAGATGGAATACGAGGCAGACAAGTGGAACGGCGGATACTGCTGGAGACAGATCTATCAAGAATCAGGCATAAGATACTGCAAGAACATCATAATCAACGGGAGGGTCAATGAAGAGCCATCTCCCCTGAAAGGCAACTGGCTCGACGACACCCACCTGGTGATGGACAGACAGGGACGAGCAGACTCATACACGATAAAATTAACGACAGGAGAGCAGGCGACGAATGAGGAGTATGACACCGCATACCAGCCATTGTTCGAACGCGGGAGATACAGACTCTCGTTCTGGGCGAGGGAGGAAGTGTCTTCCAACAACGACTGGAAAGTCACGCTTACATTGAAAGACTGGTGGGAATCGAAACCAAGGCCTGTCGGGATAGAAGGATGCTACAAGGTCTTTACTGAGATAGACGCAAATGAAGTGTTCATGGAAGAAGATCCCACAGAGTGGAAGCATTATCACTATGAATTCGACGTGCCTATCAATGTAACGCAGTGGAACAGCATGGAGAAATCACCGCCTGACTGCGCTGCATGGGACATGATGCCACATGGATACGGGCTTATGATAACAGGTCCTACTGTTGGAGAAGCATTGTTCGACGACTTCGTGCTGGAGAAGATAAAGTAAAAAGAATTCTTGCGTCAAGCGACGCGTGCCTCTCGGAGGCATTGTAAGATGTCGACCACGTTCCTGTGGTACCTTGGCCGATTTCTCGTGGCGTGTTTCGCTCTCTCGACCCGGCTCTGCGCATCCATATGCTCTGAGATGATCTTGTAAGCATCCCTCAACGCAAGCAGGTCATCCTCTGGCTCTTCCTTCTCCGTCCCTTTGAAACTCGGATTCCACATCATGCACTTCTGCCTGTACACTATATCGAGCCACTGCCTTGTGCAGTCCCTCGATACGCCGAGGCGCTCGTACAGGTCGTCTATCTGTGAGGGTTTTTGCATACAATGATCCTGAAAACAGGACATATATAAATCTTTCGTTTTTTTACTACCTATGAGTGACAACATTTAGACCAGAATTGGCAACACCACGCCAGGCTAAACAGGCAGCTCCACGCCAGGCTCCGCGCCGCGTTGTTATCACTGAAAGCATGACACCCCGCAGGGGGCGTCCCCCGTCATGCTGTGATTATTTTGCCGTAGGGCGCTACGCATAATTGGCGGTGGAGCTGCCTAAGAAGTTATTGGCGGTGGCGTTGCCTACTTTATCATTGGTGTTGCGTTTAGAACAAAACTTAATCCTGGACTTTGATGGCGCCCTGCGGGCACTGGACTTCGCATGCCTTGCAGCCGATGCAATCGCCTGGCTTCTTGACTGTCGACTTCTTCTTCTCGTTGTCGAACTCGAAGACCTGCATCGGGCAGATGTCTATGCACGTCTTGCAGCCTGTGCACTTCTTGACATCCACGATCGGCTTAGGCATAGAACTACCTCTTTATTGCCCAGAAGAAACTGGCTCTGCAGGCTCTGACGCTTCATCCGCTTCGGGCGCTTCCTCTACGGACTCTCCCTCGACGGATTCCTCCTCAGCAGCCTTCTCCTTCTTGGCCTCCTGCGGCTTCTCGACAATCTCAGGTATGGTGACTTTCTCCTTGCCTGTGTAATCACCCATGTACTTCATCACCCTGATGTCGATAGACCTCAACGGGGTGATCTTGTTGAGCACGCCCCAGAGACCTTTCTGGAACTGGTCATTGACAACGTCAACGACGAGAGAATCATAATCGCTCTTCCTCACCGCAGTAAGGATGTGCTGCATCATGATGCGCCTCACCTTGGACTTGACGACGCGGGATGTGTATCCTGCTGTCACGGCCATAGGCTTCATCCTCACCAGCTTGTTGTCTTTGGTGACGCAGAGGAAAGAATCATCAAGCCTGTCCCTCATCCTCCTGACCTTTCGCTTTATCGCGGCAGGGACGACCTCATACTTCTCCACCATTGTGAAGCCAGTATCGCCAAGAACCTTAACAACCCTGAATGTGACATTGATGTGCTGCTTCTTGATGTTGTCTGTGAGGACCATCAAGTTCGTAGTTATGCATCTGCCTTGCAGTTCGCCAGGCTCGTAAGCCATTGTCTGGCCCAGCTCGCGCTCCTGCAATATCTTCGGGGCAAGCAGAGAGAAATACCTCTTCTTGCGCCATTTATCGACAGTCTTGACTTTCTTTGTTTTTGCAGCCATATTAAAACGCCTTATAACATCGTAACGAGTATCGGTTTAGAAAAAACAGGTGGTTTATAAAGGTGTTGGTGCTGTACAGGAAGGCATAATAAACTATTTAAAAGGGCAAATGATGGCTTAGGGCATGGAAAAGAAAAAGGCAAAAGAGGAGTGCGAAAAGGTCTGCGGGCCGATATGGCTGATAAAGTTCGGCAGGCTCTGCGCATGGCTGCTCATAGCCTTCATAATACTCTACTTCATCTCAGGATTCGGCATGATAAAGCAGGGACTGTTCAGCAGAGTAGTCTCATTCAGGGTGCATGACTACCTCACAATACCCATGACAATCGCATTCCTGTGCCACGTCCTCATAGCGATGAGGTTCGCCATGATACGATGGAGAGTAAAGAACATGAAGATGGTTGATTATTCTTTCATCGCGCTGGGAATACTGCTCTTCTCTGCGACGATGTGGGCTTATTTTGCGTGAAGTTTGACATAAACAGAGAAGCAAAAGAACCTGACAGTAAAGGTGATGGAAACTTTCCCACTGTCAATGAAATATTATCAAGAACGCACTGGCTTCTTCTGCTCTACTACCCTCATTATCTCCTCGTAGAACTTGCCTGCCCTCTCAAGGGATGTCCTAGCTTTCGACTCTATCGCGAACTTGCCCATTTCATAAGTGAATATCCCGCGCTTCTTCTTTTCAGAAAAGTAATCATACATAAGCTCCTCTGCTTTTTCGTGCCCAAGAAGCTCTGCCGCCTCTTCCCTGCTCTCAGCAAAATACTCTACCAGCCGCTACTGCAA
>Ga0315274_10017469_pt1 | contig 10119 bp, 8 predicted proteins | sample YL17G02_20_MG_FD_203700 | JGI IMG/M metagenome (GOLD analysis project Ga0315274, IMG submission 203700) | Sediment microbial communities from Yellowstone Lake, YNP, Wyoming, USA - YL17G02_20 | ecosystem: Environmental > Aquatic > Freshwater > Lake > Sediment | place: USA: Wyoming | collected... | reverse complement strand
TGGCCCCAACGGCTGTGCCTGGCTGCCCCGGTAGAGGCGTCTCTCTCTGTGATCTTCACGCCGCCCGCCGGAAGCCCGCCGGAAGTCTCGATCACGTCGCCCGGCAGCCTTTTCGATGTATCCGAGCACACCTGGCGCTCGAGGCATGCGGTCGCGCCCCCTGGAACCTACGTCAGGCTGCGGCAGGAGGGCGGCGAAATCGCAGGGGCATGGGCGGACGCGAAAGGTTACGTGGATTTCGCCGTTCTGCAGGCTTCGCCCACCCCTTGCAGCCTCCTGTATTGCGTCAAGCAGTCGGTTGACATTTCGCGAGGCAGCATACATGCGATTTCTGGCCAGGAGACCCAGTCGCAGCCGGCCGCCACCCGGAACAGCTTGCGTCTCACCCTCGCCTATGAAGGCGGCGCGGGACAGGGCGAACTGAAGCACTGGAACGTCGATTCAGGGGCCTACTCAGGCACATACCGGTGGACAAGCATAGGACCGGTCGTTCGCCCTTGGGCGCTGCTGAAGACCAACAGCACAACGGGCTACATCTTCTACGATTCGCGGACCTTCTCCGGCTTCAGGCTTTGGATCAGGAGCACAGAGACTGGTACAGAACGGATCGAAGACAGCATACGGCCTGTACCTCATTACCCCACAGCTGTCGCGGGCAGCGACATCATGGAACTGTACTATGCGTGGCCTTCCAGCCAATCTACCCGCATCGCCCGCAGCACGAGGTTCTTGGATGACGGCCATGGCATTGGAACCTCCCTAAGCTATATCTGTGGACCTCCGAACCTGAGTAACCTCGTCTCCACGGCGTCTCCCGGAACGGGCACCTGGCTCGTTGGCGAGGAGGACGGGCGGGTATACCTTTACCGCCGGTACCATTTCACTGCGTCTGTCAAGGGTGTCGGCCCGGCGCTCGCCACCGTGGATGTTTCCGGCCAGTCGAGGCTCCTGTTCGCATATATGGAGCCCCGTGAGAGCGAAAGTGTCGTCTGGGGGCAGCTGTATGACGGGATGGGAACCTTGACAGGCGAACCGGCCGTGCTCTTTACCATACATGAGGGCACAGTGCCCCGGATATCGCTGGCCCAGTCACCCGCGGGCGACGCATGGCTCTTCTGGCAAGGGAGCTGCTTCGGTAAGAACCAGATCTTCGTCACGAAAGTGGCACTCCCATGGTAAGGACAGCCCGCTGCGTGTTCACGCTTGAGCCAGGGGCACTGGAAGTACGAGCATATTCGCTCACCGACGATGAGCCGGAAGTCGAGGTGTCCAGGCGGCTGCCGCAAGGCTTGGTCGATAGAGGCGCTATCCGTGACGCTGGACACCTCTCATCCGAACTCATGGACGCCCGGCAAGAGGTGTTGGGGCGGTGCGGCGCCAGGAAGAGCGAGGCCACCTTAATCCTACCGCCACTCGCAACACTGGACAGGGTCATCCCGGCTCCTTCTCTCGGCGCCAGGGACATCACGGCCGCCGTTCTGACCAAGTCTGGTCCCTTGTTCGGCAACCGCCGCCTGTATGCCATACGGTGGGCGACCCTCGGAGCCGGTCCGGACGCTGGTTCTATGGTCATCTGTGCGTCTGTCTGCAGGCACAACACTATCCGAGAGTACCGCAAGGCGCTTGCGATGTCCGGAATGCCCTGCGCCCGGATCGAACCCCATCTTGCGAGCATTGTGGCGCTGTGTCCTGGGGCGGGCGAAGCCTACGCGGCATATCGTGGCGCGGATGATGTATGGCGTGTTCTCCTGACAGAGGCCGGCAGGCTCAGAGACGTGAGGCTTCACTACACGGGCATCCCGGGCGACGTTCCTCCGGGTTTGCTCAGAAACCTTTCGGAGAGGCCGGACCTGCCCATCATCGTGTGTACCGGCGCCGGGGCAGGAGACCCGCTTATCGCTCTGCTCTCAGGCTCAGAACGGGTGATCGCGCCGCTACATCACAGGTTTTTTCGCTTCCCCGTGAGCTTCGGAGTACCCGTGCACCGCCATTGGGCCGGGCCTGCAGTGGCGGCGACACTCATTGCCGTACAGGTGACAGGGCTTGTAGCCTGGGAATCGCATCTGGCGGGTGACCTCGCGGCCGTACTCGAGGCTGGGTCGAAGATCGAAGCCCGAACCGTGGAGCCAGCCGGGCTGGGATCCTTGACGCAAGACCCGCCAGCCCCGGGGCCAGGGGCCACAGGCCCGCAGTGGCCCGAGATGTTCAAGCATATCTCGGATGCGGGTCGTGGGCTATGCCTGGCATCCGTGGAAGTGACGCGTTCGAGGGCAGGCGCCGGTGTCCAGGTCATTATCTCAGGATCAGGCGACTTGGACCGGATCCTCGCGCTCGAGAAGGACGTGGTTAGGGGCCCGGTAAGAAGCGCTGCGCTGGTGTCTTTGAACAGCCGGGACGGGTCTCTCGCGTTCCAGATCCGGGCGGAATGGTGTCCTTGAGACGCAACTGGCCGGCCTTGTGGCTGGCCACGCAGCTGCTGGTCGTCCTGCCCCTGGGCGGTCGCGTGCTGGGCGTGCACCGGAATTTGACGGCTGCGCAGGCCGCATACGAAGAGACATGCCAGCAGATGGACAGGGCCTCGCGCTCTGAGGACGCGGGCCCACCCAGTACCGGCGGCATGCTGGCTCCGACCGGTGAGGCCCTGTGGTTGCTATTCGCGTGCGGCGAGAGGGCAGGGGTGGCGGTCCGGACGCTGGCATGCTCCGGGGTGGAGCGTGATGGCAAGCTTTCCATCACCGCGGGCATCTCTGCCCAGAACACTGAATCCGTCATCGCATTTCTGCTGGAGGTGGGAAGATGCTTACCGGTCTCAGTGAGCCTGGAGAGGCTCGACTTCTTCGACCGAGGTCGCGACGTGTCAGTACGGCTGGATTGGGCACGCCAGGCTCAAGGTCAGGGTCGTTAGCTCTGCTGCCCATGTGTTCGGTCCTGCTGGTGAGCCTCTTTTCGATATCCACCATGTGTTACAGCCTGAGCAGGACGGCAGTGCTCATGTCCGAGGCCTCGCACATCGCGTGGTCCGCGATAGCGTGCCTGGAGATGGGAGAACCACTGCCTGAAGACGGCGACGGGCTGGAACTCTCAATGGAGGTTGAGTTCGTGAAATGTGATGTGGAAGTCATAGACCACGGTGCGGAGGCCCTGGACACCGGGGCCCAAGACGGAGGCATCGGAGACACCCCGCACAAGGACCTGGCACGTGTCACTCTGGCCGTACGGACAACGGCAGGCAAGGAGGTCTTGAGGTATCACAGTATCGTCCCGCAGAGATGCGTTTATCGGAATGGCAGCGGTGAATCAGGCGCTCGTGGTCAGCATGGTGATTGTCGCGATGTCGACAGGCGTCGTGCGTTCAGCCTCGATGCTGTCACTTTCCGCCAGGCATATCCGTTCGGCGGTCTGTGGCATTAAGGCCGCGATCTGTAGGCCCGAGCTTCGCTGGCTTTTCTCCGGTCAAGAGGAGCTTCCGGGCGCAAGCGGGCAAGCAGTGGTCAGGCGCTGGGCGTCCGGTATCGAAGTGAGTGTTCCTGACCCGAGCAGAAACCGCCGCTACACGCGAATCTACGCGCCGGTGGCACTGAGATGAGCGGTGCCCGCAGTGGCATCGCGCTACTCACTGCTGTGCTCCTGGCTCTGAACTTCGCGGGCATGGTCATCCTGGCATCGGCTGGCCAAGCGGCCAGAATGTGTGCGGCGCAGTGCGAAAGAGACCAGCGCGATCTCGCAGCCAGGTCAGGCCTTTACCTGGCTGCGGCCATGGTTGAGGCATGCCGGGAGGACACATGCGGCCGGACTGTGACCTGTGTCCTCGGGCCGCACCGGCTTGAGGTAGAATGCAGCACCCTTCCGGCCGAGGATCCGGTCACGGCGCCCGAAAGATCTACGGTCGTGCCTGACGGCGCGACGGAAGGCGTACCCGCAGGTCGGGCGGGTGTTCCGCCGATCAGGAGGACTTTCTCGGTCATAGTCTCAGTTGACGGACTGCCCATCTTGGCGTGCGTCATCGAGTCATCCGGAGGTGTGCTTAGTGTCAGACGGCTCCAGCCATTGCCTGTTGAGAAGCCGGAACGGCCTCGTGGCCACTGATCTTCTCGTAGTATCGATCGTGCTTGCCCTGCTGGCAGGCGTTTTCGCGGCAAACGCCACCGGTGGTATCCTGAGAGCCAGGCAGGCATCCCTCTTATGGACGCTTCAGGAACTTCAGGTCGCATGCGACGCGTTCCAGGCGGTCTGTGGAGAAGCGCCGGCTTACGCAGTGCCGTCGGGACCGAGCTTGCTGCACTTCTCAGCCAGCGATCACGGAGGCAAGACGTTCTTGCCGGCTTACCTGAGAAGCCGGCCGGCCATGACTGCGCACGTCTATGGTCTTAGCGCGGAGGACGGGGCTTATGTTTACTTCGGCATCACGCCAGGCGGCAGGGTCTTCGCCACGCAGCAGCAGCCGGACCTGCCCGGTGGATGGACGTCGGTCGAAGCTCCTGTGTTCGTGGCAGGTTCCACCAAGGGCCTGAGCTACCGAGACATATCAAGGGACCAGGGGCAGGAGCCGCCCATACTTCCTATCCCGCCTATCCCGCCCACTGTGCCTGACCCGCCGGGCCCACCGGTCAATGAATCTATAGCATCCGTCGAACTGGTCTCGTCGCGGAGCACCGCGAACACAGGTGAAGAGGTGTATGTGACAGCGAAGGCATTGACGGGGGACGGGCGCCCGGTATCAGGTGTCCCGTTGTCGTTTGAGGTCAGCGGCAGCGCTACTGGCACACGGCACTGGACACGCCAGACCGACGGTCTCGGCCAGGCGCAGATCATTTTCACGACCACCGAGGCGGAAATCGTGGTGGTACGCGCCCGGGCACCCCAATAGGCAGCCCCTCGCGTTCGGCGCAGCGATATCCGGCAGAGTGCCTGAAGACACCGCAGACTCCACTCAACGAAGGCCGTGGCTACAGGCGCGAGGGCAGATCAGTCAGGCCGCTTGATCTCCCGCCTCGCGAGTTCGAGGTCGCTCGGCTTGTCTACGTCGGTACCGATCTCAGGATCGTGCGAGATCACAGCGCGACCGTGGCATCCGAGGTAGTTGGATATCGATCTCTCGAGTTCCGGTATGCTCAGGGTTCCCAACAGCAGTTTTATGACGAATATCCACCCGAGCAGTCCGGCCTGTTTCGCGGGGTTCTTCCGGTACTCGATCCACTTCCCGACCTTATCCGCCATGGTGTCGACTTTGGAGCGTCTGACCAGGAACATGTTGCCGCCGGTGAAGGTGCCTTCGCGGATTGTGACATACGTCCTCTTGACACCCGGGAACCGCTTCTCGGTTGACTGTTTTGAGGCCACCGGGTAGTAAAAGTCACCCTCGCGCTCGGCGCATTGCTGTAGGAAACGCTCTACGATACCCGAGTTGACGAAAGGAATATCCGATGTCGACACAAGAACGAATTCGCCGGGAGGGCACATTCGGACTCCGGCCAGCGCGTTCTCAATCATCGGGCCAGGAGGCTCCACCAGCGTCACCCGGTCACTCGCGAAAGCCGAAAACGCGGCCTTTGGCGCCACCATGACGATGTGGCCGACCTGCTTGCACCCTAGCAGCGCGTCCAGCACCCATGCGACCATTGGCCTGCCCCCGATTTCTATCAGGCCTTCCCATGGCTCAGGGCTGGCGTCCTTGAGCCTGGCGTCGTTTGCCCTGCCGGCCAGGACAATGGCGCTCACCATACCGACCTCATGTTTCATTGTCATGCACCTCTCCAGAGAACGAATCAGTCAGAACCGACCAGGAAACCCACCGGTTCCTGGAGACTTCCATCCGGGCATGCCGCGCCTGCATCTCGTCGTCGAACACGGCGTACACACAGCTGCCGCTTCCCGTCATGCCCGTACATACGGGTTCCAACCCTCTCAGCAGGGTTATGACACGGGCGATGTCGGGCGCAAGGCCCACCGCCGCTTTCTCGAGGTCGTTGTTGACTGCGTCCCGCAGGGCTCTGGTATCGCCGCGGGACAGGGCCTGGATAACCGCCGGTATGTCCGGCCTCGCCCCTGTGCCAACCATATCATACATCTGGTAGACGAGCTTTGTTGAGAGGCTTGCGGCGGGCTTGGCAAGCAGGAGATGCAGGTGGCACCGGCTCTCTATCTGAGTCAACCTCTCGCCGCGCCCTTCGGCAAGGCAAACGGGCCCGGCAAGGAAAAAAGGCACGTCGGAACCGGTTTCCCTGGCAACCGCCTCGCAGTCCGGCTGACGTAATGGGCCAGGACGGGAACCCGTGCTCTGTAGCAGCGCGGCAAGGCCGGAGATGGTGGCGGCTGCGTTAGAGCTGCCCCCACCCAGGCCGGCGCCTGCGGGGATAGCCTTATGTATGTGTACCGACAGGTCGAACGGCAGGCTGGAGCAGGCATAACCGGCCCGCGTGAGATACGAGGCGGCGGCTGTGTGGGCGATATTGGATTCTCCTTCAGGTGCGCGGAGGCCAGATACCGTCACATCGAGCTTACCAGGTCCCAGAGACGGCTGTAGGTCCAGGGCGACCCGGTCGGCCAGGCGTATCTTCACCATGACCGTCCTGATGTCGTGAAAGCCGTCCGGCCTGAGCCCGCTCACCTCCAGGCCCAGGTTGATCTTCGAGTTTGCCTGTATGATCATCAGGGATGACATTGACGTATTCCTTCGGGGCAGCCAGCGGATAACCCTCTTGCGTTACCGGAGCCCTCCACCGGATATGGCCCGACCCTTGCCCTGCGCCACCGGTGCGGTTTCAGCCATCGCGTCGGCAGCCGCATCTTCGGGCACGGGACTCATCTCCTGAGTACATCTCATGATGCTTTGATAAGCCTCGTCATACTTCTCGTAGTAGACGACCAGCAGGTCGTTCCTGGTGCACGTCTTCAAGGCCTCTCTGATTGCCTCGCCCTCGTCGAGCACGACTTTCACGGCCTCCGCCGGGGCGACTTCGAGCGCGCCCTGCACCAGGAGCCCGGCTGTCTTGCCCGGTTCCCGGCCGCGCAGGTCGTGGTCCTCCTTCAGGAAGACAAGGTTGAACGCGCCTGCTGCCGCCCTCCCCAGGGCCACAATCCGGTCGTCCTGCCTGTCTCCAGGAGAAGCGATCACACCTATAAGGCGACGTGGCTGCCGCTCGTCGAGCGCGACGAGATTCCTGACGGCCTGCACTGAAGCCTCGAGGGCGGGCACATTGTGCCCGTAATCCAAGACCACCGTAAACCCGCCGGACTCGATGATGTTCAGCCGGCCGGGGTTCGCCCGTGCGTCCGCGTAGAACTGGCTCAGCGCATCAGCGATTGTCTCGGCATCGATATCGACCGCACAACACGCTGCCGCCGCGGCCAGGGTGTTCTGGACGTTGAACAGCGCTACGCCTCCGAGCGTGCAGGGAACATCCTTGATTCCCATGATCTTCGCCGTCTTGTCCTGGCTGATCCAGGTTATGTGGCCGTTTTTCAGCACGAGGGCCCGGCCCCCCGCCAGCACATGCTTACGCACGGCGAGGTTGTCCGGCTGAGCCGAGAAGAGCACTAGCCGTCCGGACGCCCTGCCGGCTATGGAGAGGGCAACCGGGTCGTCGGCGTTGATCACGGCATGGCCCTTGCGCAGCACCGCTTCTATCAGAAGCGACTTGACCAGGGCAAGGTCCTCCAGTGACGAGACCCCGTCCTGCCCTAGATGGTCATCTGCTATGTTGGTTATGACCGCGACGTCGCACCGGTCAAACGCCAGCCCATCCCGTATCAACCCGCCCCGCGCCGTCTCCAGCACAGCCGCATCCACCTTCGGCGACCTGAGCACGGTCCTGGCGCTCTTCGGCCCGCTGGCGTCGGCCTTCATGATGCAGTCACCGTTGATGAAGACTCCGTCCGTGCAGGTCATGCCCACGTGGTACCCGGCCTCAGCGAGCACCGCCGCAATCATCCTGACCACGGTCGTCTTGCCGTTGGTGCCCGTGACGGCGATCACCGGGATACGCCCGTTACCGCCCGGGAAGAGGTGGTCGACTATCTGCCTGCCCACTTCCCGCCTGCGCCCCTTCCAGGGAAACAGGTGCATCCTGATGCCCGGCGCAGCGTTCACCTCGACGATCGCGCCTCCGGTTGCATCCATGGGAAGCGAAATGTGGTCTGTGATCAGGTCCACCCCAGCTATATCCATCCCAAGCACTTCAGAGGCCCTTATCGCCATCCTGGCGTTTTCCGGGTGAACCTCATCGGTCACGTCTATCGCCACACCACCGGTGCTGAGGTTGGCGTTGTCCCGCAGGTATACCAGGTTGCCCCTGCCCGGAACGCTGTCCAGCGAGAGGCCCTGCCTGGAGAGCACGCGTCTTGCAGCCTCATCGATCTTGATCCTGGTCAGCGGCAGTTCGTGCTCCTCTCCGCGCATGGCGTCCGAGTTCGTCATCTCGACCAGGCGGGCGACAGTGTGCTTCCCGTCACCTATCACGAAAGCCGGGAGACGCTCCGAGGCCGCCGCCAGCTTGCCGCCGATGACAAGGATGCGGTAGTGCCGCCCCTGGATGTGCCTCTCGACCACGACTCCCTCACTCAAGGACCTCGCAGTCGTGAAGCCCTGCCGCAGTTCATCTTCAGTCCTGAGGTTCACCGACACGCCCTTACCCTGGTTACCGTCTCTCGGCTTTGTCACGAGCGGGTAGCCGAGTTCCGTGGCGACACGCAGCGCCTGGTCCTCATCGCAAGCCAGGCCTCCCTGTGGAACGGGGATCCCCGCCTCCTCAAGCAGCAGTTTCGTCAGCACCTTGTCACAGGCGATATCCACACTGATGCATGAGGTTCGCCCGGATATCGTCGCTTCCACAAGCCGTTGCTTCGAACCATGGCCAAGCTGCAGCATGCTTGTGCTTCCAAGCCGCATCCAGGGGATGCCCCTATCCTCCGCGGCCTTCGCAATGGCCAGAGTGGACGGCCCAAGCTGGTGTTTCCATGCAAGGGCGCGTATCCGTGCGATGTGGCCCTCCACCTCCGGCCTCTGTCCTTTAGCTATCTGGTCCACTATCTGAGGCGCCACGCGGGCGGCGTATAGCCCTGACTCCTTGCACTCATACTCGAAGACGACTTTATAGACAGTCCCCTCCACGCGACGAGTCTTGCCGTACATCACCGCCTGCCCGGCGGCGAGCATCAGTTCCAGGGCAACGTGCTCTATCACGTGCCCGAAATACGTGCCTTCGCCCACCCGTAGCAAGAAGCCACCAGGCGCACCGATGCCGCAATGGTGCGAAGCGATGCCTGGAAGGCTTTCGACCAGTATCTCTCTGAGGCCGGGGAACTCGTCTGTCTGGCAGTCTGCGTACTCTTCGAGATCGACCAGCACTTCAATCACCGGGTAATGACTGTGGATGTTCCTGCCTTCAATGGCCCGTGAGCTGAGGATCTGCATCTCAAACCTCCCAACAACAAGAACAGCAGACAAGTGTTTATGCTTGCCTGCTGGATGATGTTTATTCGTTTTCCTTTTCTATCCAGCCCGCGACCTCACCGGCAAGGGCGGGACGCCTGCACGACAAGTCAAAGCCGTAGCCCGAAGGTAGCACGTGTATCTTGACGTCGGTGAGCGCAAGTATCCTGGAGAAGTCCGATTCCGACACGTTGCTGTGGGTTATGCCGGTCCCGTCCACGAGCGTGACGGAGTTGCTGCCGATCACCCGGAACACGCCCCGCGGGTTCAGCACCACGGCGGTGTCTTCGTCTATCCCAAGCCCCAGCACATACGGGTTCTGCGCCACGGCGGACAGCAGTCTGCCAATCCTCCCGCGCTGGGCGAAGTGCTGGTCGATGACGACCTCCTCCACGAGCCCGAGCCCGGGCGCCATCCGGACAGACCTTTCCTTGGTCGGGGCCTCATCTTCGCGTCCGCCCACTATCATCGCGCCCGACATCACAGACGCCCCCGCGCTGGTGCCGCATATGACCACGCCGGCGTCGTACCTCTCCTGGAGGGCGCGGTACACGGGCGTGCCCCCCAGCATCGCCGTTATCCTCAACTGATCGCCCCCGGTCATGAACACGCCTGTGGCCCGCTGGAGCTGAGAGGCTTCCTCAGGGCGCTGAGCCTGGCTGCGGGACGTGAGGTTCAGGACAGCCACG
>Ga0315274_10017468_pt1 | contig 10119 bp, 8 predicted proteins | sample YL17G02_20_MG_FD_203700 | JGI IMG/M metagenome (GOLD analysis project Ga0315274, IMG submission 203700) | Sediment microbial communities from Yellowstone Lake, YNP, Wyoming, USA - YL17G02_20 | ecosystem: Environmental > Aquatic > Freshwater > Lake > Sediment | place: USA: Wyoming | collected... | reverse complement strand
CGAATTTGACTACGACCAGGTTTACGTGGATGATTCAGCATGGGTGGCTACCAACCCACAGATTATCTACGACCGCTGGACCGGCGCCGAGCTGGAGCGGCACAGTTGGAAGATACCGGATGCCGCCAATGCCAACGACCTGGCGAATGGGTATGATACGCGCTATCTCCTCTCTTGGGGACCACTCGGTATTTTTGACCATCTGGACGAGTCTGGGAATCGTGTTTACCGTCTTAATCCCGGTGAAAAGTTCTCAATGACCATCGCCTATGTCGCCGGTGATGCCTTCCATGACCGCAACAACCCGCAGGAGGACAACCGCAACATTGATCCATCCAAGTTCGTGTTTTCAAGCCTGCGTTACAACGCTGACTGGGCGGCGCGGGTCTATGACAATCCAATGATTGACACGCCGGTTCACGACTGGGGATGGGACAACGACCCCGATTTTAGGGATGCCGATGGCTCGCAGGGGGATGGTATTCTTGACACCGGCGATGGCTGGTATGGCGAAGATGTCGGGGAAGACGGTTTATTCGCTTTCCGACCCGGCGACCCGGCTTACCGTTGGGTGGGAGGAGTTCGGGAGACCGAAGTTTATCCCGGTCCCGACGAGGGGGAGAACGATGGACATCTTTCGCGCACTGAAGATGCATTGGAACGCCCGGAAGAGTTTGACTACACCCGGTTGAACGGCATATTGGACTTCGGCGATGGCGTGCCCGATTTCCGCGGTCCACCTCCCCCGCCGACGCCCGAATTGAAGTTGCTCACTGATACTGTCACTGTCGTCCGAAACGGGCGGTCGCTTCACATCGGTTATAGCGAATTGAATAATTGGCTGGTGCTGACCTGGAATAAGTATCCTTCCGAATCGCCGGAATACACCGACCCGTTCTCGCGCGAATGGGATTTTGAAGGCTACCGTATTTATGCCTCCAATACCGGTCAGGAGAAGGATTTCGCGTTCCTGGACGAGTTTGACCGGACGGACTTTGCCTTCTACAGCGAGAGCGATTCGCTGGCGTCGCGGCCGGTGTCGTCGGAAAACGACATCCCGCCGGATACGGTAATCAGCAGCACGCGACTTTACCGCCGTCCGGTGGGTCGCAACATCGGCTTGGGTGGTTCCGGCGACCTTTATTTTAGCGCGGGCAGCGGGAACTACTATTACATCCTGCGCGACACTCATCCGATGGTGCCGCGCTACTACGCAGTTACCGCCTATGATTACGGAGATTACAAATCGGGCACGCCGCCCCTGGAGTCCGCGCGCCGGGCGAATATGATATTTGTAGCGCCGTCGGGCAATGACGCCTCGGATGTTCGTGTAGTGCCGAATCCTTACCGTGCCAATGTTGATTACAGTCAACCGCATGGCGGGGGGTTGTCGTGGGAGAACAGAGACGACGGCACTCCGGATTATTTTCCCCAAACCGATCGGCGGTTATACTTCTATAACCTGCCGCGCCGCTGCCTGATAAGGATATACACCGTGGCGGGCGACCTCGTGGACATCGTCCCCCACAATATAGCCGGCGACGATAATCAGGGTTGGAACGCCGATTTTGCTGAAGGATGGGACTTAAACTCGCGGAATCATCAGCAGATTGTGGCAGGGCTGTATCTGTTCACGGTGGAGGAGTTCAATGACGGCGGCGCGGGGATGGGGAATTCTCAGACGGGGAAGTTTGCGGTCATCAGATAAGAAGTATGAAAGTGTGAAACTTTGCGTTGGGACGCTAAATATGCTGTTTTGTTAATTTAGAACTTTAACACTTTAGCGCCTTAATTCGGAGGGCTCATTTCATAAGTAAATCTGCTGCGTCAGCCGAATTGGCAGCGAACTTGACAAGACCGTGGGCATCGCCTATCCTCCTGACAACACTGCTCCAATAGTTTCCCAGACAGACTATCGGACGAGGTGGGATGAAACCTTTAAGTTGGGTTTCCACAACCATTGCCAATTCCACGAGCGTTCCACTTGACCCGGGGCAGACCGCATACGCATCCGACAGCCAAACCAACGCCAACAACCGTTGATCCCACCTTTCCACCTTCCACTCTTCCGCGATGCCTGCATTGGCTGCCTTCTCGGGCAGGTTATCGCAGGTAACACCGATGGTATGACCCCCGGCTGACCGCGCACCCAACGCTGAAGCCTCCATAATACCGCCGTAGCCGCCGTTGATTATTACCGCCCGGCGTTTCGCCAGCTCCCGCCCCAACCGGTAAGCTGACTGCCAGCGCCGACTTCCAGGTTTGGTGGTAGAACTGCCATATATGGCCACCAGGCGACGCGGATGGCTGGGGTTGGGACCGTATCTGACTTCACGCTTGCGTTGCGCTAAAATCTCAAACCAGCCTTCTGAGACGACCGTGGTTTGAGACAGTCCCAATCGTTGAAAAGTTTTCATCGTGGCGGACTATGTTTGTTTTATTGGCGGGGGAGGGTCAACCCGCCAGGAAAAGGGGGTGTAGTTGACGCCGTAATCATAAGTGTCCATTCCCTCCAACCGTTTAACGGTGCGGCATATCCAGTAGGTAGCCGGTGTGAATGCCGCTTCCACGCCGCATTTGAAGATATAATTGGAGAGGATTATCTTCAGTAGGAGGTCGTTGTTGATTGCGCCGGCGAAAGCGACGATACAGAAAATTGCGGTATCCAACCCCTCCCCGATCAGTGTGGAACTGATGGTGCGTGTCCAGAGGAATCGTCCCCTGGTGAATTTCTTCAACACGGACATCAGTATGTCATTAACCCACGAGCCGGCGAAATACGCCAGGCAGGAACCGATGACAATTCGGGTCGTGGAGGATAGAATCCGTTGGTAAGCTGCGCTGCCATCCCAATCGGTGGGCGCGGGCAAATGTCCGACGATTCCGAACAGCGATACGGCTGCCAGTTGGCTGGCGAACCCAATCCAGATTGTCCGCCGGGCAATTCTGAAACCATAGACTTCCGTCAGCAGGTCGCTGAAGATATAGGACAACGGGAAAAGAAGCGTCCCGCCGTCAAACGTGAAGCTCCCCAAGACTACCAACTTGGATGAGGCGACATTAGAAATAAGCAATATCGCCACGAAGAAGCCGGTGAAGGTTGGTAGCAAACGCAGGCGGACAGGTGTATTGGTTACTGACAAATTGTCCTGAAGTTTAAGTCCGCCAAAGGCGGATTGGTGTGAACCAGATACCAATAGTAAAATAAGATTCAAATTACCGCGAGGCAACCTTCAGTCCCGACAAGCGGTAAAAAGGGTTGCGAATGATATACCGGAACTGTATATTTAGAGTCTTTGATAATGGAGATGGAGGAAGAATATCAGCGCGCTGTGGCGCTGCGTCTGGAAAGCGTGAGAACGCGGGTCGCCGCTGCCGCCGCCAATCGCCAACATCGGATCCGCATCGTCGGCGTTTCCAAAACCCATCCGCCGGAAAAGGTCGCCGCAGCCATTTTAGAGGGTATGACTGAAATCGGCGAAAACCGGGTGCAGGAAGCGGCTGAGAAGAAACCGTTGGTGGAGAGACTATTGGCAGCGAAAGGCTTTGACCCGGATCGCGTGCGCTGGCATATGGTCGGACGATTGCAATCCAATAAAGCGGGCAAAGCCGCGGCGCTGTTTGACGTCATACAATCGGTTGACAGCGTGAAACTGGCGCGCAGGCTGGACGCCGCCGCCAATGAGCTGGGCAAGCTGCTGGAAGTGCTGATTGAGGTCAACTGCTCCGGCGAAGCAACCAAGGGGGGTATTGATCCCGCGGGACTGGAGGAACTGGCGCTGGAAGCCGTCTCGTTGAACAACACGAGACTGTCGGGTTTGATGACCGTAGGGCCACTGACTGTTGACCACCCGCGCATTCAAGCTTCGTTTGAAACGCTTGGCAGCTTAAAAGAGTCGCTGGAACGGAGCCACCCCGGTTTGACTGGGGGATGGGAGTTGTCAATGGGGATGAGTGATGACTTTGAGTTGGCGGTCGCCGCCGGCGCTACTATGCTGCGACTCGGGACGGTCATCTTTGGTCCCCGCAGCGTCTAAATATCGGTGAGCCATTCATCAGGGAGATACCCGTGCTGACCCCGATAGAGATTAAAAAGCAGGAATTCAGCCGCGCTATGCGCGGCTACGACGCCGATGAGGTGCGCTCTTTTCTTGAGGGCATCGCCGAAGAGTTTGAGCGTCTCATGGAGAGCAACCGCCTTCAGATCAGCGGAATGGAGCGTCTAAAGGGCGAACTGGAAGCGTTCCAGCGTATGGAACAGAACCTTAAAGAAGCGCTTGTCAACGCCCAGGAGACACTCCGCGAGGCGCGCGACGGCTCCCGCCGCGAGGGAGAACTCATCAAGCGCGAAGCGGAGCTGGAGGCTGAAAAAATCATCGCTGAATCATATAAGAAATTGGATGATCTGCGTCGGGAAGTGGAATCCCTGCATTACCGCAGAGACGCCCTGGTGCGCAAGCTGAAGAGCCTGCTGCGCTCGGAACTGGAGTTGATTGACCTGCTGGAGGGGGACGAAGCAACGATTGCTCCGACTTCACAATCCGCATCATCCCGGAGCTGAGTTGGCTGACGAGCCATTATACGACCGCATCTCTTGCGCCGCAAATTATCTTAAGAGTCAGGGGTGGACTGAAACGCCGACCACCGCGCTGATTTACGGCAGCGGCTTGGGGGCGATGGCGCATGGGATGACCGTGGAACGCGAAATCCCTTACTCCGACATCCCCGGTTTCGTCTCAACCACGCTTAATTTCCATAAAGGGCGTCTGCTCGCCGGGAAGGTCGGCGGAGAGAGGGTTGTGGCGATGGATGGTCGGTTTCATTACTATGAAGGCTACTCGCTGACACAGATTACCTTTCCGGTGCGGGTAATGCGGATGCTGGGCGCCCAAAGGTTGTTGTTAACCAATATCTCCGGTTGTTTGAACCCGGAGTTTCGCGCCGGGGATGTCGTTCAAATCGTTGACCATATCAACCTGATAGGGAGTAACCCGCTCATCGGCGCCAATGATGACCGGTTGGGACCGCGATTCCCCGATATGGCTGAGCCATATAATCGCCATTTAATCAAGCTGGCGGAGAAGCATGCGATGCGGCTGGGAATCCGTCTGCCGCGGGGCATTTACGCCGCATTGGCTGGTCCATCATTTGAGACGCGCGCCGAATACCGGATGCTGGCCCGGTTGGGGGTGGATATGGTCGGAATGTCAAGCGTGCCGGAGGTTATCGTCGCCATCCATTCGGGGATGGAAGTGATGGGGTTGAGCTTGATATCCGATGAGTGCTTTCCGGAATGTCTGGAACCGCTGGACGTTTCTCGGCTCCTGGAACGGGCAGAGCGCGGGTCGGAGATTATGGGGAAGATAATTCAGGGCGTAATCTCCGATCCCGAATACCACCTGTAGGCAGCCTCATTAATGACTTGCGGTGAACCGCTGAGAATCAAGCGCAAGAGCGACCGTGAAAGCAAAATACATAGTGTTCATCCTGCTGCTGATTGCCGTGGTGGTGGCAGGATACATTGCAGTGGGGCAGTTTAGCCACCGATTGAACGTCATGCAACCGGCAGCGCCTGTGAATCGCGAGGTGGTCGGAACCCCTGCGCCGGGAGATTTGGTATATGTGGCGACGACCGGCGATGATGTGGTTTATCATCAATCGCGCTGCGCAAAATTGGGCGGCGGTGGGCGTCCGATGAACATCAATGAAGCCAGGAAACAGGGATACAAGCCGTGTCCGGTTTGTATGGGCGGGCAATCCAAATCGGATAAATAGAGAACCGTATTCGGTTGAATCAAGTAGCGATGAGTCAGACCCAGGCAAATAGTAAAGAAAAACCGATTTTTTGGAACGACCAACCCGATCAGGGTCCCGTGGAAGCCGGTCCGAAGATCAGCTTCCCGGAACTTGATCATTCCGTGTTGGAGTTGTGGGATGCCAGGGACATCTTCCACCGCACCATCCGTGAGCGGGAAGGTTGTCTTGACTATGTCGCTTACGACGGACCTCCCGGCACCAACGGCGCGCCGCACATCGGGCATATGATGCAGTCAGCGCTTAAGGACCTTTGGCCCCGGTATTATACGATGAAGGGCTATCGCGTCCTGCGCAAAGCCGGCTGGGACACCCACGGGCTGCCGATTGAGATGACCGCCGAGAAGGAGCTGGGGCTCAGAACCAAGCAGGACATAATCAACTACGGGGTTGACAAATACATTGAATATTGCCGTGACACAGTGTTCCGCTTCAAGGATGCCTGGTCATCCGCTATTCGTCGCATCGGGCGGTTTTTAGACACTGAAGATGACTACGCCACGATGCGGCGCGATTACATTGAGACCGGTTGGTGGGTGCTGAAACAGGCGTGGGATAAGGGGCTTCTGTATCAGGGATTGCGGGTATTGCCTTATTCTCCGCTCAGTGGCACTACACTGTCAGCGCACGAAGTTGCCCAAGGTTATAAGGAAATCACCGACCTCTCGCTCTTCGTAAAATTCCCGGTCATCGGACAGGATAAAACATATTTCGTTGCTTGGACGACTACCGCCTGGACGCTGCTATCCAACATCGCCCTGGCGCTGAATCCCGACCTTGAATACGTAATTGTTGAGGCGAATGGGGAGCATTTGATTCTTGCCGAAGCGCGTCTGGAAGCGCTTGCGCCGATGTTGGGCAGTCACAACGTAGTTCGGAAGCAACCGGGGCGGGAGCTTGCCGGGTATCGGTATCATCCGTTGTTTGAATTCCTCGGCGGGGCAGGGGAAAACGCGTTTATAGCGGTCGCCGATGAATATGTCACCGCCACCGACGGCACCGGCCTTGTCCATTTGGCAATGTATGGCGAAGACGACTTCCGCATCATTCAGAAGCACAGTCTGCCGACGGTGCAAAATGTGGGACTGGACGGGCGCTGCAACCCAAACACCGGCGCTTATGCGGGACGATATTTCCGCGAGGAAGGGCTGGACGTTGACATACTGAAAGACCTCGCCGGTCGCGGTTTGCTGTTGGGCAAAGAGAAGATTGTCCATTCCTATCCTCACAATTATAAGAGCGGCGAACCGCTGATGTATTACGTCAAGAGCGCGTGGTATTTGAAGACATCGTCGTTCAAAGACCGGATGCTCGCCGCCAACACCCATATCAACTGGTATCCCGAACACATCAAAGAGGGGCGGTTCGGGGACTGGCTGGAGAACAACGTTGACTGGGCGATCTCGCGCGAGCGGTTCTGGGGAACGCCGCTGCCAATTTGGACTTGCAACGGTTGCGGAGGAAGGGTCTGTGTCGGCTCCTTGAGGGAGTTGGGTGAACTGCGAGGGAATCCTTTACCCTCGGATTTTGACCCGCACAAACCGCAGATTGATGCTGTGGAGTTGCCTTGTCGCAAATGCGGCGGTGTGATGCGCCGCGAACCGGAAGTGCTGGACTGCTGGTTTGACGCCGGCATTATGCCGTGGGGGCAATGGGGTTATCCCGCCAAGGCGGGTTCGGAAGAACTGTTCCAGAGCCAGTATCCCGCCGATTACATCTGCGAGGCGATTGACCAGACGCGCGGCTGGTTTTATACGATGTTGGCAGTGTCCACATTGCTGACTGACCGGTCAAGCTTCAAGAACGTCATTTGCAGCGAGCTCATCACCGACGTCGCTGGACTCAAGATGTCAAAATCGCGCGGCAATGTTGTGGATCCGGTGGAGCTGTGCGAGAAATACGGCGCTGATGCAGTGCGCTGGAGTTTTTTTATCGTCAACCCCTGGACAGCGCGGCGGTTTGAAGAATCCACACTTGCCGATGCATTGAAGCAAGTGCTCATCCCTTATTGGAACGCCTATAGTTTCTTCGTAACCTATGCCCGCGTGGACGACTGGCGACCGGACCCGCACGCCTGGAAATCAGCACATCTGCTTGACCGCTGGATTCTGTCGCGTCTGACCTGGCTTCAGCAATCAGTCTCGGCCGGTCTGGATGCTTACGACGTCACCTCCTCCGCCGCCGACTTCACGACCTTCATTGATGAATTGACCAACTGGTATATTCGCCGTTCGCGGCGGCGCTTTTGGAAGTCGGAAGACGACCAGGACAAACGGGCGGCTTATCAAACACTCCATCGGGTGCTGCAGGTCGTGAACCGGTTGCTGGCGCCGCTGATGCCATTTCTCACCGAAGTTGTTTATCAGAATATTGAGCGCGGGTATGCCTCCGATGCGCCCGACAGTGTTCATCTCGCTCACTGGCCTGAAGTCAGTGCCGGGGATCGCGACGAGCAACTGGAGGGAGCAATGGGATTGGCGCGCGAAGTCGTATCACTTGCCCGGTCGCTGCGCAGCGACGGCGGCATTCGTGTGCGTCAGCCGCTGCCTCGTATGTCGGTCGCTTCGCCCGTTCAGCTTGACCCGGCGCTGGTGGATTTGGTGTTGGGCGAGCTGAATGTCAAAGAGTTGGTGCAGGTTGAAACCGCCGAACAGCTTGTCACTTACCGCGCCAAGCCTAATCTGAAGACCCTGGGTCCGAAGCTTGGAGCGAAGCTTAAAGCGGCCTCGGAATGGGTCGCAGGCTTGGAGAGCAACACCCTGAAGGAGGTGCTCCGGGGTGGAGACATCCGGTATGAGGGCATAGTCCTGACCGCGGATGATTTACTCATCCAACAAGTTGCCCCGGAAGGGCATTGGGTGCGTTCCAATGGTCAGGTTACCGTGGCGCTGGACCATCGTATTGACCGCGACCTCCAAATGGAATGGCTGGCCCGTGAGGCGGTTCACATCATCCAGAATCTGCGGAAGGATGCCGATTTGGAAGTAACCGAACGGATTCTTGTTGATTACATCGCATCAGAAATGATGGACGAGGCGATCCGGCGGTATGAAGGTTACATTGGCACGGAGACACTGGCCATCCAAGTTTCTAAACAAGCTAATTTGAAGGGAGCGGAGGAGCATCGTGTCGGTGACCAGAATGTCCGCTTCCAAATCAGTTTGGCTTGAGCCAGGACGAAAGTATGCTAAAAAAGAGCAAGACCAAAACACCCGTCAAAAAAAAGCCGGTGGAATCGGTGAGACAGAGTAAACCCAAGACCCCCGCTCGCAAGAAACCGGTGGAATCAGTGAGACGGAGTAAACCCAAGCCCCCCGCCCTTGAGAAGCCGGTGGAATCGGTGAGACGGAGTAAACCCAAGACCCCCGCCCCCAAGAAACCGGTGGCATCGGTGCGACGGAGTAAACCCAAGACCCCCGCCCCAAAGAGGCCGGTGGAATCGGTGAGACGGAGTAAACCCAAGACCCCCGCCCCCAAGAAGCCGGTGGAATCGGTGAAAAAGAGCCCCCCAAAATTCCTCGTGCCCAAAATACCTATAAAAATCGCAAGGACGAGTAAACCCAAAACACCCAGCAGGAAGAAGCCGAGAGAATTGGAACGTTACCGGGCGCGCGATGCCAGGCATTTTCGCCGCTTGATTATGGATCGTCGGGAAAAGATTCTGAAAGAATTGGGATTGCTCACTGAATCAACCCGTAATACAGTCCAAGAATATTCCGGTGACCATTCCACGTATTCGCTTCATATGGCAGACCAGGGAACCGATGCCCAGGAACGAGAGAAGGCTTTTCTTCTTGCCTCGCGTGAGGGGCGCTATCTTAAGTATCTGGACCGCGCGGTCGCGATGCTGGATGAGGGTTCCTATGGCAAATGCACCGAGTGCGGCCAGGCGATCCAGAAACAGCGGCTGGAGCTTGTTCCCACCGCGCGCCTCTGCATCAGTTGCAAGCTTAAAGAAGAGCAGCGGCGCCCTCGTTGAAGTTGAGTTACACACTGCTGTTCTATCTAATCGGCGGCGGGGTCGTCCTGATGGACCAGGCGACCAAAATCGCCGCCCGGAGCCTCCTCGCAACCGGCGAGATAGTGCGAGTTTTTGGTAATGATTTACTGTGGTTTGTTCTCGTGTTCAATTCTGGCAGCGCTTTCGGGATCAAGGTTTTTCCGCCTCTCTTCCTGGCTGCGGTTGCGCTGGTAGCATCTTTGGCTATCGGATATTATCTATACCGAAACCCAAATTTGAAGCTCGCTGACGGTTTGCCGCTGGCGTTGATTATGGGCGGTGCGTTCGGCAATCTCATTGACCGA
>Ga0315274_10017467_pt1 | contig 10120 bp, 5 predicted proteins | sample YL17G02_20_MG_FD_203700 | JGI IMG/M metagenome (GOLD analysis project Ga0315274, IMG submission 203700) | Sediment microbial communities from Yellowstone Lake, YNP, Wyoming, USA - YL17G02_20 | ecosystem: Environmental > Aquatic > Freshwater > Lake > Sediment | place: USA: Wyoming | collected... | reverse complement strand
CGAGATTCCACCGCAACTGACAGGCCCATCCCTCCGGCTCTTGCGTCCAACCAAGCGATCCCCTTCGGATGCCACAGTCATTCCCCATCCACTGTTACCCTGAAACCCCCATTTTTGAACCAGGCCTGCGAATTGGCTTTGTTTTGCATGACAGATCGCCAGCCCCCGGCCGACAGGCCCGACAAATTGGCTTTGTTTCGCACGGCACACCCTGCTGACGCCGTAAGGCGGTTTCCGGCAGGTGGCAAGTGTGCAGTGTGAAGTCGGATGATTCGATTCTTGGCCTCTCCTACTTGACACTTCTTTCAAATTGGGTTTGTTTCGCACGATGCCCGTGCGGAGTCGGTGGGTTGTCCCACGCTGCGCCGGTGGCCGACGAGGCAGGCTTCACTGGTCATGACCAGTCCCTCCGAATTGACCGTCTTACCAGTCACTATTCCACTGTGACCGTAGCTCAATCGTTGCTTCACTATCATACAGATGCATGAATTGGTTGTCAAATGAAATCCCGGCCATGCGGGGACTTTCATCAGCCACAAATCGCGTGAATCACATGAAAGGACAATGAATCGGTCCGCGCCGAGACACGGAGGTACAGAGAGGAATCACGGCGATTTGCAGCACGGGAAAAGCGAAAAAAGTGTCCGAAATTCTGCAACAATACGTATTTCTACGTATTGACAGGCTGGCCCCAGGCAGTCACACTGGCGTCCTGGATCGGGTGAATCCGGATCTTCGACGCCGAGCATAATGCTACAACCGTCCTGCAAGTACGGAGCATGAGAGGGTCATCGTGGCACAGACGGGCCGGACATTTCGCCTCACGATTGGCTATTCTGCCTCAGAGTACCCCCGAGGAACGGTGCATTGCGCCGGCTGCGACATGGGCTGTTCTCTCTCTGTCCTGGAACATCCCCCGCCCGATCCTTTGCACCACATGGCGACCCCCAGTGCGTTTTCTCGACGGGTAGTCTGTCGATACCCGAGACGGCAGAGGCCTCGCTGCGGCCGGTGGCGCGCTCCGGATGTCGGCCTGAGCCGCCGCGGGGCCCACAGTGTTCCATTCTGATGCAATGTGATATGGGAAAGGAGAACAGCCATGCGATTCACAACGATTCTTCTGACAATCTCAGTAGTGGCGGGCCTCGCCATACCCGACCAGGCGAACGCCGATTTCGTCTTCGGCGAGCCGCTAAACCTTGGCCCTGTCATTAATACCGCAATCAATGAATCCGGTCCCTGGATTTCGCCTGACGACATAGGAATGACCTTCTCGACGTGCGTCGCATGGACGGGTCCTTACGACTCATGGCTGGCCATGCGGCCGACGAAGGAAGACCCTTGGACTGCTCCTGTCGGTCTCGGCAGATCCTTGGAATCTTACCTCGATTCTGTTAAGGCGATCCCGAGCATCAACGCCGCCCTGGGTCTGGAACTCTACTTCTCGGACAACGAGATGCGACCGGGTGGGTATGGTAGCTCTGACCTCTGGGTAACAACGCGGGAGGCGATAGACGCTAACTGGGGTCCGGCCGTCAATCTCGGACCGACGGTCAACACGGCTGCGGTAGAGATGTGGGCGATTCTCTCGCCCGATGGGCTGGAACTGTACTTCTCCGGATATAGCTGTGAACTTGCGCGGCCCGGCGGCCAGGGGTGTGCCGACCTATGGGTCACCAGGCGGGCGACGAAGAATGACCCCTGGGGTGCGCCGGAGAATCTTGGGCCGAAGGTGAACAGCGCATCTGACGACGCTCGACCTTACCTTTCGGCGGACGGCCTGATGCTCTTCTTTGACTCCCAGCGGTCCGGCGGGTACGGTCAGGGGGACCTGTACATGACTCGCCGCGCGACCTTCTCCGACCCCTGGGGTGCGCCGGTGAATCTTGGACCCGTCGTCAACAGCTCCGCCTTCGAGGAATGCGCGTCTCTATCCGCCGATGGCTCCACGCTCTTCTTTGACTCGGGTCGAGGAGGCGGCTACGGCGGTCACGATATCTGGCAGGTGCCGATTATGGCCATTGTCGACTTCACCGGTGACGGTAAGATCGATGGGAAGGACATCTTGACCCTGACGGAACACTGGGGCCAGGATGAACCGCTGTGCGATATCGGCCCATCCGCATGGGGCAACGGAACAGTCGATGTCAATGACCTGATCGTCCTCGCCGAGTACATCGGCAAAGAAGTCGTCGATCCCACCCTGATCGCCCACTGGGCGTTGGACGAGACAGAGGGCATGACGGCCGCCGACAGCGCCGGCGAGCATGACGCAACGGTGATGGGAAACGCAGCCTGGCAGTCGGACGGCGGCAAGGTGGGCGGCGCGCTCGCCTGCGATGGCGTGGATGACTTCATACCTACGAAACTTGTCCTGAACCCGGCGGCAGGACTGTTCAGCGTCATTGCCTGGGTCAAAGGTGGAGCACCAGGGCAGGTCGTACTCTCTCAGCAAGGTGGAGCCGATTGGCTCCTGGCCAATCCTACCGATGGCAGCCTCATGACGAACCTGATGAGTCCCAGTCGCTTTGCCACGCCCGGTGTGTCGGATGTCGTGATTACCGACGGCCGGTGGCATCGCATCGGCATAGTCTGGGATGGAGCCAATCGCATCCTGTTCGTAGATGACGAAGAGGTGGCCAGAGATGCACAGCCCAAGCTGGCGGATTGTCCCGGGATGCTCGTCATTGGTGGTGGAAAGTCTCTCTCCTCCGCCACCTTCTGGTCCGGCCTGATCGACGACGTCCGCATCTACAGCCGGGCGGTGAAGCCGTGAAACAGTTTTTGCTTTGACACATGGAAAAGAATGAGAGGTGTGAGATGAATCGGGTACAGAGCAAGAGAATGTTGGTTGTGTGGCTGGTTGGGATAGTGGTTCTGGCGCAGATGGCTTCGGGGGCACAGGACCCGAACGGCGTGATACCGAACGATCCGCTCTTTCCCCTACAGTGGTACCTGCACAACACGGGCCAGAATGGGGGCACCCCCGGGGTGGACATCAACGCCGTCAAGGCGTGGGAGATCACCACGGGCGATCCGAACATCACCGTGGCGGTCGTCGGCGAAGGGATCGACCTGGACCACCCGGACCTAGTGAACAATCTCGTGCCGGGGAGGGACTTCTATGACAAGGACGATTCCCCGGAGCCCGGCGCAGCCTTTGAATGTGAGTACCAGACAGGTGACGCCGGGCTGATCGCCGGCCAGGGCAATAATGGCATTGGCGTTACCGGCGTCACTTGGAACTGCAAGATCATGCCGGTACGGACGGCACGCATGACAAGCGAGTACTGGGCCGACGTCGTCTCCGAGGCGGATGAGGCGGCGGCTTTCCGTTGGGCTGCCACTGAAGGTGCCGACATACTCGTCTTTAACTGGATCTTCAACGGCGCGCAGCCGACCGTTCGCTCGGCCCTCGTCGACATCACGAAACCGGGCGGTATCGGACGAAACGGCAAAGGCTGTGTATTTGTAACGGCGGCACATGGCGATCCTTCCGTGGCGCCAGGTTACGTCTATCTTGGCATGTACCCGGAGACGATCTCCGTGGAGGCCGTCGATCCCTGTGACCGGCTCTGGTGGCGCGAGGCCGGCTCTCGCGTGGACCTCGTCGCACCGTCGGGATGTCCGCCGGCTCTGGCTGGCGCTTCTGCCATCCCCATGTGGACGACCGATATCTCGGGACCAAACGGCGCAAATGCGTACAGCACCACTGACACTAACCTACTGGATTACACCGACAGGGCGATGGGACCGACCTCGCTGGTTGCCGGCGTGGCGGCCTTGATCCTGTCGGTGGAGCCGAACCTCGCGAGCGACGAAGTGCGACACTACCTGTGCCGTTCGGCCCATGACCTCGGCGAGCCCGGGCGGGACGACCTCTACGGCTGGGGCCGCGTCGATGCGCTGGCAGCCCTGAATATGGTCTTAGCCAAGCGGGCGGATCTGAACAACGACTGGAAGGTGGATGAAGAGGATCGGGCCATCCTGATGAAGGCCATCGACACGAATGACCTCTCGGCCGATATTGCTCCTGCGAAGAAACGGGACGGCGTTGTCGATGCCAACGACCTTGAGCTCCTGACGCGATACCTGGGGACGGTGATCCCGGAAGTGGGTCTGCTCGCCCACTGGAAGCTGGACGAGACTGAAGGCATGACCGCTCACGACAGCGAGGGCGAGAACGACGCCACGGTAGTGGGCACGCCGCTCTGGCAGCCGGAGGGCGGCAAGGTGGGTGGCGCGCTGCAACTGACCGGCGCTGCCAACTTCATTATGACGAAGCTTGCTCGCGACCCATCCCAGAACCGGGTGAGTGTCTTTGCCTGGGTCAAGGGCGGTGCACCCGGCCAGGCGATCCTCTCTCAAATGGGCGGGTCGAACTGGCTAAAGGCGGGCAGTCCAGATGGCGCCTTGACAACCGACCTCAAATCTGCCGGGCGCCTGGCCGAGTCGTTGACCTCTGCTGTCGTCATCACGGATGGCAACTGGCACCGGGTGGGCCTCTCGTGGGATGGATCGAACCGCGTTCTCTACGTCGACGACGTTGAAGTCGCCAAGGATACGCAGCCCAACTTGCCAAGCTCGACCGGCGGCCTGTATATCGGCGGCGGCAGCAAACTCGCAGCGGGCACCTTCTGGTCCGGCCTGATCGACGACGTCCGCGTCTACAGCCGGGCGGTCAAGCCGTAGAACACATCATCCACTTGGCAGCTCATAGCTGGTTCTCCTGCCGGTGCGAGGCTAGAAGAACGGTGTGCACGGCACACCCTACGGGTGTCGCCGGAGCCGTGGTGGTGCGGACACAACCAAGCTCGACACCATGGCGTCCTGATGTCAGGAGCTCGTGGGTACTGAGCCAATTGCAGAAGTGGCAATGCCTGTCTGCCGATAGAGAGGACATGGGCGGGGTGAACTCGTCCGCTGGGCAGGGCATTTTGCCATGAATACGAACTGGAAGCTGGTTTTATGGGGCACAGCCCTTCTGCTGCTGGCGATGGGGGCATGGCTTCTCTACCTGCACCACAGCGCCGAGGGGCAGGCAACTGCCGTCGATTCTGCCGGCGTGCCGCCGCTGCGTATCCTGATCACGGACCCGCTGTCTTCGGCCTTGTGTTACGCCTCTGCAGGGAACCTCGCCCGGCGTGACTACTCCCCGCTCAGCACCTATCTCGGGAACAGAATCAAACGTCCGGTCCAGATCGACTGCGCCCGGAGCCTGCCGGACGCCCTTCAGTCAAAGCCCGGCCAGATCGATCTGATCGTCGGCAAAGCATCGGCCGTGCAGGCGGAGGCGGCGCAGGCAAACATGGACATTCGCCCTCTCGTCCGTCTCACTGACGGCGAGGGCAGGACCGACCTCGCCGGCCTTTTCATCGTGCGTAAGAACGACCCCGCCAGGACTATCAAAGACTTGACGAATTACCGGATTCTCTTAGGGCCCGCCTGCGATGACGAGCGATACTCAGCAGCGATTGCTGCGCTGGCGGAACATGGCGTGACGCCGGTTCCGCCTCTGCGGATGACGCCAAGCAACACCGCTGCCGCTCTGGCGGTCGTGGAGGGCGCCGCTGACGCGGCGATCATTTCCGGCTACGCGGCGCCGCTCGTCGACGGCTGCGACGGCGTGGACAAAGGGGCCCTGCGAGTGATCGGCCGGACAGCACCCGTACCGTTCATCACCGTCTTTGGGGCGGCCCAGATGACACGTGCCACCGAGCGGCGAATTGTCGATGGCCTGCTGGGCATCGCGGATGACCCGCAATTGCTCAAGGCATTGGACTCGAAGGCCGGTTTTGTCGAATTGCAGACACAGCCGCAAGTGCAGGATTGTCCGCCCGTGCAGCCGGACGCTGCACCGTGGACAGACTGGCGGGGTGCGAACCGGGCCGCCATCAGTCGGCACGTGCCGGACCATCTGCCCTCGCGCGTGAACTTCTTGTGGAGGCGAGGCTTGACCGGCGTCGGCCTCTCCGGCGTTGTGGCCACTCGACAATACGTGATCGTCGCCGACAAGGCGGAGCGGAACGACCGGGATATCTGGCGGTGCCTGGACGCCGATACGGGCCAGGAGGTCTGGACCATCGCCTACGCAACGCCGACAAAAATGGAGTTCACGAACGCCCCGCGCGCTACGCCGGTCATTCACGATGGCCTCGTGTATCTCCTCGGCGCCTTCGGCGACCTGCATTGCGTGGACCTTCGTGACAGCCGGATTCTCTGGCGAAGGAATATCGTCAAGGATTTCGGGGCCGAGCTGGCGACCTGGGGCATGAGCTCCACGCCGCTGGTCGTCGATGACAAGCTGATCGTCAATCCGGGGGCGAAGGATGCGTCGCTGGTCGCCCTGGACCTGAACACGGGCGAAGTCCTCTGGAAGACGCCCGGCGAGCCGGCCGCCTATGCCTCCCTGATCCTCGGCACCTTCGGCGGCCTCCGCCAGATCGTGGGTTATGATGCCGTATCACTGGGCGGCTGGGACCCGAACACCGGGCAACGATTGTGGGAACTGCTCCCCCCTGTGAAGGGCGACTTCAATGTCGTGACTCCCATCAACGTGGACGGCCGGGTCCTCCTGAGCACGAAGAACAACGGCACCCGGCTCTACGGCTTCGCTGACGATGGTCGAATCCTGTCCACGCCGCTGGCCTGGAACCCCAGCCTCACGCCCGACACCTCCACGCCCGTCGCGGTGAATGGATTGGTGTTCGGGTGCTCCGAGGGTCTCTTCTGCCTCGATCTTGGCAGGGATTTGAAAACGCTTTATGGGGTGATTGAGGACGCCGCGTTCAAGCACCACGCCGCGTTCATCGCCGGCAACAACCGGGTGCTGGCCCTGTCCGTCGAAGGCGAGCTGGTCCTGCTGCAGGCCTCGCGGAACAGCTTCACCCCGATCTCGCGTCTGCGGCTGTTCAAGGACGCCGAAGTCTGGTCCCATCCCGCCCTCGTCGGCGACCGCCTGTACGTCCGCAGCATGACCGAAGTCTGCTGCATTCTGCTGAACGGTTCGTGAGTACCACGGCCCGTCATTCCCGCAAAAGCGGGAGTCCAGAAATCCGTCGTAGGGTCACGGCCCGCAGGTAACGATGTCTGCCACGAATGGGTCAGACCGTTTTGCGTTTCAACCGCCAGCCGGCAAAGCTCAGACCGATGGCACCGAGCACAAGTGCGCCTGGAACGGGGATGGGAACCACTGGTTCATTGAACGTGAAATTGTCCATCACAAACCGCCCGTCATAGACCGGGATGAATCTCAGCTCGTCTATATCCATGTAGTTGAAGTCAAACCACTGGGACCCCGCGGCCAGAACAACTGTGTTATCATGCGTGAGTGCTCCCTCCCGATACCCCAGCACCCGCACATTCCAAGAGTCCTGAGGTGCAAGATAGGCACCGTTGAAGTCAAACGTCCCAGAGCTTATCGAGATGCTCGCCGGACTTCCGTAACCATTGTAGGCGGTGTAGTCGCCTGAGACCCTACCCCAGTCGTAAGCTGTGCCGGGATAACTGGGTCCGTAGATGGCATTGAAGTTATCCCAATCGACTCCACCGTAGCCGTCCGGGATTAGCTCGTACCAAATTGTAGTGGTGATATCGTCAAAGGTGAGCATATCCGCTTTGACCAAAGTGGATATCTCTGCCAAACACAGAATCATCACAGCCGAAATCAGTTTGTTCATTTCTCATCCTCCAAACCAAGGGCTCCCCCTATACTTGCACGCTCGAGATTGCCGTATCACCCTATCACATCACCTCCCTTCCTACAGTTTACAGTGCTATGTGCTCCTCCAATAGGAGCCATTCCGCCTGCACGTCAGTCCGTTCTGCGTTTCAACCGCCAGCCGGCAAAGCTCAAGCCGATCGCGCCAAGCAAGGCAGCGCCGGGGACGGGGACAACTGACAAATCCGTCTGCATCAACTGTTGAATCTCCGCCTGCGAGAGCGCCCGATTCCAGATGCCCACCTCGTCGATGACCCCCCTGAAATACCCTGTGTTACCATCCTGATATGGCGCAACGCCCACTGTGCTCACAGCCACACCTATGGCGAGGTTCTTGCCTGTCACGATGGTGTTGTTGACGAACTTGGTGTTGGAGGCCTTCAGATCCCCGTTCACATACAGTTTCGTGCCTGTCGGATCCGTGGTAATCGCATAATAGTACCAAGCTTCCACAGGTGGGGTGGCACCGTAGTAGTACTCAATGGTATTGGTGCCCCAATGGCAAGTCATATCCATGGCCAGGTGCCCCCAATGGTTGATACCCATTAACCAGGAAGTCCCTCCGCCCACATATCCCCCTCCCCCGTAGCCCACGAGGTTCGGCCTCGTGGTGAGCGTCACGGCATTGAACCACAGCGCCACTGTCCTTTCGCCTGTGGGTAGACCGGTCGCCGAGGCAGATATGTAGTCGCCCCCACCATCGAAGTAGTACGCGCTGTTGGGGTTGCCGTGCCTGTCCGTGGTCAAGACAGCCCCATGCACCACCCCATCGTGCGAGTAGATACCCATGTCATCTGCATTCCCACTGAAGGGATAGTAGGCCACAACGCCATCGGTTAGATCGGCCTCGCAGACACCTGCTAACCCGGCAGTAATCAGGACAATCCTCGCGCATAGGACAATCGATGTCTGTCTCATCCTTCACCCGCTCCTTTCACACCATCACGCTTACCATCGATTGCTCGCGCACTTGCCGACTTCGAAGCCACCTTCGGTCGAATCACGCACACGCGCCGACGCGAGTCCGTCTTTTAGTCTCTTCCTGAGGGCAGACGATTTATGGGGTGGCGAAGAGATGTCTCCCTACAGTCTTCCATCACTCTAATTATCAGTTTACCAGCCGGGTCGGTGTGTTGTCAATACGTATAACTACGTATTCTTGCAGGAACTTGCGAGATAGTTGCGTGTCGGCGGCAGGGCATGGTTCAGGTTCCCACTGTCCAGGGTAACACTTTCTTGAGGCCGTCGGGGCAACAGAAAGCCATAAAGCGTTGTTGCATCAGCGGTTATGAACGAGCTTATTCTCTGTGGCTCTCACAAAGTGTTACCTGATCTTGAACCGAGCCGGCGGCAGATTTCGGGCGCCCCCTCTGCAATCTACGCGTTCAGCATATCGTAGATTTCCAGCAGACATATGGTCCGAGCCTATGCCACACCGCGGCTCAGCTACACGGGGCACCTCTGGCCCCCGAGGTGATTCACCGCTACTTCTTCGACTCCTGGACGGCGAAGTTGACGGATAGCTCGCCTACGAGGGCCTTGAAGTCGCCAGGCTCGATGACGGGCTTGTCGTCACGGCCGATGAAGGCGAGATCCTCGGGCATCAGCTCGAAGCGAAGTGTTTCCACCTGCTTGGGCTGCAGGGCGACCTTCTGGAACCGCTTGAGGGACTTGACCGCTGGGGTTACGGACGCGACCAGGTCGGACACGTACAGCTCGACGGTTTCCTTGCCCGGCCGGTCGCCCGTATTGACGACCTCCACGGTGACGGTCAGCGACTCCTTCGGTGTGATCTCGCTCTTGCTGACGGCCAGGCCGCGATAGGCGAACGTCGTGTAGGACAGCCCGAAGCCGAACGGCCACTGCGGGTCGTACTTGTTGCCGCCCTTCTCCTCGCTGGGCTTGTGATCATACCAGGTGAAGCCGGCGGAGTATTTTGGATACGTGAACGGGAGTTTTCCGCTCGGGTTGGCATCGCCAAAGAGGACATCAGCCACGGCCTGCCCGCCTTCCATACCCGGCAGATAGGCCATCAGGATGGCCCGGGCGTCATCGACAATCGTGCGAATCACCCGCGGCCGGCCCTCCACGAGGACGAGCACGACGGGCTTGCCGGTGGCAGCCAGCGCCTTCACCAGCTTCCACTGCGGTTCGGTCATCGTCAGGTCCACGATGTTGCCGGGCGTCTCACAGTAGGCCGGTTCGCCGATGCACGCGACAATGGCATCCACGCCCTTTGCGGCGGCGACCGCGCCGGCAATATCGACCTCCTTGTCAAACGTCACGGCCTCGACGTACGTGACGTTGCCCTGGCCCAGCTTCTTCTGGATCGCCTCCAGGATCGTGTCCTTCTCCTGCGGATACAGCTCCTCCTTGTCGCCCTGCCAGGTGAGGGTCCAG
>Ga0315274_10017466_pt1 | contig 10120 bp, 8 predicted proteins | sample YL17G02_20_MG_FD_203700 | JGI IMG/M metagenome (GOLD analysis project Ga0315274, IMG submission 203700) | Sediment microbial communities from Yellowstone Lake, YNP, Wyoming, USA - YL17G02_20 | ecosystem: Environmental > Aquatic > Freshwater > Lake > Sediment | place: USA: Wyoming | collected... | reverse complement strand
AGGCCAACTTTGTCCTGAGCCGGGTCCGCGGCCGAGATGCCGCCGTACTCAAGCGTGCACTCGAGCAGCAGGGCATTCTGGTGCGCTACTATAGCACGCCCGCACTGGCAGATTGCATCCGCATCAGCGTGGGCACGCCCGAGCAGAATGACCGCGTTCTGGTGGCCCTCCGCCAGCAGGCGACAGGGACAGGAGAATGGACATGAGAACAGCCCGAGTTGAGCGCAAGACAGAAGAGACCTCAATTGAGCTCGAGCTGAACCTCGATGGCACGGGCCAACGGCAGATCGACACCGGGGTCGGCTTCTTTGACCACATGCTGAGTCACGTCGCCGTTCACGGGATGCTCGATCTGGTCGTGCGTGCCACAGGTGACCTCCACGTGGACGCCCATCACACTGTCGAGGATGTCGGGATCGTGCTCGGAGTGGCTCTGCGCCAAGCTCTCGGCGACCGGCAGGGCATCGCCCGCTATGGGCAGAGCCTGTTGCCCATGGACGAGGCGCTGGTCCTGGTCGCGCTCGACTTTTCTAATCGAGGACTGTACGTGGGCGCCCTGCCGTTCACGACAGAGCACGTGGGTGGTTTCGACGTGCAACTCGTGGCCGAGTTCCTGCGCGCCGTTGCCCACAACGCCGGCATGACCCTCCACGTACGACTGATCTGTGGAGACAACACGCATCACCAGGCAGAAGCCGTTTTCAAGGGCCTGGGCCGGGCTCTCCGTCAGGCCGTAGCTCTGGACGCCCAACGGCAAGACACGGTGCCTTCTACCAAAGGAGTGCTGTAGCCATGACTCTCGCAGCGCCCGACATCGTGATCATTGACTATGGCATGGGTAACCTGCGCAATGTGCAGAAGGCCTTCGAGCACATCGGCGTGTTGGCCCATGTTTCGTCCCGGACGCAAGACCTGGCCCAGGCAGATGCACTGGTGTTGCCAGGAGTTGGTGCTTTCGGGGATGCGATGGCGCACCTCACCCAGGGAGGGTTGATCGGGCCCATCTGTCAGTCTGTGTCAGAGGGCAAGCCGTTTCTGGGCATCTGCCTTGGGCTACAGCTTCTCTTTGACGAGAGCGAAGAGATGGGCACCCACCGCGGTCTTGGCATCCTCCCTGGACGCGTCGTCCGATTCGTCCCTGGGCTCAAGGTACCGCACATCGGCTGGAATCAGCTCCAGTTTGCCGCGCATCGGGCCGGTGGCGATGCGGCCCGCAGATCGCCCAGTCCCCTCCTGGATGGCATCCCCGATGGCAGCTATGCCTACTTTGTCCATTCCTACCATGCGGTCGCCGAGGATCCGGCATGTGTTTTGGCGACCACTGACTATGGAATAGCGTTCGCCTCGGTAGTGCAGCAGGGGAACGTCTTTGGCGTACAGCCACACCCTGAAAAGAGCCAGGAAATCGGCCTGCGGCTGCTGCGCAACTTTGCAGCGGTGGTGGCACAAGGTGAGCCAAAGTGATAGTCTTTCCGGCCATAGATCTGCATCACGGCAGATGTGTGCGGCTCAAGCAAGGGGACCCGGGCGCCGAAACAGTCTACAGCGAGGACCCGTTGGCGGTTGCCCATCGCTGGGCAGGCGACGGGGCCCGCTGGCTGCACGTGGTCAACCTGGACGGCGCATTCGTTGGCCATCTCCAGTCCGGCGCAGGAGCCCACGAGTTGCCCACCAACCTGGCGGCACTGCACCGGATCGCCCAGATCGGGCTGCCGATCCAGTTTGGCGGTGGATTGCGTTCCCTCGATGACATCGAGCTGGTGCTGGGGCTGGGCGCACAGCGCATCGTGCTGGGAACGGCGGCTATTGCTCACCCGGACCTGGTTGCTGCAGCCGTCGATCGGTTTGGGCCTGGGCGCATTGCAGTCGGCATCGACGCGCGCCAAGGCCTGGTAAGCACCCATGGCTGGCAAGAGATGTCAGTGGTAAGGGTCACGGACCTGGCACGCGAGATGCGTCAGCGCGGCGTGGACTGGGCGATCTATACCGATATCGCCCGCGACGGCATGCTGAGCGGTGTGGATGCCACTGCCACGGCGTCGCTAGCTCGGCAGACCGGACTTCGGGTCATTGCTTCCGGCGGGGTGGCTTCACTTCAGGACATCTGTGCCCTGAAGCAGGCTGAGGGCAGCGGAGTATCGGGGGTCATCATTGGCAGAGCCCTGTACACAGGCGCCATCGACTTGCCCTCTGCCCTCGCCATCGCCGCCTCTCATAGAGAGACCGTCAGCAGCGGGCTGTAGCGTGGATCTTGTACCCCTCAGATCTGCCGAAGGGAGGCTCTATGTTGGCCAAGCGCATTATCCCTTGCCTGGACGTCAAAGATGGGCGGGTGGTCAAGGGCGTCAATTTCGTCAACCTGCGCGACGCAGGCGATCCGGTGGAACAAGCCAGGATCTACGACGCTGCACGTGCGGACGAGCTGGTATTTCTGGACATCACGGCCACGCACGAGAACCGTGACACCGTCCGTGGTATGGTGCGCGCTGTGGCCGACAACGTGTTCATCCCGTTCACGGTCGGAGGGGGCATTCGCACAGTGGACGACATTCGCACCATCCTGCTCGCCGGAGCGGACAAGGTGTCGATCAATAGTGCTGCCGTGCGCCGCCCCGAGTTCATTGGTGAGGGCGCAACGCGCTTTGGATCCCAGTGCATCGTGGTGGCCATCGACGCCAAGCACACGGGCCAGACCCCCTCAGGCTGGGAGGTATACGTCACCGGCGGGCGCACGCCAACTGGCCTGGATGTGCTTGCCTGGGCACAGCAAGCTGAGAAACTGGGCGCTGGCGAGATCCTGTTGACCAGCATGGACACGGACGGCACTCTCGATGGCTATGACATCGCCCTCACGCGCGCGGTCGCTGACCGGGTGCAGATCCCTGTCATCGCTTCCGGCGGGGCTGGCTCATTGGAGCACTTTGCCCAGGTCCTGACAAAAGGGAACGCCGACGCAGCGTTGGCTGCCAGCCTGTTCCACTATGGCCAACTGACCATTGCTGACGTCAAGCAATACCTGGCCGAGCGGGACATCCCCGTCCGCTGACCGCGCTGGCCCTGTCTACCGCTGCCGCCAGTCCATAGCTCGTCCTACCAGGGCAAAGACAACCACTGTTACGCCCGACAGGACAGCCAGGTCCGCAGCGATCTGTCCGGTGACCGGCCCCAGGAGCGCCTGCCGGAGGGCGGATTTTGACCAACTCTTGGATATCGTACACAATCACAGGCTGACCCCTCACCGTGGCAGCCACCAGTCCTCACAGTGCCCTGTGTTGGCGGGACAGTGTTGTTTGGAAGACCTGCTCCGCCGTCCGCATGGCGATCTCGCTCCAGGCGAATTGTTTGGACAGCATTCCAGCCCCGCGACCGATCCGTTCCCGCAGCGCGCAATCGTCATGCAGGCGCTGCACTGCCTGACTGAGCGCCTGCGGGTCATCCGGCGGCACCAACACAATGTTCTGTCCATCGACGAGCTCGGGCAGCGGCACACGTGGCGTGGTGCTGACGATCGCACAGCCATGCGCTAGCGCAGCATGCAGGCTTCCACGACGGAACGAGGTCCCATCGCGGTAAGGCATGACCACGACATCCGCGCTGAGCAGCGCAGCAGAGACCTCTTGGGTGGACACATAGCCGGTCCACTGCACTCGTTCTTCGAGGCCAAGCCCCCGGATCCGCTGCTCCACGCGATCGGCGTAGGCCCGGTTTGTGGGATCGCTGCTTCCTGTCTGCCCGCCGACCATCAGCAGATGGGCCGTCACCGGTGAGGCAGCCAGGGCGCTGATCAGTGTCTCTCCTCCCTTGCTCTCGTTCAGAAAACCAAAGTAGGCCCAGACAAAATCTCCTGGGCCATAGCCGAGGCGCGCACGCCAGGCCATGCGGTCAAACCCGACCGGGGGTGCTACCGCGATGTTTGACCCGATAGGGATATGGTAGAACCAGGGCCTGCCATTCCCGGCCGGCTCATGGAAGAACGGCCATGCGCTGGCCATAGCCCAATCTTCGCCGTTGGTGAGGATGGTCGCATGGCTGTAGCGGGCCAGCAGACGGATCGCCCATGTGCGAACAGGACCAGCCTTGGGAAAAAGGTACGGTGGCTTGAGGTCGTGGAAGGTGACCACCACCGGCGTCAGGCCCGGGTCGCGCCGCAGCCGCCAGGGCAGCAGGTTGATCGCGGGGTTGCGCATGTCGTACACTGCCGCCTGGTACTGGATGTCCACCACGTCAGGCTGGACCTCTGCGATCGCCGCACCGATCTGCGCCCAGCAGCCCCACCTCCAGTTCCGGATCGTCGCCAGGACCTGCCACACTTCGCCATGCCGTTGGTTGGCATACTCAGCCCGCAGCGCTTCCGGTGCCAGGACCCACACCGCGTGTCCGAGGACGGTGAATGCACGAGCCATCTCGCGCGTATAATCCCCCACTCCGCCCTGCATGGGGGGAAACTCGCCACTGATCAGCAGGATGCGCATGGGAGGGATTGTAGCATACGTCGGTAGGGGTGTCAAAGCAAAAAGGCCAGGCACACTATCGCGCCTGGCCTCTCTGCAAAGGAGAGAAAAAGTGAACTTATCGTTCTTATTGAGCGAGTATACCACGCCTTCATTAGAACGGCATTAGAGCCGTGTTAGAAATGCATTAGACCCACTTTGGACAAAACCGCCCGGAGTGTGTATAATCAGTGGCCGAGACCGCACCAGGAGTTGGACTATGCCCGAGTTCAAGCTTGTATCAGATTTCAGGCCTACTGGCGATCAGCCGCAAGCGATCGACAAGCTCATGGCTGGTCTGAGTCAGCAGATGAAGCACCAGACGCTACTCGGTGCCACCGGGACCGGCAAGACCTTCACCATTGCCTCGGTCATCGAGCGTGTGCAGCGACCCACGCTCATTCTGGCCCACAACAAGACGCTCGCTGCACAACTGTATGCCGAGTTCCGAGACTTTTTCCCGCACAGCGCAGTAGCGTACTTTGTCAGCTACTATGACTATTACCAGCCCGAAGCCTACGTCCCCCGCTACGATCTGTACATTGAGAAGGATGCCTCGATCAACGAAGAGATCGACCGCTTGCGATTGGCAGCTACCCAGGCGCTGGCCACTCGTCGCGACACGATCATTGTGGCCAGTGTGTCTTGCATCTACAACATCGGGCCACCCGAAGGTTGGGCAGGAAGCCGGCTGGTGCTCCAGAAGGGCGAGCTGAATCCACGCAAGCGCATTCTGCACCACCTGGTCACCATACACTATGAGCGCAATGACACCTCCCTGGGACCGGGCAAGTTCCGCGCTCGAGGTGACACGATCGAGATCTGGCCTGCCTCTACCGAGACCGCCTACCGGGTCGAGCTGTTTGGCAATGAGATCGATCGCATCACCTCAATCCAGCCTCTCACCGGCGAGGTGCTGGATACAGTAGACAGCGCCGAGGTCTTTCCCGCGCGCCATTTCATCACTCCTGAAGAGTCACGGGACGAAGCCATGCAGCACATCGAGGCGGAACTGGAGGAACGGCTAGCCTGGTTCAAGAGCCAGGACAAGTTCCTGGAGGCTCAGCGGCTGGAACAGCGCACGCGCTATGACCTGGAGATGATACGCGAGATGGGGTACTGTCCGGGGATCGAGAACTATTCCCGTCATCTGGCTCTGCGAGGACCCGGAGAGCGACCATGGTGCTTGCTCGATCACTTTCCGCCTGACTTTCTAATGGTGATCGACGAGTCGCACATGACTATTCCCCAGGTGCGTGGGATGTACCACGGAGACCGTAGCCGCAAAGAGACGTTGGTTGAGTACGGCTTTCGCCTGCCCAGCGCGCTCGACAATCGTCCTTTGAGTTTTGAGGAGTTCGAGGGGCTGGTCAACCAGGTGATCTACACTAGCGCCACGCCCGCATCCTATGAATCCGAGCACTCGGACCAGGTGGTCCAGCAGATCATCCGTCCCACCGGGCTCGTGGACCCCGAAGTCATCGTGCGCCCCACCCATGGCCAGATCGAAGACCTGGTAGGCGAGATCAGCAAACGCACTGCCCGTGGGGAGCGGGTGCTGGTGACCGCGTTGACCAAGCGCATGTCCGAGGACCTGGCTGACTATCTCATGGAGCTCGGCATCCGTGTCCACTACCTGCACTCTGAGGTGCAAACCATCGAGCGTGTCGAGATCCTGCGCGACTTGAGGCTAGGTGTGTATGACGTGATCGTAGGCGTGAACCTGCTGCGCGAAGGATTGGACCTGCCCGAAGTCAGCCTGGTTGTGATCCTGGACGCCGACAAGGAGGGATTCCTGAGAACCGACTCGGCGTTGATCCAGACCATTGGACGTGCCGCACGGCATATCAACGGACAGGCAATCCTGTATGCCGATCACGTCAGCAATGCCATGAACAAGGCCATTGACGAGACGAATCGCCGCCGGGCCATACAGGTGGCCCACAACGAGACCCATGGCATCGTCCCGGCAAGCGTCGTCAAGGCAGTGCGTGACCTGACCGATGAGCTGCGCAGCGGCCGGGAAGCCAAAGCCGCTGTCGCTGAGGCACGAGCAGACTATCACGCCGGCAGGATCCCCGTCGAGGAACTGACGCTCCTAATCTCAGAGATGGAATCGCAGATGCATCAGGCCGCGGCCGCGCTCGAGTTCGAAAAGGCTGCTCTGATTCGAGACCAGATCTTTGACCTGAAACGTCAGTTGCGGGACGCACAAGAGGATCTGCCCGAATGGAAGAAGGACTGGACCGCTGTAGGAACGTTAGTTCCTCGTTGATCGCGCAGCCCAAACAGGTGACGGCGCCGGCTGCGCCCTGCTCAGGAGCACACAATGGCAGACCATTTGCTGGGCATGGACTATGGTACGGGTGGGGCAAAGGCATGCATCGTCAATCCCCGCGGCCAGGTGCTGGGCTTCGCCTTTGAGGAGTACCCGTTCATACATGAAAGGCCCGGCTGGTCGGAACACGATCCAGTTCTCTATTGGCAGATCGCCTGCCGGCTGATCCAGAGTACCCTCGCCCAGGCACGGCTCAACCCGGCCGACATTCGAGGCATTGCCCTCTCTTCGGCCCTGCCCTCCATGGTCATGGTGGACCGACAGCACAATCCGATCCACCGTGCCTACAACCTGATGGATCGGCGGGCCATAGCGGAGGTTGACTGGCTGAAGGAGCACGTTGGGGAGGAACGGATCTTTCAGATCTCCGGAAACCGGCTGGAAGACCACCCCACCATCGTCAACCTGCTGTGGGAGAAAAGGCACCGTCCCGAATCCTACAGCCAAGTTCACAAAGCGCTCACGATCGACGGGTTCATCAATCTCAAACTCACGGGCCAGGCCGCGCTGAACGTATCGGGGGCTGGGTTCTATGGCGTGGCCTATGACCTTCGCCACCAGCACTTCGACCACGCGCTCCTGGACGAGATCGACATTGATTCGTCCCTGATCCCTGATCTGTACCAGTGTACCGATATTGTTGGCCAGGTGAGCCAGGCAGCGGCCGCCGAGACGGGCCTGGCGCCAGGCACCCCAGTTGCCGCTGGGCAGGTGGACTGCAACGCAGGGTGGGTTGGCGCAGGTGCGATCCAGGAAGGCGACATCCAGAGCAACCTGGGCTCGGTCGGTAACTTTGGCCTGATCCACAGGAATGTGGACTATAACTTTTCCCCTGTAGGTTACCTGATGATCAACTTTCCCTATACGGTGGACTCGGCCCACACCTATGTCACAGTTCCTACCACCATGACAGGGGGTCAGTCGCTGCGCTACCTGCGCGACCAGTTCTCGCAGCTCGAGATCGAGACCGAGCGCATGCTGGGCGTCTCATCCTACGACTTGCTCAACCTGGAAGCGCAGAAGGTGCCACCCGGCAGCGAGGGGCTCATCATCCTGCCCTTCCTGATGGGAGAACGGACGCCGATCTGGGACGCCTATGCCCGGTGTGTGATCTTTGGCCTCTCACTCAACCACACCAAGGGCCATGTCGTCAGGGCCATGATGGAAGCCGTTGCCTATGCCATGTACGACTCGTTCCGCCTGATCAAGGAAGCAGGGCTCAGGATCAACTATCCCCTGGTGCTCAACGAAGGTGGCGCCGTCAGCAAGCTGTGGAGGCAGATCATCACCGATGTGTTCGAGGTACCCACGGTGCTGGTCAAGAGACGGACCGGTGCACCTTTTGGTGACGCGATCCTGGCTGGGGTGGCCACAGGTCTTTTCCCAGACTTTGCCGTTGCCAGGGAATGGGCCGAGTACATAGACCCTCTGGAGCCTGACCGCGCCAACCACGAGCGGTACATGGCTTGCTTTGACCTGTACAAGCGCCTGTACGAGCACGTCAAGCCAGATTTCCGCGAGCTGGCGCGGCTGCGGGACAGCCTCCTAGAATAGGAGTATCCGTCATATGGAGATCTATGAACGCCTGTTGCAGCGAGCGGCCGAGGGACGTCCCATCCGGGTCGGCCTGGTCGGCTGCGGACAGATGGGATCCGGGCTCGTCCATGTGACCAACCAGATCCAGGGCATGGACATGATGGCCATTGCCGACATGGACCTCTCTCGTCCTCTCTCTACCCTCAAGGCCATGGGCATCCCCGAATCAGACGTGTGCATCACCAACCGGGTGGAGACAGCCAGTGACGCCCTCAGGGCAGGCAAGAGGGTGATCACCGAGGACGCTGTCCTGTTGTCCCGGCTGGAGGCCCTGGATGCTGTGGTTGAGGCCACGGGATCGACCGAGGTCGGAGCCAGCGTAGCCTGGAACTGCATCCTGCACAGCAAGCACGTGATCATGTTGAACGTAGAGACAGATGTCACCGTTGGCCCACTCCTGCATCGGCTGGCCCAAAAGGCCAACTGCGTGTACACCGCGGCCTCGGGCGATGAGCCTGGCGTGTGCAAGATGCTCTACAATCTGGCCGGCACCATGGGCTTTGAGGTCGTCTGCCTGGGCAAGGGCAAGAACAACCCCATCAACCTGCAGGCCACCCCCGACTCTTGTCGCGAAGAAGCGCAGCGCAGGGGAATGAACCCGAAAATGCTCGCCGCCTTTCAGGATGGCTCCAAGACCATGGTAGAGTTGGCCGCCATGTCCAATGCCACCGGCCTGGTGCCTGACGTCCCCGGCATGCACGGTCCCAAGGCCGATGTGCCCGATCTAAACAAGGTCCTCATCCCCAGAGAAGATGGGGGCGTCCTCAGCCACCGTGGATGTATAGACTATTCCACCGGCAAGGTCGCGCCAGGCGTCTTTGCCGTCATCACCACACCCGATCCTCGCATCCGGGTAGACATGAAATTCCTGTCCATGGGCGACGGGCCCTACTATACCCTGTACCGGCCGTATCACCTGTGCAATATCGAGACGCCGGTCTCGGTCGCGGAAGCGGTTCTCTACGGTGAGTCCACGATCGTATCTCGGCGGCTGGTTTCCGAGGTGGTCACGATCGCCAAGCGCGACCTGAAGGCCGGCGAGATGGTGGGGGACATCGGCAGTCCGGACATCTTGGGCCGTACATACATGTATCAGGAGGCCCATGCCCGCCGGGCGATTCCCCTGGGCATTGCCCCGGGCGGCAAGGTCGTGCGCGATATTTCGGCCGGCGAGATGCTCACCACCGACAGCTTTGTGCCCGACCCTGGCAAGTTCGTATTCAAGCTGCGCCAGATGCAGGATGCCCAGCTTACGATGGAAAGAGAGGACAGCAGACCATGACCGAGGATCGCCAAGCGCCCTTTCAGCGCCTGAGCGAATTCACCGCAGAGATGCTCAGGAAAAGGCAGATCCCCGGGGCCTCCATGGGGGTCTTGGCCGAAGGCGAGATCCTGACCGCTGGCCTGGGCGTCACCAACGCGGACCACCCTCTGCCCGTAACGGACGAGACCCTGTTCCAGATCGGCTCGATCACCAAGACGTTCACCGGCACCGCAGTCATGCGGCTGGTGGAGCAGGGCAAGATCAGGCTGGACGCAAAGGTGCGGCAGTACCTGCCCGATTTCAAGGTGGCGGACCCGGACGCGTCGGCCAACGCCACGGTGCGGCAACTGCTCACCCACATGGGCGGGTGGGACGGCGACCTGTTCATTGACACCGGGGACGGCGACGACGCCCTGGCCAAAGGGGTTGCCG
>Ga0315274_10017464_pt1 | contig 10120 bp, 6 predicted proteins | sample YL17G02_20_MG_FD_203700 | JGI IMG/M metagenome (GOLD analysis project Ga0315274, IMG submission 203700) | Sediment microbial communities from Yellowstone Lake, YNP, Wyoming, USA - YL17G02_20 | ecosystem: Environmental > Aquatic > Freshwater > Lake > Sediment | place: USA: Wyoming | collected... | reverse complement strand
GCCCATCCCGATGATTCTTCAGGGGGAGAAAGCGATGACCACCGCGGCGCCGTTCCGTTCGCTGGTCGAGGAGGCGCGCCGCGTCGAACGCGAAGGCGTCCCCGGTCACGAGGCGAAAATCCTCGCCGCAACGCTCTTCGTCGGTTGCGCCTGGACCGATTCACCTGATACCGGGATGTCGGTCATGATCACGGCGGACGGCTCACGCGCCGCCGCCCGGGCTGGGGCCATTCATCTCGCGCGCAAGATTTGGGAGGCGCGACGCCAGTTCGCTTTTGGCTGCGAAACGGCGGAGTTGGAGGACGGTGTCGCGCGCGCTCTGGCAGCCAAGGAATCGACCGTGTTCCTGACCGACAGCGGCGACAATGTCACCGCCAGCACGCCAGGGGACCTGCCCATCGTGCTGCGGCACCTGGTGGAGCGAAAGGTCAAGAGCGCGGTGGTCGCCGGCCTCAACGACCAGGCTGCCACGGCTAAGTGCTTTGAGGCGGGCGAAGGGAAGAAACTGCGTTTGTCCATCGGCGCCACCGTGGAAAAGCGGTTTGGTCCGCCACTGGAAGCGGAGGTTGAAGTGGTGCGTCTGGTCACGAGCCCACGCATGGCCGTCGGCCGCATTGGCGACGTGGAAGTGATCCTGGCGGATGGTCCGATGGCGTTCACAGACCCGCGCCAGTTTGAACCCTGTGGCATCGATCCCCTGAGCCGCAAGCTGGTTGTGGTGAAAGAGGGTTACCTTTATCCCGGCCTGACCCGCGTTGCGCCACGCTACCTGATGCTGCTCACGCCCGGCGCGGGCGACATGCGCATCGAGCGACTGACCTACACGCGCCGACGCAAGCCCGCGTTCCCCTTCGAATCGGACACTCCCTTTGATCCGGAAGCGGCCCCGCGTTGAGCGCGCCAATTGCCTGCCTCGAGCTGCAACCGCGAAACGCCTTGCGGAATCAACTGCTGCAGACGGTGGTCGTTTGCCCGCTGACCAGTCACTTGCACCTCCAGTGGCGCAGCCGGCTGCTAGACCGTTGCGCCGGCAAGCCAGCCGAAATCGCCGTGGACCAAATCCGCGTCCTCAGCCGGAACCGGCTGACCCGCAAAACCGCCCCGCTCTCGGCTGCGGACGCCGAAACGTTGCGCCAGTTGATCTCCGAGATGTACGGCGAACCGTGACGACTCGCGGGTCATCGGCACGGTGCGAATTCCGCGTCATGCTGCGCCGGTGCGACGAATACCGCTTCCGGCGCGCCGATGCCCCTCGACCCCACGCTCGGTGACCTCACCGCCCGCCTCTGCCGACTGTTTGCTATAGGTTTTCACTTCCAGTTGGCCAAAGAGGATTGGGCGGCGGTCCGGCGCCTGAGATCGCTACCGGCGGTCTCGAAACCGGAGGTCAACTTGGAATCGCGAGTTGCGATATCAAGCTCCGGCCCCAGCGGACGCCGAAACTGCCGGAAACGATTTGAAGTTGGCCGCCCGCCTGCGGTAGTCTGTCCGCGCTAGCTGGAAAGAAAACGATGTAGCAAAGCAAACCAACAACTGATTTCGCGTAGCTTCGGCTGCTGTCCACTACGAAACGGACAATTTCGACTCAACGGACGGCGCTTCGAGGCACGCCCACTCGGGCGTGCCCGAAAGCGTTCCGTTGAGGGCATGTCCGTGCCCGTAGTGGGGCGTGAGTAGGTCACGCCCCTTCATTTTCGGGCACGAGCATCCCTCCACTGGAACGAGCCATCCCCGACACGGCTGAACGCCCACGCGAGCGATTCAGCCATGCCGTCACTCCATTGGATCGGCAAGGAGGCGGTCGTCAACCATCACCACACCGTCCCCTTCCACCTGCTGCGCGACGTGCCGGAGCTTGCCGTGGGCGAACCGGGCACGGGCAACCTCATCGTGCAAGGCGACAACCTCGTCGCCCTCAAGGCGCTGCTCCCCTACTACGCCGGGCAGGTGAAGTGCATCTACATTGACCCGCCCTATAACACCGGCAACGAAGGCTGGGTCTATAACGACAATGTCAATAGCCCGGTCATCCGCGAGTGGCTCGGCCAGACCGTTGGCAAGGAAGCCGAAGATCTGTCCCGCCACGACAAGTGGCTCTGCATGATGTACCCCCGGCTGGCGTTGCTGCGGCAGTTTCTGCGGGAAGATGGCGTGCTGCTCGCGAGCATAGGCCGAGACGAACTCGCGAATCTTCGCTCCTTGGGCGATGAAGTGTTCGGCCACTCGAACCTCATTGAAATCCTTGTCTGGAACACGCACGGACACACCGAGAACCAGGAGGAGATCACCGGCGTCCACGAATACGTCATCCTCTACGGCCGGGACAAAGAACGGGTTCGCATTCGCAACGTCGTCGATCCCTCCGTGCCCGAAGATTCGAAAATCCGAAGAGACTTTGCCGAGAATTCCATCACGAAGAATGGACCTAAGAATCCTCCGAGCATCATTGAGTTGCCAGTCGGTTTCCCGTGCGAGGTAGAAACGCTGGACCTGGATCCCATGGAGAACTTCGCTGGGTTCTGCCAAGAAGCGACAGCGGCGAAGTCCATTTCTCGAGATCTCACCCGGAAATTCCAAGCAGTCTATCCTGTGCGGGCAGATCGGATGATAGTCCAAAATGGCAAGCTCACCACGCCTTGTCGCGTATTCAGTGGCTGGATGTCCGCCGATAAGCTGAAGCGGTTCATAGGCTGCGAGTGCGAGCCGTTTGAGGACGACGGTTCAAGGTTGCGGTTCTACCTCAGCAAGAACGGCGTGCTTTACTACCGGCGAGAAGGGCGACAAACACACTACGTTCAGAGTGTCCTCACAAGCCTCGGAACAACAGAACTCAACCGATACTTGCTCGAATCGATGGGTATGGAGTTTCAGTATCCAAAGCCTGTTGAGTTGGTAAGCTATCTCGTCTCGCTGTATGCCAGCCCTGGCGACCTCGTCCTGGACTCCTTCGCCGGCAGCGGCACGATGGGCCACGCGGTCTTGCAGTTGAACTCGGTAGGGACGCGTTCCACCGCGTTCCCATCGTCTTCTCCCGAATCAGGGACGCAGTGGAATGCGTCCCTGGCAGACCGCCGTTTCATCCTCGTGGAGATGGAGCCGAAGATTGCCCGTGACATCACCGCCGAGCGCGTGAAGCGCGTGGCTCTGGGTTACACCAACTCGAAGGGCGAACGCGTTGAGGGCTTGGGAGGTGGGTTCCGTTTCTGCGAGTTGGGCGAGCCGCTCTTCGACGCCGCCGGCCACATCCGCGAGTCGGTCACCTTCGCCGACCTCTCCCGCCACGTCTATTTCACCGAGACCGGCGAGCCATTGCCCGATCCGGGTAGCCGCCGGCGTCAGTCGGCGCAAACCTCCCCTGATCAGCGCGGACCCACGTCCGCGGCCACACCATTGCTTGGCGTTTGCCGCGGCGTGGCGGTGTATCTCCTCTTCAACGGCATCCTGGGCGACAGATCGGCCAACGGCGGCAATATCCTCACCCGCGCCGTGCTGGCCAGGCTGCCGGGATTCGACGGCTCGAAGGTCATCTACGCCGCTGGATGCCTGGTGGGCCGTGACCGTCTCCAGGCCGGGCGCATCACCTTCCGCCAGACCCCGTATGAGATCAAAGTGGCATAAACCGTCCCCCTGCTGTAGCCGACGTCACCCGGCGCATAGTGCCACTGTGCAAATTCAGCGCCGACTGACGTCGACGGCTACAAAGCGACCCGCATGATCGCGCTCAAAGACTACCAACTGCGTGTGCTCAACTCGCTGCGCGCGTTCCTTAAACGCTGCTCGCAGACCGGCGATCCCAGCGCCGCCTTCCGCGAAGTCACGCGCGAGAACTTCGGCCAGGCCGTGCCCTATCAGCACGTTGAAGTCCCTGGGTTGTCGAACCTCCCGTACGTCTGCCTGCGGGTGCCCACCGGCGGCGGCAAGACCTTGCTCGCCTGCCACGCCGCTGGCATCGCCATGAAGGAGTTGCTCCATGCCGACCGTGCTATCGTGCTCTGGCTGGTGCCCAGCAATACGATCCTTGGCCAGACCGCGGACGCGCTACGTAACCCGCGCCATCCCTACCGTCGCGCCCTGGAACTGGAGTGCGGCACGGTCGAAGTGGTGACGATTGACGAGGCCCTCCGGCTTTCGCGCGCCACGGTCGAGGGCCAGACTGTCGTCATCGTCTCGACGATCCAATGCTTCCGCGTGGACGACGAGACGGGCCGCAAGGTCTATGACGGCGCCAACAGCCACATGGTCGAGCACATGGATATTGTCCCCGTTGACCGGGTGTGCGACCTGGAGATGGGCGCGGACGGCAAGCCCAAGCCGTCACTGGTGAACATGCTCCGGGTGCGCCGGCCCATCGTGATCGTGGACGAGGCGCACAACGCGCGGACGGACTTGTCGTTCGTCACACTCGGCAAGGTGCAACCCTCCTGCGTCCTCGAATTCACCGCCACGCCGGCGCTGGAGAAGAACCGCTCGAATGTGCTGCATCGCGCGTCGGCAGCGGAGTTGAAAGCTGCGGAGATGGTGAAGCTACCGTTGCGCGTAGTGACGCGGCATCCGAGCCAACGGGACCAGTTGCTCGCAGAGGCCATTGCACTCCGCGCGGACCTGGAGAAACTGGCGCTCGCCGAGGCGCAGAGCACGGGCGACTATCTGCGCCCCATCCTGTTGATTCAGGCCGAGCGCGTGGCAGACTGCGAACCGCTGAAGCAGCGGCTTTCAGCCGAGTTTGGCACTCAAGGCGTGACTGAAGATCAGGTGAAGATCTCCGTTGGCGTGCTGGATGAACTGAAGGACGTGAAGGACATCGCGGCAGCCAGTTGTCCGGTGCGATTCATCATCACGGTCCAGAAGCTGCGCGAGGGCTGGGACTGTCCGTTCGCCTATGCGCTGTGCAGCCTCAAGGAGACGCGCTCCGCCACGGCGATCGAGCAGATCGTCGGGCGCATCCTGCGGCTGCCAGGCGCGACCTTGAAGCAGCATCCCGACCTGAACTGCGCCTACGCCTTCTCCGTTTCCGACTCGATCACCGAAGTCCTGAGCGAGTTGCGCGAAGCGCTGGAGAGCAACGGATTCACGAAGGCTGAAGCGGAGCGAATCATCCTCCCTGTGCCCCAACCCATTGTGCCGCTGGGCGGACAGCCAAAGACCGTCTCGGTGGACCCGGCGACGGATCTGGACGCGCCGCTCGCGCTGCAACAGGCCGACGCACTGGCCGGCAAGGTGAAGATTGACGCCGTTAAGGGTGAGATCACTGTGCTGGTGCCGCTCTCAACCGACGAGGAGGAGAAGCTCGTCGCGTGCGTGACGACTGAGGCCGCGCGCAAGCGCGTGAGCCAAGCGGTGGGCCTGGTGCGCGAGGCCGAGAACGCCTTCGGCGGCGGCCGCCCGCGAGTGGCAAGTCCCTACGAGCAGCAGGTGGAGTTCACCGTGCCGCTGCTGTGCTTACGCGAGAGCGACAGGTGTTTTGAGTTCGACACCACGCACCTGCTCGAACGGGTGTGGCGCTTGAGCGAGAGGGATGCCACGCTTCCCGAGGACTACGATCCGCGCCGGGGTCCGGTTGGCCGGGCTGGCCTGCTGGACGTGGGCGAGCGCGGCGAGGTGACGCAATTGGTGCTGATGGAGAATGCCGAATCCGACTTTGTAGGCCGCCTGCATCAGCAGGTGCTGGCACTGGGAGGTACCGCCGACTGGACGCTGGAAAGGCTCGTTCAGTGGCTCGACCGCAACATCGAGCACGTGGACATCCCGGTGGCTGAGTCGGCGGAGTTTCTGCGCCGGGCGGTGCGCGGCTTGATGGCGCGGCTCGGCATCGAGGACGTGGCAACGCTGGCGCTGGACCGCTTTCGTCTCCGCGACGAGATCGAGCGGCGAATCAACGAGCACCGGACAACCGAGCGGCGCGCGGCGTTTCAGGCGCTGTTGCTGCCGGAGTCGGTTCTGCTCGTCACTCCGGAGCGCGCGATTGACTTCCGCGCCATGGGCTACGAGCCGAGTTGGCTTTACGAGGGCGGCTTCGCTTTCCGGAAACACTACTTCGGGCCGAAGCCGGGCGAGTTACGCGAAGACACGGAAGAATTCGAGTGCGCGCAGTTCCTCGACGGCTTGCCGGAAGTGAAGTTCTGGGTACGGAACCTTGCTCGGAAGCCCGGCTCCTTCCGCCTGCAAACCTCGAAGGACTGGTTCTACCCCGACTTCATCTGCCAACTCACCGATGGCCGCGCGCTCGTGGTGGAATACAAAGGCGGCAACGCTGACGCGGGCTGGTATGCGATGCCGGACTCCGAGGAAAAGCGGCTAATCGGTGGTCTGTGGGAAAACCGCAGCGGCGGCAACTGCCTCTTCATCATGCCGCCGGGAAGAGACTGGCGGGCAATCCTGGCCAAGATTGACCGGCGGATGTGAACCTTCCACGCCCTCCTATTGAGGTTGGCTCGCTCTGCGCGAGTTGCCGCCCAATTGATCGTCGTCGCCGACACCTCGGTCGTCCTCCGTTTCTGTCGGATTTAGGTTCACCGGTCTTTCCCATCAAACCCCCAAGCGCCGGAGTCGGGGTGTCCAGCGCGAACTCAGTGGCAGTTTTCCCGACTTTAGTTCATGCTGTCTCTGGGCGAGCCCCCGCTGCAAGAGGTTTTGCGCTTCCGCCAGGTGTTCTTCTCTGCTACTGGTTTCGTGGTTGTCGGAAACCAGACGATGCAGCGAAAGCGAAATGACGATCATGCGCAGCGGAGCAAAGACCGGCTAGCTCCTCGGCTCTGGCATCCGGAGGTGCCGGGACCGCTCTGGAACGGGACCCGGCGCGTGGGCCTCGGGCAGATCCAAGCGTACTGTCGCGTGGTCGCCCGTGAGTTCCGCCCGCGCAAGATTATTCTCTTCGGCTCATACGCGACCGGGTCCGCCACGGCTGATTCAGACGTGGACCTGGTTGTCGTCATGCCTTTCCGCGGCTCGGACACGGACAAGGTGGTGGAAATCCGCGGTCGGGTGGAAGCACCGTTTCCGATGGACCTGCTCGTCTGGAAGCCGGCTGGGGAACGCAAGGGTGACAGTTTCACGCGCTCCGTCCTGAGCGCGGGCAAGGTATTGTATGAAGCCGGCGACGCGTGAATGGGTCCGCTGCGCCGAGGAGGACTTCGATGTGGCGGCTGCTCTGATGCGCCGTCGGACGAGGACCGCGGCCAATAGCATCGGCTTCCATTGCCAGCAATGCGTGGAGAAATATCTCAAGGCGCGACTGGAGGAGGCTGGGCTGAGCCCGCCAAAGACTCACGATCTGGTGGCACTGCTCCAGTTGCTGCTGCCGGTAGAACCGCTCTGGGCCTCATTCGCGCCCGCGCTCCGGCGGTTGAACGACTTCTCCGTGAAATTCCGGTATCCCGGCCACGTCGTCACGCGGAGGGATGCAAGCCGGGCGGTGAAAGCCTGCCAATCCCTGCGCACAGACGTTCGTTCGAGCCTCGGTCTGCCGCGGAAGTGACATTCCCACGGACCTCGCAGGCTCTATTGCCAGGTTATGACTCATCTCGGGCGCGCGCCCGGCGGCCCCTTTTCAAGGTTCTGGACCATCCACTCCTGAGCTTCCTTCCACATCGCCTCGGTGACGCCGTGTCCCGCTTCCGGAATTGGCAGAAATCGCAACCGGCTCCGGTCGTTGCCGTAAAGAGGTTCGAGATCCGCCACGAAACGGCGCACCGACTCGATATCGATGTACTCGTCGCGACCGCCGTTGACGAGACATAGCGCCTTCGGGGGGACTTGGGCGATGCGGGTCTTGGGGTCAATCGACGTGACCAACTCCCGGAGGCGGGGACCGTAGGCTGCCTTCCGCGCTTCCTGTTCGGGGCCAGGCGGGATCTTCGTTACGTCCCACCAGAAATCCACTGCGCCAACGATACTCGCCACGACTCGGACACGTGGCTCGCGCCAGGCAAGGACCATGGCCGTGCTGCCGCCCATGGACACCCCCGTCGCGGCCACCCGGGAGGCATCCACATCAGGGCGACGAGCCAGTGCGTCAAGGATGATGGGCACGTCCTTCGCCGTACGAGCAATGGAAGTTTGATGAACCCAGATGCTGTACTCCCCGCCCAGCGAGGCAATGTTATCGCCGTGGAAGATGCCGGCGATGGAACGTTCACCGTGGAGATGGGCGTCGATACTAATTGCGAAGATGCCCCGAGCAGCGAGATCGCGGCACCACGGTTCGAGATTCTCTTTCGCACCCCGAAAGGAGTGGAGACAGACAGCCACGGGGAACGGCCCACCCGACACCGGATAAATGGCGACTGCCGGCACACCCTCGTCAGGATCGAAGCCCGGCAGACAGAGTTTCTCACGCGCTAGTCCACCGGGCAAATCCCTTCGCTCAAGGACCCGCATTCCCGCCGGAAGAGCGACGCCTGCCGCCGCGAGCGAGACCACCAGAAGAATCGCGAAAACCTTCGTGCTCGAAAAGCTCACCCGCAACGCAAGCGCTCTTTTCATAGTAGGCGGTGCATAATAGAATTTCCTTTTACGTCACGGGACTCAGCGAGTCCAGCCAGACCTCGCTTTCCAGTTGCCAGTACAGGTTCCAGTAGCCACCCCCGGGACAGACCAGCATCGCTGTCCCGGAATTCTCATCCTTCACCGACCGATGGATCGTGAGGGTCGGCTTAGTGACTTGCACAGCGGGTACTGCCAACTCTGCGGTCTCCGGACACACCGACCGCTGCGATGACCATCCGATTCCTGCTCGTCCTCCTCTCATTTGAGAAAATCGGGCAGGTAGCCGTCGTTCCTGGCGCTGCCCGGTGCGACTGTCGCCGGTCTTTCTTTTCGCACGGCTTCTCGCAGTTGCTGGTAAGAGCCCTTGAACAGGCGGTCGTCCTTGCCCGGCCCGGCGACAATTCGGATAGCAGTGTTGGCAAGGAGGCGCTTGTGTTGGGCGTTGGTCTTGAAGCAGCGCGTTTCGCAGAGGCCGCAGCCAACACACTGGCAGATAGGACTACCGGAGCCAGGAAGCCGCGGTGCGAGACAGGCACCTTTCCCACGAGCGGCTCTGTGACGGGCGCTTTGAGGCCCTCGCCGCGCCACCTGCCCACGCCAAGTCCGAGCACAACCAGGAACAAGGCGATGGATAGCAAGGAGACAGCGTTGAGCGGCGGGACGAGATACCAACCCTTGAGAATCCCAATTGGCAGTGGTTTCACAAACTGCCTCGGGGCCAAAGTTGGATGCGCTCGGTGGCGATCTTTTCCACGGCCTCGCGGCTTATCGGTGCGGGATGCAATTTCGCCTGGCCCCAGAGGGCCATGGTGCTGGCGCGATAGCGGCTGTCTGGTCGATCGCTGTGCCCAACGGGACAAACCGTCTGCGCCGCATCAATATCGTGCAGCGGGACCCACTGCGTGTAAGACTGTGCCGCCTGACAATGGATAGTCTGGCCATCCCGACACGTGATCTTCGCGGGGGCTAGATCTTGTGCCGGATCCAGCGAGCCGAATCCATCGAGACTGTCGAACCAGCCCAGCGGCGGGTTCTGCGCGCTGCCCCGCGTCGCTTGCGTGCGCGCGCCCCGGTCGTTCCTCCCGGCGACGCTCCTTGTGCTCCACGCTTCCGACAAGACTTTGTCGATGAAACGGCATTCTTCTTCTCCGAATCTTGCCTTGGGATCGTTCCTGATTCGCGCGGAGGCGTCTTTGAGAAATCTGGCCAAACCCGATTCCCCGCCACCGTGCTTCAGCGCCAACGGCGTGACCACGAACCGGAAGAAGGTGTTGAGTCGCGTGGCCAGTTCCGCGTTCTCCGACTGCAGGTCGCTGCTCGCGCCCGCTTCCAGCCATTTCTCCAGAGCGGCCAGTGCTTTCAAAGCCTCATCAGAAAAGACCTCCCGCTGCGTGTCGCGGAGATGCAAGCCCAGGCGCACGATTTCTCTGCGAGCCGGGTTGATGGTATCGTAATGAATGTCCAGCACGTCCTTGGGGCTAGAACGATCCTGCCCGGTCAACCGCTCGCGCAGCCGCCACGAGCGGATGGTGTCGCCCATAGACCCCGTGCTTGTGCCCAAGGGAATTCGGTAGAACGCGCCGATGGGGCGGTGGTTGGCGCTGAGCAGAAAGCCCCTGACGGGATCCTGGACCTG
>Ga0315274_10017459_pt1 | contig 10122 bp, 10 predicted proteins | sample YL17G02_20_MG_FD_203700 | JGI IMG/M metagenome (GOLD analysis project Ga0315274, IMG submission 203700) | Sediment microbial communities from Yellowstone Lake, YNP, Wyoming, USA - YL17G02_20 | ecosystem: Environmental > Aquatic > Freshwater > Lake > Sediment | place: USA: Wyoming | collected... | reverse complement strand
TTCAATTTGCCCATGGCAGGCGTGCTCTCCCTCTTTCAGATCCTCTGCACCTTTGCTTTCATGTGGGTCTATACGTGGCTGCAGCGAAAAACCACGGTGCCTCTTACCCCGGGATCGAGGACCCTGACCCAGCGCAGGGTGATCACCCTCCAGGACAGGCTATTCGTAGGGGCGAATGTGGGGTTGATACTCATCCTGCTCGGGGCGCCGCTTTTTGCCCTGGTTTTCAGATCCTTCTCGACCGAGGAAGGTTTCTCGTTTGCCTTCTACCGGGCGCTCTTTGAGAATCCATCCGAATCGGTCTTCTTTGTCCCTCCCATTGAAGCCATTTTCAATTCGGTCGGTTTCGCATGCGCAACTCTGGTTATGGCCCTCGTCCTCGGCCTGCTTGCAGCCCAAACGCTCGCTACACCGAAAGGCCGTCTCACCTCCATCCTGGATCCACTTTTCATGCTGCCCCTTGCCACATCGCCGGTGATCCTGGGTTTCGGGTTCATTATCGCCTTGGACACTCCCCCCCTGAACCTGAGAACTTCCCTCATGCTCGTTCCTCTCGCCCATACCCTGGTTGCCTACGCCTTTGTGCTGCGCAGCGCGCTCCCCGCGCTGCGCAGCATCCCGAGGGGTTTGCGGGATGCTGCCGCCCTGCTCGGCGCATCTCCCCTCATGGTATGGCGGAAGGTCGACCTTCCCATCGTGACCCGGGCCATCGTTGTAGGAGCTGTCTTTGCCTTTACTGTGAGTCTGGGCGAGTTCGGGGCAACGGTCTTCGTGGCCAGACCCCAGACACCGACCATACCGCTCGCCATATATCGGTTCCTCGGCCAACCCGGGGCAATCAACTATGGGCAGGCCATGGCCATGAGTACGATCCTCATGGTGGTGATGGTAGTGGGTTTTATCTTTCTGGAAAAACTGCGTATCGGGGAGCGGGGAGAATTCTGATATGGCTTTATTAGAGATATCGCATGTTTTCAAAACCTATGATCATGAACCTACCATCGAAGACCTGAGTTTGAGCGTCGCACAGGGCGAAATCCTGGGTGTACTGGGCCCGTCAGGATCTGGAAAGACGACCCTCCTGCGTATCATTGCGGGCCTGGAAAGGGCTGATGCAGGCAAGATCTTTTTTGATGGAAAGGATATAACCTCGATCCCTTCCTATCGCCGCCATTTCGGGATGATGTTCCAGGAATACGCCTTGTTCCCCCACGAGGATGTCTTTGAAAACGTGGCTTTTGGCCTCCGGATGCAAAAAATGGCCATGCCCCAGATCAGGATGCGCATCGAGGAGATGCTTGTTCTGGTTGGGTTAACCGGCTTTGGGTCTCGTAATGTGGCCGAGCTTTCCGGGGGGGAGCGGCAGCGCGTGGCGCTGGCCCGCAGCCTCGCGCCTTATCCCCGCCTGCTCATGTTGGACGAACCGTTCGGTTCCCTGGACCGGCCTTTGCGGGAGCAGCTCATGACTGACGTCCGCAGGATCCTCAAGGGGCTGCAGATCACCTCACTCTTCGTCACCCATGATCAGACTGAGGCCCTGGCGGTGGCAGACGTCATCGCCGTCACCCAGAAGGGGAGGATCGAACAGGTGGACAGGCCGGAGGTCATCCATCGCCATCCTGCCAACGCCTTTGTAGCCTCGTTCCTCGGGCTAAACAATCTCCTATCTGGAACGCTCCTGCCGGACGGGAGGGTGGAGACCCCCATCGGGATCCTGAACCCTGAATTGACGGATAAGAGATCGGGGGAGGCCGTTACCGTGCTCGTGCGTCCGGAAGCGGCGCGGCTCATCACCGACGAATGCGAGGTTGATGCAGGGGAAACGGTGCTATGCGGGATGGTGGTAGATCGTCTCTTCAGGGGGGTGCTCTATCGCCTCGAGATCGATACTCGTTCAGGCCAGACTCTCGTCTTCGACCTCCCCGGCGAGACCCCCCCTCCACAGAACGGCGAACGGATCAGGCTGGCGATCAGACCCTCGGCCGTGGTACTCATCGCATAGCATCGTTCAGGCACTGTGCTATAATATTGAATTGTAATCATAAAGAATCTCATACTATCAATCCCTCCTGAACGTTTATAAGAGCCAGTCAGTGAATCTCAGCACCCCTGAAGAAACAGGGGGATTGAGATGGTATGGATTCCCCGGGGTGATGGGGGTAGTTGACAGCGGTCTTGTTTTGATTATCCTTAGGGAAAAGCGATGATATGTAGCAAAGGAGCGTTTATGGAGACTTCCTATGATCTGATCGTCCTCGGTGCCGGGCCTGCCGGGAGAGCGGCGGCCATCATCGCGAGCCGGGCGGGCATATCGGTCATTGTGATCGAGCAGGATGGCTTCGGCGGGACATGCCCCTTGCGGGGATGCATCCCCAAGAAGATCCTCGTTGCAGGGGCAGAGACCTTCGAGCACATCAGGAGGGCCTCCGCGCAAATGCTGGAGGTTGGACCTCTCAAACTGGACTGGGCGGGGCTTATCAGGTTGAAGCGGGAGGCTATCAAGGACATCCCGGAGGCGGTGAAAAACGGCTTTCTCCAGCTCGGCATCGACGTGGTCCAGGCGCGGGGGGGCTTCACCGGGCCGCATACGGTTGAGGCCGGCGGCAGGGAGTACCAGGGCAAGAAGCTCGTGATCGCCACGGGCTCGAAACCGCGGATGCTGCCCATTGAGGGATTCGAACTCACCACAACGAGCGACGAGCTCCTTGAGATGGATGACCAGCCCTCATCGATCGTCTTCATCGGCGCCGGTCCCATCGGCATGGAGTTCTCCCATGTCCTTTCCCGGGCTGGTACGAGGGTGACCATCCTGGAGGCGGCCCCCAGAATCCTTCCCGGCCTGGATAAAGACATGACGGAACGGCTCGCGCGCGAGACCAGGAAGCTCGGGGTGAATATCTTCACCGGCGTGCGGATTGAGGCCATCGAAAAGGCAGGGGCCGCATTCAGGGTTGTATTCGCGCATGAGGGCCAATCCGAGACCTTGGAGACGGACGTCGTAGCCAACGGGGCTGGTCGGATGGCCGACATCGACGGCCTGGATCTTGAGAAGGCTCTCATCGAGCGGGATAATAGGGGGATTGTCACCGATGCATTCCTCAGGACCACGAATAAGGACGTCTTCGTGGCCGGCGATGCGGTGTATACCTCGCCCCAATTATCCCCGGTAGCCACCTATGAAGGCAAGATCGTCGCCCATAACATTACCAGTTCGGATATGATAACCCCGGACTACAGCAGCGTGCCCTATGTGGTCTACACCATCCCGGAACTGGCGGGCGTGGGCATGACCGGGGACCATACCAAGGAAGTCAAGCACAAGGTAAGCCTCCTCGATTTGAGCACATTGAAAACGAGCCGGGCCTATGCCGAGGCCGCCACCTTCTCCAAGGTGTTCATAGAGGAGGGCACGGGGAAGATACTCGGGGCACACATCCTCGGACACAGGGGGCAGGAGCTCATCAATATTTTCGCCCTGGCCAAGCAGTTCAACATCACATCCAAAGACCTCAACGACTTCATGTTCGCCTTCCCGACCTTCACCTCCGACATCAAGGACATGCTTAAAGGCTGATTTCCTGGGCCTACCTCGTTTAAAGTTTTCCGGAAAGAGGTTAGGGGTAGGGGGAGCCTTTTTTCCCGCGGACGAGAGAGGCAAAGACGCCCAGGATGCAAAGGAAAGTGAAGACGGCGAATGCCATGCGGGAAGCCTTGAGGAAGGCGGGGTAATAGTGCGGGGAAAGCTAGACTCCTGCCGATGAAGAGAGCGAAGAAGAGCATAGCGATGGCCACGCTGAGCGTCTGGCCGGTCATGCGCATGGTCGCCAAGATTCCTGAGGCGACCCCGTAATACCGCTTATCGACCGAGCCCATGATGGCACTCGTATTCGGAGAAGAGAACATGGCGAAGCCGAAGCCGCTGACGATCAGCGTCATGACGATAAAAGGAAGGTGAGGAGGAAAAGGCCGAGGGTAGTGATTGCCATGCCGGAGGAGGCGATGAGGCGTGGCTCCTTTCTGTTCGAAAGCCGCCCGGCAAGAGGAGAAACGATGGTCATGGCGACAGGAGGGGCGATGAGGATGAGGCCGGCATTCTGGGGACTCAGCTCAGGTCGTTGATGTATTGCAGATAGAGGCTGAGCATGAAGCCCAGGGAGAAAGTAGCGCTGTAGTGAATGAAGGCGGCAAGGTTCGAGAGTGAAAAGACCCTTTTCCTGGTGAAGAACGCGAGATCGAGCATCGGACTCCGCTTATGGATTTCCCAGTACGTAAAGAAAATCATGCCTGCCAACCCTTAAGATTATGAACAGGTGTCCTCTCTAGGGGAGAATGGACATGCCGTAGATCAGGCTGAGCAGAGAGAGGGCGTAGGCGATTGCGCCGGATAGATCAAACCGTTCGCCTTTGGTCTCTACCCAGGCGCCCTTGAGTTTGACAGTGGCGCAATAGATCACAAAGAGACCAAAGGGGACAGGTGCAAGGAAGATACTCCGCCAGGTGAGGTACTGGGTGAGAACGCCACCGAGGAATGGACCAAGCGAGAGGCCAAGGTAGACTGTTGCCACGCTATAGCCAAGGACCTTACCCCGTTCATGAGGGGGATAAACGGATGTCAAGATGGCGACCCCGGTGCTGAAAATCATGGCGGCCCCGATACCCTAGAGGATCCGTCCTGATATGAGCATGCGTATTGAGGTCGCGGTGCCGGAGAGGAGGGATGCCAGGGTAAACGTAGCGATGCCATAGACAAACACCTTCTTCCTCCCGTAGATGTCGGCCAGTTTCCCAAGCGGGAGCAGAAACATGGCTGAAGAGAGCAGATAAGAGGTGGCTATCTAGTTCAGCATCACGGCATCAAGGCCGAATTGTTTCCCGAGGGAAGGCAGTGATAGGTTGATGGAGGATCCCATAAAGGGCGTTAGGAACGATGACAGCAGGACTATACAGAGGACAAGCTTTCGTTGTGCTTCTGGGTCTCGGAGAGGGCTATGCCGCATCCATCATACACCACAGATTTTAGATCAAGCCCTGAACTTTCCGAAGTCATCGGGATCCATCTTCTCGAGAATCTCCTGAAGTTTATCCTTGTTCTGTTCGAATCCGACAATGATCTTGTCCCCGCTTACCGGTTCCTCTTCGACGTGAGTCGCTTCCTTGAGGACATGGCTTGCCACGAACACCCTGGCATTGGTCCTCAGTGCGATCGCTATGGCATCTGAGGGCCGCGCATCGATGTTCATGAGCTCTCCGTTCTGTTCGATAACGATCAGTGCATAGAAGATATTGTCCTTGATATCGATAATCTCGATCTTTATCACCCGAGCATCCATCTGTTTAATTATGGATGCAATGAGATCATGGGTCATGGGTCGGGTATAGCTTATCCCTTCCAGGGCGCCGGCAATGGAGCTTGCCTCCATGATGCCAATCCATATGGGAAGGATGATCTTTCCATGTATATCCCTCAAGAGCACGATCGGCGAATTGTTCGTCGGGTCAAGCGCGATGCCGGCAACCTTCATCTCCACAAAGGTCCTCTTCTGCATACATCCTCCGCTGTTACTCATAAATTTAAGCTCATTCTGGGAATAGTCAACATCAAAATCGACCCGGGGAAGGCCGGAGACAATACCTATAGTATTTCGAGGAGTTTTTTCAAGGAATGGATGAGGGATTCCATCTCATACGATTTCGTATCGAGCACTATCCCTTCCTTTTTCAACCAATGTTGAATCTTCAGAACGAGCGGTGGGTCTATGCCTGCTGCCTCCATCGCATCGACATGGTCCATGAGCGCTTGCCGGTTGACATCGATAACTTTTCTGCCTCCGGAAATCCCTATAATCCTGTCCACGATGCCGACGAAATCCTCGATATTATGGGTGACAAGGATAACGGTGGTATGCTCGAATGAGGAAATATACCGGATGAGTTCTCTCCTCCCTGCTGCATCCATGCCGGCCGTAGGCTCGTCGAGGATGAGGATCTCGGGTGACATCATGAGCGCGGAAGCCAGCGCCAGTTTCCGCTTCTCACCCGAACTCAGGTTGAAGGGTGATAGGTGACGCAGTTGTTCGAATTCCATCTGGAATTTTTGGAGAATCTCTCTGGCCCTCTGTTCGATCATGACCTCGTCAGGACCCAGAAAGTTCCTTGCAGCGAAAGCCAGTTCATCATAGGCAGTCTCCATGAAGAACTGGTGTTCCGGGAACTGGAATAATACACCGATGCGCCTCCGCAGTGAGGTCAACTTCCTCGTTTTGGTCAAACGCCTTACGCTTACGCCATCGAAGAGGATATCGCCCCGTGTGGGCAGGATGAGCGCATCCAGCATCTGGATAAGGGTGGTCTTGCCGGATCCGGCAGGTCCGGCAATGGCAATCTTCTCGCCCTGCGTGATCGTAAGATCGATATCAGCGAGTGCCCATTCATGGCTGGGAATCTCATAGAGGTAGGATGCACCCCTGCACTCTATCTGCATCTTTTTAATCCTCCCCTCACCGTATCGGCATCAAAGGTGTTCAGGCATCGCTCGGGGGTGAGGAAACCCTTGCGCGCGATCAGAATCCCATAGCGCATATCAGAGAGACCTTGCGTCTCGTGTGCGTCGGGTCCAATGGCAATCATGCCGCCTGATGATGCAAAGCTGTCGATGAGCGTCCAGTCAAGATCGAGCCTCCAGGGATGGGCATTGAGCTCGATGGCCACATGGTTCTTGAGCGCCTCATCCAGGACGGCATCCATGTCCACCGCATACCCCTCCCGGGAAAGGAGGAGCCTGCCGGTTGGATGGCCGAGGATCGAGGTCATAGGATTCCGGATGGCTATCCTTATCCGCTCTGTCATGGCTTTCCGTTCTATATTCATCTGGGTGTGGACGCTGGCAATAACAAAATCGAAGCTTGCAAGGACCTCTTCGGGATAATCGAGGGAACCATCCGGTTGAATATCACACTCAATCCCCTTCAGCACCGTTATATCCCCCTCCCTGTTCAATCTATCTATCTCCTCGTGTTGTTGCTTGACAGTCTTTACCTGCATGCCCCTGGCATAGCGCGCGCTCAGGCTGTGGTCGGAGATCCCGATCCATGCATAGCCAAGTCCTTGGGCGACCTGGAAGAGTTCCTTGAGCGTTGATTTGCCATCGCTGTAGGTGGTATGGATGTGAAGCGTCCCGATCACATCGCTTTCCCGGATGAGTGACGGGAGCGCATGCCGAATGGCAAGGGCTATCTCCTTGTTTCCTAATTCCCGGAGCTCGGGGGGGATGTAGGCCATGCCAAGTCGGGCATACAACTCGTCTTCGTCCTTGAGAGGGATGTGTTTGCCTGCTCCGGAGAGACCATCTTTGCTGATGGTAAGCGAACATTCCCGGGCGATCTCCTTAACGGCCAAGGTATGCGCATCTGAGCCCGTGGTCAGGAAAAGATTCGTGACAAAGGCTTTTTCCGAGGTAAGATGGACGTGCACCGAAGGACTGTTCTGCGGCAAGAAGGTAAGGGTGTCGGGTTCTGTTTTATCTGGAAGTCCCAACACCCTCTGTATGGTCTCCATGGCAGACGAGGTGTCGAGAACGAGGATATCGATCGAGGATATGGTCTCGGAGACCCTCCGGCATTGACCTGTGCTCTCGGCCTTGAGCCCCTCGGCCATGAGCATATCCAGGATGGAGGAACCCTGGCGAAGGGCGCGATCGAGCAGGAATCTGCCCCGGTAATCGATAATGTCCATGATCGCACGCTGCATCCTGGTGATATGGTTCTCCGTAAAACCCTTGACGCCGGAAAGCCTCCCCGTCTCAAGTGCCGCCAGGAGATCCTCCAGGGTGGAGATGCCCATCGAATGGAGGAGCTTTATTTTCTTCATGCCGAGCCCAGGGACATTGAGGAGCTCGGCAAGCCCTGCAGGAAGCATCGCTCTCATCTCATGCAGGGCGGAGAAATCGCATTGCATCAACCATGCATCGAGGAGGGCGGCGATGCTTTTCCCGATCCCTGCTAGCTGTATGATCTTCCTGTTGGCGACGAAGTCCCGCACGGGAAGCTCCAATGATCCTATGGTTTCGGAGGCCTTCCTGTAGGCCCTGGCCTTGAATGGTTCACCCAGGAATTCGAGCCCTGTCGATAATTCCATCAGGAGCGCTGCAATCGCGTGGTTATCCATGGAGCGTCCCCTTGGCTCCCAAACCTGACAGCGCCTCCAGGCGGACCCGTACGATCCTCCCCGGGGAAGGTCTCCCCGGCGCATGCACCTTGACATAATGCGATGTGAGACCGGTGAAGGAGGTGTCCTCCACCCTTGTCACAAGTACATCCTGGATACTTCCCAGCTGGGCGGCTATGAAGGCGGCTCGTTTGGCATCGGAAAGACTTCTGAACACCTCCACTCTCGATCTCTTTGCCGCTGCATCCATCTGAAACGGAAAATCTGCGGCCTTGGTGCCCAGCCTGCGCGAGTAGGGAAATACATGCAGGTAGGCAAGATCCAGATCCTTGAGAAAGGCCAAGCTTTCCTGGAAGGCTTTTTCATCTTCCCCGGGAAAGCCAACCAGGATATCGGCGCCGATTGCCATATCTGGATAGCGTGATCTGATCTCCTCCACGAGGGACGTATAATAATCCACGGTATAAGGTCGGCCCATGGCCTCGAGGATCCTCTGAGACCCACTCTGGAGGGGGAGGTGCAGGTGTCTGCAGATCCTCTCGGATTGTATTACCTCGATGAATTCATCGTCAATGGTCCACGGCTCGATCGAGCTTATCCTGATGCGCGGGATGGGCGTCGCATGAAGGATCTTTTTCATAATTGTAGAGATACCGCCTGCATACAGGCCGATATTAGTTCCGGTCAAGACCACTTCAAGGTATCCCGCATGATAGAGCCCGTTAATTTCGTCGATGATCTCTTGCGCCGGCCTACTCAAAGGAATTCCCCGAGCATAGGGCACAATGCAGAACGTACAGAAATGATTGCATCCCTCCTGGATCTTGACGAAGGCCCGTGCGTGGCCCGAAAAGCCTTTTATTATCCGGGGCAATACACAGTCGAACACATCCCCCAATCGACGCGGGGCAACTATCTCGACCTCCCGGCAGAGAGCCCTGATGGAATCCGGATCCGTTACCGCCTGGCAGCCAGTGACAAACACCCTCCCCTGATTGAGTACCTTCCGCAAAAGCTTCCGGCCCGCTGCATCCGATCTGTGGGTGACGGTACAGGTATTGATGATGGAGAGTTCGCAGGGAACACCGAACGGCTCTTCCGTATAGCCAAGGCTGAATAATGCCTCCCGCAAACGCTCACTCTCATACTGGTTCACCTTGCACCCGAGGGTGGCGATAGAAAATCTCATGCGTCCGGATCTCCATGTGCAGGCGGGGTAGGCTCAAGAGTGCGAGATATCAACCTTTCTCATGCATCCATCTGTTCAACTCATCGATGAGGTCATCGGGGATATCGATCAGCCGTACCCCGGTCTCCACATTTCCCTCTTTTGCAGGGATGGACCATATGGCCTTGCCTTTGGCGCTCTTGCCCGATACCGTGATCATGACCTCATGATCAATGGACACTTTCTCCGTGGTTTTGAGCAGGACCCCATCCTCGAATACATTGAGCAGTTCGCCATCCTCCGGGCCTTTCCCGATGTCATATATAATCGGCGCTTTCAATGCGTGACGTCGCATTCTCATCCGGTCCTTAAGTACATCCCTGTTCCCCATGCTCCTGAGCTGGGAATCCATATTGTACACTACGTTGAAATATCTGATCTTCTGGGGCGGTTTGGCAAGCTTGGGAATATCCTTCAAGAGCATAGTCCTCTGCCGTTTTAAAGTCTCGATGAAGTGATTAAACGAAGTCTCCTGTTCGCGGTTCCCTCGGTTGGTGAGCGTGATGTTGATCATAGAAGGGAGCCGCTTCAGCACGTTGATCTCAAAATCCTTAAGGGTATTTTCGAACTCCTGCCTGTCCATACCCTCTCATCATAAAGCAATGCTTTTCCAAATGCAACACCTTGCCCCGAGAGGTGATGTATCAGATCTTGTGTCAGAGGAGGAGAAGGGGGTACCACCTTGAGTGGGTGAAAGTAAAAAAGAAGGAGGTACCCCGTGACACAACGTT
>Ga0315274_10017457_pt1 | contig 10124 bp, 8 predicted proteins | sample YL17G02_20_MG_FD_203700 | JGI IMG/M metagenome (GOLD analysis project Ga0315274, IMG submission 203700) | Sediment microbial communities from Yellowstone Lake, YNP, Wyoming, USA - YL17G02_20 | ecosystem: Environmental > Aquatic > Freshwater > Lake > Sediment | place: USA: Wyoming | collected... | reverse complement strand
GAGGAAAAATATGATTATTTCATAGACAAAAACAACAACGGTATCGACGACCGCTTAGAAAGAAAATCAAAAGAGCCTATCTCACCCCCTGCCATTCGTCCTGTGCCAAAGGAGAAACAGCCCACAGAGGCTACTCCTTCGACCAAGGAAACTGGTGAGAGGAAAAAGACAAGGGAAACTCCTAAGGAAAAAGAGACAAAAAAGCAAAGAAAATAGAGGGGAAAGAAAGAATAACAGTCTTGACGCAGATTGTTGCACGATAAAAAGAGTTAGAAAACTCAATTTCGCTATAAACCAAATAGCCCCGCCCGTGGTATAAACCTGTAGCTCATACCGTGGAGGGGCTATTTCTTGATTGTGCAACTTGATGAGTTTTAGCTTCTTAGAGAGTGAGGAATTCGAGTAGGATGTGGCGCAGATTGAAGTTTCAACCTGCGCCACAGAACAAATTCAAGTTTCAAGATCGTTATCTTCCCATCATCTTTTCATGCAACGGGAGAGTTTTCTGGGTCAACATATCCTTTAAATCTTCGTTTGCCATCATCATATCCATCATGGCTTCCGCATGGCTTCTGTCCTTAACCATAGATTCCATGATTTTCGTCATGCTCTCTGGATCGTCCATCACCATCTTTACCAGTGTATCTTTTGTTGCAGGAGTCTGCCATAATTTCTCCAAAACCAGCTTGGACATCTGAGGGTCAGACATCAATTGTTGCACAGCCTTTTCCCGACTACAACTGGAAAAGATCGCTAAAAACGCAAGCCCTACCGTAATTAAAGAAATCACTGCAATCTTTGCAAAGCGAGAAGTTTTTGGACGACATCTTGACAACTTCATTTAGTTCACCTCCTTTTATGCTAAATTAACCGAACCGTAATAAAAATGACCAATCAGTTCATTTTCTAAATCTACAAAAATCATTTTCTGTTCACACAATCCATTTTTGTGCAAGTTTAGTTTAAATCCTCTTGGTTGTCAAGTAGATTTTTGAAGACCTGTCAACGGATGAAGCGGATTAAACGGATGGGTATTACCTCACCCCCCGTCCCCCTCTCCATGAAATTAGGCTGTGTCATAATGTCATTCTGAGGCGTTAGCTGAAGAATCTCGATTCTCTAACTTATTGAAACTATTAGATTCTTCCCCCGCCAAAGGCGGGGTCAGAATGACAATTGTGTGTTTTAAGGATTGTGACACAACCTCCATAAAATGGAGAAGGGGAGAAAGGGGGAAAGGTTATCACTTCATCTTGGGATATCAGTGGAAAGCATAAATCTTAAAATGCGGTTGTTTCCGGTATCGGCAACATATACGATTTTACTGGAATAAGCGATTCCCATAGGATTCTGGAACTCTTTTCCTTTTGTCCCTTGACTTCCAAAGGATAAAATCTTAACACCATTTTCAGAAAATTTAATGACAGAGTTTTTTTCGGTGTCCACCACAAAGATGTTGCCATATTCATCCACCACCACGTCCTCTGCCTGACCGAAAGTGCCCTGCCAATAAATATTGGAGCTATCGGTGCGTGGAATTACCGGAGAGAAATCTTCTCCATTAAGTAATTGAACGGAATAATAACTTAAAAACTGGGAAAAGATAAGATTGAACCCGGTTGGGGTTAAATAAGTGAAGATTCCCAGAGGATACGCAGTTTTTCCCAGTTCATATCCTGTGGGGATGGCAGGTCCCAGATCGTAAAGCGTCGATGGCTCATAGAACAGAAATTTGGTTATTTCACTTCTGGTGAAATCACAGGCATAGTATTCAGCATAGCCGGAGAAGGGCAAAGGGTTGGGAGCAATTCCTTCATAGTTTGTCACCACTGTATCTACATAGAAGACAGCTGGAACTATAACGGTATCGGTATCTATCACTATCGAATCAGGCGTTACGAATATTGTATCATAGGTCACCACTGTATCTTCAGGGGTAACAATTATGGTATCATAGATGTCCTTTGCCACATAGATAGGAATGAACTCTTTATCTTGGGTTCCTTTTTTATAGATAGTATTGCCACCGGTTGCCAAAAGCCTGAAGAGCCGGTCCTGAGACACGCTGGAGGGGCGTTTTACCCCACCGTATTGATCGATGAAGTTGCCGACCTGATCCAGTTTGACGATCCGGTCATTGTCCGTATCGGCGATGTAGATATATCCATCAAAGCCTACATGAACGTCCTGAGGGTGATTGAAAGGAATACCTCCCGCTTCGACCCAAGGACGATCTGGTTCTATGGGAATATAGGTAGTATCCAAAGTCCCCCCACCCAACTCAGGAAGGTTGGTGGGAAGTTTGATCTTCCGCCCACAGCCGGTCAAAATGATGACCAAGCAGAGTATCAAAAGATGCTTTCTGTTCATTGGCATCTAAAGTAGAGATTTAGGACAATCCTTTCCATCAGTCTCAATCTTTCGTAACTGTGGGCAACTCGACTTTGATCTCGCCCAATTCGCTCAAGGAGAAACGCTCCTTTAAACCCAAGATCTCTACACCTACCACTTTATCATTCTCTGCAAAATCCACGATAATTCCGGGGGCAAGTTCCTCACTCTCCAAAATCTTGTCCTCACTGATGCGGAAGTATAAGGCATCACTTTCCATGTCAACTTTTAGCCTCATGATGATCTTAACCTCCTGTCAAAATAAAACGTTATCACTTTAGTTTCTTCAGGATTGATTTGTTTTGCTACCACTCTCAGCACTCTATTTTCTATTCGCTTAAAAGCAAAATAAATTTCGCTTCCGGTCTTTTGCTCCCAGTCAGGAGCAGAAATTACATCTTCGATGGTTTCTTTGGAAAATCCCCTTTCACTTAACATGTCCAGCGCATGGTTTGTAAAAGTTATTCTTTTCATCTTAGATTAATACGTTTTTTTAGTTGGTAAAAACTTCTACCCAATTACTTTACCATCTTATACAAATGCCACTTTGAGCAACGCTTTACGTCTCAAGATGCTAAGCTGTCAAAGTATCACCGTATTTTAAATGAGGCTCTGACCGTGACAGTGATATCTTTCTGCTTCGTTTGGGTGTTATACATTCCGTAATCGCTGACCTCGGTGGAGAAGGGTTCGGTGATTTGAAACACTCCCACCCTCAAACTGGTGACGTTGCCCAGATGGACGTTTGAATTTCGAGCAATCTCGGAAGCTCGTTTTTGTGCATCCTTAGTGGCTTCAGCCAAAAGCTCCATTTTGATATCGGATAATTTGGAATAGAAATATTCCAGATTAGAGTTTTGCAGAATGATACCTTTGTCAATTAGGGCGGCTGGATTCAGCGCTATGTCCTCCACCGCCGCAATATTTGAGGTAATGACAAAAACGCCCTGCTGGAGATTGTATCCGGAAATCTGACCTTCACGGGAGTAATTAGATAAAGTATTTATGGGCTGAATGGTGAGCTCCTTCTCTTGAAGTCCTTTTTCCGAAAAAAGCTTTTTTAAGAATTGCAGATCATTTTGGATAAGCAAGTAGCCGTTGCTGACATCATTAAGTCCGGTATTGCGTCCGATTGTGATCCGCCACTTTACGATGTCCGAATCGAATCGTTTGGTAGCCATCCCGACAACATTGATCGTATCGTCCGATGATCTGGCATTATAAAAAAAGATGCCGAAAACCAAAGCGGCCACAATTAGGCTGGCGCTGATCAATATTACATGTGCTGTTTTCATAACTCCTCCATTTAGAATTTATTCGGATTTTAAATACTATTGCCGCAATTGGGTCGCGTAATTTCAAGACGATCTTCTCCAAAAAAGTTGCGCATTAGGTAAACTTATATTTGTCAAGGAAACAAAACCGTGTCTCTTTATACCTCTCCCCCTGTCTCCCCCTCTCCACACTTGTGGAGAGGGGGATGGGGGGTGAGGTCTTTTAAAATGTCAACTTTACTAAGCCCTTCCGTATCGGTGGCAAGCCTCGACATTATGTTTTACCAGTGAATTGAGACTCCTAACTTTATATTACGTGGTGCCAAATATCTGGAAGGGTCTGACCATAATGGCACTTTGCTTCCCTCTTCGGGCAAATAGGGATCGCTTTCTCCATAAGGGATCACATCCTCCTTTTCATACGCATCCCCGGTCAAAGGATTTATTATCACCACGTTTTTGTAATCAAAAAGATTGGTCACCTCCAACAAAAAACTATATTTCAATTTTTTCCAAAGAAAATGTTTTTGAAAACTAAGATCGAAACTGGACCAGTATTTTCCAATTTTACCATTTATCTCGCTGTCCCGTACAAAAGAGATTTCTCCTTCAGGGGAGATTACCTCCTTGTAGGAAGTATATCTTTCGCCGGAATGTGCCCAGAAATTCAAATTCAGATCCCAGTCGGGGGGCAATTTGAATCCGAATAGTCTAAACCTCTTTTTCTCGGAGAAGAAAGTTGCTCTTAAAGCAACCTGCCAGGGTTTGTCCCAGTCGAAGACCACTTCCTGATATATGTCTTGAGCGGATCTCCCTCCTATCCCTTTTAAGATGTCTTCCGGCTCAGACCTTTCCCCAACGGTTTTAGAAAAGCCCAACTGAACCGAACCCGAAAAGAAATCCCCCACTCTTTTCTTATACTCGATCTCTACTCCCTTGCTTGAAGCAAAATCCGAATTAAAATATACCAAATAAACCTTTTCCGGTCTCAAAGTATCCGGTATCACTCTGGCGGCAGTGATATAATCGTAGAGGCTCCGGTGATATGCCACCAGACTTAAAGCATCATTTGGGCTGAGAAGGGATTTGATTCCTATTTCGTAAGAGCTGACCTTCTCCGAATTTAAATTTGGATTTCCCCATAATTGATAGGTCGATTCACCAGAAGAATAGAGCTTGGCATAGAGATATTGGGGATTGGGCTTTCGAGAGAGCCGACCATAATCAAAAAAGAAAGTCGAGCTTTTGCCAAAAGGTGCAGAGAATCCAAGCCTGGGGCTGAAGACTCCTTTGCCCCGATGCCCCAAGAATTTGAAAGTTTTCTCTTTGAATTCCTCCCGCATCTTCTGGGTGATGGTGGGCAGGGAAGTATCCTGCATGGCTTTTTCCACGTATTCTCCCGGAAACCAAAAGTCATAGCGAAGACCAAAATTGAAGGTGGCTTCCTCCAATTTAAGATTGTTGTTTAGATAAATTGCACCATCATTGGCAAATACCTCGTAAAGATCGTAACTTAGTCCATATCCTTTCTCGCCCAGCCAAGGTTTGTAAATATCTAATAACTGAATGGTCTGATACTCTTCAAAAAGACCAATCCTAAGAGTATGTATGTCATTTAAAACGCTGGTCAAGTCCATCTTCAGACCATAGGTTTCCACAAAATGGTCATACCAGGTATCCCCATCTCCATAATCATAGAATCCATCCCCGATATTCACAGTATAATAAGTACTATCGGAGTCTATGATTGTATCTCGTGGCAAGCCATCATACGGCATGATATATTCAGTCCAATGCTTTCCATTTACATCGGAATGAAGATTGGTGAAAAAGCGGGAAAGATTTACAGAATAAAGATGTCTTTCCCCCAATATCTTTTGAAAAGATAAAAGTTGAAAATTGCTTTCATGGGTGAAGACGTTATAATTTTTTAATATTTCGGAATATTCATAAGGAGGACCATAGTTATAAGTCGGGGCACTTATCCTGGTCAAAAGAAGGCTTTTGTCCTGATTGATCACTACGGATTTCCCAAAAGTGATGAAGCACTTAAAAGAGGGATCCTTCCAGGTCAGCTTAAATATTCCAAAATAGCGATTATCCCCGCGCGGAGAAAATCTGGTTTTTCCAAAAGACGAGGAATAAAGCCTTTGGGGATGTTCCATATACGTGTCGGATATGTTCATATTGGTATTCAAAAAGAAATAGAAATCACCGGGAAGAGATAGTCCGAATTTGGAAAAGACTGATTTCACAAAATGAGCTGGTCCGGATAGGCTAAAATCCAAAATATCTGTATTAAAATTGAAAGGCGAATCGAATCCAAAATGATCGGTCTTGTAAGTCAAAGAGCCTTCAAATTCATCCCTTCCCTCTTTTATTTGCATGTCCACCACCCCGGAGGTGACTTGACCGTATTGGGCATTCACTCCCCCGGAAACAAGGCTCACTGCTTCGATGGCAGAGGGTGATAGGTTGAATCCGTATCCGCTTCGGGTAAAAGGATCGTTAATGGAAAGCTCGTCTATCAAAAAGAGATTTTCATACGATCTTCCCCCTCTAATATGAAGTTGGCTTTTGTCCTGGATCACACCCACCTGCTGGGAAACTATATCTTTTAAATCTGTGAGAGGAACAAGTTGGAGTTCCCTGGTGGTAAGCTCCCTTGTGGTGGCAGGAAGTTTTACATCCAAAATCGGCCTTTCTCCCACCACCAAAATCCCCTTCTCCAAAATCAGAGGAGAGGATCTGAGTTTGAAAAGAAGATAGGTGGTTTGTTCAGGTTTTACTTCCACTTTAGATCGTTTGCTTTTTAGATACCCTATCAGAGATGCTTCCACTTCGTAAGTTTCGGCTGGAATATTTTTCAGGATGAATTCGCCATTCTGGTCAGTGGAGGTTTTGAAATCAGTTCCAATTATAGTTATATTTGCGCCGGAAAGTGGCTCTTCGGTTTCATAGCTTGTAACCTTCCCGGAGAGATCACCTCGGGGTTGGTCTTTTGTTTGAGCGGAAAGTCCAAAAGCAGAAATAAGGAAAATAACAATGGATAATTGCAAAGTCTTATTCACAAGCGAAAATTAAGTGGGGGGAAATGGATTTGTCAAGAGAAAGATTTGCCCTCCTTGAAGCAGAGCGGCTACTCAAATCAGGATTTTCAGAATACTTGGAACCACCCCAAAAGAACGTAGCGCGGTGACTTTGGAAAGTTGACTTACGGCAGGTTTTATTTTTCCTCGTACTTCTGGACCAACTCATCAAGCGTTTTGGTCAGTTCCTCTCCCCCTAAGACTATAGAGCCATCTTCATCTTTTTCTACCTGGCTTATACCTGGATGTTCTCTTTCTAATTCTTGCAAGATTTGACCCTGTTTTTTCACGGTTCTGATCAAGGTTCTATTTTCCTTCCACAGATGATAGTAATCCAGGACTTGCCGGATGGTCATCTTCAGCTCTTCATCATCCCAAGGCTTGAGTAAGAAGCGATATACCTCTCCTTGATCTACGGCATCAAGGACGCTTTTCAAATCTGCATGTCCGCTGAGCATGATGCGTAAAGGAACAGAATCTCTTTCCTTAGCTTTCTTTAGAAATTCAATCCCATTCATTTCCGGCATCTTAAGGTCGGAGATGATCAGATCGACCTGGTGGTCGTCCAATATTTTTAAACCCTCCTCTCCGTTCATGGCAGTAAGAATCTCATAAGGTTCCTTGCGAAACAATCGTTTCAACGAATTCAAAATGTTCTCCTCGTCATCCACTATCAGTATTTTTGGGTTTGTCATGATTTTCCTCCATTAGAGAAATTGTTTTTTATGGATTCAAAGATTTTCCGGTTAGGTTCTAATTTGTCCGCATCAGCTTTTCCTCACTTATATATGACAAGATGTCTCTGAATTGATACCGGAACGAGCGCAGGGGAGAATAACCCGAAAGGTGGTCACTTTATTTACCTCACTTTCTACCTCGATTTTGCCATTATGTTTTTGAACTATTCCATACGCTACGCTCAAGCCCAAGCCCGTTCCTTTGCCCACTTCTTTGGTGGTAAAGAAGGGTTCAAATATTCGAGCAATATTGTCTTTGGGTATTCCTATTCCAGTATCGCTTATTTCTATAATTATATCTTCATCCCTTCTATAGGTTTTTATTTTAATCTGTCCATGCGCGGTGATAGCTTGAGCGGCATTGAGCAAAAGATTCATAAAGACCTGGTTCAGCTGTTGGGGTAAACATTCTATCTGTGGAATATCACCGTATTCCTTGATCACCTCAGCTTTATATTTCAGCTCATTCCATACAATGTTTAAAGTGCTTTCGATACCTTGGTTAATATCAACGAACTTGAATTCCCCTTTGTCCACATGCGAAAAATCTCTCAAATTCTGAACGATGGACTTTACCCTTTGGGTTCCATCTTGAGATTCGGAGATGATTTTATCGAAGTCCCCCAGGACGAAATCCAAATCGATTTGCTCTTTCAACTCATCAATTTCTTGGGATAGATTTTGTTTTGATTTATCCCCCCTGATAATCCCTTCCATTTTTTCATATTTTTCTAACAACTTTTTGATTTCCTTGACATATTCGGCCAGGGTTCCCAAATTGCTGTTCACAAAGCTAATGGGGTTATTCAATTCATGAGCTACCCCGGCCGCTAATTGCCCTAAGGAAGCCAGCTTTTCTGACTGCAGAAGCTGGCCTTGCATCTGGTTTAACTTCACATAGGCTTCCTTCAGCCTCTTTTTTTCTTTCTCCAACTCAACAGTCCGTTTTTCCAATTCTAAATTTTTTTCCAAAAGCTCTCTTCTGGTTTTATTTAGACTTTTGTTTATGGCGGCCTCATTTTCATGTAATATCCGCAAGGTTTCAGCTTTTTCCTTTTCAATTCTTATCATCTCTTCTTGGTATCTTTTTCTTTGGGTAATGTCTCGCTGGAACCAGACCAAAGCGAGGAAGTCTCCATTTTTGTCGACCATCTTGGAAACAAAGGTGGACGTGTAGAACACCTTTCCGTCTTTGCGGCGATTCAAAAGTTCTCCCTGCCAAACTTCCCCGCAGAGAGCCGCTTCGTATATCTCCTTTTGTATCCTCTCCCTATATAGCTCGGCGTTAATAATCTCCAGCTCTTTGCCGACCAGCTCCTCTTTTGTGTATTCATATATCTTCTCTGTCGCGGGATTAGCATAAATGATTTTTCCGTTTTGGTCTGTGGCGATGACCGACTCTGAGGCATGATCCACGATTCCTGCTAAAAATGTAATCTTTTCTCGAACTTTCTTTTTTTCGGTTATGTCCCTAACCACCTCCAAGGCATCCACGCTTCCATCCGGATTTTTCAAAGGAGCAAAGAACAGCTCATAGTATCTTCCATCCTTTCCTTTTTGTTCCACGCTTTCGGTAGAATTATTTTCAATAGTGCTTTTCATGGGACAACCTTCACAAGGATTTTGCGAGTCCATAAATCCTCGGTAACATTTAGTTCCGATTAAATCACCAAATCGGTCCGAGAGGAATTTGTTTTGGTACTTGACCGTGTAGTCTGACCTCACGATGTTAACCCCTTCTCCAATGTTTGCCAATACGATAGCTAATTTATTTCTTTCCTCAGTGATTTTCTCCTCTGCTTTCTTATATTCACTAATGTCCCTGAATATGCCCAGAATCACTTCTCTTTCTTTAGACTTCAGCAAATTTACGCTGATGTAAACCGGCACCACTCTCCCATCCTGTGTTAAAACTTCCCCTTCAAAGCCACCAGCTTCTCGTCTTTGAGTATGCAGGCGAAATTTCTCTTCATAATATTCAACTTTCGCAGGATGATACAGGCTAGTTCGGTGCATCCCAATGATCTCTTCTTTGGAGCGTCCGGTCAACACTTCAGCTTCCTTGTTGGCACCCAAAAGCTGACCAGTTTGAATGTCCATCACGAAAATCGCATCATTGGCGTTTTCAAAGAAATTTCTATATATCTCATCTGATTCTCTCAAGGATTCCTCGGTCTTTTTATAACGGGTAAAAAATACAAAAGTAAATATTGGGAACGGAAGATTTGGGGACGGGACTTGATTCTAAACGAGGCTATTTCATTGTTTTTGCTTAGTCTTTCAAGCTCTAGAAAAATTCTATAAAGACTTTATGTTGTTAGCTATCAGTTGCACAAAAAAATCGAGTTGTGATTCTCGGTAAGTTGCGGCCACATGGGTGCCCACCATTTCAAAACCTTATTCTCATTAGGTTTCACATAGTAATATCGACATAAGCAAAAACAACATTATCTTCGAAAAATAAAAAAGGCGATTAAATCAGAAACCTATCTCCACCTTCCCGAAATATTGTGTAAATTCTTTTGTGTAAATTTATATTGACAGGATAAAGCGAAAGGGCATATCCATTTAGGAAACGATAGAAAGGAGGATATGCCCTATGCAGCGAGAAATGGATTTCTCGGAGAGGAATA
>Ga0315274_10017456_pt1 | contig 10124 bp, 11 predicted proteins | sample YL17G02_20_MG_FD_203700 | JGI IMG/M metagenome (GOLD analysis project Ga0315274, IMG submission 203700) | Sediment microbial communities from Yellowstone Lake, YNP, Wyoming, USA - YL17G02_20 | ecosystem: Environmental > Aquatic > Freshwater > Lake > Sediment | place: USA: Wyoming | collected... | reverse complement strand
GATTCATTAATATCTTTCGCTTTAGCTATGCTTAATACATTCTGAAACTTTTTAATTCCTGCAACTAGCCTCGTTTGAATCTTTGACTGTAAAATTGCCAAAATAATACCTCCCGGTTTTTAATGTATTTTAATATTTTGAATATAACTTCATAGTGCCTATTACTAAAAAATGGTGGATCAAGATAAATGAGGTCAACGCATTTATCAGGAAATTTCTTTAACCAGATTAAGTTATCTCCGCAATAGATAACATTTTCTAAATCCAAGATTTTTCCCCCGTAAGTTATTAAATATTATTATAAATTAAAACTGTTCAAATCAATAAACAAAAATGATTCAAAGGTTTTATAGGATAGTTTTGAGTTCTCAGTAAAAGGTTTATCTAAAAATTTTTGATTTTATGCAGATAAAGATAAAAGATGTTGCGATCGTTCTACAAGTAATTCTGGACATTCAGTAAAGGTTTACCCGAAATGTCGTACCACTAAGTTGCAATTGCCAATAACTTTTGTGTTTTATCTATTAACAATTCGGGATATTCTATATTATCTAACCATCTAAAAGTTCGAAAATCGTCCCATCCGGGGAGCCATTTTTGAGTTCTGAAGTATGAAAGTTAGCAGTTTCCTTTTTAGATCAACATTAGAACTTTCAAATAATCCATGTTCTTTAGTTGATAATTCTAATAATCTGCTTGCTTCTAAATAATAATTCTCGTCTGCTCTATTATGTTGTTCCATTTGAAGAAGAATATCGGACTGTCGTTGTTTAAATTTAGCAAGTAAGCTGTCATACTCTTCTTGAGTAATTCTCTGTATTAATTAAAGCAAGCTACGGGTGGAACAAGATACAAATAAGCACCAATGAATTAAAAAAGATCAATGAATTGAGAATAGAGCTTGGCTTAGATAAAGATGTTAATCAATTGCAGAAGGAGGCCGTAAATATCTAATTTAGCCTCTCGCTTTTATAGGGGAAAATGGACTTGTCCAGGAGTAGAAGTTATTATAGCTCAATATTAAAAAAGAAAATTATATATAACATATATAAACCAGGAGTTTTATTTAATGTTACTTGGAAAAGCAATAAGGTTGAATAGATTATTTAGTCATCCATCTGGTAAATGTGTAAATATAGCATTGGATCACGGTATTTCATGCAAAGATTATGAAATACCAAAGGGGGTTGATCGAATATCAGAGACAATAAAACAAATAGTATTAGGTAAACCGGACTCAATCATCTTACATAAAGGAATTGCTAGTGAATGTTTTATGCAATATGCGGGTCAAATTCCATTCATATTACAAAGTGTTTCACATATGCCATCTACCCCTTGGAAAGATTATCAGTTGGCATATATCAATGAAGCTATTACCCTGGGCGCGGATGCCATTGCAATGGCAATTGGAGTAATTGGTGATTATCAGGGAGAAGAGATTGCAATGTTAAGTAATCTTGTTAACGAAGCAAGCATTTTTGGATTACCAGTTATTGGGTATATTTACCCAAAGGGTAACACAGCAAAACCCGAAGATTTCTATGACTTAAAATATGTTAAATATGCAGCACATGTAGGTTCTGAGATAGGCTTAGACATTATAAAAGTACCATATACTGGTAGTATAGATAGTTTTGCTGTAGTAGTCGAATCTTGCACTACTAAAGTAGTAGCTGCTGGCGGGCAAAAGATAAACTCTATAACTAAGGTCCTAGAAATGGCAAATGAAATAATAGAAGCAGGAGCTGCAGGTATCACTTTTGGAAGGAATGTCTGGCAGGATGATCATATAACTGCAATAATAGCTGCCCTGAAAGCAATTGTCCATGAAAGAGATTCAGTTAAGAAAGCTCTTAAGATTTATAATGAGTTGTCCAAAATAAATTATTAAGATAGAAAATTATATTTTGATTATTAACTAATAAAATAAATATTAATATCTAGTTTTTAATGAACCAATGGGGAAATTAAATAAAATTTATGACGTTTTCTGCTTAGGAAATTACTGTATAGATATTATAGTCAAACCGATAGATAGCTTCCCTATATTTGGTGGAGGTGTTACTTTTGATACATATAAAATTACAACTGGTGGATGTGGAAACAATACAGCAATATCGTTAGCACGATTAGGGCAGGTTGTAATAGCAGCAGGTTTGATTGGCTCTGACCAATTAGGGAACCAAATAATAGAGACATTGGCTTCAAATAATATAGATACAAAAGGAATGATTATCCATCCTGAGCTTTCTACCAACATTTGCATCGTCTTAATAAATTTTAGTGGAGAAAGAGGTTTTATTTATAACATTGGAGTAAACACTGCTTTATCACCTTCTTACTTAGATTGGGATATTATTGCTCAAAGCCGTATTCTACATATTTCAGGAGTTGGCCTTTATCAAAATTTAGAGGGAGAATCACTGGCAAAAGTATTACAAAAAGCCCAGAACTTAGGGTTATCCACATCAATAGACACAGTTCTTAACCCAAAATGTAGTAATTCCCGTTCTATATTTCAATCTTTTCCATATATAAATTACTTTTTACCCAGCCTAAATGAGGCAGCTGCATTAGCAGGAACTAATGATCCAACCCTAGCCGCAGAAACTTTTTTAAAAGAAGGAGTAAATATGGTTGTTATAAAGATGGGAGAAAAAGGAAGTTATTTAGCAACCCCAAATGAGCATTGGCAGATACCAGCTTTCAAAGTAGAAACAATAGATACCTGTGGTGCTGGTGATGCTTTTGTTGCTGGATTTATTACAGGTATATTGAAGGGTTGGAAATCATTAAAAGCAGTTCAACTGGCTAATGCAGTTGGTGCTATTTGTGTAACAGACATTGGAGCTACTACTAGCGTAACGTCTTTTAGTAAAACTCTTAAATTTATCAATGAAAATGAATCATATCTACAAAAACCGACTCAAATTAAATAAAAATGTAAACTTGTTAAATTAGAAAATTGGTAATATGTTTCTTAAAAAACAAATTATAATTGTTGGTATTCGCTTGATATTTTTTATAAATATTATTAAAAGAGGTCTATATGAATGATGTTAATTTAAGTCAGATAGTTAGTCATTTAAGTGAAAAGATAGGGATAAGATTTGGAGGAACAGAAAATGAACTTTCAACTGCATATTATATACGGGATACTCTAAAATCTCTTTCTTTAGATTCAAATATTGAGTTTTATAATTTTTTAGGTTGGGAAATAAATGGCGAACCAAATTTACAGATTAAAAAACCTATTAAAAAGAATATAGAATGTAACTCATTTGTATATTCAATGAAAACACCAGCCGGCGGCGTTGAAGGCTTTATAAGAAAGGCTGGCAAAATGAAAATAGTAGATTTATTTGAATGGGATAAATATATAATTGAAGATGTAAATAAAATACCGAAAGCATATATTGTATCAAGTTCAGACGATTTTCCTCATTCTATACCTATATTAGATCCAACTATCTTAATGCCGCAAGTTGTGGTTAGTAAAAATAGCTCGGAATTATTTGATAAATTCCTTGATGTTGGTGAAAATGTTTTGTGTTCATTGCTAATTGACTGTAAATTTAAAGATGATGCTATTTCCCAGAATGTTGTTACTGAGATTGAAGGTAGAAATAATGAAAAAATGATGATAGTTGGGGGGCATTACGATACTGCATATAATAGCCCAGGGGCATGGGATAATGGAACTGGTACTGCTGGAATGTTTAAAATCATAGAATACTTTAAAAATAATAAACCTCCGTTTACACTAAGGTTTGTTTTTTTTGGATGTGAAGAATATCTATTCTTAGGTTCTAAGGCCTATATAAAAAATCTCATTGATAAAAATGAACTGGATAAAGTGTTTTTTATGATAAATTTTGATGCTACACCGCCGGCAAAAAAATTTGCAAACAATGTGGGGAAACAATTAATACAAGTCTATGAAAAGGAATATAAAGTAAAAGAAATGTTAACTAATTCTATGAAAAAAGTGAATTTGGATAAAACTTTTAAAATAGATTTTACTTCTCCTCCCTTACCGAATAGCGATCAATGGCCTTTTTATAAGGAAGAAATACCTTGTATTAAATTTTCTGAACCAGGAGGGTCATATGATTTCTACCATACCCCAAATGATACCATTGATAAATTAGACTTCGATATAGTTAATCAAGCAACAAATTTTATTATTGATTTTATTAAGAATTTTGAAATTTGAGAAAAAATATATATATACTTAAATTTGATAAATTTGGCATCAAAAAGTATTTGAGAATATTATCTAGCAAATGGATTTATTAATTAAGAATAAAACTCATAGAGTTGCAGAGGGAATTACAAGTATTGCACCTTTTAGTGAGACAATTCTAAAGTACATTGGATTTGATATTTTATATTTGTGTAAAGGTGATACTTTTAGCCTAGTAAAAAAGAATGTTGAAACAGCTGTAGTATTATTTTATGGTAGATGTTCAATTAAGGTTAATGGATTATATTATGAGAATTTGGGTCCCAGATATAGTATTTTTGAACAAAATCCCACAGCAGTGTATATTCCAGTGAATGAAGAATTTACAGTTGAAGCTTTAGATGATGTTGAAGTAGGTCTCTGCTATGCTAGGTCGGATAAAAAGAAAAATCCTTTTATTGTGAGACCGGACGATATAGTTTATAGAGAAATTGGAAAAGATAATTTCGTTAGAAAAGTGAGAGATATTATTTCTGAAAGCCACGATGTAGATAAACTATATTTAGGTGAAACAATAAGTTTAAATGGTAACTGGTCTAGCTTTCCTCCCCACAAACACGATAGAGATATGTTTCCAATAGAAACAAAACTTGAAGAGATATACCATTTTAGGATTGATCCACCCCAAGGATTTTGTATACAAAGGATTTACACCAAAGAAAAAGACATTGATGAAACCTATACTGTAGAAAATTATGATAGTGTTTTAATTCCAAAAGGTTACCATCCCCAGGTTAGTTGCCCAGGATATAAAGAATATTATTTATGGATTTTGGGTGGCGAAAAGAGGCAGTATAGATTGTTTGAAGATGATAATCACTCTTGGATTGATAAATAAAAATTATTTTACATAAATTATATTTAATATTGAAGAAAATTTTTTGGGGAAAATTGAAATGAAAGCAGGATATAGCCGCATAAAATTTAGATTCTCAAGTAATATCATAAATTTTTTAAAAAATAGTAATTAGGAATAACTTGAATTTAAAAGAAAAAATAAAAAATAATGAATTGCTACTAGGGTCGTTTATTTTTTTATTTGAACCAACTATAGTGGAAATTTTGGGTAAAGTTGGTTTCGATTTTGTAATTATTGATATGGAACACAGCGCTATAGATTTTAAAGACGTACTTTCACTTGTGATAGCAGGTGACAGTGCAGGAATTTCTACCATAGTTCGGGTTAGCGAAAACAACCCAAAATTAATTTTAAAAGCTTTAGAAACAGGAACTAGTGGAATTTGCATACCTCATACAAAAACAGTTGAAGATGCCAAATTGACTATAAATTCTGCAAAATATTTTCCATTCGGAGACAGAGGAGTATGTGGGATAAGTCGAGCTGCGTGTTATTCCCTTTGCCCGTTGGGGGAACACTTTAAGTCAACAAATGAGAATTTAGTTATCATGGTTCTAATAGAAGATGTTGATGGGATACAGAATATAAATGAAATAATTTCACTTGAAGATATTGATATTGCAATAATAGGTCCAGATGATCTTTCTGGATCATTAGGGTTAACTATTTCTAAAGAAAAAGATAAAAAAATTTTAGATGAAGTTGTTTTAAATACAATAAATAAAGTCAGTGTTGATAATAAAAAGAAATTGGGGATGTTCACTCCTAATGCTGAAGAGGCTAATAAATGGATTAGTAAAGGAATAAATAATTTAATATTTTCAGATATTGTTATGTTTTTAGAATCATCTAAAAACATAATTAACAATATTACCATGAAAAAAAATATTGAAAATAATGTAGAAAAATTTAACAGCAGCTTTCTCAGTAGAAATATTACATTGGATGAATTAGATACAAAAAATTTAGTTAGTACAATTTCAGAGAAAATATTAAGAGAACTGGAAAAATATAAATAATCTACAAAAATTTAAAAATTGCTATTTTTTGTTTAATATTTCGCTTTTACTATTTTAATTAAGAATATAAGAATTTAATTATATGGATCTAAATAACATGCAAGTAAATGGTGAAGTTAAATTAATTGAAAAAATAATTAAAAAGATGTTGTTTTCAAAATATTCCAAATATTCTCTAAAAAAATGGGAAGATCTAGAAAAAGTAAAAATACTTGGGGCAGATTTGAAATTATTAGGAAAAGAATTAGGTTCAAACAATGTTGACATAGTTATGGGGAAATTTTCTTTTCAAGAAGGTTTATATCCTCATTATCATAAGTTCCCCACTGAGGAAATATATTATATTATTGAAGGGAAAGTAGGTATTTTTATAGATAATAAAATGGTAAAAGCGGAGAAAGGTGATTTTTTTTATATACCTCCTGGAACGTTACACTATCCAATAAATGAAAATATTGAACCATGCTGGATATTGTTTATCTTATCCCCACCTGAGGATGAAGCAGTAGTAGTAGATGAAAAAAAATAGCTTGTAACTTCTTCGTTTCATGTCATGCGATTTCTCTAATTTTAAAGATAAAAATAATTGGAGGTTTACAGAGTGACAAAACTAGATGAAAACTTCATAGGATTACGAAAGAAGGCAAATGAAATTAGAAAAGAAATTGTTAGATTATTTAGTTATGCCGGTGGTGGACATTTCGGAGGCAGCCTTTCTTGCGTTGATATTATTACTGCTCTTTACTATAAAATTTTAAAGATTGACCCCATGAATCCTCTCTGGGAGGAAAGAGATAGATTCATATTGAGTAAAGGACATTCGTGTCTTACTTTATATATTGTTCTTGCGGACTTGGGATTTTTTCCAAAAGAAGTATTAGAAGGTTTCGGGGACTTTGGTAACCCTTTGACAATGCATCCAGATATGGAAAAAGTTCCAGGAATAGAGTTTAGCACAGGCTCTATGGGTCATGGAATGCCCATTGGCGTTGGAATAGCACTTGCAGCAAAGATGAAAAAAATTAATTACAGAACAGTTGTTTTAGTTGGAGACGGCGAACTTCATGAGGGTTCTAACTGGGAGGCAGCAATGTTTGCTGCTCATCATAAATTAGAAAATTTGATTGTAATAGTAGATAAAAATAAATTTGGTTGCGATGATCTTATTGATAATATTGTTTCGATAGATCCGTTGGAAAAGAAATGGCAGAGCTTCAATTGGGGAACGAAAGTCATTGATGGGCATAATATAGAAGAAATTGTTACAGTATTGGAAGAATGTCCAATTAGCAAAAATAAACCTTCTGTAATTATGGCTAACACGATTAAAGGCAAAGGCATTTCATTCTATGAGAATAAAAGTGAAAGTCATAGGATAGATATAAGCAGGGAACAAGCCGAAAAAGCATTAAAAGAATTAGAGTCTGTAAAGTAATTTTTTGGGAGGTTAATATATGTCAGATATGTCCATCAAAAAATGGACTTGGGGTGTAGAGAGACAGTATTTAGGATTAGATATTGAGTTAAAAGAAACAAGACAAGGCTTTGTAGATGGCTTGGTTGAATTAGCGGGGGAAAATGAGAATATAATTTGTCTAACAGCTGATTTGATGCACGCTACAAAAGTTGATAAATTTGCTTATTTATTTCCAGATAGGTTTTTCAATGTTGGAATAGCTGAACAAAATATGATGGGAATTGCGGCGGGTCTTTCAAGATGTGGATTTATTCCATTTGTCGCTACTTTTGCTGTTTTTGCTACGATGAGGGCCTGTGAGCAGGTTAGAACTGATATAGCTTATACAAGTTCAAATGTGAAAATAGTTGGTACTGGTGGAGGATTCAGTTTTGGTATTGGGGGTGTGACTCATTCCGGGAATGAGGATTTAGGAATAATGAGATCGATACCAAATATGACAATAATTGTCCCTGTTGATTATTTAGAAGCAAAAAAAGCAGTAGCTGCTATAACAAAACTAAAAGGTCCAGTGTATATGAGGATAGGCAGAACAGGTGAACCTGTTATAAATAAAAATGATTATGATTTTAGTATTGGGGAATCTATAACTTTGAAAGATGGTGAAGACGTATGTATATATGCAATAGGTCCTATGGTTTATGAATCTTTGGTCGCTGCATCTATCTTAGAAAAGGATGGCATAAGTGTTAGAGTAGTAAATATGCATACATTAAAACCAGTTGATAAGAAGGAAATAATAGATTCTGCAAGGTCAAAAAAAATGATTCTCACAGTTGAAGAACACAATATTATAGGTGGGCTTGGCAGTGCGGTTTCGGAGGTACTTTCTGAAAATATTTTTCAAAAGATTAAATTTAAAAGGCTTGGCCTAAATGATGAGTTTATAACCCCAGGGAAGCCAGATGAATTAAGAGAATATTATAAGTTAAAAGGGAAATATATTGCCGAATGTATCAAAAATAGTAAAGAAATATTATGAATTGTAAAAATGTTAAGTTAGATTATTGGATTTATAAATAAATCTTATACAATGGGAAAGAAGCCAACAATAAAAGATATAACAAAAATATCAGGTTTTTCTAAGTTAAGTGTTTCTAAGGTTCTAAGAAATGAACATTTTGTAAAGCAATCTACGAAAGATAAAATTCTTTCAGCAATTAGGGAACTTGGATATCAGCCTGATGAAATAGTACGATCTTTAGTTCTAAAAAAAACTATTAATTTTATTGGACTAATTGTTCCTGATATTACCAATCCATTTTTTTTCTGAAGTTGCATTAGATGTTGAAGCAGAAGCTAAAAGTCGGAATTGTAATGTTATTTTATGTAATAAAAATCATGTTGAGGAAGAAGAAAAAAAATATATTGATATCTTACTTAGAAATAGAACTCTGGGGATACTCTTGGCAACACCTACAAATGATGATAAAAATATTAAATACTTAGTAGATATCCAGTATCCATTCGTGTTTATTGGAAACGATAAAAGGAGAGTAAATTGAAGTTAGAAAATAAAGTTGCAGTAATAACAGGAGGAACACGTGGAATTGGTAAGGGTATTGCGGAAGAATTCTTAAAGGAAGGAGCACGAGTAGCAATCTGCGGTATTTCAGAAGAAAAACTAAAGGAAACACTAATAGAACTATCCAACGAGTATGGAAATATTATTGGAAGTTTAGTAGATGTAAGAATTGAGTCCCAGATTTCCAAATTTGTAAAAGAAGTTTTAGAAAAATATGAAAGAATCGACATCCTTGTTAATAATGCTGCAGCCGCAATCGTAAAGAACGTGGTCGATCTTTCAAATGAGGATTGGAATTTGACGATCGACACAAACTTAACCGGAACCTTCCTCTTAACCCGTGAGGTTCTTCCGCACATGATAAAAAATAACTATGGGAGGATAATAAACATATCCTCATTTCTTGGCAAAAACTCAAGAGCCGGGTTGGCTGTTTATAGCGCTTCCAAGTTTGGGGTAATAGGGTTCTCTCTTTCATTAGCAAGGGAAGTAAAGGATCATGGCATAAATGTTAACGTAATATGCCCTGATAGGGTGGATACAAAAATGGCACGCAGCACTATCTCAGACGAAGATTTTTCAAAATGGCTTCAACCATGGGATATTGGAAGAGCTGCAGTATTTCTCACAAGCGATGATGATTCTAAAAATATTACAGGTTCGGTTTTAGATGTTTACGCGAATTTTGGCGATCCAATTTATTAAATAAAAGAATCTGTCGCTTTTTACCTTGGAGTTGTCTTTTGGAAGCTTAATTGACGGATGTTTTTAAGAGTGTAATATTATTACTATTGATAAGTTTTAAAGGAATATTTAATAGTATGAACAGATGCGATAATGCATGCTGATAGTAATGAAAATCACTGTAGTATGTGAAGCAAAAGACGAAACCGACTGAAATCTTAGTGTCGGTTTTTTATTTTTCACAAATTTAAAAAGGAGGTTAAGGAGATGGAGAGACAGGTATCATGTGGGCTGAAGATCACGTTTTTAGT
>Ga0315274_10017455_pt1 | contig 10125 bp, 10 predicted proteins | sample YL17G02_20_MG_FD_203700 | JGI IMG/M metagenome (GOLD analysis project Ga0315274, IMG submission 203700) | Sediment microbial communities from Yellowstone Lake, YNP, Wyoming, USA - YL17G02_20 | ecosystem: Environmental > Aquatic > Freshwater > Lake > Sediment | place: USA: Wyoming | collected... | reverse complement strand
CGGTCGCGATGACCTGCGTTTCATGGTAATAGCCTTCAGGGAACATGGGCCTCACAGGCCTGTCGATGAAACGGGACGTGAGTGTCTCGAGTTCCGACGGTCTGCCTTCGCGCTTGAAAAATCCGCCTGGGATCTTTCCCGCCGCGAATGTCTTTTCGACATAATCGCAGGTGAGCGGGAGAAAGTCCGCGTTTTCCTTCGGCTCCTTCGATACGACCGCCGTGACGAGGACAATTGTATCTCCAAGCCGGACTGTGACTGAACCGCCGGCTTGTTTGGCGAGCTTTCCCGTCTCCATGACGAGCGGCTTGCCGCCGAGTGTAGTTTCAAATCGGTGTGACATTAGAACCTCCTTAATTAAATTCTAAATCAGTGGATCGTGGTTCGTGTATCGTGGATCGATTCACGATTCACTATTCACGATGCACGAGCATTGAGTTTCATGCTTCAATATTTCTAGGAAGGATAACGTGAGGGTTGATAACTTATAAGGATGCACTCCAGTGCAGCTTTAAAAATTATCAGTCCCTCTTCCTTCCCTTACTTTCTAAGTCCAAGAGCTTCAATAAGCCGCTTATAGCGGTCTCCGTCGTGATGACGAAGATATGCCAGAAGTTTGCGCCTCTGCCCCACCATTTTGAGCAGGCCGCGGCGGCTTGAATGATCTTTCACATGCACCGCAAAGTGCTGATTCAAAACGCCAATGCGCTCCGTCAAGAGGGCTATCTGCACCTCGCAGGAACCGTTATCGCCGGCGTGCATTTGGAATTTGTTAATTAGGTCCGACTTTCTTTCAATTGTTAATGACATAGCGGAGGCTGCCGTATCATGATATCGTTAAAGATGTCAATGGCTTAATCCTTTTCAGCTTATAGGGCGCGGCAAGCTCTTTAAACGCATCAAGCGTTATTGCGTCCTCTATTATATACGGCCCGCTTTGGAGGCGGCGGATATCTGAGGCGTGGCCGAAAGACCCTATCGCCTCTCCGATATCCCTGCAGAGCGCCCTCACATAAGTCCCGGCGCTGCACCGCACGCGCATGCGCACCCTTCCCGTGCCCCGTTGGCCCAGAACTTCGAGCTCATCGATATGAACGACCCTGGGTTCGGGGCTTACGGGTTTGCCTTTGCGCGCCATTTTGTACACGGGCCGCCCGCCCACCTTAACCGCCGAATAGGCGGGCGGGGTCTGCGATATCTCTCCCGTGAATTTGTTTTTTATTCCATCGATCCGATCTAAGATGTCTTCCGGAATTTCCCCTTCCATCACCACTTTTCCCTGATCGTCATCCGTGTCCGTCTTTGCCCCCAGAACCAGATCAAACTCGTAAACCTTTGTTTGGCCGCTTAACTTTTCCGCGAATTTTGTAGCAGAGTTTATGACGAGCGGAAGGACGCCGGATGCGGCGGGATCGAGCGTTCCGAGATGGCCGACTTTTTTTGCGGAGAGAATCGCCTTCACTTCCGACACGACGTCATGGGACGTCGGCCCCGCCGGTTTGTCTATTATCAGAACACCGTCCATCATTTTTTTTGAATTAAAGTCCCGCGGACAATCTGTTCGATTGCCTTTTTGGCTTCCTCAATGGTCCCCGTGATCGAGCATCCCGCAGCGTGCGAATGGCCGCCCCCGCCGAATTTTTTGGCTATCAGAGAAACGTCGATATCCTCTTTGGAGCGCAAGCTGACCTTGATCTTTCCTGTCTTGAGCTCACGGAAGAGCGCCGAAACCTCGACGGTGGAAATCGAACGCGGAATGGAGGCGAATTCGTCCGACATTTCAATGCCGGCGCCCGTCTCTGCGATCATCTTCTGTGTCACATCCATGTGTGCGTATCTTCCATCCGGGGAAATCGTGAGGGACGTAAGAGAACGCGCAAGCAGATAATATCTTTCGGCAGGATAGCTCTCCTCCAGATTTTTGGCCACCGTCCACGGATCCGCCCCCGACGACACAAGCTCCGCCGCCACCCGCAACACCGCTTCGGTCGTATTCGAATAGCGGAAAAATCCCGTGTCCACGGCCAACGTGCAATAAATGCACATGGCAGTCTCTTTGCTGATATCGGTTCCCATTTTTTTTAAAATGCGCAGGACGACTTCGCCGGTCGACGCCGCGGTGTCGTCAATGCATAACACATCGACAGCCTTTTCGTCGATCCTGTGATGATCGATTGCAATTTTAGGGCCCTTGATGACGGCCTTCTCGAATGCAGCGCCCGCCCTGTCCGGGGCGGCGCAATCGACGAGTATCGCGGCGTCAAAAGGGGTGCCGGGAATATCTTTCACAATTTTATCCGCGCCTTTAAGAAAATGGAGCGTGGCCGGAACGCCGTCACGGTTGAACATCACCACCTCTTTGCCCATCTTCATCAGCGCTTCTCCCAATACAAGCGTCGAACCGATCGCGTCCCCGTCGGGGCTGATGTGAGAGGCAATGATAAATCTTTTCTTGTCCTTGATAATTTTTATCACGTCATCGTAGATCTTCATCAGGCGCCGCCTTTTTTAGACATGATACTGTCGATCTTCTCTTCCACATCGACCGCCTCGTCGTAGAAAAATTCGATCGCCGGCGTATACCGGAGCTTCATCTCTTCGCTTATCAACTTTTTCAAAAAACCCGCCGCACTTTCGAGCCCTTTTTTTGCCTTTAAGTGCTCTTTCTCGCTCAAACCCCGCATATGATAGTAGATACGCGCCGTCTGAAGGTCCTTTGTCATCTTCACATAGGTAATCTCGACCCCCTTCAGGCGCGGGTCCGAAAGCTTGTTATAACAGGCGGCCGTTATTATATGATGTATCTCATCGGCGACCCGCTGTGCGCGATCATATGGAAGGTTTTTAGTCATATCAGCAATTGATGATCTCTATGCCCCTGTCGATAATTTGTGCGGAGCCGTTTGAATCCAGAAAATCGACCGCCTTATCCATAATGCTTTCGATCAGGCGCCTGTCGTTTCCGACAACCGAAAAGCCCAGTTGCGAGCGCTGCCACAGATCCTGATCCTCCACCTCGGCAAGTTGTATTTTGAAACGTGCAAAAAATTTATCCTTCATCCTGCGAAGGACATGGCGCTTATCCTTGAGGGACTGGCAGTCAGGCAGGAAAAAGGATAACTTGCAGATACCCACAACCATTTTATTTATAGAGTAGCGGCTTTTTTCTCTATCACATAAGCCACAATCTGATCGCCCTGCTTTATATCGTTGAAGTTCTCAATGCCGATACCGCACTCGTACCCTTCGGCCACCTCACGGACGTCCTCTTTGAAGCGCTTGAGCGACGCGAGTTTCCCGTCGAAGACGATCGCCTGATCGCGAAGGAGCCTCACGCGCGCACTGCGGAGTATCGAACCGTTCGTGATAGCGCACCCCGCGATGGTGCCGACCTTCGAGATGTGGAACACTTCGCGGACCTCCGCGCGCCCGATGATCTTTTCGATGAGCTCCGGAGCGAGCAGCCCTTCCATCGCCTTTCTCACATCGTCCACCAGATCGTAGATGATGCGATACGTGCGGATACCGACCCCTTCCTTTTCCGCCGCCGCCCCGGCAATCTGATCGGCAACCACATTGAAACCGATGATCGCAGCTTCGGAGGCCCTTGCCAGAAGGACATCGCTTTCCGTAACACCGCCCACGCCGCTGTGTATGATTTTCACCTGAACCTGATCGGTTGAAAGTTTTTTGACGGCCTCCGATATCGCCTCGATGGAGCCCTGCACATCCGTCTTCAGGATGATCGGCAACTCTTTGAGCTCGCCGCTTTGGACCCTTGACTGCAGATCCTCAAGCGAGAAGCGGACACCTTTTCTAAGTGACTGCTCGCGCAATTTTTGGGCGCGGATCTCCGACACCAGTTTTGCGCCTTGTTCGCTCTCGACTCCGACCAGCATATCGCCCGCATCCGGCACGCCGGAAAGCCCGATGATCTCGACCGGTTTTGACGGATGCGCCTCGTCACATTGCTTACCTTCCGCATCGAACATCGCACGGACGCGCCCGGAGTGGACGCCGCACACGATGTTCTGTCCTGCTTTGAGCGTCCCCTCCTGAACGAGAATCGTTGCGACGGGCCCGCGCGACTTGTCCAGACGCGACTCGATAACGATGCCTTTGGGACGGACAGTCGAATCCGATTTGAGTTCCAGCATCTCGGCCTGCAGGAGGATCATCTCAAGGAGTTTATCGATCCCCTCCTTGTTTCGTGCGGAGGTGGGCACGCAAATTGTTTCGCCGCCCCACTCCTCGGGGATGAGCCCGTGTTCGGTGAGCCCCTTCTTCACGACGTCGGGTTTCGCGCTTGCCAGATCGATCTTGTTTATCGCCACGATGATGGGGACGCCGGCGGCCTTTGCGTGATCGATCGCCTCGACTGTCTGCGGCATGATGCCGTCGTCGGCCGCGACAACAAGGACAACTATGTCAGTTGCCTGTGCGCCGCGCGCGCGCATGCTCGTAAAGGCTTCATGGCCAGGCGTATCGAGAAATGTTATTATACCTCTTTGAAGTTTGACTTCATATGCGCCGATGTGCTGGGTGATCCCGCCGGCTTCCTTATCCGCCACTTTTGTTTTGCGAATCGCATCGAGAATCGATGTCTTGCCGTGATCGACATGTCCCATCACGGTGACGACCGGCGCCCTGGGCGAGAGGTTTTTGACCGACACATGCGCATCAGGAACCACAAGCACCTCTTCCTCTTTGAATGCCGTGTGCTCGACGGTGTAGCCGTGTTCGGTCGCAAGCAGCGTTGCGGTATCCACGTCGATCTGCTGATTGGCCGTTACCATCAGTTCTAAGCCCATGAGCTTCTTTATGAGCTCTGAACTTTTCACGCCGAGCACCTGCGAGAGGCCTGAAACCGTGATCCCGTCTTCAATGCGGATAACTTTTTTGATCGCCTTGCGTTCTGTAACTTGCGTCTTCCTGAATTCCCTGCGGACCGGCTTCTTCCGTCTTGACGAGGGAACGGGCTCGAAGACGCGCTCCTCGACCACCGCGACGTGGGGAACAACCTTTTCTGCCGGCACTGCCTCCTCGATGACCTGGCCCGCGAACTGTTTCAAACCCCCGGTGCGCTGGATTGATTCCATCTCCAGCTCTTCTTTGCTCTTCTTGCGCTTGGGGCCTTTCTTCAGCCGTTCCTTCCAGCCCTCTTTGACCTCGGGGACTACTTCACTTATGAATCCCACGACGCCGATCTTGGGCCGCTCTTCAACCACAGGTTTCGGCGGCAGCGCGACAAGGCCAAGCTTCGGCTCCGCCGGCTTTTCCTTGGGGGCTTCTTGCGGAGGTCCTGCTTCCGCCCCAGCTTCGGCCGCCGCAGTAGGTGCCGCTTCAGAAACGCTCAAGGTCTCTTCCTCCGCAGGTGGAGGAGCTTCCACGGGTTTTGCACGCCGGCGTATGAGCGAAGGTTTGAGTCTTTGCTCAACAACGTCTTTGCCGGAGACAACTTTTTCTTTCGATTCTTCGGTCATAAATTTTATTCTTCGTCTCCTTCGCGACCCTCTAACACAACCTCTTCCTTGATCTCCGCCTTCACCTCTTCAACTTTTTTCTCTTCTACTGCCGCTTCCACCACGGGAGCCTCCGCCGCCTTTGCCGCCTCCTCCTCTTTACGCTTCGCCTCCTCGGCCTGTTTTCTTTCTTCTTCCTCGTGAACCATCTGGGCAATCACGGCTTCAGTCGACGCGCCGACCGCGATCGCCTTCGCAGAGGCTTCATGCAGCCCGCGCAGACGGTCTTCGCCGATTCCCGGGATCTGCGTGAAATCTTCAATATCGGCCTTGGCAATATCCTCAATGCTGCGATACGAGTGCGAATACAAAATTATTGCGGTGCTCTCATCGACGCCAAGAATCCTCGATAATGCGCCCCGGGCACGCCCTGCGATCTCTTCGATCTTCGATTCGCTGTAGACGTCGATGTTCCATCCCGTGAGATGGGCAGCCAGACGCACGTTTTGTCCGCGGCGGCCGATTGCAAGGGAGAGCTGATCATCGGGAACGATGACCTCCATCGCGTGTTCGCGCTCGCGGATGATGACCTTCACGACTTCGGCGGGGGCGATCGCGTTGCAGACGAACCTTGCCGGATCCTGGTCCCAGAGAACTATATCGACCTTTTCGCCCTTGAGTTCGCCGACCACACTCTGCACGCGCGAGCCCTTCATCCCGACGCAGGCGCCGACAGGGTCGACGTCGGAGTCTTTCGAGTAGACTGCAATCTTTGACCTGATGCCGGGCTCCCTGGAAACCGCTTTTATCTCGACGATCCCCTCTGCGATTTCCGGGACCTCCATGCTGAAAAGTTGCGTCACGAGCGCCGGGGTTTTGCGCGACAAAACAATCGCGGGCCCCTTGCCCTCTTTATCCAAATATAGGAAATAGCCCTGAAGCCTGTCGCCTGCCTTGTAGCTCTCGCTTTGCACCTGCTCCGGTTTTGGAAGGACGGCCTCCGTGCGCCCGAGATCCACGATGATCTCGCCTTTCTCAAAGCGCCTGACGATGCCCGTGATGATCTCACTGACGCGGTCTTTGTACTCCTCGTATATAATGTTGCGCTCGGCCTCGCGCACTTTTTGTATGATCACCTGCTTCGCCGTCTGTGCGGCGATGCGCCCGAAGACCGACGGATCCATCTTGACTCCCAAGACGTCTCCCACCGTGACTTCCGGATCGAGTTTTTTAGCATCCGCGATTATCATCTCAAGATTGGGGTTCTCCACGTTTTCCACAACGGTTTTGAACTGGAAAAGCTCTATCTCGCCCAGCTCTTCGTTATAGTGCGATTCAAGCTCGCCCAGATGTCCCCACTTCTTGCGCGCTGCGGTCAAGAAGGCCGTCTCGATCGCCTCGATGATCGCCTGCTTCGGTATGCCCTTGTCGCGGCTCACCTGCTCCATCACACGATTCAATTCCTGAAACATTCCTGCCATTTATTCCTCCAAAAAAACCGTGACTCGTGATTCGTGAGTCGTAACTGTTTACGGCTCACGGTTTACGGTTCACGATATCAGGACTTATCTTTCGGTTTTGTAAAATCCGGCACCAAACGTGCCTTGGAAACCAAATCAATCGGAATCTCAAGTTTCATCCCGTCAACAATCATATAAATTTTATCGCCCTCTAAACCTTCAATCACGCCTTTGTAATTGCTCCTGCCTTCGATGGGCTCCCGCGTCTTGAGCCTGATTTCCTTTCCGCGATATTTTTCAAAATCCTTTTTCGTTTTCAAAGGCCTGTCAAGGCCCGGAGAGCTCACTTCAAGATTGTAGCGCATGCCCACTGCGCCTTCCGCTTCGATGACATCTTCAACCGCGCGGGAGATAAGCTCGCAATCATCGATTGTCATGCCGCCGCCCTCTTTGTCGATTGAGAGCCTCAAAACCAAGCGCCCCTGTTCCGATGCGAATTCCACATCGACAAGTTTGTAACCCAGATTGTTAATGATCGGCTCCGCAATTTTCTCAACTTTTTGGGCAACATCATCGTGCATACTTTAACCCATAAAAAAAAGGGCCTATAAGGCCCATGTCATATGATCAGACATGTTGCGTGGTGTATATACAGAATCCCCTTGGTCTGCAAGGATTTTTAATGATCCCTTAACGGCGGCGGTGGACGTCGCGAAGCGCGTGCTTGGGATGCATAGTGAACATGCGACTTCCGCGGCGCACCTTTTCCAGATGCTCTTCTACCATGACATCCGCGGCGCGCGCCGTTGTAACCCCCATTTCATCGGCGATTTTTAAGACCCGGCCCACATTGTGATAGATATTCTGGACCATCCGCTCGCAACGCTCGCGGCTGTAGCCTTCAAGTTCCAAAAACACGTTCATGAGGCCGCCGGCGTTGATGACGTAATCGGGCGCGTAACAGATGCCGCGCTTTTTCAGGATGTCCGCGTGATCGATGCGTTCGAGCTGGTTGTTCGCACCCCCGGCTACGATCTTGCACTTTAAAAGTTCAACGGTCTTGTCATTTATTATTGCGCCCAGTGCGCACGGCGAAAAGACATCGCACTTGACATTGTATATATCGTCGGGCGGGACAGTTTCGATCGAGACCTCCTGCTTGAGTGAATTCACCTTATCCTTGTCGATGTCGCAGGCGATCACCTTCGCGCCGTTTTTCACGAGATGGCGGATGAGATCCGCACCGACCTTCCCCGCACCCTGCACCGCAAAAGTCCGGCCCTTCAAGGACTCGTCGCCGTAAACTTTATTCAGGCATGCCTTGATTCCGTAAAAAGTTCCAAGCGCAGTGAACGGCGAGGGATCGCCTGATCCGCCGTGCGTGGGATCGGTTCCCACCACGTAGTCCGTTTCGAGGAACGCGCATTCCATATCGAAGACATTCGTGCCGACGTCTTCCGCCGTGATGTAGCGCCCGTCCAGCGAATTTATGAACCGGCCGTAGCTCCGGAAAAGAGCCTGGCTCTTGTCTTTTTTAGGATCGCCGATGATAACCGCCTTGCCGCCGCCCAGAGGCAAGCCGGCCGCCGCGGCTTTGTATGTCATGCCGCGCGACAGACGAAGGACGTCACGAAGCGCTTCGGTCTCCGAAGCGTAAGGCCACATGCGCGTCCCGCCGAGCGCCGGCCCGAGCGTCGTATCATGAATCGCCACGATCACCTTGAGGCCCACATCTTTCGCCTGACAGAAAACAACCTGCTCATGATCGAATTCTTGCATGGATGAGAGGACGCCTTCGTTCATGGGAACCTCCTAAAAACCGTGGTTCGTGGTTCGTGACTCGTGACTCGCAACTCGTAAATTAGGCATGCCTCTCTTGCTACGCAAAAAACAATTTGTCAACGAAATGAAGGCCTAAATTGCTCCGGGTGTCGGAGAGTCAAGGATTTTGAAGTCTGCGCCGTTATTGTTAGTGTCCGCACCATCAGTGCGGGATATGCTCTTACCGGCCGGCGCGTCCGGACCCGATGTCCCCTCGAAACATGAAAGGCCGTTTTGTGCGTTTTGCGGAAGCGGCGCGCCGTACCCCACGGCATCGAGAAGCGCGCCGTGATTATCGAGGAGCTGCACGCAATCAGGGCCGTTTTGAGGATCGAAATTGTCCAGAAAATCCGCCCCGGGAATATTTGTCTGCGTTGGCGCACCCGTTCTGCTGTCTGCAATCAGGAAAATGCCGTCGTCGGGTATGATTGAGTTGGCGGGAATATCTATCGTTTCTGTGGCTGCGCCGTCGGCACCATTTACGAATACGATTTTGTAGCCGCCGATGTCGCATTCCGCATCTCCGACAAGTTCCACAAACAAATTTCCATCCACTTCATCGCCCACGGCATCATATATGATTTCATTGATGACGAGTTTCGCCGGCCGCTGCGGGCCTTGAGGCTCCTGATTTCCGCCCTGCCCTCCTCCATCGTCACCGCCATCACCACCTTCATCGCCGGCGTCACCGCCAATATCGCCGTTATCACCGGCTGACACTTCGTTTTGCTCCTTTATTTTAAACGTGCTCCAGAACGGAGTCGGATCTTCGCCGGGCCTCTGGTTTAAGGGAAACCCTGTGGTTGTCTTCACATCTGTTGTGATGATGATTCCGTAAGTCTCCCCGGATTCAAAAGATTCGTCCGGTTCGAACAAGGCTTCATGCCAGTCATCCGACACCTTATAGGTGCCTGTGAAACCAGATGTCTCGCCTTTCGAAATGTCTGTCGCAAGATCGTTAAGATCGGGCACATTTCCCTGGATTTTCATGACAGCAAACGAGTTGGGGCCGACTGATGTCGGATCTATCGATGTCGAAAACGTCACGACTACAGATGTTTTCGACGGGACGGTCAAACCGTCTGCGGGATCGACAGCGACGACTCTTGGCTGACGCGTTATCAGAGAATCGAAATTCGAAAGTTCCGGCCCGCATGAAGCAAACAATAGCCACAGAGACGCAGAGACGCAGAGAATTAAAAAATATTTTTTGTTTTTGGAATAAGTCATTTCTCTGTGCCTCCGTGCCTCTGTGGCTGAAGTAAAGCAATTCACGTGCCAAGATAATTTTTCCATAACATCCTTTTTATGAAGACCGGCTGCGAACCACTGACCGATTTTCGGGCAGTCTGACCGGAAATGCTGCATCATTATATATATAA
>Ga0315274_10017453_pt1 | contig 10126 bp, 10 predicted proteins | sample YL17G02_20_MG_FD_203700 | JGI IMG/M metagenome (GOLD analysis project Ga0315274, IMG submission 203700) | Sediment microbial communities from Yellowstone Lake, YNP, Wyoming, USA - YL17G02_20 | ecosystem: Environmental > Aquatic > Freshwater > Lake > Sediment | place: USA: Wyoming | collected... | reverse complement strand
TGGTCCGGATGGGGAACCTGGGGCTTCTGTGCGGTTTCTTCGCTGGATGCCTGTGGGCCGAGATGCGGAAGAGAGCGGAGAATCTTTCTGTTCCGGATTCGTGAAATGCGCGCTAGTAGTCCTTCAAGTCGTAACAGATGGATAGAGTCTCCTCATTTTGATTCGGGCATCCTCGATCGTGAAGCGCCAGTCCAACGGTTTGGCGGTGTTGTTACGGTCCTCCGTCCAAGCAGCCACTTCGCGTTTCAGTGAAGCGACATCCGGAATACGGCGGTCCAGGCATTGCCGCGACAGGATGCTGAGTTCGCATTCGGCGACGTTCAGCCAACTGCCGTGCTTGGGCGTGTAGTGCATTTCCAATTTGTCGGCAATGCGTTTCGCCTCCGCAGCGGGAAACGCTTCGTAGAGCGAGGCTTTCTCATGGGTGTTAAGGTTGTCGCAGACCAATACGATCTGCCGGGCTTGCGGATAATGGACGTCCACGAGGTCTTTCATCTGCCGCGCCCAATCGGTTCGCGTATGGCGGTCAGTGACCTCGACGTGACGGCGTCCGGTCAGCGGCTCGGACAGCATGAAAAGGTTGGCCACGCCGTTGCGAACGTAGTGGGTGTCGAACCGTTCGGGAAAACCAGGCAGCGGCGGCAGAGGAGCACGCACTTCACCCACCATCTGTTTGCTCGTTTCATCCATGCACACTTGCGGACGCAGGGGATCGTAGGGACGATGGTAAACGTCGAGCACGTCTTCCATCGCGCACACGAAAGCCGCGCTCGGCTCCCCCGGCAAACACCACTCCTGTTTCAGCCAAGGTTTGACGATGTTTTTTTTAGAGTCTGCCGCACCGTCTCGTGCGAGACATGCTCGACGTATCGCAACTGGACCATCCGGCCAGCCAAAAGATGCAGTGTCCAGCGCGCACGCCCCTCGGGCGCCGGACTGCAAGCCAGAGCGATCAGATGGGCCTCGGCCTTCCCATCCATAATCTTTGGCGGCGGGGCGGGCCGTTTCTTGCGGTTCAGAGCCGCCTCCACTCCTTCTTCGACAAATCGTCGCCGGACCCGCTCGACGGTCGGCCGGCTGGTCTCCAAAGCCTTGGCAATCTCCTCGTCCGTCCACGATTGCCCCTCCGAAACGTCGGCTTTCAAAAGAATGCGGGCGTGCAACTGCTTGCGGGCGGCGGCTTTGCCTTTGGAAATCAGGCCTTGGAGACAGGAGCGTTCTTCTGCGGTCAGCGTGACAAGGTAGAGCTTCTGCGGGGACATGGACGCGCTCCTTTCTTCGGAAGCATTTCAACAAACCTTTACCGTTAAAACACATGGCACTCCGGCTTTCCATCAAATTCGGCTTGAAGGACTACTAGTCCGCCACGCCATAGACCCCGCCCAGCCCCTTGTTCCCGTCGGCATGACCGTCGAGGAGCGCTACCGCGACTGGCTGGCCGAGTGCGATGCTCACCAGCGCCGCGAAAGCGGCAGACAGGACGCGCAGGCCTTCACCCCCGAACAGCGCCAATGGCTCGACGCCATCAAGGACCACATCGCCCAATCCCTCCACGTCGCCCCCGAAGACTTCGACTACGCGCCCTTCAGCCAAATGGGCGGCATGGGCAAAGCGCACCGTCTCTTCGGAGACCGCCTGAATGAGATCCTGGAGGAACTCAATGAACGCCTGGTCGCATAGAATATCAGACACGATAAACAAGATTGACAGGATTCCATCTTGTCCATCCTGTAAGTCCTGTAAAAAAGAAGGAAATGCCGGATGACTGATAGATTGCCAAAAGGGTGGATGGAGCTTCCTCTCGGAGAGGCCGTGGAGGTGTGTGACCATCTGCGCATGCCTGTCAATGCCAAGGAACGCTCTAAGCGCGCCGGTTCTTACCCTTACTACGGTGCCACCGGCCAAGTCGGCTGGATAGACGACTTCCGACAGGACGGTGAATACGTCCTTCTGGGCGAAGACGGGGCGCCGTTTCTTGAACTCACGAAGCCCAAAGCCTACCTCGTCCGCGGAAAGTGTTGGGTCAACAACCACGCCCATGTCCTGCGCGGCAAGGACGGCGTCCTGCTCAACCGATACCTTCTCCATATGCTGAACGACGTGGACTACCGGACACACGTAAATGGAACGACCCGGCTGAAACTCACCCAGAATTCCATGCGGCAGATCCCACTTCGCATTGCCCCCATTCCGCAGCAAGAGCGCATCGTGGCGAGGATAGAGGAGTTGTTTTCCGCCCTCGACGCCGGGGTGGCCGCCCTCCAGCGCGCCCGGACCAACCTCAAACGCTACCGCGCCGCCCTCCTCAAAGCCTCCGTCGAAGGCAAACTCACGGAAGAGTGGAGAAAGTCCCATCCCGTCCACAATCCGAAATCACAAATCCGAAATCCGCAATCCACAATCCGCAATCCGCAATCGATAGAGCCCGCCTCCGAACTCCTCAAACGCATCCTCGCCGAACGCCGCCGCCGATGGGAACAAGCCCAACTCGAAGCCTACGAAGCCAAAGGCAAGAAGCCCCCGCAAGGCTGGAAGGATAGATACAGAGAACCGGTAGGACCTCCTTCTTCCCTTCCCGCTTCTGCCTTGCCAAACGGCTGGTGCTGGGCGACCGTGGAGCAACTGGCCGAGGTCATCACAGGCTCGACACCCTCGAAGAGCAAGAGCGAATACTTCGGCGGGCCCATTCCGTTCATGAAGCCGACCGACCTCAATGTGGGATACTACGTCCGAGAATCTGACGATTCCCTGACCGAAGCAGGAGCCGAGCACGCACGAATGCTCCCAGCCGAAACAGTTCTTGTTACCTGTATCGGTGCTACCATTGGCAAGACGGGCCTTGCGCGTGTTCCCTGCGCCACGAACCAACAGATAAACGCCGTTGTGCAATACGGCGGGGATTCGCTCTCGCGCTGGCTCTATTGGGTTTTTTCTAGCCCCTTCGGTCAAAAGCAGATCAGGACTAACGCTTCGGCCACAACGCTCCCGATTCTGAACAAAGGAAGATTCGCAGCTCTTCCGATTCCAATCCCCCCGGAGCCCGAGATTGGGGAGATCCTCGCGCAAGTTGAGGATTGCATCTCCATATCAGAGAAGACGGAAGAGGAACTGCAGCTGAATCAAAGGCGCGAGGCGCGATTGCGGCAGGCAATTCTCACTTCTGCATTTAACGGAATACTCTGAATGACCATTGTCTCATGAACGACGTCTACCAAGATCTCCTGAATACTGCTCGCCAGCCTGGCAGTCCTACCTCTTTGTTCATTGAGAATATGGGGAAATTGGTTGACCTTGCTACTGACATGAACCAAGAAGAAGGGTTAATCCAAGCGATAACGGCCATAGAGACCCAACTCCCCAACATGGCCCACCCAGACCTCAAACGCTGCGCACATTACTTTCTTGGTGGCGGTTGGACTTCTTTGTATCGCCTGCGATACGGCAAAGGGGATGAATCGTGGGGATGGGAAAGAGAAGAAATCGAAAAGGAGATATTCCACCTTCGATCGGCAGTGCGCAACGCAGATGCTTACACCGGTAAAGACGACCTCCTTCCACGTATCTATACGAATCTGGGCAACGTCATGAGCCACGTGGGCCGTTTTATTGAGGCAATAGATTACTGGGCCAAGGCTTTGGAAATCGTTCCGGGTTACGGAATGGCTATTGGGAACCTCGGAGAAGGACTGTGCAATTACACCAAATACTTCTACAATGTGGATGGGGGCGTAACTGAGATATTCCTGCATGAAGCGCACAGAATGCTTGTGCAGGCTTTGGAAAAGCCGCTTGAGGGCGATGCAGCTGTTGATTTTCGAAAGCATGTACAGTCAATCGAATCTCGTCTTGATCCCGGCTTCTTGAACCGACCCCTCGAGTTGGACCTGGGCCATTCCCTCGGAGACGGTGAAGAGGGAAGGTACAGAAAATGGTGTCTTGACAACAAACTCTTCTTGAATCCATTGAACGATCTCGGACCACATTCAATTGCAGCCTCTGATTCGGTTCAGTGCCGGAGCGTCGTAACGCGTGTAGATACCGGCCCCATTTATCATGGCCTGTTTTCGCAGATAAAGCAGGAATATGTCTCCGCCCGTTTCCTGTTCTTTGATGGCCTTTTCAGCGACGACGTGCATTATTCTGATCGCAGGGTGTCGTTAGTGAATACGCTCGATTTCCCTGCCTTTTGCCTGTCAACAGAAAAACAGAAGCTTGCATTTCGTTCGGCCTATTCCATTTTGGATAAGATTGCGTTCTTTCTCAACCAGTACATGGGCCTTGATATTCCCGAACACGAAGTGAGCATCAAAAGGATATGGTACGAGAAAAGAGGCAAGAAGCCTCAACTAAGAGATGTCTTTTCAAACCTACAGAACTGGTCACTACGCGGGCTGTTTTGGCTTGCAAAGGATATATGGGAAGATTCCTCCGAATACAGAAACGCCATTGAACCAGATGCTCAAGGCCTACGGGACATAAGGAATCATCTGGAGCATAAGTACTTGAAAGTGCATGACCGTCTTTGGAATCCACCAACTCAGACGAAGGAGGAATCCCGGCGAGGCCTATCAGACACGCTGGCCTATTCAATTGGCCGTGAGGAATTTGCGTTCAAGGGAATGAAGATGCTGCGACTTGCCAGAGCCGCCTTAATGTACTTGGCGTTTGGGATACAGGAGGGCGAGGCAAGACAGGTAGACGAGCGACGAGGGAAGCGTATCCTCCCGATGTTGTTGGATGATTGGGAAGATGAATGGAAAAGATAGAGCAAAAGTGGCGCCTTATTGTGCCCTGCCAGGTAAGAGCGCCCTTGCGTAAACGACGTGTGCGAAGGATAATGCTGCGAAGTCCCAGAGGGGAGGTATCGAACCATGCGATATGTTCAGCACCAGATACAATTAGACAGCACTTCGGGCTATGGGCGGCGTGTCCCGCCGCGCGCCACCGGAGCGCTGCTCATGGTCATCCCAACAGTCATTCAACGCGCCATCCGGATGCGATTTGAAGGTCGCAGCACCGCGGTGGGCCGCCAAGCGGTGTGGCTGGAGAGTGCTTCGGACGTGCGGTTCATTGACCATTACGGCGAGGAAACCACCACGCTGGTTTTCGAGGCGCCCGTGCTCGGGGAAGCGGCGGAGGAAATCTACCGCCAGCCCGACATGTTCACCCCTCTACCCAGGCCAGAGGACACGGGATTCGATCTTCTGGGCGATATCCTTGTGGACGTGGCGGAAGGGAACGGTGAAAGCGACCGGTTTGACGTGCCTCTTCTCAACCAGATCGGGCATTTCCAAAAAGGGCTGGATGGCGATTTTCAACGCGCTTCATTTTGGGGCAATCGTTTCGAGGAAGGGGCAAGCGTGCATATTGATAGCGACGTGATCGAGATCGCCCGGCAACTGCGCGAGAACACGCCGAGTCCCCGCCGCCTGCGCATCTCCGGCGTTCTCGACATGATCCGGGCGAGCACGCTGGGCTTCGCCCTGAAGCTTGCCGACGGCCAGGAGGTGCGCGGCGTTTTGCAGCAAGGCAACGCAGACAAACTACACGAGCACTTTCAGAGGGAGATCGTGGTTCTCGGAAAAGCGGTGTACCGTTCTTCCGGCCGTCTTCTGCGCATAGACGCCGACGAGATGTCCCCAGCGTCCGAAGCGGACCGGTTTTACTCGGAAATCCCAAAACCCACGCGAAAGAGACTCGACCTGAAGGAAATCGTCCGGGAACAGCAACACAAGAAGGGGCTGGCTGCGATCCTGGGCGAATGGCCGGGTGACGAGTCCGATGAGGAGGTGGAACGTGCCCTTGAGGAGGTGAGCTGATGACCGCCCCTCCACCATTCCTGCTCGACACCTGTGTGCTGGTTGCCCTTCTCAGGCAAAAAGAACTGGGGCAGAGAATCGAGCACGCTTACAATCTGACGGCCAACCTCGGAAAAGCGCTTATCTCCGTGGTAACCGTCGGTGAAATGCACTCCCTGGCGCGGAAATGGAAATGGCCGCTGGGAAAAGTCGAAAAAATGCAGACCTTGCTGGAGGAAGTGGTGTGGGTGGACATCAACACCCCGGCGATCTTTGACGCCTATGGAGAGATAGATCATTTCCTTGCAAAGAGCGCCAGGCCGATCGGGCAAAATGACATCTGGATCGCCGCAACTTGCAGGGCATCGGGCGCCATCCTTCTGACCACCGACCGGGATTTCGACGTTTTGGACAGCCAGTTTCTGCGGCGCATCTACATCAAGCACAAGTCCTCGAAGTGAAATGACCAACAACACCCAACAAATCGTCAACAAAGCCTGGAACTTCGCGCACGTCTTGCGGGACGACGGCCTATCCTACATGGCCTACACGGAGCAGATCACGTTTCTGCTGTTCCTGAAAATGGCCCATGAACAGACGGAACCACCCTACAATCGGAAACCCATCGTTCCCAAGGGGCTGGACTGGCCCTCGCTCCTGGCGAAGGACGGCGACGATCTCGAGGTCCATTACCGGCATATCCTGGAGGAACTGGGGAGGAAGCCGGGGATGCTGGGGGAAATCTTCAAGAAGGCGCGGCAGGAGATTCAGAACCCGGCGACGCTCAAGCGGCTGATCGTGGACCTGATCGGCACGGAGCAATGGTCGTCGCTCGAGGCGGACGTCAAGGGCGACATCTACGAGGGCCTGCTTGCCAAGAGCGCCTCCGAGTCGCCCAAGGGCGCGGGGCAGTACTTCACTCCGCGCGAACTGATCAAGGCCATCGTGGACGTGATGCAGCCGGGACCGGATGACACGGTCTGCGACCCGGCCTGCGGCACGGGCGGCTTCCTGCTGGCGGCCCACGATTACGCGGTTCGCTCGTATCTACCCGCGCCGGGGGCTCGGCAGACGGGCGGGCCTGGCCTGAACCCGGATCAAAAGAAGCACTTGCGGTCGGGTTTTGTCCGGGGATGGGAGCTGGTTCCCGCGACGGCGCGGCTCTGCATCATGAATCTGTATCTCCACGGGATCGGCCCGTCGGGAGAGGAAGCGACCAAAGGCGCGGCCTGTCCGATCGTGTCGGGCCTCGACTCCCTCGCGAGCGATCCGGGAGATCGCTTCTCGATGGTCCTGACAAATCCTCCCTTCGGCAAGAAATCGTCCATCACCATCGTGGGTGAAGACGGGGACTTGGAGAAGGAGGACCACGCCTACGAGCGGCAGGACTTCTGGACAACGACGAAGAACAAGCAACTGAACTTCCTTCAGCACGTCAAGACGCTGCTTAGGATCAACGGGCGATGCGCCATCGTCGTACCGGACAACGTGCTCTTCGAGGGCGGCGCGGGCGAGACGGTGCGGCGAAACCTCCTGAAGCAGTTCGACGTGCATACGCTGCTGCGCCTGCCGACCGGCATCTTTTACGCCCAGGGTGTGAAGGCGAACGTACTCTTCTTTGACGCGAAGCCCGCGCAGGAGAAGCCGTGGACGAAACGACTCTGGGTCTATGACCTGCGCACCAACATGCACTTCACGCAGAAAACCAACACGCTGAAACGGAGCGACCTCGACGATTTTGTCGAGTGCTTCAAGCCGGGCCAGCCGCGCGAGAAACGACGGGCCACCTGGGACGCCGAGAAAAACCCAGACGGTCTGTCCGGGCGCGAAGCACAGGCAGGGCGCTGGAGGGCGTTCGATTACGACGACCTCATCAAGCGCGACAAGATCAACCTCGACATCTTTTGGCTGAAGGACAAGAGCCTGGAGGACGCGGACGACCTGCCCGAGCCGGGGGTGCTGGCCCAGGAAATCGCCGACGACCTCCAAACCGCCCTCGAGCAGTTCCAAACCATCGTGGAGGAACTGAAGGAGTGATCAAGAGCCGATCGGGATAAAGGGGGGGCGAGGCTCACATTGGTCAAGGCTACGGAGGCGAATTCCACTTGCTGCGGTACTTGGGGCGATACTGGAATCTCCTGAACAGCCGAATCCTGCAGCAACTGGGCAACGCAGGGCCTATCGAATGGCTGGACTTCAAGCCGGGAGCGAAATACGATCCTTTTCACCTTACCGACGAGGGGAAGCCTGCGCCCATTCCGCCCGACGGTGAATGAATCTAAAGAAACTCCTTGACAAAACAGGGGGAATTCCTGCTATGTAAGGTTATTGCGTGGCCGATCCACCAGGATGCCGCGCCGGGCGGTGTTTAGCATGGGCGAATTGTGCAATCTCGAACGGAATACAGGGAACGCCTGCAAGACTGCGGTGTTGATCGGCGGGACTTCCGGTATCGGCCGGGCGGTTGCGGCGGAGTTTGCCGCGCTCGGCTGGCGTATTCTCTTCACGTATTTTCACTCGGCAGAGGTGGCGTCGAACCTGAAGGAGGAGATCCTCGCGAGCGATCGCAGAGTTGAGATCGAGTGTTTTCCGCTAGACGTACGCGACGCCCAGGCGGTTGCGGCATTCTTTGACCGTTTTCGCCCCAAAGACGCTCGTCTGGACGCTCTTGTCTATCTGGCCGGCGTGTCCGAAGATGCCTATCTCCGAGAAATGTCCTCTGAGATATGGCGGAGCGCGATCGATGTTCACCTGACCGGGTGTTTCCACTGTCTACACGCGACGGCGCGCATTATGAGCGCCAGGCGGACGGGGCGAATTGTCACCCTATCGAGCGATGCGGCGCTGATGGGCGCACCCATGCGCGCCAACTACTCCGCCGCCAAGGCGGGAGTGGTCGGCCTGACGAAGTCGGTTGCTCGTGAGCTGGCTCCCTTCGGGGTTACCGCAAACAGCGTCGCACCCGGGATGATCCGCACGCCGCGCATCGAAACGTGGCCTGAAGACACGCGTCGCCGGCTGGAGACATCCATCCCGCTGCAGCGTTTCGGTGAACCGCGGGAGGTCGCCGCGCTGATCGCGTTTCTTTGCTCCGAGGCAGCAGCTTACATTACCGGTCAGGTCTTGCAGATTGATGGCGGGCTTCGGATGTGAGTTTCCCCGTCGTTCAAGACCGCAGAAAGGATCAGGTCGCCACATGGCAAGTATCAATGAAAGAGTAAAGCGGACGGTGGTCGAAGCGTTGATGCTCGATCTTGCACCCGAGGAGTTGGGGGACGATGAGAACCTGAGCGAAAAACTCGGACTCGACAGCGTGGGATTTCTCGAAGTGCTCACGGCGCTTGAGGATGAGTTCGACGTGGAAATTGAGAACCCCGGTCTGACCCGGCTTTCCGCCCCCACCGTGCGTAAACTGGCGGAAGTTGTTTCGCAAGCCCAGGGCGAGAGAGACGGCGAATGATAACAACACGCACTGTCGCAATCAGCGGCATTGGCGCCGTGACGGGCTTTGGCTCCGGCGTCTCCATCCTGTGGGAGGCCCTTGCGGCAGGCCGCACTTGTGTCGGGGTGAAATCAGCCGGCGATACTGAAGCTGCCGGGGGTGATCGTGTCGCGGAACTATCCCTTTCGGCCGCGACGGAAGCCGTTACTTCGGCCGGTTGGTCTTTGCCTCTTTGCGACGTTCAGCTTGCGTTTGGAACGAATGTCGGCCGCGTCGCGCGTCTCTCGCGATTATCACGGAATGACCTCGGCCGGGCTCTTTCTCCCGGCGTCCTGGAGGAATGGGCGGATCATCATGTCATAGCCCGCACTCTGGCGGCGAGTCTGGGCTGCGAAGTCGATAGCGCGGTGACGTTGACTGGCGCCTGCACTTCTGGGGCGCTTGCGCTCGGCTATGCCTTTGACTTTGTTGCCTCAGGCCAATGCGAAATGGCGCTGGCCGGGGGCGCAGACGAGGAGACAGCGTTCAAGGCCTCCGGGCATCTTGCGCTTCGAACGTCCAGCCCTTCTGGCCGGGTGCGCCCCTTTGATGCGGGGCGCGACGGAACTGCTTTTCGGGAAGGGGCCGGATTCCTCTTTCTGGAGAGTCTGGAGCACTGCCTCAATAGAGGCGGTCGTCCTCTCGCGCTGGTCAGGGGTTACGGAGTCGGCACCGATACGGGGAGTCTCACCGCGCCGGACCCCGAAGGGAGAGGGGCGGTGATCGCGATGCGCGCAGCGCTTGCTGACGCGGGGCTCGCACCTGAGCAGATCGATCACGTCCAGGGACACGCTACTGGCACGCGTCTCAACGATGCCATCGAAGCGCGTAGTATCCGACAGGTTAT
>Ga0315274_10017452_pt1 | contig 10126 bp, 10 predicted proteins | sample YL17G02_20_MG_FD_203700 | JGI IMG/M metagenome (GOLD analysis project Ga0315274, IMG submission 203700) | Sediment microbial communities from Yellowstone Lake, YNP, Wyoming, USA - YL17G02_20 | ecosystem: Environmental > Aquatic > Freshwater > Lake > Sediment | place: USA: Wyoming | collected... | reverse complement strand
CAACCGGAGTTGGCGCCGGACGGCGCCCTGGCGAACCCGGCCGCATATACGAACTATCGCAAAGGCGACACTTTCTGGGCCGTGGGCAACGCCAAGGGAATGCGCTGCAAACTCCTGGTCGTGCCGTTTGCGTTCCCTGCTGAGCACTTGACGAACAGCGCGATGCTGTGCGGACTGGATGTCCCGGATATCCGCGGGACGCAGAGCACGTACTTCTCGATGTCCGACCAGTTCAAGCAAGTCGAGAACGTTGCAGGCGGCGTGCGTTTGCCTCTTACGTTCGAGGGCGACACGGCTACCGTGATGGTTCCGGGTTTCCGACACCCGCAAACGCGGGAGTTCGTCGAGGTCCCACTCAAGGTAACCGTCGATCGACAAGCACGAACCTTGGCATTTGAGATACAGGGCCAGACGGCAAAACTCGCCGAGAACGCATGGTCGGAATGGGTCGAATGGACGTTCCAGGTGTCGCCGCAGTTCAGTGTTCGGGCCATCAGCCGTCTGCACGTTCTCGAGGCGGGCGATAAGGTGCGGCTTTACATGACGTGCCTCCAGATGCACCCACGGGCCCCTTTGACGCCCATCAGCACGCCGGAGGACTACGCGGCGAAACTCGCGGACCGCTACGGCCTTTTCAAGACCATCGGCTGGAGTTATGACACCAAGGCCCTCCAACAGAATGATATGACCGATGACGTGTTTCTGGACGACGTCCGGAGGACGATGGCGTGGCATGAGATGCTGATGCTCGATGAACTGGACCTGGGCAGCTTTGACATGCTCATCGCGGCATGGACCGCTACGGATCGGGTGGCGCACATGTTCTGGCGGTTCCGTGACCCGAAGCACCCGTTGTACACCGAAGAGGGCGCAAAGAAGTACGGCCGGGCGGTGGAAGACACGTATATCAAGATGGACGAGATCGTCGGCAAGGCCATGGGCAAGCTCGGATCGAACGATCTACTGATGGTCATTTCAGATCACGGTTTTCACAGCTTCCGCAAGGGGTTTAGCGTGAACACGTGGCTGGTGCGCAACGGCTATCTGGCCGTGAAGGGCCAGACGGATCCGGCCACGGCTTTCACGGACAAGAAGTACCTCGAAGACTACGACTGGTCGAAGACCAAGGCCTACGGGCTCGGCCTCGGCAGCATCTTCCTCAACCTGAAGGGCCGGGAGGGACAAGGCACTGTGGCTCCCGAAGAGGCGCCAGTGTTGCTTGCTGAGATAAAAGCAAAGCTCTTGAACGTGACCGATCCGGAGACCGGCGATAAGGTTTTCCACGCCGTATACCTCAGGTCGGACGTGTATAAGGGGCAATCGGAAGCTGAGGCGCCGGACATTCAACTCGGGTATGAGGAGGGGTATCAGACCGACAAACCGTCCGCCGCAGGCGCCGCGCCGGAGAAGCTCTTCACTCCCAACGACGACAAGTGGAGCGGCGAACATGCCGCATCCGATGTCGCCGCCACACCCGGCATTCTCTTCGCGAACAAGCCACTGTCGGAGAATCCCGCCATCATTGATATCGGCGTTACCGCGCTAAAGCACTTAGGCATGGACGCGCCTGGGGATTTCGAAGGGAAGTCGCTGATCAAATAGTGCGTCGAGGGGCAATCACTGCTCCAGCAGCCAGTTGGTCAGGGCCGTGGTCTGCAGGAATTCCGTGAACATGATGAATTCCGTGCCCTGCACCAGCGATTCCTCAAAGCGGAGGCCGACAAGATATCTTCCGCCGCCGATGCTCTGAACTCGCGTAACTACCGCTCCTCCCACAAAGGCTCGCGGCATTCGCATGTCCTCCGGGCACTGATCGGTGGAAATGGCAAGGGTGATGGCCTCTGAACAAACCAGGGGGTGGGTGGTTTCGACGAGGACGCCTGTCCGCGAGATGTTCAGCACCTCCCCAGGGAAAACAGACGATCCAGCCCCCTCACGCGCATTCGCGCCCACGGACAACTTGAACGTTATCGTGTAGCGCTCGGCCTCACGCCGTTCCTGGAACGGAATCGGCGCCTCGTCGAACTCCTCAGGCTCAGCGGCGCCTCGAAGCACCATCGAACGACCTCCCCGTTATGGGGCAGCTCCGCACGAACGCCCCTGCGGGCCGACTGCTTCGGAACCGACCACCATCGCAGAGTACGAAACTATGATATATGAGGCCTGTCGCGCTCTGCGTGAGCCTCATTCACTCCTGTAAACATCCTTTCGGCACTTATATGGACACGCTTTCCCGTTTCGCAACGTAGCACAAACCGGCTTGTTTGTCCAGAGAAAACTTGCCCCTCAGTTTCCCGCCAGTTTACGGCACTGCTCGGCATGCAGAATCCTGCTAAAGGTTCGGGCGGCCCGTGCCGACAAAGAGGGTAGGTATCTCAGCGACGGGATGTATCACGTGGCCGTGTGGGGCGGCTGCGGAGAAACGCTCCTGCGTGGAGTGGAGTACTAACAATGGGACAAATGGGGTGCTTTCCGGACCTATCACGCATCTGTTTTTCCGTCTTTTCGCGGGCGTATTCGTCTCTCGCGTCTTCCCTCTTCCAGGATAGTGCGAGTCAAGGTGTCAGCGAGGCTGCCTCGTCCACGGATACGGCCCTTTCTCCGGTTGACTCGGTCGACCTGCAAACGGAATGCCCTAAGGCCGAGACGTTCGAAGGCGTCACATATCACGCCCAAATGGAGCGCGTTTCGTTGGCTGTGACGCTACAGCAGTTGCGCGCTAAGCTGGCCCAGGCGCAAGGTGATGGGACCTCAGTTGGAGCGACAAACTCGGATCAGCTCACTTTCCAGTTCTTCGGTGAAGTCCGCTCTGAAGAACTTGCCATGTTCAGTCAGCGAACAAGCGAGGTTGCGCAGGGGCTTGAAGGAACGCAGAAGGAAACCTACATCGAGCTGAGCCAGAAGGTCGCCGCGCGGTTCGAGATGTCCTTGACGGTATCAGGCGAAGCCCTGAGCGGTTTCACGCGCGCCTCAGAGAAAGCGGCGGACGGCCAGTCGTCGCTTTTCGACAAGTTCCTGGGACTGGGAAAGGACCTTCTGTCGAATCCCGATGATGTCATGAATGAGATACTGAAGATGCTCGATGGCTTCTTCAGTGGGCAGGGGGATTTCGAAGCGGCGTTCACGAAGTTCATCAATGACCTTTTCGGCTCCGGCCTTCTGCCCAAAGCTTCCGGCGCGCAGGCGCAGAACGGAACGTCCGGAGGCGAAAGCACATCGTTCCAGGTGAACATCCAGATGGAGTTCTCGTTCGAGTTCTCGGCGACGGTGCAAGTGGGCGAAGGCCAAGTGCAGGAATCGGATCCGATCACCCTAGACCTGGACGGCGACGGTATCGAGTTGACCCGTTACGGCAACGGTGCGCGATTTGACATCACGGGTAAAGGTCAAGCGGCGACCACGGCCTTTGTGACGGGCGGAGACGCCTTCCTGGCAATCGACCGCAACGGCAATGGCATCATCGACAGCGGTAAGGAGCTCTTTGGCGATCAGAACGGCGCGAGGAATGGTTACGAGGAGCTTGCCAAGCTGGACTCGAACCTTGACGGCGTCATCAACAAGCTTGACAAGGATTTCGCCAAGCTCGTGCTCTTCAAGGATAACGGCAACGGGCGGACGGATCCCGGCGAACTCGTCTCGCTAACACAAGCCGGTATCGTCGAGCTTAGCCTGAATCACCAAAACGTCAACCTGAAAGCCGCCGGGGGCAACCGCATCGGCCAGATCGCCTCCTATCGCCGCGCCGACGGCAGCGTTGGCCAGACCGCCGACGCAATCCTCCAATTCATCGCTTAACTCCCTCAGCATTCCTTCAATCCCCAATCGGCAATCCCCGATCCCTCCACTTTCTCCTCGACATTTGGCGGTTTTCCGCTATAATTGGCCGAAAGAGCAAGGAGGCTGTCATGGTACCTCTCGAAGTCATAGGCGTCAGCCAGTCGGAGAAGGATGGATTCCCCGTGGTGTGGTTGCGCAACGGCAACCGGGTCCTTCCGATCGTCGTCGGGCTGCCCGAGGCGAACGCAATACAGATCGTCCTCCTGGGCCAGACGCCGCCGCGCCCCCTCACGCACGATCTCATCTGCAATCTGCTGGCCGGACTGCGCGGCGAACTGCAGTCGGTCACGATCTACAAGCTCGAGCACGAGATCTTTTTCGCTCACCTCAACATCCAGCAGCGGACGCCGACGGGACAAGTCGAGCAGGTGCTTCGCGTCGATTCCAGACCGAGCGACGGGATCGCCATTGCCGTTCGAATGAAGTGCCCGATCTACGCAGCGGAGGAAGTCCTCGAGACGGCCGGCCAAGACGCTTCTCTTCTCGCCGAGCCCGACGAGGAAGAGGAGGGAGAAGAGGGCGGCGAAGACCAGGACGACAGCGAGATCGAGCCTTGATCGTGCCAAGACCTGACCTATGGTCTTGGCAGGAATCGTTCTTCCAGGCCACTTGCTCTCTGATCCGACCGGGAAAGGAGATGACAACAAGTGGTGGCAAGGATTCTGAGTATGAACGGGACGCTGTCAGCGACTGTCCAGAGCCGAAGCCGTTCCGAACAACATGAACTGACCAACACTGTAGCCTGACGTCGCTATCGCGTCCTTGACGAAGAACTTTACTACAAACTGCGTTGGTTGTACAATTGCTGAAACGTAATATGATGGTTACTTCTTCGCACCGGAATCGCTTCCGATGGCGAAATGAAGGCGTATGGCCGTGATTTGGAGGTTCGATCGTGCTTGTTTCACTGAGACGCGCACCATCCATTGAGGAGCAGATAATGGTTCAAGAAGCAGAACAGATTCAAGAGATCAAGAACGTCTATGCAGGCGAGCTAACACTTGAAGAGATCGTCATTCTCTTCGGCATCAGGGATCTTTTCCAGGCCGTCATAGAGGGGCGTGCGCAATTCAACCTCGTCGCTGAGGTTGTCAGCGCTAAGCTCCGTTCCCTGATCAAGTCAGGCCTCGATCTGAATACACGCACGAATATCGACGCCCTGTTATTCATAAGGCAGATAGGGGATGATATCCCCTTCTTGCAGGACAAGAGGGAAAGTGCGACTGTTACCGAGCTCGAGTTTGCGAAGGATATTGTCGGTATTATCAACTTCAGCGTCAGGAACAGCATAGGCATCAGTTTCGTTCTCAACATACTATCTCATGACCTTGCGGAGATTCTCAGAAAGGGCAGCCTTGATGAGGCCTTGAAATGGGGTTTCTCGCCAAAGTCTGGGACCTGGCGGGGATTCACTGACAGTGCAGTAGGCGATCCTGAACCCGATCAGGACTAGTATATGCGCATCGAAGACGTGAGACGCGGACAGGTGTATATGGTTTGCCTGGACCCCGTTTTTGGGCGTGAAATGGGTGGGTTCAAGATACGGGGGCGATTGACAGGGCGGGCGATTGGTATCCTATCGCGAGATGACTTCCGTAGAATCGAGAAGTCACTGGCACATTGTATGGGTCTTGTGACGCAAGACTGAACGCCCAACGATGCAGGTATACTGGCGTGTGACGGCGCGATGATCAAACAACGCGTGATCGAAACGCCGGAGAACAGAAGGGAGCGGGAGGGATGGGGAGGGGTCTCGTTCTGACGATCTGCATATCCTTGTCTTGCACTCTATCCGCACAGGGCGCCGTTTGGTATGTCGGTAAGAACAACCAGGGCGGCAAGGCCGGCGTCTCATGGGGCACGGCGTTCAATACTATCCAAGAAGGCGTTGACGCAGCGTTCAACGCCGGAGGCGGTGACGTGTGGGTGAGGGCTGCAATCTACGATGAAGTGCGCAGTCTGGATCCGGCCGGCGCGTTGATAATGAGAGAGAATGTTCACCTTTACGGGGGCTTCGCGGGACATGAGGTAAACCGAAAGCAGAGAGATTGGAAGTCAAACGAGACCAGGATTGACGGCAGCCGTGCATGCAAGGGAGCCCCGGCGTACCACGTGGTCATCGGTAGCAACAACGCCACACTCGACGGATTCATCGTTACCGGTGGCGACGCATATGATGCTGGCCCTGACACCGACAGCCCCGAACGATGCGGCGGCGGCATGTATAACTCCGGCTCCTCTCCATCCGTGGTGAACTGCACGTTCACCAACAATCAGGCTTACACCGATGGCGCCGGAATGTACAACTGCGATGCTTCTTCTCCCAGCATCCGGAACTGCATCTTCGAAAGCAATACCGGCGTCGAACAAGGCGGAGGGATCGGCAACAGAGCGTCTTCCCCAATTATCTCGGCGTGTATGTTCCTCGATAACCACGCTTCCAGCGGCGGCGCAGGGATTCACAATGAGGCAGGGGCGTCGCCGCGGATCGTCAACTGCATATTTGCGCGGAATTCCGGCTATGGCGGCGGCAGTGGAATACTCAACGAGTTTGACTCCAACCCGCTCGTGGTCAACTGCGTCTTTGCGGACAACTCGTCCACCAACTGGGGCGGCGCGATCGCCAGTCTTGTCTCCTCGCCCACCGTGATCAACTGCATTCTCTGGGGAAACGCGCCGGATGAGATACAGAGTTCCGGCGGCAATCCGGTCGTGACTCACAGCGACGTACAAGGCGGATGCCTTGGCGAGGGTAACATAGACGCAGATCCGCAATTCCTGCCTGGGGGCTTCTCACTCTCACCGGGATCGCCGTGCGTCGATGCGGGGACCGCTGACAGAGCGCCGAACAACGACATCCGAGGTGTGGCCCGTCCTCAAGGTGACGGCTGGGACATAGGGGCCTACGAATCCACGGATCCGGACTCCGGGCCGCCCATGCCCTTGAACGTCTGGCTCCTGCCCGTCATTTTCCTCTCATTGGCCGCTGCTGCGTTGCCGAGAGGCGGGCAAAAAGCCGAGATCTCTCTGGAACCGGATAAGCCAACAGGAATAGCGCCGCCTGACCTCTGAGAGACGAACTCAAACAAATGAAGGTGGGCGCTATGGCCGGAAGGGTTTCAATTCCAGTTCGGAGATTGGCCGGTAATGCTTCGTATTGCCGGTGCAAAGTATCTCCTGCCGCTCCACGGCGGTCGCAGCGATCAAGGCATCAACCGGTGCCAAGCTCACCTTCAACGCATGCTGCTCCATATAGAGGAAGCCCCGATAACCGATGTCTTCGGAAAGCGGCATCGTCTCGAAATCAAGCAGGAAGCGGCGAATGGCCGCCATTTCCCGTTTGTCCCGGGCTCCTTGGAGAAGCTCCATGCAAGAGACGACGGACACGGCCCGGTTCTCATCGTTCTCAATGACCTGGGCCGCCTTTTCGTTGCCGCGCAGGGCCCAGATCAGAACATCGGTATCAAAGATCACCGAGCCGGCCCTTTCGTATCCGGCGCACGTATTCGGACGGATCGTCCATATCCGAGCGGTCTTTCCACATGCCGAAAGCGGGACTGTCCTTGAGAGATAAAGCGCCCTTTGCTTCCTTCTTGGGAACAATGTAGGCAATTTTGCGTCCGCGTTTTGACAGGGTTACCGTTTCATTGCGTTCGATGGCCTCGAGGATCTTCCTCGGGTTTCGCCGCAGGTCCAAGACGGTGGCTTTCATGATCCGGTTTCTCCACTGTTGTGATCAGTAGAAGTATGCACTTCGTTGCCGTGAAAGGTCAAGCATGAGGCGCCTTGTCGGCGAGAACGCGAAAAAAGTGCTCGACATGACACGGAACATCAGGCACAACACTAGGTGCGATTCGAGGCACGGACTGCATATCACCCCATTTCCGCACCAAAGTAAACGGGGATATGGGTAGCGCCCGCTTTGGGCATGGCCTTAATCTCCTCCCCGCGCTATACAAAATCGCCACGCCAGTTTTTGACTTGCCCTGTATTCGGAGGGTAGAATCGCACAGTGCTTTGGCCTCTTCCCTTATGTCGAATGGCGGTATTCCCGTTCTAAAACCGGAGTTTGTTGTGGAAAAAATCGTCAGTCTCTGTAAACGGCGCGGTTTCATCTTCCAATCGAGCGGCATTTATGGCGGCATCAACGGCTGCTGGGACTTTGGGCCCCTCGGCGTTGAACTGAAGCGGAATCTGAAGGACGACTGGTGGTACGTGTTTGTCCTTCAGCGCCGCGACATGGTGGGACTGGACGCCAGCATCCTCATGCATCCGGACGTGTGGGTCGCCAGCGGCCACGTCGAGCAGTTCCACGACATGCTGGTGGACTGCAAGGAGTGCAAGCACCGCTTTCGCCAAGACCAGCTCGAAGGGAATCGATGCCCGGATTGCGGCGGCGAACTCACGGATCCCAAGGCATTCAACAGCATGTTGCGGACGAGCCTCGGCGTCAGCGACGACACGGCCGTCAACACGTATCTCCGTCCCGAAACGTGTCAGTCGATTTTCGTGGACTTCAAGGACGTCTATTCCACCTCCCGGATGAAGATCCCTTTCGGGATCGCGCAGGTCGGGAAGAGTTTCCGCAACGAGGTCAATCCGCGCAACTTCATCTTCCGCAGCCGTGAGTTCGAGCAGATGGAGATCGAGTTCTTCTGCAAAGCGGAAGAGGAAGAGAAATGGTTCGACCACTGGCAGGAGTGCATCTGGAAATGGTACATGGACATCGGGCTGCGTGAGAGCAAGCTTCGTTGGTTCGAGCACCCGAAGGAAGCGCTCGCCCATTACTCGAAGCGCACAACGGATATCGAATATGAGTTTCCGTTCGGGTGGGGCGAACTGCAGGGCCTCGCGAATCGCGGCACGTACGATCTAACGCAACACGCGAAGCATAGCGGAAAGGACCTGTCCTTCTTCGATCCCGACACCAAGGAACGGTTTGTGCCGACGGTGATCGAGCCTTCGGCCGGCGTGGATCGAACGTGCCTGGCCATCCTGTGCGATGCATACGCCGAGGACGTGGCCGACGGCGAGCCTCGGACGGTGATGCGGTTCCACCCGCGCATGGCGCCGATCAAGGCGGGGGTATTCCCGCTGGTCAAGAAAGATGGGCTGGCGGAGATCGCAATGGACCTCGAACAGCGGCTAAGGAAAAAGTTCACGACGTTTTACGATCAGGGGGGCGCGATCGGGCGCCGCTACCGCCGCATGGATGAGATCGGCACGCCGTTCTGCATAACGGTCGACTACGATACGAAAGAGAGCGACACCGTCACCATCCGCGAGCGCGACTCGATGCAACAAATCCGCGTCAAGATGGACGAAGTCTGCGCGTATGTCGAACGGCGATGCACTTCTGAGCGCGAATAGGCCCTTGCTGACGCGATCTGAAGATCGCCTCTTGTCGTGCTCGTGCTCGTGCTCGTAATCGTACTCGTAATCGACTCTCCCATCGAGTACGATTACGAGCACGATGAGGATCGATTACGATAGGATCTCGACGCGATATGACAATCACCGGCGCGGAGTGGGTCCTTATCTTCGCAAACTGGTCGAACTCGCCATGGCGTGTGACGCACAACGCGTGCTCGAGATCGGGGCGGGCACGGGGCTTAACACGCAGGCTTTCCTGAGTGCGCACCCCTGCCAGTTGATTGCGCTGGAGCCGTCGAGCGGCATGCTCAGGAAGGCCAAGGAAAAGGCGATCCCAGCGTATTGGCTGCAGGGCTCGGGCTTGAGCCTCCCGCTGTCCGAAGGCAGCATCTCATTCGTTTTCGGCGTCTACGTGCTGCATCATCTGTCCGAACTCGACAAGCTGTTCCACGAATGCGCTCGCGTCCTGCAAGACGGCTGCGCGGCATTTGTAGCGGCGTCCGCGGATTTCATCCAACGTCATCCCATGAATCATTACTTCCCGAGCTTTGCTGAGGTGGACAAGGCGCGATTCCAGCCGATCCCTGCGATAGAGGAGGGATTTCGCCGGGCGGGTTTCTCCGAGGTCGGTCTCGAGCAGTTCGTTGATGCGCCGCGCCCCATCGACTCCGCGTATGTGGACAGGGTGGCAAATCGGTTCATCTCGACGTATGACTTGATTCCGCCCGATGAGTTCGAGGAGGGCGTACGGCGCCTCCGGGCCGATGTGGCGCGAACAGGCCGCCTCGACGTGGACATGGAATGGGAATCAGTCGCGATCTGGGCGTGGAAGTGATCCCGCAGCGACGATCTGATACAGTCTGGTACTGTAAGGATTGATGCTCAGGACGGCCATGAAAAACAAGAAGAGAGGGCA
>Ga0315274_10017447_pt1 | contig 10127 bp, 7 predicted proteins | sample YL17G02_20_MG_FD_203700 | JGI IMG/M metagenome (GOLD analysis project Ga0315274, IMG submission 203700) | Sediment microbial communities from Yellowstone Lake, YNP, Wyoming, USA - YL17G02_20 | ecosystem: Environmental > Aquatic > Freshwater > Lake > Sediment | place: USA: Wyoming | collected... | reverse complement strand
AGTAGGCAATGGCGTTCAGGGGAAAGTCCGCGTCATGCTTCTTGCGCGTAAAACGCTCCTCCTGCGCCGCCGCCCACATCTCCCCGTCCCGCAGAAGACACGCGGCGCTGTCATGGTAGAAAGCCGAGATCCCAAGAATATCCATGACGCCGTCCGATCACCCCTCCGCTTGCGAGACTGACACGCCCCCAATCCCCCAGTCAAGCCGGAAACAGTCGCACGAAGCCTTCGCCAAATGCTGCTCTCCCTGCCGTTGCAGCGCCAGGCTTCCGCTCCAGATCTCTCGACCGGGCTCTTGCGACGTCCACTTTTCCCTCGTGCTTGCGCCGGCGCCTGGCGTATGGTGGTCTCACGGCGCCCGGAGGAATGGTCCCGCGGCGTGGATCGCATTCCCCGGAGACTCGGGGCCCGCCTTGCGGCGTTTCCCTCAACACGCGACGTTCCATGAAGCCCCGTCTTGTCTATGTATGTTGCGAAGGTTTCTCTTCGCCCGTGCTCGAGGCGCAGGTGATCCGCGTGATCGAGCAGCTCCACAAGCGGGGTCGTTCTTTTGACCTTCTTCTTATCGGCAACATCCAGACCGGGCTGCTTTCCCACAAGAGAAACCGCGTGTGCCTGGAGAGGATCCGGCCGCTGGTCCCGGGCGAGATCCGCTTTGTTTACCTCCTCAGTTTCGCGTTCTTTTCCGTGGCTTACGCCAGGCGGCGGCTGGCCCGATGGTTGGGCGCCGATCTCCGCGGCGGCCGTCCGATCGTTTTCCATTGCCGGTCCGAGTATGCGGCCAACATCGTCTCGCCCTTCCGCCGGCGCTGCGCGAACGTGCGGATGATCAACGATATCCGCGGCGAGAAACTCTCTGAATACGACTACCGCTGCCGGCGGAGCTCTACCCCATGGCCGCAGATCGCGCGAGCCCGCAAGAGGCGTCGCTTCGCGCGGTGGCAAGCCGAGTGCACCCGCGCGGCCGACTGCGTGCTCTGCGTTTCCGAGCCTCTTGCCGACTACTACAAAGAGGCCTTCCCCCAAGACGCCGGAAAGGTTCACGTGCTGCGGACGGGGGCGGACGAGGACCGTTTTTGTCTCTCGACTGTCGCGCGACGAGAGATCCGCGAAAGGCTCGGCATTCAAGATCGAACGGTCTTCGTCTACAGCGGCTCCCTCGCCCCCTACCAAATGGCGCCCCAGACGCTCCGAGTGTTCCAAGCATTTCACGAGATGGACCCCGAAGCGTTCCTCCTTTTTCTGACCCCCCACGCGGAAGACGCCCGCCGCCTGATCGAGTCGCGGGGAATGGACAAGCGCGATGTTCTGGTTCGCAGCGCGCCCTTTGAGGAGGTCCCCTCTTACCTGATGGCCGCCGACGTTGCGATCCTCTTGCGCGAGAGACTGCCTATCAACCATTACGCGTCGCCGACGAAGTTGGGGGAGTACTGGCTGAGCGGGTTGCCCGTCCTGACGACGAAGGGCGTCTCCGACGCGCTCAGACACATTGAGGAGCATTCGGAGATGGGTGTCGTGCTTGACCCGGAGGCCCCGGAAACCTGGCCCTCCGTATATGCGAGGCTAAAGGCTGAGTATCTCGATGAATCTCGCCGCGAAGACGTCAGACATGAGGCCGTTCGGCATTACTCCCGCGCCCGCTTCTTGGAGGCTTACGAAGGCATTCTTGACGGTCTGCTGCGAGAGATAGGCGCCGACGAATCGGTCTTCCCTGGCGGCGATTAGAAGGAGCATCTCATCGCACGCCGCGAGTTGCCAATCCGCGAGCGACGGTTCCACCTTTCCGGATCCCATATCTCTCCTGGCGCAAACCCTTGTCCGCTGTGGTTCCCTCACAGTCTCTCAAGAGGGCGGTGCCGCGGGGCGAGCCGGATGCGACGCGTACGCTCTGCTGGGCCGCCAGGATCGACATTGCCTTCCGACTCGCTTCGAAGGTTGTAAACGTAGTTGATCCGGTAGAGGTGGCGCGCGTGTCGGCCGCAAAGCTCGAATAGGCACAAGAAGAAGGCAAGGTCGTCGGCGTTGGCCCAGTACTCGCCGGTCTTCGGATCAATGAGGCTCTTCTCTTCGTCGACGTACCGAAGGAGCTCCGACCGGAAGGTCTGCAGAGCGCCCCCAAACCAGCGGGCGTCGCGAAAGGCATTCCGCTCGACAACCCGTTTGGGGTATGGCCTGGAAAGGCTCCAGAAGGCGCCATCGGCGAGAACTCGCGAGTTGCACGTCATCCACACGTCATCATCCGCGTAGACTTTGCTCAGAAAGGCCATCACACCCGGATCCGGAAACCAGTCGTCGCCGTTCATCTCCATGACGACCGATCCGGGAGGAGCCGTCCGGTATCCTCGGAGCGTGTTCGCGCACCCGCCCATTCGTTGCGAGTTCCGGATATACTCCACGTTGTGATCCGGATGCTCGGCAAGCCATTCCTCGACGACCCGGGGGGTTTCGTCCTCGGAGGCATCGTCAATGAAGACGTGGCGCACGAGGCGGCGATCGTAGTCCTGAATGTAGACCGAGTCGAGGCACCGGGCGGCCGCTTCGCGCGCGTGGCGCTCGCAGGAGACAACATGAAAGCGTTTGTTCTCCTTCGGCGCTACGAAGAGGTAGCGGAGAATTTCACCCAGCCGACCCACGCGGTTCAAGCAATACAAGGCGTGGATTTTCCATCTCAGCGGAACTCGGCTTTTCCACCCAACCATGAGTCTTGTCTCCATCTCTGCCGTGGGGGGATCGTCGGGAGCCGCGGGCGCTCTGGCGCGGGCGCCTCCCCACTCCGGTTCACCCGCCGAGATCGTACGGGGAGGGAGCGGCCCCCGGTTGTCCACCCCGCTCTCCGGCCTTCTCGCAGAGGGAGGCCACCGTCGCGATCGCTTTCTCGCTCGTCTGCGGGGGCGCGAACACGGCATCGGCTTCCTTTCTGCACAGGGACCGGGGAACACCCGACAAGAGTCGAATGCTGCGAAGGATGTCCTCGGCAGTCGACGCCCCCGCCATGGCGCCCGCGTCCACGTGCCGCCGGAATGTCTTGCAGCCAAATGCGTGCAGCAGAACGGTGGGAACGCCGAAGACGAGCGCCTCGATCGAGCACGTGGAGAACCACGTGACATGGACGTCGGCCGTCTGGAGGAGAGGGTAGAGCGGCAGAGCCGACGTTCCCCGCACGTTCACCCCGGGATGTCCCAGCGATCGCAATTCCCCCTCAATCGCGTTGAGCTCGCGCAACATGCGGGGATGCAGCCGCACCATCCAGAGCCAGTCGCGCGGACTCTCGGAGATGGCGCGGAAGAGCTGCGTCCGAAACTCGACTCCCTTCTGGAGAGTAACCAGGACCGATTTCCCGCGCCCCTTCGCCATCTCTCGGCAAGCGCGGGCCTCTTCCTCGACGCCGAGGTCGACCTTCCCCCGCCATTTGTTGATCCAAAGGTTCCCTCCGACGATCGCGCGATCGGGCGAGGCCAAGGCCCGGTTCGTTCGGACGATTCTCTCCGCGTCCTCCTGGCCCCACACCCAGAAGTAGCCCGGCATCGTCTCCCAACCGTCGGCGGGCGCTTTCTCCCAGTGGGAGTAAGCGAGGCTGGCTGCCCCCTGAAGGCCGTGCTGGAACTCGACGACGGGAATCTTGAGTCGCGAGGCGGCCAGCGTGGCGGCCATGGCGACGGAGGGGTACCAGCAATCGACCACCAGCAACCGACAGCCGCTTGCCCGAAGCCACTTCCCGAAAACCTGACTGATGGTTGAGACATAGCGGATGAGCCTCTCACACTCGGGCCAGCCGCTCCGGCGCGCCTGAATCCCCCCGGCCCACCGAGCGTAATCGCGGAACCACGGCGGGGGGGGCTGCGCGCGCGGCACGCGCCCCGCGAGGCAGGCGAAATGAAACGCTACGTCAAGATGATGCGATATCCAGGCGGACGGCGTCTGACGCGGCCAAAGGGGAGGACCGGCTTCCCAGACCAGACAGCGCAGGCCTTTCGCCTCAAGCAGCTCGGCCAGAGGGGCGGCGATGTAATGATAGCAGGCAGATCGGCGCCGTATCTGGCGGCTCGTATGGGTGAAGATCGCCACATCGCGGCCGGGGGCGTCTGGCGCCACGCTCTTGCCGCGGTCAGGGGACACCAGGCCGCTCCACCATGCACAGCTCTGAAACGTCTTCGACAGCTTGGCCGCAAGTCCCCCCGGCGAAGGAGTCCCTCCGGGCGTGTGGCACAGCCGCCCCCGGCTGTGGGGTCCCTCCGGCTCGGGGACCCGGCGCGCAGGCGAAGAAGGGTCGCAGATCAGCGCGCCGCCGGCGCAGAGCGCCTCGATCCGCAGATGGGGCCACACGCGCCATCCACACACACGGTAGTCCTCGACCGGGTGCGTTTTCTCGTAGGCGACCGTGTACTCGACGAGTTCTTCCCGGTCCATCCCCGTGGCACAGCCGCCCTCGGCTGTGCGGTCCCTTCCTCCCGTCTTCGTCTTGCCTCCCACGCTTCGTTCGGGTCACGAAGAGCGGCTATCCGCGCGCCGCTCGCTCCACGGCCGCGATCACTCTTTCCTGATCGTGTGGGGTCAGTCCGACGGAGCACGGCAGACTGAGAGCTTCGCGATGGAGGCGTTCGGCCACGGGGCAGGGGGAATGCTCACCCGGCGAGCGCCCGGGGGCCGCCGAGTGTGCGGGGGCCGCCGAGTGCGCGGGAGATCGATTCAACGGCTGCCAAAGGGGCCGCGTCTGGATGCCCGACTCGCGCAGCGCGCGCATCAGGGACCGGCTGTCCTGACCGTACAACCTTTCCTCGATCCGCACCGTGTACATCCAGTGGATGCTGAAGGCCCAGGGGGCCTCAGACATGGGCTCGACGCCCGGTATGCGGGCCAGCCTTTGCGAGTAAGCGGCCGCGATGCGCCGCTTGGCCTCGATGTGAGCGTCGAGCCGCTCCATCTGGGCGCACCCCGTCGCGGCCTGCAGGTTCGTCAGTCGGTAGTTGAAGCCGATCTCGTTGTGAACGTATTCCAGGGGATCGTCTTTCGCCTGGGTGGTGAGGTAACGGGCCTTCTCCGCCCAGGTCGTCTTGTCCGTGACGATCATGCCGCCGCCGCCGGTCGTGATGATCTTATTGCCGTTGAAACTGAAGCAAGCCGCGTCGCCCAGATGGCCCACCATCCGCTCGCGGTATCTGGCCCCGAGACTCTCCGTTGCGTCCTCGACGACGGCGAGGCCGTGCTCGCCCGCAATCTTGACGATCGGGTCCATGTCGACGGGATGCCCGAGAACATGAACGGGCACGATGGCGCGGACGCGGCGGCCCGTGGCTCGGTTGCGCAGTTTCCCGTCATGCCACCGGCACTGCTTCCCCACGAACTCCTCGACTCGCGCAGGGTCCATCTGCCAGTAGTCCGGCTCGACGTCGACAAAAACGGGCCAAGCGCCGATGTAGCGGACGGCGTTTGCGGGAGCGATGAAGGAGAGAGCGGGGACCAGGACTTCGTCGTCCGGCTCGACCCCGGCAACGATCAACGCCACGTGCAGGGCCGCCGTGCCGTTGACGGTGGCGACCGCGTGTCGCGCCCCCACGTACCGCGCTACCGACCGCTCGAAGCGGGTGACGAAGGCGCCCGCCGACGAAAGCCAGCCCGTGTCGAGGCATTCCTTGACGTAACGCCACTCATTGCCGCTGACTTCCGGCTCGCACAAAGGAATCGGGCCATGGCCTGCCGAAGAGGCAGGTTCGCCCGCCGGGGCGGCAGGTTCGCCCGCCGGGGCGGCAGGTTCGCCCGCCGGGGCGGCAGGTTCGCCCGCCGGGGCGGCAGGTTCGCCGGCCAAAGCGGCGGGTTCGCCGGCCGAAGCGCCGGGTTCGCCGGCCGTCCGGCCCGCCTCAGACGGTGTAGACATCGGGGCGGTACTCCTCTAGATGCTCTCGGATCCAGTCGATCGTCAACTCCAGTCCCTGTTCCAGTCCCACTTCCGGTTCCCAGCCCAGGAGTTCGCGCGCCAGCGAGCTGTCCGCCAGCAGACGCTCGACTTCGCTTCCGTCCGGGCGCACCCGCTGCTCGTCCGTCTCAATCGTGATCTCCGTTCCGGCAAGGCGGGCGATCAAGTTCGCGAGATCGCCGATGCGGATCTCGCGCCCCGACCCGAGATTGATCGTTCGCCCCACGGCGTTGGGAGTCGCGGCAGCCTTCATGAAGCCCGAAACGGTGTTGGCGACGAAGTTCATGTCGCGCGTCGGCGCCAAGTTGCCCAGGCGCACGATCTTGCCCGCCGCGCCGGCGGGTTCGCCCGCCGGGGCGGCGGGTTCGCCCGAAAGGCATTGGGTGATGATTGTGGGAATGACGGCGCGGGCGGATTGCCGCGGCCCGAAGGTGTTGAATGGTCGAACGGTCGCAACGGGCAGGGAAAACGAGAGATGGAACGACTCGGCGATCTTGTCGGCGGCGATCTTGCTCGCGGCATACGGCGACTGGGCCTGAAGCGGATGGCCTTCATCGATGGGAACGCGCTGCGCGGTGCCGTAGGTTTCGCTCGTCGAGGTGTGAACCACGCACTCCGTTCCCAGATCGCGCGCCGCTTGGAGAACGTTCAGCGTGCCTTCCACGTTCGTGCGAAGGTAGGAGGCGGGAGCGCGGTAGGAATAGGGGATGGCGATCAGAGCGGCGAGATGAAAGACCACGTCGACTCCTTCCACGGCGCTCAGCACGCTATCGCGGTCGCAGACGTCGCCCGCCACCACTTCCATCTCGCCGCGCAGGGGGGAGTCGTCCAGCCAACCTCGTTTCCCCCGAGCGTTGTAATGGACGAGAGCCCGCGTCCGGGCGCCGACCTTCACCAAGGTCTCGGCAAGATGACTGCCGATGAACCCCCCGGCGCCCGTGACGAGGACTCGTTTCTCGCTCCACTTCAACGCTCGAGTCTCCCCTCTCTGAGGTCCGCCTGCGCCCTCTCGTAGTCGTCGGGCCGTCCGACGTCGAGCCAGTACTCCACAATGGGAAAAGCCACCACGGAGCGTCCCTCCTGGATGAGGCGCCCAATCAGGTCCGTCATGTCGAGCCGCTCGCCGGACGGGACAAACTGATGAACCGAAGGCTCCAAGAGGTAGATGCCCGCGTTGACGAAGAACTTCAGAAGCGGCTTTTCCTGAACCTGACGGACCTTCTCTCCTTCGCACTCGATGACGCCGTAAGGCACTTGAAGATCGTACTGGCCAACCGCGACCGTGAGATCCGCGGCGTTCTGGCGGTGAAAAGCGTGCATCGCGCGGAAATCGACGCGCGTCACGATGTCGGAGTTGATGACCAGCAGAGGCTGGTCGAACTCGTCCATGAGTCCCAAGGCGCCCGCGGTGCCGAGAGGGCGATCCTCGGAGACGTACTCGATGTGAACCCCGAAGTCGCTTCCGTCCCCAAAATGGTTCTCGATTTGTTCCGGCTTGTAGTGGGTCGAGACGTTTACGTGCCGGATGCCGGCGCTGCGCAATTGGCCGATGATGTGTTCCATCAGGGGTCGGTCGCCCAGCGGAAGCATCGTCTTTGGGACGTCCTCCGTCAGCGGCCGCAGTCGCATGCCCTGACCGCCCGCCATGACCATCGCCCGCACCGGAAGCGCCTCCTGGGGCACGAGATCGTCAAGCGTGACGAGGTCGACGACCTGGCCGTCGTCGTCGATGATCGGCAGTTGATGAATGACGGCCTCGCGCATGATCCGTAGGAGCTCGCCTCGCCCGGTCCCCACCGAGGCCGTCAGGGGCTTCGGGTAGCGCGAGCCGACCTTTCGGTCGAGCAGTTCGCGCACGGCGGCCTCTAGGCTGATCCCCGACAAGATGGCGCGCCGAACGTCGCCATCCGTCACCGTGCCAAGCAAGCGGCTCTGCCCGTCCACGACGACGGCGATCCCTTTCCCTCCGCGGTCAATGACGCGAATGCAATCCCGGAGGGAAGAGTCGGCCGAAACAAAGATGCCTTTTACGGGGCGGGACATGTCTTCGAAGGGCGACCTCACGTAGCGATCTCAGCTCCTTTGACGGTAGAACAGGACCCGATCCCCAAACTTCGGAACCAGGGAGGGGTGCTGTTTTTCCCAGAGTCGTCGCAACCGGGCGTAGTCGGCCGGATCGACGATCCGCTTGCCAGTGCAGAACGCGTGCGAATCGCTCCCCATGGAGCGTTTGAACCTGAGCAGCGGGTCATCCGGCGCTCTCGTCCGCCCGCCTCCCAGATGGAGTCGCTTCAGGCCCCGCCGTCGTCCCAATCGGGCGGCGGCGTGCAGGATCAGATTCGTGGCGCCGGGAAGGCGCAGGTCCGGATCGGTCGCGGACAAGTGGTAGTGCAGCCAATTCGCCCCTCTCAGGAAGAACGCCGCGGCGACCCACCGGTCGTCCCGCACGGCGGCGAGCAGCCAGCCGGAGCGCTCGGCCAGCCCCGCCAGCCCGCGGAAATACCCCTCGCCCAGATAGTAATACGCGTCGGCGTCGAGTCTATCCATTGTTTTCTCGTAAAGCTCGGCGAACTTGCGGATGCCGGCAAGGGGAGGACACTCGATGACTCGGACGCCCGACCGCTCCGCCCGGCGCACCATGTTTCGCGCTTTGCCATCGTAGTCCGTCATGGCATCCACGGGCTTCTCCAAGTTCATGGAAACCGTTTCCCTATCCCGAATCACCTCGACCTCCGGGGCGAGCCATCGCTGGTTCTCCAAGAGGGGATGAAGCCGAATGAACTCAACGACGACTCCGCGCGCGGCAAGCCATTGCGAGAAGGCGCGGTTAGATTCCGCCAGGAAATCCGCGTCGTCCGAGGTCGACACGGGACCGCCGTAGCCATACGCGGTTTCAACGTCAAAGAGTTCGCGGCTGAACGACGCGTCTGCGATGCGCGGGATGGGCCGGAGCAGGAAAGGGCAGGCCCAGACTTCCTCTCCCCTGCGGTGCACGAACAGGAGCGCCCGGGCGTCGGCGCCGGTCTGGTCGAGACTTACGTAGTCCGGCTGAAAATACACGTCCTGCACCTCGCACGGCAGCGCAGACACAACGTCCTGCCACGCCTCGGAGTCCGCGGCGGCGTCAAGCGCCTGCGTTGTCCCTTCTGTCTCCATGCCTATCCCAGTGCGCGCCTCAACTCGTTCGCGACGATCTCCATTTCCGCTTCGCCGTAACGCTGATCGATCGGCAACGTGAGGAGCGTTCGTGACAGACGGCGCGCCTCGGGGAAACGTCGCCGGTCGACCTCCTTCGGCAACGGCCAGTGGACGGGGCAAAAGATCCGCCGATCCGCCAAGGCGCGGCGAACGTTGTCCCGTTTCTCTTCGTCAAGGCGAACCACGTACCCAAGCGGGACCGTGTCGCTTGGCAGATCCGGGGCAAGCGGCTCCACCGTCCCCGCCAGAAGATCGTGGACCGTCATCCAGTTCGACCGCCGCCGCTCCGCGATGTCCTGCCAGTCCAGACCCGCGACGAGGTCGAGAACGAAGGCGGGCAAGGCCGCTTCATCCGGGCGCGCATTCAGGAACGACTCGACCGCCTCGAAGGCGGACAGGTACAGATCCTCCACCTTGGGATCCACCGCCGCGTCCGGGCTGGCAAGGTAGTCCCTCTTCAGCAACCGCGCCGCCAGAGACCGCCAGGCGGCGAGTTCCATTTCCGTTGAGGGCTTTCCCGGTTCCGCCTCCGCGGTGCACCACCCTCCGAGGGGCGCGGGCCCCAGCTTGCGGGCGCTGAAGAAGAGGTGCAGGCCTTCTCGGCGCTCCTCCACGTTCCCCCATTCACTCAACAGCGCGTGACTGAAATCCTCAACCAGATGAAAGGAGGCGGCCCCTTGCGATCTAAGGACGGCGGACGCAGGGTTCAACCAGCCGAAGTAGTGCAGTAGGACGACCGCGGAGTCCCTCGGCGGATCGGGGCGAGCCGTCAGAGAGGCCTCGACGGGGTAGAAGGAGAAATCCAATCCAAGAGCCTTGATTGGAAGGAGCACGCTCTCGCATAAGTAGGCGGGAAGATGAACCTGGCGAACGCCGGAACGCCGCAGTTTCCGCAAGATCAGGAAAAGCCCGGCCCGCCCGCTGGCAACCCATGTTCCTCCGAGGCCCCTTTCCAGACCGAGACGGCCAGAAGAGGCGCCGAGACACAGGGGACCGCTGGTCTCGAATTCCCCCCCCA
>Ga0315274_10017446_pt1 | contig 10127 bp, 9 predicted proteins | sample YL17G02_20_MG_FD_203700 | JGI IMG/M metagenome (GOLD analysis project Ga0315274, IMG submission 203700) | Sediment microbial communities from Yellowstone Lake, YNP, Wyoming, USA - YL17G02_20 | ecosystem: Environmental > Aquatic > Freshwater > Lake > Sediment | place: USA: Wyoming | collected... | reverse complement strand
GCTGTCTGGAACAAGAGCAGCCGGCAGATTCGCACGCGTTTGTCCGAGATCGAAAACGGCCTGTCGTTCGACATCGAAGCCTTCGACACCGACAATGGCTCGGAGTTCATCCACTATGAACTGCTCCGCTCCTTCCACAATCGGGCCGATCCGGTCAACTTCACGCGCAGCCGGCCCGGCCACAAAAACGACCAGGCGCACGTCGAGCAAAAACAATTCACCCCTGTGCGCCAGTTGCTCGGCGACGACCGGTTCGAGGACCGACGGCTCGTGGCCCTGATCCACGACCTCTACCGCAACGAATGGCGGGCGCCGCAAAACTTCTTCCTGCCCACCCTGCAACTGCTCTCTGAAGACCCGCGTGGGCGCACGCCTGCGACGCCGCTACGGACCGCCCTGCACGCCCTATCAGCGGCTCCTGGCCCGCCCCAAGGTCTCCGAGCAAGCCAAAGAGCAACTGCGCCGGGATTTCGCCGCCCTCGACCCCTTCGACCTGCACGAACGGATCGAGACAAAACTTCGCGCGATCTTCCGCCTCGCCCGGTTGCCTCAAAAAACAGCTACCCTACGATCGCGTCAGAAAGGAGCTACCAAAATCCCCATTGCGGCCTAAACCTTCGGTAGCTTTTTCTTTTGACGCAACTGGGGCCGTCAGGTCGCCGGCTGGGTCCGTCTCCGGGTTCCTTAAAAACCGCTGCTTGTCCAAACATCGCTTGAAAAACGGGTCGTTGCCGGCGGACGGTAGCGCCGGGCGTCGCATCTTTTCAGGAGAAGGGAGAACCGGGTGATACTCACGCGACGTAGATTTGTTGAGGCGGCAGGAGCGGCGGGTGTTCTGGGGGCGGTTCGTCAAAGCCTCGCGGCGGCCGCCGCCTCTCGTCCCTCGCGTCCCTGGCGGCCCGCCATCGGCCTGAACGGCTTCATGTCGTCCGGCCGCACGTTCAAGAAGACATACCCTCTCAATGAAATCCTCGCCCGGGCCTCGCGCGAAGGTTTCGAGGGCGTCGAGCTGGTCAACAACTGGCCCGAAGGTCCCTATCCCGACCCCGACGACAAGGCTCGGTGCGCGGCGATCAAGGACCTCTATGACCGCCACGGGCTTCGAATCTTCGCCATCCAATCGAGTCCGAAAGGCCGCCCTCATGCGCCCGATCCGGCCGAGCGGGCCGAATGGCTCCAGGGGCTCGAGCGCCAGGCGCGGTTCGCCAAAAGCGTCGGCTGCGACATCGTCGGCCTGTGGCCGGGCGGCCGGCTGGGCGAACAGACAATGGAACAGGCGCTCGCCAATCTGTGCGACTCTTACGCAAAGGCGGCGGCGATCTGCGGCGACCTCGGGATGATTGCCGCGTTCGAAATCGAGCCGCCGTTTGTCTTCAACACCGAAGAGCACCTCCAGCGCATTTTCGCCGGCGTCCAGCATCCCGCCTTCAAAGGCATTTACGATCCGAGCCACTACGACCAGATGAACGGCGCGCGGTGCAAGCCCGAGGAGTTGCTGCGGCGCATCGGCGTCGAGCGGATCGGCCACATTCAGTTTACCGACTGCGACGGGACGATCTTTAGCGGCACGTCGCGCCACCTCGGTTGCGGCGACGGCAAAATGGACGTGCGCGAAAACCTGCGCATCCTCTGGGAAGGCGGCTATCGCGGCTGGTTCATGTTCGACACCTGGAACACCAAAGACCCCTACGACGCGTCACTTAAAGGGAAGCGCGCGATGGAGGCGTTTCTGGCGACGGTTATGAAATAGTGGCGAGAACACCAGTTCACCGTCCCGCCTTCAGGCGGAAAAGAACCCTCTGAAGCGTGAACTCTGAACCAGCGCTTTTCGATCTTCGGGCCTTGACGTTTGGGCCGGAGATAGTGTGAAATACAATTCCAATAGAGGCCCACAGGCTGCCGCTCAACGGGCGCATCTCGCCGGCCAACCCCACCATTCGCGGAGAAATGCGGGGCCGTGAAGCGAAAAAGCAAAACGATCGTGTGGCTGATTCTGTTGATTGGGGCCTGTGCAGCGCCCAGTTTCTTGTATTGGAAGACTCACGGCCAGAAGGAGGACAGGCCGGGGCCGGCGACGGCCCGGGTGACGCGGCGGAGTTTCGCCTCGACTGTTCTGGCCACGGGCGCCGTCAAGCCCCAGGTGGGCGCCGAGGTCCGCGTGGGCGCCCGCGTTTCGGGAAGAGTGGAACGCCTCCTGGCCAATATCGGCGACGTGGTGAAGAAGGGTCAGATAATTGCGGAACTGGAGAAGAAAGATCTCGAAGCGATCCTGGCGCAGCGCCGGGCCGAATTGAAGACCGCCGAGGCCAAACTTTCCGCCGTCGAAACCCTCAGTCCGCGAGAAATCGAAAAAGCCGCCGCGGAGGCGGCTCAATACGAAGCCACGCTGACGTTGACCAAAACGGAGCTGGGCCGCGAGGATCATTTGTTCAAGAAAGGCTTTTCCGCCCAACAGGAACGCGATCGCGCGCAGGAACGGCTCTCGGTGGCTGAAGCGCAGCTCGTGGCAGCGCAAAAGGCCCTCGAACTGGCCAAGACCCGATCTACCGAAGACTTGAAACAGGCCAGGAGCGAGGTCGAACGCGCGCAGGCGGCCCTGGCCACGGCCGACGTCGAGCTCTCCTACGCCACCATCACCGCCCCGATCTCCGGCGTCATTGGTTCGGTTTCCACGCAGGAAGGCGAGACGGTGGCCGCGGGCCTCAATGCCCCGACGTTCGTCACGATAGTGGATCTCAATCGTCTCCAGGCGGACACGTTCGTGGACGAGGTGGATATCGGCAAGATCGCCTCGGGCCAGAAGGTGGTCTTTACCGTGGACTCGTTCCCGTCGCGGGAGTTTTCGGGCCGAATCGTGGCAATCTATCCCAAAGCGATCATCCAGGAAAACGTCGTCAACTACGACGTCGTCGTCGAAATCACCGACAAGTATGAGGGGCTGCTTCGGCCCGAGATGACCGCCAGCGTCACGATTTCGCTCGAAGCCCGCGACAACGTATTGGCAATCCCCGGCAAGGCTCTTCGGAGAGCGCAAGGCAAGAACGTGGTTCACGTGTTCTCCAACGGCCAGACCGAACCGCGTGAAGTGAAGGTCGGCTGGAAAGATGGCCCGTGGGTCGAGGTGGTCTCCGGATTGGAGGAAGGACAGACCGTTTTGCTGGAGACTCCGGAGGCCAAACAGCCACAGCCGTGAGGCGAAGACCATGATCGAACTGCAAGGCATCGAGAAAACTTATGGCAGCGGCAGCGTCGCCACACACGTCCTCAAGGACATCTCGTTTCGCGTCGAGACCGGCGAGTACGTAGCCATCATGGGGGCGTCCGGCACGGGCAAGAGCACGCTGATGAACATCCTCGGCTGCCTCGACAAGCCCACCGCCGGACGCTATTTGTTCGAGGCCACCGATACGGCCGCCCTCGACGATGATGCCCTTTCGCATTTTCGCAATCGCAAGATCGGCTTCGTCTTCCAGCAGTTTCATCTTCTCGAACGCACGACGGCGCTCAAGAACGTCATGCTGCCGCTGCTGTACGCCGACGAGTATCCCGACGACGCCGAGGAACGCGCCGAAAAAGCCCTCGCCGCCGTCGGCCTGACCGACCGAATGCTCTACAAACCCAATCAACTCTCCGGCGGACAACAACAGCGCGTGGCCATCGCCCGCGCGCTCATCAATGACCCCCACCTGCTTCTGGCCGATGAACCGACCGGAAATCTCGACAGCCGGAGCGGGGCCGAAGTCCTCGGCATCTTCAAGCGGCTGAATCGGGAGAGGCGAACCATCCTCGTGGTGACGCACGATCCGGCCGTGGCCGAACACGCCAACCGGATCATCACACTGAAGGACGGAAAGATCGCTGACGATCGCCCGGTCGCACGGCCGCGCGACGCCGAGGCCGAATTGGCCGCCTTGCCAAGGGAGGAGAGGCAATGAGTCTTTCGCGTATCGCGGCCGAGGGCTTGCGCTCTCTCGCCGCCCATAAACTCCGCACGTTTTTCATGATGATCGGAACTGTCGTCGGCATCGCCGCATTGACCGTCATCATGGCCATCGGCAAAGGAACCCAACGCGAGGTCATGAAGCGCGTCAATGCGTTTGGCGTCCGCCTCATCAAGATCAACGCCGGAGGCGGCAAAGGGTACACCAAGCCCCAGCCGGGGATTGTCACCTTGAAGCTCGAGGACGCCGATGCCATCCGCTCGGCCATCACCGGCTGGGACATCGTGACCTGCGTGGCGCAGAAAGGCGCCGTGCCGGCCAAAGCCGGCGACCGCCAGTGCGAAACCGCCGTTTTCGCCGTGGATTCCGACTGGCACGAGGCGATGGAGTGGCCCGCGAAACAGGGCGAGAACATCGCCCCCGAGGACATGGCCACCATGGCCCACGTCTGCGTGCTGGGCACGCGATTGGCCAAGGCTCTCTTTGGCGACGACAATCCCGTGGGCAGCGACATCCAGATCGGCAATGTTCGGTTTCGCGTCAAAGGCGTCTTGATCCAGCACGACGCCGGTCCCGGCGGCGAAGACGAAAACCACCGCGCCGTGATTCCTCTAACAACGGGCCTGCGCCGGCTCTATAACCAGAACCACCTGACGTACATTCGCGTCCGCATGAAAAACGCCGACGATGTGCCCGCGACCGCCGAGGACATCCACCGGCTTCTTCACGAGCGCCACCACATCACGCCGCCCGAAACCGACGATTTCTCGATCGTGACGTCCCGGGAAGTGGCGGATGCCGCGCGCGGAATTTCGGGAACCCTCACCGCCCTGTTGGCGGTTTTGGCGGGGCTTGGCTTGCTGGTCGGCGGCGTGGTCATGATGAACATCCTGCTGATCTCCGTCGCCGAGCGAACGCGCGAAATCGGCCTTCGTCGAGCGGTCGGAGCGACCCAACGCGCCATCTTCGCGCAGTTCCTGATGGAGTCGCTTTCGGTCACCGTGATCGGCGCGATCTTTGGCGGCGCCGTCGGGTGGGGCGTGAGCGTTCTCCTGCCCCGCTTTGTCAAGGTGATCACGGTGATCTCGTGGGAACCTTTTGCGCTGGCGGCTGTCTTTGCGTTGCTGATGGGTCTGGTGTTCGGGGTTCAACCAGCCCGGCGCGCGGCCCGATTGCATCCCGTGGAAGCGTTGCGATGAGGCTGATGCGGAATCTCGTTCTTTCCGGCGAGATTCTCGCCGCCCACCGATTGCGCACCCTGCTGAGCGTGACGGGCATCGTCGTTGGCGTGGCGGCCGTGATTCTCATGGTGGCGGTGGGTCGAGGCGCCGAGGAACGCATTCTCGGCCCCATCCGGGCGATGGGCACCAATTTGATCCTCGTCAGTGCCGGTCAGTTCCAGCTCATCGCCGGCCGCCAGCGGCAGATGAGCATGGTCAAGACACTCGTCCCGTCCGACGCGCAGGCCATCGCCAGGGAATGCCCGTCGGTTTTGGCGGCCGCCCCGGCTATCGGCAAGAAACTCTCGGTCCGGGGAGAAGCGGAGAGTATCATTGCCAATACCACCGTGGTCGGCATGAGCGCCGACGGCTTTGCGATCCGAAACATCGCCGTCGCGGCCGGTCGTGGGTTCGATCCGCAAGAAGGCCGCGCGGCTCAGCGCGTCGCCGTTCTCTGCCCCACAGCGGCCCGAAATCTCTTCGGCGAGGCCAATCCGATCGGCTTGCAGGTGCGGGTCGGGCGCGTACCGTTCGAGGTTATTGGAGTGGCGGCGCCCAAGGGCATGGATCCCAGCGGCGCGGATCAGGACGACCTTGTTATTATTCCGATTGAAACCGCCATGCGCCGTCTGTTTAACGTGACCTACATTCAGACGATCTACATCCAGGCGCGCAGCGCCGAGGTTGTGGATCAGGCGGAAAAGGAGATTGCGGCCCTCTTGCGACAACGCCACCGCCTGGGTGTCAAGAACGACGACTTCACCCTCCAGAACCAGGCGACGCTTCTGGCGACCGAGCGCGAAACCACTCGTTCGCTGACCTGGCTCATTGGGAGCGTTGCCGCCATTTCCCTGCTGGTCGGCGGTGTCGGCATCTTGGCGGTAATGCTGATGTCGGTTCGAGAGCGGACGCGCGAAATCGGACTGCGCCGCGCGGTCGGGGCGCGTCGTCGCGACATTCGCACGCAGTTTCTGCTCGAGTCGGCTCTGCTGGCCGGCATTGGCGGGATGCTGGGTGTGGTGGGAGGCGTTGGCGCGGCCTGGAGCGTACCGTTGCTGGGCGGTTGGGAAACCGTCCCATCGTGGCCCGCGGCAATCCTTGGGTTCGGCTTTTCCGTTTCGTTGGGCATTGTGTTCGGAAGTTACCCGGCGGCCCGCGCCGCACGACTCGAACCGATCGAGGCCTTGCGAGCCGAATAGAAGTTTGGAGTTCGTGCTGTAGCGTGGGATTTTCCGCCCGAGGCCCGAATTCGGAAATGATGACCGACGGACATTTGAGAAGGAGAATGAAATGAACGTCGTCGCCATTCAGGGAAGCCCGCGACGCGGCGGAAACACCGAGATCGTTCTCGACGCCGTGCTGGCCGGACTGATCGAGGCCTCGCCCGCCCACGTGACCGTGGTGCGCGCCGCCGACAAGAAGATCTCCGGCTGCGTGGAGTGCTTCACCTGCCAGACCGCCAAGGACGTGCCCGGCTGCGCCGTTCAGGACGACATGCGCGAGGTCTATGCCGCTCTGCTTGCGGCCGATCTGGTCATTCTGGCCTCGCCGGTTTTCTGCTGGAGCGTGACGGCGCAGCTCAAGGCGGTGCTCGATCGCCTCTATGCCTGTTTCAAGTTCGACGAAACGCCGCCGCGCTGCCTGCTGGCGGGCAAGAAGATGGCCCTCGTCGTGACGTCCGGCGGCTTGCGCGAGCACGGCGCCGCTTTGTGCGAAGCCCTGTATGACTCGCTGGTCGCATTCAGCCAGGCAGCGGACGGCGGCCGGCTGATGTGCCATCTGATGAAACCGCCCAGCCAGACGCGCAACGATGCGGCCTTGCTGGCGCGCGCGAAAGAGTTCGGTAGGTCGCTTGGAAAACCGTCTACGCGCATGTCTACGCGCATGGAAGAGGTCGAGCGCGCAGCCATTCTTCAGGCCCTGCGCGAAAACAAATACAACCGAACAGAAACAGCCCGCGCTTTGGGGATCAGCCGTCGCGCTCTCATTTACAAACTCCGGCGCTTTGCAAAGCAGGGTTACCCCATTGATCCCTAGCTCGTGGGCGTCGGTTCTTTAACCTCTTCTGCGAGGATGAGCATCCCTCAGATGTGCCGGAACCTTTGAACTTACGAAACAATCTGTTGAAGAAGCAAAACGAGGCGGGCACAAGAGAATAGCATTATCCACCAAGATTCCAGAAAGGCGGAACGGACATGAGAGACCATGAGAAAGTTGATCGTCGAAGGTTCCTGAAAGACAGCGCGGTGACGGGAGCGGCTTTGGCCGTGTCGGGCCTCGCACGTTCGGTCGCCGCCGCCGCCGACAAGCGGCCCAACATCCTTTTCAGCATCGGCGACGACTGGGGCTGGCCGGCCTGTGGCGCTTACGGCGACAAGGTCGTCAAAACGCCGACGTTCGACCGCGTGGCTCGCGAAGGGGTACTGTTCACCAATTGCTTCTGCGCCTCGCCCTCGTGCACGCCATCGCGCGGGGCGATCCTCACCGGCCAGGCCATCCACCGCCTCGAGGAAGGCGGCAATCTCTGGAGCACCCTGCCGGAGAAATTCCAGACCTATCCCGACCTTCTCGAAGCGGCAGGGTATGTTGTTGGCCTCCAGGGCAAAGGCTGGGGACCCGGCGATTTCAAACTCGGCGGCTGGACGCGCAACCCGGCGGGACCCAACTTCAAGAGCTTCACCGAGTTTCTGAAAAGCGCGCCGAAGGACAAACCGTTTTGCTTCTGGTACGGCAGCTTCGATCCTCATCGAGCCTACGAGAAAGGTTCGGGTGTCGCTTCGGGGATGAAAATCGAAGACGTCGTCGTCCCGCCCTTCTGGCCCGGAACCCCCGAAGTCCGAAGCGATATTTGCGACTACTATTTCGAGGTTCAGCGGGCCGACTGCGACATGGGTGCGATGATCAAGTTGCTCGAAGAATCGGGCCAACTCGACAACACGCTCGTCATCCTCACCGGCGACAACGGAATGCCGTTCCCGCGCTGCAAGGCCAATCTCTACAACTACGGCGCCCACCAGCCGCTGGCCGTTCGCTGGCCCGCGCGGGTCAAGGGCGGCCGCACGGTGGACGACTTCGTCGTTCTCACCGACATCGCGCCGACGTTTCTCGAAGCCGCCGGCCTCAAGCCTTTGCCCGAGATGACCGCTCGCAGCTTCCTCGATTTGCTCACGGGCGAAAATCCGGTTCGTCGCGACAAGGTGTTCCTCGAACGCGAACGTCACGCCAACGTCCGCGAAGGCGACAAGAGCTATCCCATGCGCGCCGTTCGCACCCGCGAATTCCTCTACATCCGCAACCTGCGTCCCGATCTCTGGCCGGCGGGCGATCCCGTGAAGTGGAAAGACGTCGGCGGCTATGGCGACTGCGACGGCGGCCCGACGAAGGACCTGATCCTCAACCGCCGCGACGAAGAGGGCATGAAGAAGTTCTACCAACTCTGCTTTGACAAGCGCCCGGCCGAGGAACTTTACGATCTCGCCAAAGACCCCGGCGAATTGAACAACGTGGCCGAAAGAGCTGAGTACGCCGACGCCAAAAAGAGACTGCGCGCGGAACTTGACCGCTGGATGAACGAGACCGCCGACCCACGAGCCATGAATCCCGACGACGACCGCTGGAACCGCTATCCCTACTTCGGAGGCCAGGGCGCTCAGAAACAAGCGGCGAAGAAGGAAAAGGGAAAAAGTAAAAAGGCGAAAGGGAACCAGTGAGGGCGACGGTGAAGTGCATCAGCTGCACGTCGCGCGGGATGTTGGCGGATTGTCCATTTCCGACGCCGGCCGATATTCCGGGGGATTGGACCTATGGAAACGGGATTGGAGAACAAGGAGAAGGGACTAATGAAATGCGTAATCTGCAAGTTGGGTGACGTGGCTGAAGGGGCGACAACAGTTGCACTTGAACGCGGTGGTTGTGCGATCCTTTTTCGCAACGTTCCCGCCAAGATATGCACGAACTGTGGCGAAGATTACGTGGATGACGATGTAGCTTCGGCTCTCTTGGCCCAGGCGGAACGCGCTGCTGTTGGGGGCGCCGAGCTTCAAATCGTGCGTTTCGCCGCCTGAAGAGGTCTCGCGACGGTCGGCCTTACCGATTGTCGCGTTCCACGACCAGCAGCGCTTCTTCGGCGTAGAGGCTGTCGGCCTCGCGCCACGCGGCCGGGGATCGGACGGTCCCACCCGCGGGTCTCGAACACCCGATGGCGCCAATTGGCCCGCAGCCGTTTTCGCCGGCATCACGCGAAATCAACGTCCCCTGCCTCGTGTTTTCGCACAAAGAGCCGGGAACCGATCGCCCCTCTTTATCCGCGCTTGTCCAACGAAGGTTCCAAACCGCGGCCCGAAGGGCGTCGGTTTCGCCGCCTGGCGCGCGGGCGTTCCTGAAACTGCGCGGCGTAGAAATCCAAAAGCCTTCGAATGATCTTTTGATATTGCGTGTGGTGCTTTGCGGCCTCGCGTTTGAAAAACTCGACGCTGCCTTTGCTCAGGCCAATTGTGACCTTGATTCGTTCTTCGCGAAAAGCAAGTTCCTCGGGCGGAGGGAGAAAGTCACCTACGACTCTCACCTCGCCGATCGGCCCGTCGCCGTATTCCATTCTCTTGCTCATAGATCTTCTTCCCCTTTCTCCAATAGAGGGTGTTCTGAAAAACGGTTGGTGCAAAATCAGTCCCACAATTCGGACTGAAAAATGGAGACTGTAGCATGGTTACAGAGAGATTCTCTGGCGGTCAATCTCATGGTGCCCGTGTTTCCAATGCGAACGGCACTTTGCTGCAGATCATGAGGCCAAAAGGCAACGAGCATGATTTCGATTCCATGCGAGCATCACGGCTGCAGGAGGACTAGTCCTCAAACAAGCGTATCTATCGGTTGTCTTGGCAACCGAAGGGTTGCCCGCAGTGAATCATACCCAGAGTCACCCTGATGGGCGCGTCGGTGCGAAAATGGCCGATTTCAGGGGGGAGTC
>Ga0315274_10017445_pt1 | contig 10127 bp, 6 predicted proteins | sample YL17G02_20_MG_FD_203700 | JGI IMG/M metagenome (GOLD analysis project Ga0315274, IMG submission 203700) | Sediment microbial communities from Yellowstone Lake, YNP, Wyoming, USA - YL17G02_20 | ecosystem: Environmental > Aquatic > Freshwater > Lake > Sediment | place: USA: Wyoming | collected... | reverse complement strand
TACTTCCTGTGCTTTATGTACTGACTGCGCAGTTCGTCCCAGGGAGAGTATCACCTCCTTTCTGCGAACACTCCTCCTGATAGGCCAAGTCGGGATGCACGAGATAGGTCTACGGCGTGGGACGCCATAATAAAACCTCCTTCCTCCGCATCACGTACTCCACCGTACGGATCGGATAGCCGTGCCTTGGGTCTTTGCAGGTCACACCCATGGTCCGAATTCCTGTTATTTATACCATGCTCATACGTCATGGTCAACCCCCCCTTGCGATATTTCGGTTCGCCATTGCACCCGGGCCCGCCGTCCCACGCCCCCTCACATCGCCGGCACTGCCCTTCCTTGCGTCCCCCGATCCCGTCCTTGGGTTTCCGACGGCGTTCCGGGCTTGCGCCCCATACATTGTGCCGGAACGCTTGCCGGATGTGACGATCCATGTGACAATACCGCCTGGAAAACCGTTCGGATGAGAAATGCCCATCAGAACCTGTCTAAGGAGTTACGCCATGAGGTCGAGAACGCATCTGTTGAAAGCGTGTGTGCGGCTGGTTGCCCTTGCCGGGGTCCTGCTGCTTGTGTCCACGTTCAATCCCGGCGGGCGGGCCGGGGCGGCACCCGGCGATGATGGGAAGCTTCGCATCATGGTGTTCGGTGCCCATCCCGACGATTGCGAACTCAAGGTGGGCGGGACGGCCGCGCTCTGGGCCGCCCAGGGCCACCACGTCAAATTCGTCTCCGTGACCAACGGCGACATCGGTCACGCCACGATGGCGGGTGGGCCGCTGGCGAAGCGACGCACCGCCGAGGTCAAGAAGGCCGCCGAGATCCTCGGCATCGAGAGCGAAGTGCTCGATATCCACGACGGCGAGCTGATGCCGACGCTGGAGAACCGCAAGTGGTTCGTGCGTCTGATCCGCCAGTGGAAGGCGGACATCGTGATGGGGCACCGGCCGAACGATTATCATCCCGACCACCGCTACACGGGCGTCCTGATGCAGGATGCGGCGTACATGGTGACGGTGGCGCACTACTGCCCCGATGTGCCGCAGCTTGCCCGCAACCCCGTGTTCCTGTACCTCTCGGATGGGTTCCAGAAGCCCAACCCGTTCTCCCCGGACGTCGTCGTGCCTATCGACAGCGTGTTCGAGAAGAAGACCGAGGCCGTCTGGCAACTGGAGTCGCAGATCGAGTCGACGTGGGCGACGGGCAATTTCGAGAAGGTGGTGCCAATCCCGGACGATCCGGCGGGGCGCGAGCAGCGGCGCAAACAGCAGTACGCTCGCCAGGCCGGCCGCGACGGCGGCGTGGCAAACAAGTACCGCCAGAAGCTCGTCGAGCTCTACGGGCAGGAGAAGGCGGGAAAGGTCAAATACGCCGAGGCATTCGAGTTGTGCGAGTACGGCCGCCGGCCCTCCGTCGAGGACCTCCAGAAGCTCTTTCCCACGCCCAAGGACTGATAGACCTGATCCCGGTCTCTTGGGAGCGGGCCAATTCCTTACCTCTTGAAAACCCGGATCGTCGATAGTACCATGGGGCGCAGTTGGCGTCCCGGAACAGCGGTTGGCGGCAACAGTAGCCTTGATGGATATAGGATGAGTGCCAAGCAAGAGTACCTTTTTCGCAGGATGGACCCTGCCCGCTACGGCGACAACCGGCAGAAGCGGCCGCTTTTCGTACAGGCATATCTTAAAGAAAGATCCGAAGATAACCGCCTGCAGGATGAGAGGCAGACGAGGGCGCATGACATCATCCTGAAGTGGGCTGACCTTGAGTCCCGCGGTGCGCTCCAAACTCAGACCGAGAGCAACTTGGAAGGGGAGTTCCTCACGCAGGTCTTCGGTGAAGCTTTAGGCTATGTCCTGTTCTCGGAGAGCAAGACGCAATGGAACCTCAAGGCGAAATTCCGCGTGAATGACCAGACGGCCGATGCGGCTATCGGCTTCTTTGAAGTCCACGGCGAGATGAAGCCCCGTGCCGTGATCGAGCTGAAGGGCCCCACCGTGAATGTGGATCGAGACAAGTTCAACGGGCGGACCCCTGTCCAGCAGTGTCGGGACTATCTCGCGGAAGTGCCCGATTGTCCCTGGGGGATCGTCTCCAACATCGTGAGCTTTCGCCTATACCACAGGGACCATCCAACGAGAGTGTACGAGCTCTTCACTTTGCAGAACCTTCGCAAGCGGGACGTCTTCCTTCAGTTCTACTGCTTGTTTGAACGAGGCGGCCTACTCCCAGGTGTTATGGATCCCATGGCGCGCGCCGACGCACTGTTGGAGAAATCCGATACACGCCAGAGGGAAGTCGGCGACGAATTGTACACGGAATACCACGACAACCGTGTCAAGCTCATTCAATACCTGACGGGACCGGCTCACGAGAAGCCTCTTGATGTTGCCATACGGATGGCGCAAAAGCTCGTGGACCGCATCGTCTTTGTGGCCTTCTGCGAAGACCGGGGCCTGCTTCCAGCCAAGTCCTTGTTTCGAGCATGGAAGGAGATTCCACCCTTCTACAGGGTCACCAACCCCAAGTGGCAGAACTTCCTGTCCTTGTTTCACGCCGTCGATGAAGGCAGTCCGTCCGGGGATGTGCCCGCATATGACGGAGGATTGTTCAGGAAGGACGATGACATAGACAACCTCCAGCTTGATGATAGTTGGACCGACTACTTCAAGAACATCGGTGAATACGACTTTGCCACCACAGTCAATGTCGACGTTCTCGGCCATCTGTTCGAGAAGTCCATCGACGATATCGAGCGAATCCGCGTGACCGGGGGGCTTTGGGAATCGAAGGGTGAGGAAGGGATTTCGCCCAAGATGGTGAAATCCGCCGAGCGAAAACGAGGGGGTATCTACTACACACCGCCCGAGTTCACCCAGTTCATCGTCGGGCGTACCGTTCAGGAAGCAGCACGTGAAAAGATACATGCCGTCGAAGAGCGGCATGGGATCGATCTCGCTGACCCCGAGATGCACAAGAAGGATGGGAAGCTCAAACGGTGTGTGGAGGAAGCCGTGGCGTCACTTCGCACGATAAGAGTTGTCGATCCCGCCTGCGGGAGCGGAGCTTTCCTCATCCAGGCGTACGATGTCCTCGAAGAATGCTACTTCGACTTGGCCCAGGCCCTGGATCACGTCGATCGCGAAGGCGCTGAGGCCATCCGCGAGCAGATGCCGGATTTCATCCTGCACGACAACCTCTTCGGGGTCGATCTGTCCCCGGAAGCGGTCGAGATTACCCAGTTATCTCTGTGGCTGCGGTCCGCCCGGCGGGGCAAGACACTGGCCGACCTCTCAAAGAACATCTTCTGCGGCAACAGCCTTGTGACGGACACGCAAGTCGATCTAAGGGCCATGGCCTGGGAGACCACGTTTCCACGGGTCTTTGTCCGAGAGGACGCCGGCTTCGACTGCGTCATCGGCAATCCGCCCTGGGAACGCATAAAGCTCCAGGAGAGAGAATTCTTCGACGCCGTCGTCCCCGATATCGCCACGGCGGTAGACGCTGCGACACGGCGCAAATTGATCGCCGACCTGGAGACACAGAGGCCGGAGATTCACGAGCGATACATTCAGGCTAAAGTCGCCGCCGAGAGATCGCTCGATCATATTCGCAATAGCGGCCGCTATCCTCTATGCGGCAAGGGCGACATCAACACCTATGCTGTGTTCGCCGAACTGGCAAGAAGCATCGTTGCACCGAACGGCAGAGTGGGCTTGCTCGTCCCATCAGGGATCGCAACCGACAACACTACCAAGGACTTCTTCGGCCAACTCATAGATGCCGATTCGCTCATCGGGCTCTACGATTTCGAGAACAAGGCCCCCATCTTCGCAGACGTTCACCGCTCGTATAAGTTCTGCGTGCTCTTGTTCGGAGGTTCCTCACGCAAGTCGGGCGAAGCCGATTTCGTGTTCTTTGCCCACCGGATGGAGGACCTTGAAGACAACAACAGGCGTATTTCTCTGACGAGGGACGATTTTAAGCGTCTGAATCCGAATACGCTCACTTGTCCGGTCTTCAGATCGAAACGCGACGCTGAAATCACGAAAGCGATCTACCGACGCGTGCCGGTCCTTGTGGACAAGACACGTCGCGAGGGCGGCAATGCATGGGGAGTCAAGTTTGTTCGCATGTTCGATCAGACGAACGATGCCGAGTTGTTCCAAACAGCCGAGCAGCTCGAGGAGGCCGGTTTCAAGCGTGACGGACCCGTCTGGAAAAAGCGCAAACAAGTGTTCCTCCCGCTGTACGAAGCCAAGATGGTACAAATGTATGACCATCGAGCCGCCAATGTTGTGATCGATGACACGAATTGGATGCGCCAGGGACAGACCGACGCGACAAGTATCGTGCAGCATCAGAACCCAGAGTACACGGTCGAGCCAAGGTGGTGGGTTGACGCCGGAGAGATCCTCCAAGCCGTCGGCAAGGAGCTGCCCCCCGGGTTCCTGGCTTTCAAGGATATCACAAGTCCAACAAACCAGAGAACAATGATAGCCGCCGCGATACCCTGGACAGGCGTCACGAATCATCTGCCCTTGATGCTCACCGAGTGCGAGCCGAGACGCAGTCTATGCCTCCTCGCGAATCTCAATGCGTGCGTCCTCGACTATGTGACGCGCCAGAAGATTGGCGGCGTGACCCTCAACTTTTTCATCGTCGAGCAGCTTCCGCTGTTTGGCCCCGACTTCTATCAGCGGAAGTGCCCCTGGAGCAAGCGGGAGAGACTCGAAAAGTGGATCGCTGATCGCGTGGTGAGGCTGACATGCGTCAGCGACGACATGAAGCCGCTGGCCGAGGCGGCGGGATTCAAGCCGCTCGTCTATGGATGGGACTCCATGGAGCGTGCGGAGTTGGAGGCGGAGCTTGATGCCGCATTCTTCCTCCTGTACGGTGTCAACCGAGAGGACGCCGAGTTCATCCTTTCGACGTTCAGCGGCATCAACAGGGAATGTGAAGGCGCTTTGCCGGGAGGCAGTACGCTTGAACGGATTCTGGCTTCGTACGATGGACTGCGAGCGGCTTACTGACTGCAATTCGAGGCACTCAGGCGTGTTTTGACGGGCTTGAAGCCGACGAATTGCGTGCGGGCGTTGGCGAGGAGGTTGAGCATCTGGTCGGCCTGCTTGCGAATCGTCGGGTCGGAGCTGATCACGCGGGAGCTCCACTTGGCGTACTCGCGGTTCAACTGGTGGCGGGCCTCCTCCTTGCTCATCTCCTCCGTGACGCCGAGGATCATCTCCGAGTCCTGGCTGGCGTGCATGTGCACGGGCAGGACCTTCTCGACCATCTTGCGAAGCCGGGTACGCTCGATGACGAGCCATTTGGCCAGGTCCTTGAGAAGCAGCATCTCGGCGGCGGTCACCTGGCCCTTGGCGCCGGCGACCCGGAGGCATAGGTCCATGATTTCGATCCGGCCGACCATCGGGGCGATCTCGACGATCTCCGCGCAGATTTCCTGCACGTTGAGCCGTCCGCCCTTGCGGAAGAAGGCGGCCGTCTTTTGCATCGCGCGATCGAGTTCGAGCCTGGCGGAGGGCGAGGCGTCGGCCGATCCGAAATTGGTGCGCACCCACCCCTCGATCACGATGACTTCGGAGTCGGGCAGCTCGTTGTCCGCCGCGGACACGCAGAAAGCCAGGCCCACGGCCAGGGTCTTGGCCCGCTGGATGTTGTCTTCGATGTCCAGGTACCCGATCTCGACGTTCTCGAAGACCATGCGGCAACCGGCCGAGGCGAGCTGTTCCCCCGTGTCCTGCGAGAGGATGGCGATGTCGGCGTGCAGGCGGCGGCTGCCCTGGCGGGGCAGTACGAACTGGTCGGGCGAGAGCTGGGCGACGAGCGTCCAGTCCTGGAGAAGGGTCATCGTGTGGCAGAGCTTGCCCATAGCACTGTGATGAACGTAATGGCAAGAGGCTTGCAGCGGCCCGTGCTTCGGGCGGTCCAGGACGGGCATCGGCGGGACCGTCTCGTCCGTGACGTCGCTCAAAGACGCCTGCAGGCCGACCTCGTGGTTCTCGTCCGGGGCCCCGATGGTTCCGCAAATCTCGACGAGGAGGGTGGACCGCCACGAGTCGCCGTCGGCCTCGCGTCCGATCCGCACGCGTGCATTGAGCAGACTGGGATCGACCGGCGTGCATACCTCGGCGGGCATTTCTGCGTCCCGGCGGGTCGCCAGGGGACGCCCGATCTGTTCGAGGCGCTTGCGCAGGCCGTCACGGCTGCGGCCCGCGGGCCTCGGGGAGAGCCCGTGGCCCCTCACACGATCGCGGATCGCCAACCCCACCGCTCGAATCGTTGAGCCGATATTTGCGGCAATGTTACGCATACCTCTGTTCATGCCTGGTTTCTGCGGGTCAAAAGCCGCGATACGACGCGAGACCTACTGGACCTTGAACGGCTGCAGCTCCTGTGCTTTCTGCGCTGTATTGCTGCCGGCGACCGCCCCATCCTGGTTGAGGGAGAAATCGACTTCGAGGATTCGGCCGGACTCGACGTCCTCGAATCGGCAGTGCATTCTCTGGCTCATGTCATAGCTATAGGTCACCTTGATCGGCCGTTCCGCCGGTCGGTCGGCGGGCAGGTCGAAGCTGTGCGTGGCAATCTTGTTGACGTACGAGGGGTCCGCGTCCTCGCCCTGGGTGACCGTCACCTCCACGCGCTTCTGGCCTTCCGAGACGGTGTAGAAGAGCTGGGAGGCGTCGCAAGGCAGCGGCGTGTTCTTCTTCAGGATGATCTTGTTCTGGATGATGCGCTGGCCCGTCTCCTTGTCGATCGGGGCGCAGAGCGTCCCGTAGCTGTGGTTGCACACGTCCGTCAGGGTGATGTCCTTGAGGCCCGCGGCGATGCCCGGCGCCACCTCGTCAGGTTTCTCCCGCATCATGACCAGCCCGGCGTGCAGCGCTGCGCCCAGCGCGACGCACTCGTCCACGTTCACGCCCACCTCGGGCGGGAAGCCGAAGATCTCTTCCAGGTGGCTGCGCACCAGCGGCACACGCGTGCTTCCGCCGACGAGCAGGACCGTGTTGATATCGGAGGGCTTCAGGCCCGCCTCCTCCAACGCCACTTCCACGAGCATGTCGGCCCGGGCCACCAGCGGCGTGATCGCCTCCTCGAACATCTCGCGGGCGACCTCGACGCGCATGCTGCCGGCCTGCCCGTACAGCATCTTCTTGGCCGTCGGCCGTCGCGACAACGTCTTCTTGATGTCCTCGGCCTCGTCCTCGTACTTGGCCTTCTCCTCCTCTGTCGTGATCAGCTCCGCACCAAACTGATCCTTGTACAGCTTCTGGAGGATTGCGAGCACTTTCTGATCGAAGTCGATGCCGCCGAGGGCATGATCGCCCTGCGAGCAGATGATGTCCATCTGGAGCCCTTTGACGTCCAAGATGGTGACGTCGAAGGTGCCGCCGCCGAGATCATAGGCGAGGACCTTGCCGGCGACCTCGCGAGTCGTGGCGTAGCACAGGGCGGCCGCCACGGGCTCGTTCACGATGCCGACGACGTTGAAGCCGACGGCCGTTCCGGCGTCCATGACGGCCTTGCGGCGAACCTCGTCGAAGTGCGCCGGCACGGAAATCACGGCGTCCCGAATCTCCCCGCGCTGAAGGGAGCAGTCCTGCCGGAGCTTCTTGAGAATCAGCGCCGACAGCTCGGTCGGGGTCCAGTCCCTGCCGTCGATGGTCACCTTGTAGTCCGTACCTATGTGACGCTTGATCCAGCGAATGGAACGCGCAGGGTTCAGATATCGTGAATTGACCGCCTCGATTCCCACTCGGATCATGTCCGGATTCTCTTCATCGAAGAAGATGGCTGACGGAGTGAGTCGGTCTCCGTCGGCGTTCGGAACGATCTCGGGCTTGCCGATGGCATTGAGCATCGCCAGGGAGGAGAAGGTGGTTCCGAGATCTATGCCGACGATGTTGGCCATAACAGTCTCCTACGTTGTGCGGCGCGGCGCACTTCCTGTCACGAGCGGGGCTCGGGACGCCACTCAGCCGAACAGTTTGACTTGTGCCGTTCGGACGATCTTGAAGTTCTCATCATCAATGATATATCGATAGCCGGAGCGCAGGACTTTTGCGATCCGGCCCACATGCCCCGGCTTATGGGACGCTTGCTTTTCCTTGACGGCCTCGGCGAGCTTCTCCTGGCCGCGATAGTCGCTGTTGACCTCGGGCTCAAACCGCTCCACGCCGCTGGATTCCAGGGCGAAGAGCAGCTCGTCGCGGATCTCCTCGAGATGGGTGGTGGCCTCATCCTCCTGCCCGATGTCCTCGATGCGCTTCTCGACGTTGTCGAGGCAGCGGATGACGCGTAGGCAAAAGGTCCGAATGATGCTCCAATCGTAACCGTCCTGGAGCTTTTCCACGCGGTTCTGCTGCGAGGCGGCGTAATCGCGGATGGCCGAGACCTGTTGGGCCAGCTCTTTCAGCGTGCTGTTGATGGGCTCGGACTGATCCTGCGTGGCCTGCTGGACGCTCTGGGCCACCTGCTTGAACTCGGCCAGTTGTCTCTGCAGGTTTTCCGCCTGCTCTTTCAGGTTGTTTGACGCGTCCGGCGTGGGTTTCTCGCGTTCCAGCGTGGAAACCGCCGGCTGACGGCTCAACTGTGGGGCATCCACGATATCCTCGTAGGGGCTGTCCGGCACCGTGCTCGTGAACCACTGCATGTCCGGGGACCATTCCTGATCCGACGGCGCATCGGACATCAGCAGGACGGCGGGGTTCTCCTCCATTGTCTTGCGAATCATCAGGGTGGGCCGCCTCGACGTGGCGAAGGTGCCGAGCGAGCGGGGCAGGAATCCCTCTTCGGGCGGCCCGCGACGGGCCGATTCCGACGGGTTGTTGGGCAGCGGGGTCGGCGACAGGCCTCGGGGTTTTTTGCCTGGTGCGGCCTGTGACCCATGAGAGACTTCGCCGGGCGATTCGGTGGGAATCTCTGTCAAGTTCAAAGCCTGAGACGGTTTCGGCCTCTCTCTCGCCAGCCGCGACCACCACCGGCGAATGGCACGCACCAGCCGCATGACTCCATACAGGAACCAGATCACGCTACACCCGCCCAGGATCGTCCCCCCGACGGAGATGCAGACGATGGAGGCGGTGTGCGCGATTTCCTTTTGCTCCTGAAGCTTCTTGTATTTCCGGACCTCCTGCTCCCAGCCCGGGCCGTAGAGGAGGTCGGCGATTTCCCCCGAGCTGACTTCGCCGGCGGCGAGCTTCTCGATGTCCACATTCAGTCTGGCCTGCTGCTCCTCGGCCAACTGCTGGCGGGTCTTGTCCTGGCGTTCCTTGTCCATTTCGAGCACGAGCTGGTTCTGTTCCTCCGGGCTCAGCAGGTGCCAGCGACCGTACTTGTTCAGAGAATCCTCGGGCTTGAGGGCGTACTTCAGCCTCAGACGGCTCGTCTGCGCCTGTTCGCTTCGCGTCTCCTTGAACAGCCATCCGAGCGCAAGACCACCCACGAGTAGGACGGCCAAGCCAAGAATCGCACACTTCTTCAGCATGATGGGCAGCAATCTGCAAACACTAAATGACCCGATTTGTCATTACCTTCGGCACCGGTCCTGCGCCGGTTGAGAAAAAGCTCGAAAGAGCGTGCTTGCGCAAGCACACGCCAAGCGCAAACACGCCCCCCCGACGGCTATGGCACGGGAACAACCGCGCCAACCGCCTACCAAAATATAGGAAATGCCCGCCCGACGCCAAACGTCCGGCTCTGAGACGTCATCTCGGAGGCCCGGCAAGTGTCTTCTTTGGCATGATCTCGGGAAAACGCCGGACTGTCCGATAAAGCGGCAGAGATGAGCTACGGAGTCCGTGTGTCCATGACAGGACCGCCGTCAGAAGGTGATGCTCACGATTTGAAGACTTCGCCGGCCAGGTCCTCGCCGGCTTGAGTGGCGTAGTACTGCTTCATGACCGCTTGGCCCCCGGTGCGGGCCTTGTCGAAGGAGGAGAAGATCCCGGCCTTGGTGAGAAACAGGATGGCCACGCACGCCGCCACATTCGTGAGGGCAGCGCGGTACCTGCCGCACCTTTCAATCAGGCGGGGTTCCGGCGTGGCCTCTTCGAGCCGGCGGTCCCGCGCCCCTTCGCGCAACTGATGATTGAGCATTCGGACGG
>Ga0315274_10017444_pt1 | contig 10127 bp, 6 predicted proteins | sample YL17G02_20_MG_FD_203700 | JGI IMG/M metagenome (GOLD analysis project Ga0315274, IMG submission 203700) | Sediment microbial communities from Yellowstone Lake, YNP, Wyoming, USA - YL17G02_20 | ecosystem: Environmental > Aquatic > Freshwater > Lake > Sediment | place: USA: Wyoming | collected... | reverse complement strand
CGCCTCCTAAGAAAAGTTAAAAAATTTTTTCTTAGAAGCCGCGCGAAGCGCGCAAAATTTAAGTTTGTCAAGAACTAAATGAGCTTTTTTTCATTTTTTTTGTTCAGCAGACTCTAAACTCTAGTTAAAGCTCTTGACCCACCTTTTAAATAGTAATATATTGAAAATCAATAAGAATCCGCTAACCAACTGCTTTCACCCGGCCATGAAATACTATAATTCACATACCACCCCGGCTTCCGCTCCCTATTTCCGTACTGAAACTACATATAGAAAATCTGGTGATCATTGGTATCACTCAAATTTGGTAATTTATTTTTCTGAACCCTGTTTCATGCACCCTGACCCCTGCTTTTCTGTGACCACAGCTGTCACTTAAGTGTGATATATGTATTTTGTTGTTGCAAGCTTCCAGCTGTCAACTGATTACTATAACGGAAATAGCTTTCTATACTAATTTAACTTTTAAACTCCGTCCCCTAGAACCAGGTGTGCCTTATGCTAATGGTGGGATTTCCCGGAGAAATGGCAGATGAAGCCATGGATACGCTTAGGTTCTTAGAAGAAAATAGAAGATATATCCACTTTGCCGAGGTGTCTCATTTTCTTTTGAGACGCCATACTGAAACGTACTGCCACCCTGAACGGTTTGGGATTTGCTTTCAAGATAATGACGATATGTTTTCTGCCACTGGCACTCTTAATTACAGATTGAGCAATAAGGGGATGAAGCCTGCAGAATCACTTCAGTTCTGTAACCTTATAAGACAAAGGTTATTTGAACTGGGTCTGCGTAACCGTTGGGGTAACGTAGCCTAAAGGAGCGGGTAAACTAATATAATCTTTTGATTAATCTGACATTTATTAAAGCTCTTGACCCACTTGTAAAATAGTAATATATTGAAAATTAATAAGAATCCGCTAACCAACTGCTTTCACCCGGCCATGAAATACTATAATTCACATACCACCCCGGCTTCCGCTCTACCTTCCGTCACTCAACCCATATTTAGAAAAACCAGTGACCAACGGTGTCATTTAAATATGATATACGTATTAGCTCTAAATTTAATATCCATAAGCTGTGATCTGATGGCATGAAATATTGATCCGTTATTAAGTATCTATACTTCGGTATCGAGTATCGATTGCCTAGCTGGAAGACTGTCAATTTAGTTCCGTTTCCTGAACTAAGTTAATAGTATAAGTGCATATCACATGTAATCCCTATAGGAGAAATAGTGGAGTCACTTGCAGATAAGATCGTATTGAAAATTAATCAGGCGGCAGAGCTTTACCACCGGCTCATTTTAGTTGTCGCACCTATGGGTGCAGGTAAAACAGCTGCGCTTCAGGAAGTGCACGGGAGCATAGGTGCGCCGATCATCAATGTGAATCTTGAATTGTCTCAGCATATGCTCGACTTAACAGCTCGCCAAAGGGTGCTGCAACTTCCGCAAATCTTGAGAGAAATAATTAACGTAGACGAAAGGGGAATTATTCTTCTCGATAACATTGAGATCATCTTCGATGTCTCCCTTAAACAGGATCCTCTCCGGTTGCTCCAGGGATTTTCTCGAAACAAAACGTTAGTCGTTGCTTGGAATGGCTTCATCTCTCAAGACCATATAATCTATGCTGAGCCGAACCATTCGGAATATAAACGATATCCGATACGTGATTTTTTAGTAGTCAATTCAGAAGTCGCGGCATGAAAACAAAAAGGAAAAACCTTTGGGAGTGGATGAGATGAAATACAGAGACCTAATCCAGTTTGACCCTATAGAGACAATTATTCAACTGCGAGATGCCGATGAGACGGCTGCCGCCCGGCAGCTTGTCAAGACCTACGTCATCTCTGAAGAAATGGCGGAAAAACTGATAAGCCTTGTTATTCCACAGCTGCAGTTTGATCAGCCCATCGATAACAAAGGATTTCTGATTGTTGGAAACTACGGGACTGGGAAATCACACCTCATGTCGGTACTCTCTGCATTGGCTGAGAATGCTGAACTTGCAACCCTTCTCAACAACAGGGATGTAGCCAATGCATCAGGCAAGATTGGCGGCCGTTTTAAAGTAGTTCGCACCGAAATCGGTGCTACTACCATGTCCTTGCGTGACATACTTGTTGCTGAGATGGAAGAGCATTTGGCAGTTATGGGGGTGACATATTCATTCCCATCAGCTGCGCAAATACCCAATAACAAACGTGCCTTCGAAGAAATGATGTCTGCATTCCATCGGAAATATCCAGACCATGGCCTACTCCTAGTTGTAGATGAACTGCTTGACTATTTGCGCACACGCAAGGACCAGGAGCTCATTCTTGACCTTAATTTTCTGAGAGAGATCGGCGAAGTCTGCAAAGACCTGCGTTTTCGTTTTATCGCTGGAGTCCAAGAGGCCATCTTTGATAGTCCCCGCTTCTCCTTTGTGTCCGACAGCATTCGTCGTGTAAAAGATCGCTTTGAGCAAATCCTCATCGCCCGCAAGGATGTTAAGTTCGTAGTGGCCGAGCGTCTGCTCAAGAAGACTGGTGAGCAACAGGTCAAAATCCGTGAGCACCTGATACCTTTTGCTAAGTTCTATAGCCGTATGAATGAGCGCATGGATGAATTCGTCCGCCTCTTCCCTGTACATCCCGATTACATTGACACCTTTGAGCGGGTCACCGTAGCGGAAAAGCGCGAGGTGCTTAAGACACTGTCGCAATCCATGAAGAAGATGCTTGACCAAGATGTCCCTGACGATCGTCCCGGACTGCTTGGCTACGACAGTTATTGGACAACCCTGCGTGAAAACCCATCCTTCCGGGCCGTCCCTGACATCAAGGCCGTGATCGACTGCAGCCAGGTACTGGAATCCCGCATCCAGCAGGCTTTCACCCGCCCGGCATACAAGCCCATGGCGGTTCAGCTCATTCACGCACTCTCAGTCCACCGGCTCACCACCGGCGACATCTTTGCTCCCATTGGGGCGACGGCAGAAGAATTGCGGGATGGTCTATGTTTATATCAACCTGGATTGGAAGATCGGGATACCCCCGCTGAGGACTTGTTAACTCAAATTGAGGTCGTTCTAAAAGAAGTTCACAAGACGTTGAGTGGGCAGTTCATCTCGTCTAACCCAGATAATCGCCAATACTACCTTGACCTTAAAAAAACTGACGATTTTGATGCCCTCATCGAAAAGCGCACCGAGAGTCTTGATGTGTCTCAACTTGATCGCTATTACTATGAGGCCCTCAAACGGGTTATGGAGTGCACTGACCTACCGACCTACGTCAATGGCTACAGGATCTGGGAGCACGAACTTGAATGGCTAGAGCATAAAGCCGCCCGTCTAGGATATCTCTTCTTCGGGGCACCCAACGAGCGATCCACAGCAGTGCCACCACGGGACTTCTACCTTTACTTTACTCAACCCTTTGATCCGCCGCACTTCAAGGACGAAAAGAAACCAGAAGAGCTCTTTTCTCGGCTGACTAAAATGGATGAAGCCTTCCATACTACGCTCCGAAGATATGCAGCCTCACTTGAACTGGCATCAACTGCTTCGGGCCATGCCAAATCAACATACGAATCCAAAGCAACAAACTCTCTGCGAGACCTAGTGCAGTGGTTGCAGAAGAATATGGTTACAGCCTTCGAGGTCACCTACCAGGGTCGAAGCAAGCCTCTCACCGAGTGGGCCAAGGGCAAGTCAATCCGTGAGCGGTCAGGTATCAGCTCACACGAACGAATAAATTTCAGAGACCTAGTGAATACAATAGCTGGAATTTGTCTTGGGGCCCACTTCCAGGACCAGGCTCCCGAGTATCCCTTCTTCTCAGTACTCATCACCGGGGTAAACCGGGCACAGGCCGCGCAGGATGCACTGAGAGCAATCGCCGGGCAGAACCGCACCAAGCAGGCCACGGCGGTGCTGGACGCGCTGGAACTGCTTGACGGCGAGCGACTTGATCCCTACCGGTCGAAATACGCCAAGTGCATCCTTGACATTGCGAAAAAGAAGGGACAGGGCCAGGTGATCAACCGCTCTGAACTGATCCAGGAAGTCCTTGGGGTCGAGTACCTGGCCTCACAGAACCTACGGCTTGAACCAGAGTGGGCTGTGGTTATCCTGGCCGCGCTGGTTTACTCCGGCGAGCTGGTAATGGCAGTTCCGGGCAATAAGTTCGACGCCACTGGGCTACCTCAACTGGCCTCGACTGATATCAACGAGTTAACCCAGTTTAAGCACATTGAGCAACCTAAGGATTGGAATCTCCCGGCACTGAAGGCACTTTTTGAACTGCTTGGGCTCACACCGGGTATGGCACAACTTGTCACCCAAGGCAAAGAGGAACCCGTTCAAGAGCTACAAAAGGCCGTCATGGGTGCAGTTGAAAAGCTGGTCCTTGTGCAACAAAGCTTACAAAGCGGACTGGTCCTCTGGGGCAGGAGCCTGTTGGCTGAGGACGAAGTTCAGAAGCTGCGCTCCCGGCTGGACGAGACTAAGACTTTTCTGGAATCGCTCCAGGCCTATACCTCTCCCGGGAAGCTCAAGAATTTCCGCTATGAGGCCAAGGAGGTCAGTGGCCATCGAGAAGGTCTCCGTGCCCTGGAGGAGATCGAAACCCTTCAGGAGTTGTTAGCAGACCTCGGTGCCACGACCTCATATCTCTCCACAGCAGAGGCGGTCTTGCCCACAGGGCATGAATGGAGCGACAAGATGAAGACAGCGCGTGACGAGGTCCTTGGCCAGATTGGTGATCCGGCCAAGCGTGGTTCGGCATCGTTTCGGCAGCAGACCCAGCGCAAGCTCACCGAACTCAAGAAGGAATTCCTGAAAGTGTACCTAAGCTTGCACACCAAGGCCCGGCTGGGTGTGAACGAAGACAAACGCAAAGTCCAGCTCATTGGTGATGAGAGGCTCAAAGTTCTTCAGAAACTATCAACTATCGACCTCATGCCGCGCCAGCACCTGACCGATTTTCAAAACCGGTTGGCTGGCCTTAAGAGCTGCTTTGCGCTCACTGAGCAGGAACTGGACGTCTCGCCCCTCTGCCCACACTGCAGTTATAAACCGATTTCTGAACCAACAATGGCTTTGGCAAGCACAGTGCTCAAAGGGCTAGACGGCGAGCTCGACATGCTAGTGGATAATTGGACCCAAACCCTTCTTACCAACTTGGAGGACCCAACGACCAAGAGTAATTTAGATCTGCTTAAGTCTAAAACAAGAAAGTTGGTGGACAGCTTTATCAAAAAGAGGACTTTGCCGGATGATCTCAGCCAGGACTTCATCCACGCCCTGCAGGAGGTGCTCTCCGGGCTCACCAAGGTCTCGGTCAAGATCGCGGACCTGCGCGACGCCCTGCTCGCGGGCGGCTCACCGGCTACCCCGGCGGAGATGAGGAAGCGATTCGAGGAATACTTGGACCAGCTCACCAAGGGCAAGGAGCCAGGCAAAGTGCGGATCGTACTGGAGTAAACGGCATAGAGGCTGATAATGGATGGGCACACATAAAGATTGCAGAACAGTAGAAAATGTGTAGAGTGGTACAAGGTGTTATCAGAAGACGAATTGGAGACCAATAAAATGCATGAAATAACTAATTTTTTCTCTCATGGATGTCGGTGGGTACGGGCTGATTTCCATCTACACACCCGGCAGGATAAGGAATTCAACGACGCTGGTTCCGAGCAGGATTTTGTGTCGCGTTACGTCGCCGCACTAAAGCAAGCGGGTATCCGCGTTGGCGTTATCACCAACCACAATAAGTTCGACTGGGATGAGTTTAAGGCACTCCGGAAATCTGCAAACAAAGAAGACATCTATCTAATGCCCGGTGTTGAATTGTCGGTCAAAGACGGCCGCAATGGTATCCACACCCTCGTAATCTTTCATGAAGATTGGGTCGATAACCGCGAAAACGCTGACCACATCAACAGTTTTCTCGGACTTACCTTCGCCGGCCAGACTGGTTACGACAACAGCAATGCCCGATCAAACCACGATCTGCTGGAAACCCTTCGCGAACTGGACAAGTTCGCAAAGGACTACCTGCTCATCTTCGCCCATGTAGAAGATGACAGCGGTCTCTGGGGGGCACTTGATGGGGGTAGAATCAACGAACTTGGTAAGAATGAACTGTTCTATTCCCACACAGCGTCTTTTCAGAAAGTGAGGACGCGAGACAAGCGTGAAAAGGTGAAGGGTTGGCTTGGAGCTTGGTATCCTTCGGAAGTGGAGGGCTCAGACCCCAAGACGCTTGACGAAGTCGGACGCGGCGAGTCGACCTTCATCAAGATCGGCGCTTTCACCTTTGAAGCCGTCCAGTTTGCCTTAAAGCCAGGGGCAGATCGTTTGTCTGACAAGGCCGTTCAGAGGCAGGTTCACTCATGTGTGCGATCGATTAGATTTGAGGGGGGGATATTGGATGGGAAGCGGATTGACCTTTCCAATGAGATGAACTGTTTAATCGGCATTCGGGGAAGTGGAAAATCGGCCGTTCTCGAGTGCTTGCGCTTCGCGCTTGAATTGCCGTTGCCTGAATCCACAGAAGAGTTGGACCTTAAGTACAAGCAGGATCTTGTCCGGTTTGCCCTCGGCAGTGGCGGAAAGGTCGTGGTCGAGGTAGAAGACGTACAAGGTCGGCGTTACGAAATCCGCCGAATCCTGAACGAGCGAGCAGACATTTACTTCGATGGGGAATTGCGACCCGGCGTGCGTATTCCTTTGAAGAATCCACTGTTTTTCGGGCAAAAGGAATTGGTGAAGAGAGGTGAAGGTTCTGAGCGCGAGCTTGTGGAACGCTTGCTGGGTTTGAAACTTGATGCCATCCGCAGAGAGATTGTAACCCAACGCCAACGGGTGTTGGACCTAATGGCGAATCTCGACAAACTGAAAGACTTGGACACACTGGAGCAGGAATACCAGAGCAAGAGGAAGGACACAGAGTTTCGTCTGGAGCTTTTTAGCAAGTACGGCGTTGAGCAGCAGCTTCGGCGTCAGGTGGAGTTCAATGCAGACGTGACGCACGCTCGTCGCGTCGTCGATGCTGTGGATGCCTTTGTCCGATCTTTCGACTCATTTCTGAAGGAACAGGAATCTGAACTGGCCGCGCAGCCCAGGCTTGAGTCCAAAGAAAACGCCGATGTTATCGCATACATTAATGTTATCCTTGACCGGATACGCAAGGCACCTGATAGCGCGCGGCAGGTTCTCTCCGAGACGCGCAACGATGCGCGCGTCTTGCGCGAGAAACTTGATGAACTGGAACGTCGTCGCGAGTCACTCAAGGACGATTTCGCATCCATTGAGCGGCAACTGAGCGAGCAACTTCGACAAACGGGGGGCGTCAGTATTCGTCCGGACGATTTCGTAAAGCTCAACACCGAATTGCAGAAAGCCAAACTGGCACTCGAAGAAATAGCAAAGAGCCGTACACGAAAGAACGCCCTTCGAGACGAGCTTCTTAAGGAACTGAAGCGGCTTTCCGACTTGTGGCACCGGGAGTTCAAGCAGATCGAAGCGGAAATTAAGAAACTGAATGAAAGCCAAACTGCGCTTCGAATTATCCCACAGTATAAGGGTGACAAGGTTGCGTTTCTTAAAGAGTTGCAGAATCATTTTCGCGGTAGCAAGCTCAGAGAGGCAACCTTGAAGGGCGTGCTGGATTCGCATGCTGATTTCATCTCGGTCTACGAAGCACTGGATACGATCTGCAACAACCTCGGTGATTCGGGCGACGTGTTTCGAAGGTACTTCAATGAAGCCAAGGCATCCTTGCTCACTTGGCAGGTGCCAAACATTTTCCAAATCGAGTATCACGGAAAGGAACTACATGATCACTCGTTGGGGCAAAGGGCTTCAGCACTGATCCTCTTCATCCTGAGCCAGCGCGACAATGATATAATCATCATTGACCAACCTGAAGACGACTTGGACAACCAGACCATTTTTGAGGATGTCATCAAGTTGGTACGGACCCTTAAAAAGAGTATCCAATTCATCTTTGCGACACACAACGCCAATTTCCCCGTACTGGGCGACGCGGAACAGGTAGGCGCGTGTTCTTTCGCCGGGAGAAGCGCCGACATCCAGGTCGGTAGCATTGACGAGCCTGGGATTCAGAAGGCCATTGTATCCATCATGGAAGGCGGGCATGAAGCCTTCGCTCGTCGGAAGGAGATTTACCAACTATGGAAGCAATAGAACTCATTGAATTGATCAGTCGCGGTGAAGACAGCCGAACTCAATTTAAGCAGAGCCAAGATGTCACTAATGCCAAATCGCTTGCTGGTGAAATGGTAGCGTTTGCAAATAGTAAGGGTGGAAGGATTCTTATCGGCGTTGACGATACTGGCTCAATAATTGGCTTGTCTCCCGACGACATACGAAGGATCAATCAACTCATTTCCAACACGGCAACCGATTGCGTCCGTCCCTCTATCAACCCTGAAACCGAGAACATCTCCGTCGGCGTGCTATTGGTCATGGTCGTCACAGTGCCTGAAGGCATCTCGAAGCCATACGCCGACAACGATGGCGTATTCTGGGTAAAGTCGGGAGCAGACAAGCGTCGGGTGACTTCCCGCGAGGAGGTCCAGAGAATGCTTCAGAGTGCCGATCTCGTTAACGCGGATGAGGTTCCTGTCGAGGGCACCACATCCGGAGACATTGATTTGCAGCACTTCGGAGCTTTCTTTGAGAAGCAGTATGGAGAGCCACTCGACAATATGCTCGACAAGGCCGGGATTTCGCTTGGCCAATTGCTGAACAATCTCGGTCTGGCGCGTGAGGCGACGCTCAATCTAGCCGGAGTTATGCTTTTTGGGCGCAATCCTCAACGACATCGCCCTGCCTTCGTCATCAAGGCTGTATCCTTCGTCGGCAACGATCCTGCCGGCAACAAATACCGAGACAGCCAGGACATCGAAGGGTGCTTGCGTGATCTGTACAAGGGGACGAGCTCCTTTCTCACCCGCAATCTGCAGCGACTGCAAGACGAAAAAGGGTTCAATACGGAAGGCGATCTGGAAGTGCCCCCGGCTGCCTTGGAAGAACTTATCGTCAACATGCTGCTGCATCGGGACTACTTCATCTCCGCGCCATGGCGGGTCATGTTATTCGACGATCGCATCGAGTTGATCAGCCCTGGCGCTTTGCCGAACAATATTACCGTCGAGAATATCCGCAACGGCGTGTCGGTCATTCGTAATCCGCTCATCGCCTCCTTTGCAACCAAAGGCAACGAACTCCCTTATCGCGGCATCGGCACGGGGATCCGGCGGGCACTGGCGGCCGTGCCGGATCTGGAACTGGAATCGGATTACGAACGCAACTTGTTTACCGCGCGCATACCACGGAGATGGCAATGATCCAATCTGTTGAGGGATAAGGAGCCCAGGAAAGTGCGAATCGTTTTAGTGTGAAACCCCAAATGGAAGCCAATGAACGCGAATTGAAACCTCTTCTGGCAGAGGGCGAAACGCTCACAGTAGAGTTTAAGAGCGACGCCAAGGGTTTGCCGGACCGTGATCTTGTGGCAGCAGTCGTCGCCATGGCTAACACCGAAGTCGGGCTGATTCCCAAAGGAAAGGGCAAAGGGACTGTTTATGAACGCCGCTCGTAAAATACGTGCGCGCTCGAATATTATGAGCGGAATTACGTGCGCGCATCTAACCTCAATCTATACGCGCGAAAATATACGCTTGGCACATACTGGCGTATTCTGACATGCATGTGGTGCCAATTATCCGAACAAATCTGCGACAACAAGCAGAAGTATAGGCTAATAGAAAAGGGCGGCCGATTTCTGGCCGAGAGAAAGTGAGGCTCACAGTGACTAAGTCCTTCGATTCATAAATTCGGTCACGAATTTATTTAGACTTTGGTGAGCTCAGTCGAAGCCCTCAGGACTTAGTGTTGAGTAAGCAATTGCTCAAAGAAATTCCCCTAATATACGTTGCTGTAATTGCGAATCGAAGCACTAAGCTTGTGACCAACATACTAGTCTCTAAATAAGTGCAATTAAATTTAAGAAATGCAAAAAAAAGCTCGAAATGCCCGTCAATAGCGGTTAAAATGAATTTAAACAAGAAAACACTAACCGCAAAGGAGGGCATTTCGAGTGA